>Ga0136846_1226315_pt1 | contig 14308 bp, 16 predicted proteins | sample HopSoiMetagenom2_FD_96841 | JGI IMG/M metagenome (GOLD analysis project Ga0136846, IMG submission 96841) | Grasslands soil microbial communities from Hopland, California, USA - 2 Assembly 2016 (version 4) | ecosystem: Environmental > Terrestrial > Soil > Grasslands | place: USA: Hopland...
AGGCGAGCCCAGGCGCCGGGCCAGTCGCGGCCGCTCAGCGAGTCGGACATCGTCGTGACGACCGTGTCGCTGCCGTCGCTTGCGACGATCGCGTCCTTGTAAGCCCGCTCCACCGGCGCCTCCTCGGTTGCGAGGAAACGCGTGCCCAGCAGGACGCCGTCGGCGCCGAGTGCGAGCGCGGCGGCGAGGCCGGCCCCGTCGGCGAAGCCGCCCGCCGCGAGGACAGGGATAGGCGCAACGGCCTTCACGACCTGGCGCACGACCACGGTGCCCGCAATCTCGCCGATGTGTCCCCCGCCTTCGGTGCCCTGCGCGACGATGACGTCCGCGCCTGCCTCCACCGCGCGCACGGCGTCGGCGACGAGCGGGACCATGTGCATCACGCGGCACCCGCGATCGTGCGCCCTGGCGAAGATCGCGGCGAGGTCCTGGTCGTCGCGCGGCCACGCGGTCGAGAAGACGGCCGGCTCCAGGGCGAGGACCTCGTCGATGCGCTCCTCCATCGCGTGCAGCAAAACGTTGAGGCCGAGCGGCTTCGACGTCAGCTCGCGCGCACGACCCCACGCCGCGGCCACGTCGTCCTGCGACAGAAACGACGCGCCGAACACTCCGAGGCCGCCGGCCTCCGACACTGCCGCGACGAGCTCGCCGCTCGTCGAGCCGCCGCCCATGCCCGCGGACGCGACCGGGTGCTCGATCCCGACTGTCGTCGTGAAACGCGTCTCGATCGGACGACTCTACGCCGTCCAGCGACGACTTTAGAGTCAGCGCGCTTACTTCCTGTCCACCGAAGAGGAGGCGTAATGGAACCGGCGCTTGCCGACCGCCCGCGCACCGGGATCGCGCGCTGGGCGGCACTCTCCGGCGCGGTCTACGTCCTGTTGTTCGTCGTCGGGACGATCGTGCTCTTCACCGGCTCGAAAGGCGGCGACGACCCGCCGGCGACCATCGTCAAGTGGTACTCCGACAGCGGCCACCGCGACCAGGTCCACTTCGGGTGGATCCTGATCGGGCTGAGCATCTTCTTCCTGCTCTGGTTCGTCGCCGCCCTGCGCCGCTCCGTGAGCGTTCGCGACACCGAGGGCATACTCACGGCGATCGTCAGCCTCGGCGGCGGGATCTACGCAGCGTGCGCGCTCGTGGCGGTCGCGCTCAACGACGGGATCCGCACGATGAGCGACGACACGTATCAGCACCGTGTCTTCCCGGAGCTGATCCATGCCGCCGACGACGCGGGCTGGGTCATACACGCAAGCGGCGCGGCAGGTCTCGCCGCGATGATCATCGCGGCCTCGGCTGCGTTCATGGCGCGCGCGACGTGGCCGCGCTGGGCCGGCTGGCTCGGGATCGTCGTAGGCGTGCTGACGCTGGCCTCGGTGGCGTTCTTCCCGCAGTTCCTGTTCCTCGCATGGATCCTCGTTGTCTCGATCCTGATGTTCCTGCGACCGGCGAGGTACGAGGCGGCAACGGCGATGTAGGAGAATCGCCGTGTGAAGGTCCGCGCGGCGGTTCTGGAGGAGTTCGGGGCACCCCTCGAGGTGCAGGAGCTCGACCTGGCGGAGCCGCGGGCGGGCGAGGTGCTGGTGCGCCTCGTCGCCTGCGGCGTCTGCCACACCGATCTGTTCACCGCGTCGGGCGCCGATCCGTCCGGGTACCTGCCGACGGTGCTCGGCCACGAGGGCGCCGGCGTCGTCGAGCGCATCGGCGAAGGAGTGCGCGACGTCGCGCCGGGCGACCGCGTCGTCACCCTCTTCTCGCCGCAATGCCGCGAGTGCATCCACTGCCGTGACCACCGCACGAACCTCTGCCTCGCCATCCGCGAGCAGCAGAACCAGGGCTATCTCCCCGACGGCACGACCCGGCTCTCGCGCGAGGGAGAGCCGATCCGGCACTTCATGGGGACATCGACGTTCGCGGAGCTGACCGTGATGCCGGAGATCGCGCTGGCGAAGATCGACCTCGAGGCGCCGCTCGACCGCGCGTGCCTCTTCGCCTGCGGCCTCTCGACCGGGCTCGGCGCCGCGATCAACACCGCCAAGGTGGCTGCGGGTTCGACGTGCGTCGTGTTCGGCGCGGGAATGGTCGGCCTCGGCGCGGTCGCGGGCTGCCGCCTGCAGGGCGCAGAGCGAATCGTCTGCGTCGACCTTTCCGCGGAGCGGCTCGAGCTCGCGCGCGGCCAGGGCGCAACGCACTCGCTGTCAGGCGGTGCCGATGCGGTGCAGGAGATCCTCGACCTGACGGACGGGTTCGGCGCCGACTACACATTCGAAGCGACGGGCAACGTGAACGTGATGCGACAGGCCGTCGAGTCCGCGCGCATGGGTTGGGGCCTCGCGACCGTCTGCGGCGTCGCGGGCAAGGGCGAGACGCTGGACGTCGTCCCGCGCTTCCTGATCACAGGTCGCCGCGTCGCGGGCTCGTCGTTCGGCGGCGTCAAGGGACGCGACCAGGTACCGGAATTCGTCGACCGCTACCTCGCCGGCGAGATCGACGTCGATGCGTTCGTGTCGCACAAGCTGACCCTCGACGACGTCAACAGCGGCTTCGAGCTGATGGAGGCGCAGGACGGAATCCGCAGCGTGATCGACTTCGGCGATCGCTGATCAGGCGCGCGGCGCGTAGTCGACTCGCTCGAACGGCCAGCTTTTCTCGAGCCAGTCCGTGACCGCTCGCCAGAGGTCTGCGTCCAGCGCCGCGGCGCGTTGCGTCACCCACGACAGCACGACCGCGTCGTGCGTCCCGTCCTTCGACGGGTAGATGTAGACGCAGCCGACGACCCCGCCGCCCTCCCGATCGAGGACGGTGTACGTGAAGCCCTCGCGCCGTTCGAAATCGCCTGCATGGCGCTCCAGATCGCGGCGGTTTTCCTCCGCCGTCATCTCGCGCGGCCATGAGCTTGTCTCCCAGCCCGGAGTCGCGTGGATGTGCTCACGCGACGTCGACCAAGCCGCGTAGTCCTCGTCGTTGTGCTCCGGCCCGAGCGGCTCCAGCACGAACGGCCCGGCCTCGAGACGGCGCGGCACGACGAACTCCGGCGGGACGAACTCGGCGGGTGACATCACCCCGATCGTAGGCAAGTTGGAAGAATCCGCGCGTGTCCGACTTTCCCCTACCCGGGTCGGCCGAGCACGTCGTCGCGGTTGCGGCGCCAGGCTCCGGCGTCGGGTGGTGGGCCGGCTCTTCGCACGCGGCGCTCGACGACGACGGCACGTACGTGCTCGCGTACCGAGTGCGCACAGGCGCGCAGGGCCGAGGCTCGAACGTCGTGGCGCGGTCCGACGACGGCGAGACCTTCACGACGGTCTGCACGATCGAGCAGGACCGGTTCGGCGCGCAGTCGCTGGAGAAACCGTCGCTCGTCCGCACGGACGACGGCCGCTGGCGCCTCTACGTCTGCCCTGCCGCCCCCGCGCCGAGCAAGCACTGGTGGATCGACGTGCTCGAGGCCGACGATCCGTCCGGGTTCGCGGAGGCCGAGGCACGCACGGTCTTCCCCGGCGACGAGAGGACCGGCGTCAAGGACCCGTTCGTCCGCCGCACCGCGGACGGCGGCTGGGAGGCATGGATCTGCTGCCATCCCCTCGACGTCCCCGACGAGGAGGACCGGATGACCACGGCGTACGCGACAAGCGCCGACGGGCTGGTCTGGAACTGGCACGGGACGGTGCTCGAGCCGCGGCCGGAGATGTGGGACGCGCGCGGCGCGCGCTTGACGACGGTGCTCCCGGACGGCCGCGCCGCGTACGACGGTCGGGCGACGAAAGAGCAGAACTGGTTCGAGCGAATCGGGCTGGCGCGACTGACCGGCAGAGCGCCCGGCGAGCTCGAGCAGACGAACGACGAAGCGGCCGCCGACGCCCGCTATCTCGACGCCCTGCCGCTACCCGACGGCGGCTACCGCATCTACTACGAAGCCCGGCTGCCCGACGAGAGCCACGAGCTCCGGACCGAGCTCATACAACCACGCTGAGATCGTTGCCGCCGCTTGCGCGCAGGGCTTCTGCGCGCCGGCGGCGCTTCATCCGGTACATCGCGTCGTCGGCCTCGCGCAGGAGCGTGCCGGCCTCGCAGTCCCCGCTGCACACGGCGACACCGAAGCTCGCGGACGACTGGAGGGCGTCGGCGATGCGCTGCGCCGCGGCGGCGGCGTCGTGCTCGTTCGCCTCGGCCACGATGACGGCGAACTCGTCGCCGCCGATCCGGAAGGCGTTGTCGCCGGTGCGGATGGTCGAGCGGAGCGTGTCGGCGACACGCTTGATCGCCTCGTCGCCGGCCGCGTGCCCGTGAGTGTCGTTCACGGTCTTCAGCTCGTCGAGGTCGAAGATGACAAGGGCGAGCGGCCGCTCGTGACGCCGGCTGCGAGCGACTTCGGCATCGAGGTGCTGGACGAATGAGCGGCGGTTGAGCAGGTTCGTCAGCGGGTCGTGGTCGGCGAGGAACCGCATCTGCTCGAACTGCTCCGCGGCGTACACGGCCGTGGTCGCCTGGTTCGCGAAGACGCGTAGCGCCTGAAGCCGCTCTGCCGACGGGATCAGGCGATCCTCCGGATCGTCGGCCCAGATGAAGCCCATCTCGTCGCCGCTGCGGTCGTACAACGGGACGAGCAGCCAGTGGTGGTTCCATGCGTGCGGGCCGCGGCCGTTCCGCTGAGAGCTGTATCTGATGTGCTCGACGTCGATGCGCTCCTGCGCCGCCTCACGCGGCACGAGGTAGCAACCGGACACGGCGAACTGCGGGTCGAACAGGCCCCGCATCGGGTCGAACGGCACGGCACGGAGCACGGCGGGGTCGTCGGCGGCCCAGCCGGACGAGGCCCGCGATCGCAGCAGCCCGGTCTCCGTGTCGACGAGCTCGATCGACACCTTCTGGAAGCCGAGCGCCGTATGGATTCCGCGGCAGACCGTCTCGAGGATCGACTGCGTGGATTGCGCCGCGGTAAGTGTCGACGACACCTCGAGCAGCTGCTCGAGGCTCGCGCGGTGCCGCGCCGTGCGCTCCGCCTGCTGCGCCGTCTCGATCGCGATCGCAGCATGCGCGGCGAGCGCGCACAGCACCTCCAGCTCTGCGTCGTTCGGCCGGCGCCCGCTCCGCGGCTCGCCCACGGAGAAGATCGCGAGCATCCGTCCCTCGGAGTCCTCGAGCGGGACGAACAGCTCGTCCTCGGGGTGCCACGCATCCGGGACGTCGGACGCCTCGACCTTCGGCACGTAGCGCTTGCCGACGTCCGCGCTCCAGTCGAAAGAACCGTGCGGGATCAGAAACGCTCCGCCACGGCGGAACTCCTCGGTCAGCAGATGCCGCCACGCCACCCAGTCGTACGTGCTGCCGAGCAGTGCATCGCGTGCGTCCTTGCTGCCGTACACGTCCGTCACGCAGAAGTCGTCGAACTCCCGCCGGTAGAGGTTGAGCACGACCGTCTCGAACTCGAGCGCCTCCGCCACCGTTCCGACGATGCTTGCCAGCGCGCTCTTGAGGTCCCGCTCTCCGCGGACGACGCTCGTCACCTCGAGCAGCGCCTGCACGCTCGAGCTGCCGAAGGACTTCTTCAGTTTTTTGTGACCCCGAGGACCAGGTCGCCGCATGCTCACTCCTTGAGTACCAGGAGGATCGCGCTCCACGCCTGCCAGGGAGTCCCCCGGGTGAGGGATTTCCGTGACTAGGATGTTCGTATGTGCCGCAATATCCATCCGCTGTTCAACTACGAGCCGCCCGCGACCGGGCACGAGGTCAGGGACGCCGCCCTGCAATACGTCCGCAAGGTCAGCGGTTTCACGAAGCCGTCCGCTGCGAACGACGAGGCGTTCTCCCGAGCCGTCGACGAGGTCACGGCCGCGACGCAGCGACTGATCGACGCCCTCGTGACGTCGGCGCCGCCCAAGGACCGCGAGGTCGAGGCGGAACGTGCGCGGGCGCGCGCAGCCAAGCGCTTCGCCGCGTAGGGAATGCACGGCGACATCGCGTCGTTGTCGACGACATGAGCGTCTTCGCAGCAATGGCCCGCAAGAGCTGGAGCACCACCGGCGACGGCGACTGGGCCACGGTGCTCGCGACACTGCCGCTCTTCGCGGGCGTGACGAAGCGTGACCTGCGGCGCATCGCCCGCGACGCGTCATTCGCGGAGTTCGCCCCCGGGGACACCGTCGTTGCAACCGGGGCACCGGCCGATTCCTTCTACGTGATCCTGAGCGGCGAAGCGCGCGCACTCGCGCGGCCGGCGGCACGTACGCTGCGGGCCGGCGACTACTTCGGCGAGATGGGCCTGCTCGGCGACGCGAAGCGATCCGCGTCGATCATCGCGGCAAGCGAGCTGCACGTGATGCGGCTGCCGCGCAAAGCCTTCGATGCGGCGCTCGACCGGCATCCGACGCTCGCGCGCAACTTCCTCGTCGAGCTCGGCGCGCGCGTGCGCACGCTCGAGCAGCAGTCGGCACGACGGACGGCGTAGCACCCGCCGGGCTGGTCTACCGGCCCGAGCTCCTCTCGCCGGAAGAGGAGCGGCAGCTGCTGGATGAGATCGAGGCGCTCGCCTTCCGCGAGATCCGCATGCACGGCGTCGTCGCAAAGCGGACGGCGCGGCACTTCGGGCTCGACTACGACTACGAGCGGCGCGGCGTGATCGAGGACGTCGACCCGATCCCGGAGTGGCTCGAGCCGGTACGGCAGCGCGGCGCGGAGCTGGCGGAGCTGTCGCCCGACGACCTCGTCGAGGCGCTCGTGCAGCGCTACCCGGAGGGCGCGCAGATCGGCTGGCACCGCGACGCCCCCATGTTCGGCACCGTCGTCGGCGTCTCGCTCCTGTCGCCCTCGCGGATGCGCTTCCGCCGCGATGCGGGCGGCGACCGCCGGACGTACGAAGTGATGCTCGAGCCGCGGAGCGGCTACGTCCTCGCGGGCGAAGCCCGCACCGCGTGGCAGCATCACGTGCCGCCGACGAAGAGCCTCCGCTACTCGATCACCTTTCGCACGTTGCGCCGCGCGAAGGCAAAGGCTGGGGTCTGACCCATGGTTCAGACCCCGACGTTCTGGACGATGCGGCGCGCGCACAGCTCGCGCCCGGCGACGTATCGGTGTCCGTTCTGCAGCCAGCTGCTGCACGCGATGAGCGAGCACGTCGTGATCGCGCCGGAGGGCGACGTCGACCGACGCCGTCACGCGCACCTCGAGTGCGTGCAGCGCGAGCGCGCCGCCGGGCGCTTCCCGCTCTACGACGACGTCAGGTCAGGCGCAGGCGGTTCCGGTTTCGGGCTTCGACGTCTCCGACGATATGTCCGCCGATCCAGTTGACCGCCCAGATCACGACGACCGTGCCGACATAGCTCCAGAAGCCGTCGATCGAGAAGTTCGGAGCGATCCACTCGGCGAGCGCGACCATCGCGACGTTGATCAGGAGGTAGAAGAACCCGAGCGTGACGATGATCAGCGGCAGCGTCAGAATCGTCAACAGCGGCTTGACGATCGCATTCGCGATGCCGAGCACCGCCGAGCCGATCAGGTAGGCGGCCCAGCCGTGAATGGAGACGCCGTCCCACAGCGCATTCGCCACCCACAGCGCCGCCAGGTTGATCGCCCACGCGAGGGCGAGGCGTGCTGCGAACGACATGGAAAGAGTGTAGAACGGAATCGTGTTCGCACGCGTGCACGTCCTGCAAACCACGCCGGAGCAGTCCGAGGCCGGCCTCGAGATCTTCCGCGAGCAGCTGCTGCCCTGGCTACGCGACGCCTCGGGCTACCGCGGTCTGATCAGGCTCGTGGACCGGTCGAACGGGAAGACGCTCGTGATCTCGCTCTGGGCAGACGAGGAAGCGCTCGAGGCGAGCACGCGGGCCGGCGAGCAGCTGGCCGAGCTGACGGCCGAGAACGTCGGCGCGACGCGGCTCGCGCTCGAGCAGTACGAAGCGACGATCTTCGATCTGTGACATGAGCGAGTTCGTCCTCGGCGACGACTTCGCCAGAGTGCTGACGGAGACCACGCAGGCGCTGGTATGCGTGCTCGACAGCGACGGCCGGATCGTCCTGTTCAACGACGCGTGCGAGCGCTCGACGGGCTACCGCCGCGACGACGTGCTCGGGCGCGACGCACGCGAGGTCGTCATCCCGCCGGAGGAAGCGGAGGCGTTCGGTGACGTGCTCGCGTACATCTGGCGCACCGGGCTCTCGAGCCCGCAGGTGGGCCACTGGGCGACGAGCGACGGGGGGCGCCGCCTGATCGCATGGTCGAACAAGCTGATGCGGACGGTGCAGGGGAACGGCAGCTACCTCGTGACCACCGGCATCGACCTGACGGAGAGCATCGAGGAGACCGAGGGAGCGCTCGTCGGCGATGTCGGCGCGAAGCTCGCCGAGGTCGGGCGGCTCGCCCAGGAGCAGCGTGCCCTGCGCCGTGTCGCCACGCTCGTCGCGTCGGAAGCGACGCCCGAACGCGTCTTCACGGCTGTGTCGGAGGAGACGTCCCGCGTGCTCGAGGTGAATGCTTCGGCGGTCTTTCGCTACGAGGGCGACGACAGCGCAACCGTCGTCGGGCGGCACGACCGGGACGGCGTCGGCGTCTTCGCAGTCGGCGACCGGATCTTCGCCGACGAGAACACCGCGATCGGCCGCGCGCGCGATACGGGCCTGCCCGCGCGGATCGAGGACTACTACGCCATCGACACCGACGTGGCGAGGTCGATGCGCGACGTCGGCTACCGGTCGACCGTGGCCGCGCCGATCTTCGTCTCCGGGATTCCCTGGGGCGCGATCGCGATCGCCGCGCGCGTCGCGCTGCCGGACGACAGCGAGTCCCGGCTGATGGGCTTCTGTGAGCTCGTGTCGCTCGGCGTCGCCAGCGCGCAGGCGCGGGAGGATCTGCAGTCGTCGCGCGCCCGCCTCGTCAAGACCGGCGACGAGCAGCGGCGCAAGCTCGAGCGCAACCTCCACGACGGCGCGCAGCAGCGGCTCGTCTCGCTTGCGCTGACCCTGCGGCTCGCACGCTCGAAGCTCGCCTCCGACCCGGGTTCGCTCGAGCCGATCCTCGCCGGCGCAGCGAAGGAGCTCGACCTCGCGCTCGAGGAGCTGCGCGAGCTCGCGCGCGGGCTCCACCCTGCCGCGCTGACCGAGCAGGGGCTCGCGCCGGCCGTGCGCGCGCTCGGCCAGCGGTTGCCGGTCGAGGTGCATGTCGAGGACCTCGACGAGCGGCTGCCGGACTACCTCGAGGCGACGGCGTACTACATCTGCTCCGAGGCGTTGACGAACGTGGCGAAGCATGCGCACGCGGCGTCGGCCCGCGTGACGTTCCACCGCGAGCCAGGCGTGCTGCGCTTCGAGGTGACCGACGACGGCCGGGGCGGCGCCGACGGGCGCGGCTCGGGAATCCTCGGCCTGCGCGACCGGGCGGAGTCGGCGGGCGGAACGCTCTTCGTGATCAGCCCGCCGGGCAAGGGCACCGTCGTCACGGCGACGCTGCCGATCGGTGACTAGGCCGGCCGGATGCTCTGCCGGAAGTGGAAGACGTTGTGCGGGTCGTACGCGCGCTTGATGTGTTGCAGCCGCGGCAGATTCGTGCCGTAGTACGCGTGCGGCCAGTTCGGCAGGTCCGGGTCGATGTAGTTCTGGTACGCGAAGGCGGACACGTGCGGGCGTAGGGCCGCAAAGCAGCGGCGAAGCCACGCGAGGTTCGGCGCCGCGGCCGCTCCCGCGCCCCAGTAGGCGAGGTACTGCATCGAGAACAGCCCGTTGCGGTGCACGAACGCCGTCGCCGCCTTCGGGACGCGGTTGATCGCTCCGCCCCACGAGTCGAGCAGCACGCTGCCCGAGCCCGAGCCCGTCGTCGCCCGTGCCTCGATCTGACGCAGGAGTGCGTCCACGCCCGCCGCGGAAAGCGGTGCCGTCGCGATGCTGGACTTCGCGGCATAGGTCGCACGGCCGGACGCGCCCGCCCACATGTGGGCCGCGCTCAGGTAACTGCGCGTCACCGTACGGAAGCTGACCGGCGTGCCGACGCTCGCGAGCGGGTGGAGCAGCGTGCGCAGGGCGCTCTCGCTGCCGTAGTACTGGCCCGCGCAGATGATGTGCGGGCTGCCGCCGACGACGTTGTTCACGTTGACGACCGAGAAGAGCTCGTCCGGCGCGTGCGGCGCGAACTGCTGCCACGCCTGGATCACGCGCTTCGCATCCGACCACGGCCACTCGAGCGAATAGGTGACGACGTCGCCGACCGGGTGGGTGCGGAACACGAAGCGCGTCACGATCCCGAAGTTGCCGCCGCCGCCGCCGCGGAGCGCCCAGTACAGATCCGGATGCTCGTGCGCGTTCGCGACGACGGCGCGGCCGTCCGCGAGCACGACGGTCGCTTCGAGCAGGTTGTCGCAGGTGAGGCCGAACTTCCGCGCCGACATTCCGATGCCGCCGCCCTGCGTCAGGCCGGCGATGCCCACGGTCGCGCACGTTCCTGCAGGCACCGTGCGTCCCCCGGCGGCGAGCTTCGTGTAGACGTTCAGCAGCTGCGCGCCGGCGCCCGTCGCCGCGTGCCCGTTCGCGGCGAGCGAGACGGCGTGCATGCGGGACACGTCGACGATCACGCCGGACGTCGTCGAGTAGCCGCCGTAGCTGTGGCCGCCCGAGCGGGGAACGATGCGCACCGCATGCTTGCGTGCCCAGCGGACCGTCTTCTGGACGTCCGCGACCGACTCGCAGAAGGCGATCGCCTGCGGCTTGACGGCGTCGAACCGCGTGTCGTAGAGCACGCGCGCCGCGTTGTAGCCGGAGGCGCCGCGCTGCACGACGTCGCCCCGCAGCGAGCGGTCGAGCTCGCGGAAGATCCCGCTGGGCGGCGCCGCGTTCGCGAGGGCGTCGGCGAACGGCAGCGCCCCGAATGCGAGAGCCGCGCCGCGGGCCAGCAGCTCGGTCCGGCTCAGGCGCTCCACGCCGCGAATCTACCGGCGGCGGTTAGCGGGAGTGCGTATCGATGAACGCCATGACCTTCGCCCAGGCGTCGTCGGACGCGGCCGCGAACTCCTCCTGCTTGCGGTCGAAGAAGCTGTGCGGGGCGCCCTCGTACGTGACGAGCTCGTAGTCGACCGCGGCGGCGTCGAGCGCGGCCTCGAAGGCGGCGTTGTCCTCGGCCGTGATGTTCTGGTCGGCACCGGCCTGCAGCGCGAGGATCGGAGCCTTCAGCTCGGCTGCCCGCTCGGCCGCCTCCGCCGGGCGGCCGTAAAAGCCGACGGCGCCGGCGAGGCTCTCCTGATCGGCCGCGGCGAGCCACGACTGGCGGCCCCCGAAGCAGAAGCCGACCGTGAAGACGCGCTGCGCGCCGCGGTCGCGGAGATGCGCGATGCAGGCGGCGACGTCGGCTTGCACCGTCTCGGTCGTCGTCTGCTCGACGTGCGGCCTGTACTCGAAGTCGTCGTCCCGCTTCGCCGTCCCGGCCGTGCGCCCGAAGTAGTCGAAGGCCACGGCTGCGACGCCGCGCTCGGCGAAGCGGAGAGCGAGCTCCTCGTAGAAGCGATAGAGACCCCGGACGTCGGGGAGGATGACGACGCCGACGTTCGACGCCTCGTCGGGCGTCGCGGCGAACGCAGCGAACTCGTTCCCGTCAGCCGCCCGGAGCGTCAGGTCCTCGTGCGAGATCGCCGCACCGCGGATGACCGGGATGGGCGGCGACGAGTCGAGCTCGAAGCACACGCGGGCAGCTTAGTGATGCCCGGGAGCGCACCTGTGGAGCAATCGACACGCTTTCGTCACACCCAGGGTCAGACCCTGGTGGTTCGGCCATGGCGTTCGCAGCCGGGCTATGGAGCTGCGACGGCGGCGGCTGCGTCGACGATGCCGTAGCCGTACGCGGGGGTGAACGTTCCGCGCGTGCCGGCGGCAGGGGTGCGCGCCGTGCCCTTCAGGATCCGGAAGACGTCGTCGACGCCGCGGCCCTGCGCAGTCAGCAGCGCCGCGATGCCGGCGACGTGGGGCGTCGCCATCGACGTCCCGGCATAGAAGTCATAGCCCGCGCGGCCGCCGCTGCACGTTCCCTCGCTGCCGGCAGGCACGGTCGAGAGCACATCGTCGCCGCACGACGTCAAAGCCGCACCGCCGGGCGCAGCGACGACGTTCATCCCCTCCTGCACCGGAAAGTTCGAGTACGCGGCGCGGAGCTCACGCGGATCGGTCGCGACGACGCAGAGTGCGTGCGCGCTGAAGCCGGGCTCGCCGCAGATCGACGCGAAGTCGTTGCCCGCTGCAGCCACGACGACGACACCGTGCGCATACGCGTAGTCGATTGCGTTGCGCGCGTCGGCGGCAAGGCCCGTCAGCGCGAGCGCCTGAGTGCCCGGCGCGGCGCCGAGGCTCAGATTGATCACGTCGGCTCCGTGGTCGGTCGCCCAGCGGATCCCGGCGGCGACCTCTTCGAACGTGCCGCCGTCTTCGGTCAGGACCTTGACCGGGAGGATCTGCGCGTCCGGGGCCACGCCGGAGATGCCAACGCCGTTGCCGGTGTCGGCGGCGGCGATGCCGGCGACGTGGGTGCCGTGTGGGGACGGCGCGCCGGTGGTGGTGCCGGAACGCCAGTCACCGTTCCCGCACGGGCCGGTGGCCGCACAGCCCGTGAACGTCGCGCCGGGCAGAAGCTTGCCCTGGAGATCGGGCTGGCCGAGATCGACGCCCGCGTCGACGACCGCGATCACCTGGCCCGCCCCTGTCGAGGTCGCCCACGCCTGGTCGGCGCGGATCTGGCGCAGGTTCCACTGCAGCCCGAAATAGGGGTCGTTCGGCGGCGCCGCGGCAGTCGTCCCGCCGAGGGCGACGGAGAGGAACATCACGAGCCCGAGCACGAAGAACCGCTTCACTCCGACACAACGGCAAAACCGCACGAACCGTTCCGCGCACAAGACACCGGCCCACCGAAACGAGGAGTAGGGCTAGCCGCACTGCCGACCCCATGCCCTGCGCCTAGCCTCGATGCATGAGCGTGGCGCCCCTTCAACGGACTGCATCCTCTCCCCACCGCGGCTCGGTGGAGGTCGCCACGCTCGCTGCCCTGTACCTCGTCTACGAGCTCGTGCGGGGCCAGGGCAACGCCACCGTCGCCGCAGCCCGCGCGCACACCGACTGGGTCGTCGGGCTCGAGCGCCACACGCACGTCTTCGGCGAGCGCGCCGTGCAGCACGCGGCCGACGCCGTGCCGGCGGTTCCGACGTTGCTCGGCATCGCCTACATCGTCCTCCACTTCGCCGGCACGTCGGCGTTCCTGATCTGGCTCTACCGCAGTCATCGCGAGCGCTTCCCGATCGTGCGCAACACGATGATCGCCGCGACCGGGCTGGCGCTCTCGTTCTACGTCCTCTTCCCCGTCGCACCGCCCCGCCTGGCCGCCCTCGGCTTCGTCGACACCGTCTCCCACAGCGCCAAGGTCAACCTGAGCTCCGACCTGCTCGGGAGCCTCTACAACCCCTTCGCCGCAGTGCCGAGCCTGCACTTCGGCTATGCGCTCCTCGTCGGCGTGACGCTCGCGTCCGTCGCTCGGCGCCGGTTCGTGCGCGTGCTCGGCGCGATCTACCCGGCAGTGATGCTGTTCGTGATCGTGGCGACGGGGAACCACTTCTTCTTCGACGCCGCCGCCGGCGGACTGACGATCGTGACCGGCTACGTCATTGCGCGCTGGGTCGGCTCCGCCAGGCGCGCGCCGCGGAGACGAGCTGCTGCGGGATCCGCCGCCTTGACGTTCTGAGCGCCTCGCGCAAAGCCCCCTCGGCATCTTCGTAGACCCCCGTCCCGTGGCCGCAGAGGATCGCCTCGGGACGAACGGCGAACGCCGGCGGCCGTAGCCGCAGCAATGGGTGCACGGCCAGGCGCTCCGCTCCGGCCCGGTAGTACGCCGCGGTGCCGAGCGCGTCGGCGCAGACGAGGATGCGCCGATCCTCCCACCACAGCGCGACCTCCTGCCAGCGCCGGCTGTTGCGCACGCGGATGAAGCGGAACGGCCCGATCGGCGCCTGCGGGACGACGTAATGCCGCACGCCGAGCCGTGCGGCGATCGCGACACAGTCGCGGTTGTGCCGGTCGAGCAGCTGCAAGACGCCGGCCACCTCTGCGAAGTCGTGGACGAGCGGCCGGTCGACGGGATCGATCAGCCAGCTGCGTCCGTCGACGGTCAGCGCGTGCGAGCACCGCTCCATCAGCTCGTCCTCGACCCACTCGGTTACTCCTTCCAAGACTGCACCCACCGATCGAAGAACGGAAAGTCGTCCGCTCGAGCCTCCTCGACCAGCTCCTCGACGTCGAACGGCACGCGGCGGAACTCGACCGCGAGGCTCTCGTCGTCGACGACGGCGTACTCGCA
>Ga0136846_1234320_pt1 | contig 14307 bp, 11 predicted proteins | sample HopSoiMetagenom2_FD_96841 | JGI IMG/M metagenome (GOLD analysis project Ga0136846, IMG submission 96841) | Grasslands soil microbial communities from Hopland, California, USA - 2 Assembly 2016 (version 4) | ecosystem: Environmental > Terrestrial > Soil > Grasslands | place: USA: Hopland...
ACCTTAATCCCCTCTTTTACAGACACTGGGGTCGGCCTGGCGGACTACGGAGATGCAGATCGCACAGTTTATGAGTGGGCGAGATTCTGGCGAGGCCGATTCGAAAAAGTTTTAGATTTGGGTTCATTTTTTCAAGGCGACTGAGTTTTGCGCTACGGTCAGGCGGAAAGCGCTGATGTTGTGACCGAATGAACGCTGCTGCTCGGGCGAGATGTCACTGGGTTTGTGCTCCAGCGCGGGAGCAATGGCTGCTCCCCATCCAGCTTGGACGATCCAAACGTGCGTCCCGGGCCTCAACTGATACTTCGCCACAAACTCATCCCATATTTTTGGAAACGACTGCGCGTCGAACATCCAGACCAGCGGTGCGGCGGAAATAATCTGGTGGTTGTCGCAGCGGAAGCTTTGGAAATCGGAGACACCGATTACGGCAGGCTTCTGTCCGCACAAGTAATGGCCGAGCATCAGGTCGGATTCGTAGTCCACCAGGATGAGTTCATCGGGCGGAATCTGGGTGCGGATGAATTGCATCGCGTCCCGCATTCTGGTTAAGTCCTGATCATCGCGCGGGATGTACGGCTGATGATGGAATCCGAATGCGTAACAGGCCGCAATCATCGACAGGGCCAGCGCGACCGCAAAGATCAGGCGCCGCACCGCCCAGACTACGCATGTGCTGACGCCCGCCAGGGCAAACATCGCGAGGAACACAGAATGTCGCGTGCCGCCGTAGGGATAACGATCGACGATCGCAAGAATGCAGTTGACGGCGAATGGTAACAACAGAAACATTCCAAACTGCCGGGTTGGAGTGGAAGGCTGGCCGACGAACTTCTCGCGCAGAAGCACGACGACGCCCACAAGAAACAACAGACCGGCGATGTCCCCGACCACGTGCTGACCGAACACGAATTGGAAGACGGCAAAGCTGCGCCCGAAGATGAAGGTCAGAAGATTGTCGTGGCCGCGATGAAAGTAGGAACGGCGCAACCATTCGCTCATCGCCTGTTGCGCGAGCCCGCTATCTTTGAGGCGGGAAATTTGCACCGCGTAGAGATACGCGATGATTGCTGCCGCGATGAACTGCCCCAACAGCCACGCCGCCATGACATTCGCTGGCGGACGATTTCGCACCATGCGCATCAGCGAATAAATTCCGAATGCGGCCGCGAACAGCAATCCCGAATAGTGCGACAGCATCGCCAGCCACAAACAGATCGACGCCAGTCCTATCCGCCACGCGGAGCTTTCCTGCAACCCCCGTTCCAGCAGGAGCGCCGCTGAGGCCGCAAAGAACAGCAGCAGAGAGTACTGCCGGATTTCGGCGGACAGCACAACCAGCGGCGGCAACAGCGAAATGAAAATCGTGCCGACCAGCGCCGCCGCTGGGCCGAGTGTGGCCTTGAGCCAGCGAAAAAATATCCAGCAGAATGCGCTGCCGGCAATCACTGAAGGCAAACGCAAAATAATCTCCGACGTTCCTAGTGTCCGCCAAAAATGCATGACGAAAATCAGTAGAGGTGGGTGCGCAAGCGTCAGGCTGGCGCGGTAGGCCTCACTGAACGACGGCTGATTGGCGATGGCGAAATGCAGGGCTTCGTCGGGATTAAGAAATGTCCCCGAAGCTTCTCTCAGGCGCAGAAAAAAACCAATGGCTACAAGGAGGAATGCAACGAGATCTGTATGTTCATACAGCCAGAAATCGACTGTTCCCGGCGAGGCTTCAGGCGCATTCGAAGGGGTGCGCGAGTGCGGCATTCGGTTCAGTTGCCTGAGGTGTCGCGGGGAAAGGATTTGAATTCGACCTGCCGGACTTGCGACGTGCTGTTATTGTCCGCGCCGGTGCTGAAACGAGTCAGCTTGCCGCGGACAACGTAATAGCCCTCATCGTCGGCCTTCTTCGCCGAGCCACGACCGATCGTGCCGTCAAATGTGAACCAGACGCCGTGCACGGCATCGGTCGCGAAGCTCAACTTTTGGGCTTCAATGGAGCCGGACTTGAAAAATTGCGCAAGGAAAGTGTTCTTGTCGGTATCAGATTCGCCATAGCGCGAGATGAAGCCGCTGACATTCTTGCCTTCGATGGTGATCTGAACGAACTCGCCGTCTTTCAGGAATGAATAAAGGCCGGAGTAGTCCTCACTCGCTGGCGCCGGTGCGACTTGGGTCGCGCTAACGCCAGTAAGAACTGATAGAAGAACGGCCAGCGAACAGTAATAAACTGCGCGTCTCATTGAGATTCAGAGTACACCATCCGTCCGCCGCTTAAGATGGCGCTGCCAATAACAGCTTTCTGCTCGCCCTTTTTCCGGGCCCAGCGTGCTTATTCCTTGACAAATTGTTTGTACCTGCATAAAGTTCGATCAATTGGTTTCATGGATTTTTCTCCCACACAGGTGCCACAGATGAAGAATGTTTACGAGGTTTTGAGGCAGAAAGAGCTGGAGTTGGCTCGTCTGGAGAAAGAGGTTGAGGCGCTGCGGGTAGCGGCTCCCTTGCTTTCAGATGACAAAGATGCCGGCTCTGAAACCACCAGCGCCAAGCCCACGCTAACCACCAGCACCCCGGCTCCGCAACAGCCCATCCGCATTCCGCAACCGCAGGTCGCGGCACAGCAGCCCACCGCCCGGGCAGCCGGTTGGGACGACAGCGCCAAGCGCTGGCCATAAATCACCTCCGTAATTTCACCTCGCCCCGGCCAATCCCCGGGGCGTTCGTGTTTTTGGCATAATGTGAGCACCTTCAACAATGTCCCGGGGGTGCCGTGAGCAAACGCTGTTGGATTCGTAGTGTCATGATTGTTTCAGTGTGCACTGCGGTTTTCACTGCGTGCGCCCTGGGCCAGCAGGATTCATCCAGCCCGGCTTCAGCAATTCCCGAGGCACACAGTTCAGCCAATCCGGATTCGACCAGTTCCAGTTCGAGCAGTGCACCTTCCGCTTCCCCCGAATACACATTCACAATTTCCGCTGCCCAGGCCTGGACCGATACCGGCGTGGATTTGCCTGCGGGCCAATCACTGGTTCTCACCGCCGAACCCAAAACCGGCAGCGTTTGTAATTCAAATAGTTCAACCACGGCTGGCGCTGACGCCCTCCCGCTGGCAAGCGCGCCGGCAGGTACGGTCATTGCTCGAACGTCGCAAAGCGGCGAGCCTTTTGCCGTAGGAAGCAGGCACGAACTTAAAACAGAAACTGCAGGACATTTATTTCTTGGGGTCAATGTGTCGGTCAAGTCGGATTGCGCGTTCGTTGTAAAGCTGAAGACGAACGTCTATCCGGAGCAGCCCTCGGTCGCCGCGGTCGCTGCACCCAAGCATGTGAAGGATCAGCTATCGTCCGCAGCGAAGGTGTGGCTGCAGGGCCAATTTGGAAACTCGTCAGCCAGCGCCCAAAGTTCGAATGCGACTGATTCGAATGCAACTGAAGAAAACGCCACCGCCACCGGAACCGCAGCCAAGGCGTCAGCAAATGCATCCAGCAGCCTGAAATTGCCGACAGTGATTCTTGATGCCGGCCTGCGCCAGAACATTGACGGACTGCCCCGGCGAGTCCATGACCACGCCGGCAATCTGGGCGACATGGTCAACTTCGTAATTATCGGCAGCCAGGAAAATACGCAGGCAGCGCTGCAGGCGGCAGAGTGGCACGTTGCCGATCTCGACAGCAAAGAGGCCGGGCTCAAGGCGATCCTCAACACTTATCAGAAGAAGGATTACCTCGAGATGCCGATGAGCCATCTGTTCCTGTTCGATCGCATGCAGGATTATGGCTACGAACAGGCGCAAGTGTATGCCGTGGTCGCCACGCGACATCACTTTCGCTTATGGAAAGCGCCGTTCACCTGGAATGGGGAAACCGTGTGGGTGGGAGCAGGCACTCACGATATCGGGTTCGAAAAAGATATGCGTACCGGAAAGCTTACCCACAAAATCGATCCAGCAGTGGATGGTGAACGCGAAAACATTGCACAGAGCCTGGAGAAATCAGGAAAGACCAGGAGCATGACGTATTACCAGCCTCCCAATCCCGTGCTGGAGGCGAAGAACGCCAGCGGTGGCGGCTACCACTCAGATGGAAAGTTGTTGGTGGTTTTCCTCAAGTAGGCGGGCAAATTCCTGGATGTTCCGGGTCCCAGCCCCGCACCAAGGTCACCTGCGAATCGAGCACGCATCCCGCCGCATCCTTTATCCTATAGACGTAACTTATGCCTACTCGACAGTCCAAGACCGGCAACTCTGCCGGCACCGCATTGATGGAACGACCCAACGGGGACCGCGACCGTATTTTTGACGCCTTCCGCCAATGGGGATACCTGCAAGCCGACCTCGATCCGCTGGGGTTTTTGCCGCCGGTTCCGCACCCTGACCTGCAACTCGAAGGTGAGATTGCCGAAGAAGCCCGCCGCATTTATTGCGGAACCGTGGGCGTGGAATTCATGCACATTCCCGATCCCGAGCGGCGGCGCTGGATTCAGGAGCGCCTGGAGGAGACACCCGCTCCCGTCGATCAGGAGCATGCGCTCGATCTGCTGATTCGCTCCGATCTTTTTGAACTCGTGCTGCAGCAGCGGTATTTGGGAACGAAGCGGTTTTCACTCGAAGGCGTGACCGCACTGATTCCGCTGGTGGATGAAATTCTTGAAGGCGCAGCGCAACACGGGGCAGTTGAACTGGTGATGGGGATGAGCCATCGCGGCCGGCTGAATGTGATCGCTCATGTGGCCAAGCGCGCGCCGGAAGAAGTCTTTGCTGGATTTGAAGACGTCGATCCGCGCAGCGTGCTCGGTAGCGGCGATGTGAAATATCACATGGGCGCAACCGGAGAGTATGTGACTCGCAGCGGCGCGAAGGTGCACATCCATCTGGTGTCGAACCCGAGCCACCTGGAAGCGGTTGACCCGGTGACTGTGGGCCGCACGCGCGCCAAACAGGACCGCGCCGGCGAGGGTGGGCGCAAACAGTTTCTGCCATTGCTGGTGCATGGCGATGGAGCGTTTGCCGGGCAGGGCGTGTTTGCCGAGACGCTGAACCTTTCCGATATTTCCGGATACAGCGTCGGGGGCACGGTCCACGTGATCGTAAACAATCTGATCGGATTCACCACGGTCCCGCGCGAACTGCATTCGTCCCGCTTCTCGGCGCAGCTGGCGCGGCGGCAGGATGTCCCCATTTTTCACGTGAACGCCGAGGATGTGGATGCGGTAGTTCGCGCCGGACGCATGGCGCTTGAGTATCGTTACCAATTCGGCGGCGATGTGGTAATCGATCTGATCGGTTATCGCCGTCACGGGCACAGCGAAGTTGACGATCCCACTATTACGCAGCCACTGATTTACAAGGCGATCAAAGATCATCCGCCGCTCTGGGAAATCTACGCTGAGGATTCTGACATTGCCGATGTGCAATCGCGCGCTGCGGCAATCAAAACTGAGCTGGAAGACGCGCAGAAACGCGCGGGCAGCGTAAAGAAGAAGCCCAACATGCGCCGGCTTCCAAATTACTGGGACAAGTACGAAGGCAAGCGGCACAAGCCCGAGTTTGAAGTGGCAACGACGGTGGCGTCCGACGAGTTGCAGCAACTCACGGACCGGCTCACTACTTATCCGCCGCAATTCCATATTCATCCCAAGGTCAAGAAGTTACTGGAACAGCGAGCGGAAATGGGCTATGGCAAGCGCGCGGTGGATTATGGCATGGCCGAGGCGTTGGCGTTTGCCAGTCTGGTGAAGGCGGGAACTCCGGTGCGTCTCAGCGGGCAAGACAGCCGTCGCGGAACGTTTAACCAGCGGCACTCGGTCCTTCTCGATATTGAAAACGAGCAGGAATTCGTTCCGTTGCAGCATATCTCTGAAGGTCAGGCGCGCTGCCAGATATTTAATTCAACTCTGTCCGAAGCAGGAGTGCTCGGCTTCGAATATGGGTACAGCCGCGATTTTCCCGAAGCGCTGGTGCTTTGGGAAGCTCAGTTCGGCGACTTCGCCAACGTCGCGCAGGCGATTATCGATCAATTTATTGTGGCGGGCGAAGCCAAGTGGGACCTGCTTTCCGGAGTGGTGCTGCTTTTGCCGCACGGATATGAAGGACAGGGGCCTGAACACTCGAGCGCCCGCATCGAGCGGTTCCTGCAACTGGCGGCGGCGGACAACATACAGGTCTGCCAGCCTTCGACGGCGGCGCAGTATTTTCATTTACTGCGGCGGCAGGTTTTACGGCGGTGGCGCAAGCCGCTGGTGGTGTTCACTCCTAAGAGCATGTTGCGCCATCCCGAGGCATCTTCGCCGATTGAGGAATTTTCGTCGGGAAGTTTTCTGCGGGTCCGCACCGACAATGAAGTCAGAGACGCGAGCCGCATCCTGCTCTGTACGGGAAAGATTGGGCACGAGCTACGAATGGAGCGAAAAAAGAAAAAGGTGTCCGGGGTCGCCATCGATTTCGTCGAGCAGATGTATCCCTTCCCCGAAACTGAGATCGTTGCGGAACTGGAGCGTCATCCCAATGCGCGCGAGATCGTGTGGGTACAGGAAGAACCGGCAAACATGGGCGCGCTGAACTACATGCTTCCGCGTCTGCGGCACGTCGCCGGCGAAAGGGCTGTACTGTCAGTGAAGCGCTCGGCCAGTCCGAGTCCGGCAACCGGCTCGGCCAAAGCCCACGATGTCGAGCAAAAGGCTTTACTTTCACTTGCGCTGACTACCAATGGCAAGTGACCCGCAGCCATCGCGCCGAAAGAATGGATGGCTGGCTGCCTTCCTGATTCTTTTCGCGGCATTTCTGGCGATGATCGTAGCGACCGCAATCGGAGTCGGCCAGAGCATGCAACGCAGCTGGCAGGAATCCATGCGTGACACCATCACACGCAATCTTAGCGAGAAGACGCGCATGTTCGCCATCCGCGTAGAAACCGATCGCACACACAAGATCGCCGACATCACGTCTGAAGAAGGCCACAACGCGGGCGCGCGGGCCACTGTGATTGACGTCAATGGAAAGGTACTGGCGGATTCCGAGGTGCCGGTTGCATCACTGGAAGACGAAGGCCGGCGACCCGAGTTCGCAACCGCACTCCGTGGACAGACCGGAACCGAAACTCGCCGGCGAGGCACATTCGGAACAGCTGTGCTTTACGTTGCCGCGCCAGTTTCGGGCGGGGCGGTAAGGTTGGCCTATCCTTTGGCCGATATCGGTATTGCGAGCGGCCGCGCCCGACGCACGATGGTCTTGGGATCGGTGATCGCGGCCTTTGCCGGATTAGCGATATCGGCATTGGCGGCGCAGACCCTCAGCCGGAAAGAAGGCACCTAGAAAACGGCCCGAAACCCAGCTGCGTCAGTCAGGGTGATACTTGTTTACGCCCGAATGATTTCGGTAAGATCATGTTTCGCCCATCAACATTCAGGAATCGCGCTTCTGTATATGCTTCAACTTCTGTCTATCGGAGAAAATATGTCCATCAGGTCATCGGCAATTAAAAGAATCGCCTGTTTCGTGCTGTTAGCCCTATGCGTCCCCACCCTGGCTTTGGCGCAGGATGACGAGACTCCCAAATACGACTGGTTTGTCGGATATCAGTGGCTGCACCCGGGAATCGATGTTCCCTCACCTGCCGGGACGCCAAGCAATCCCATTCACTTCACCGTTCCTGACATGTCAAAGGGATTTGGCACCAGCTTCACCTACAATCTCGACCCGCATTGGGGAATTGAAGGCGACTTGGGCCATAACTGGATCAAGCCCAGCGGTGGGACGGACTACGTGACCACTGTGTCCGCCGGCCCGCGCCTCATGTTCCGGCAGCAGGATGGCGCATTCTTCCTGCACACGCTTTTGAGCTATAACCGCCTGGGAGTCAATGGGCTGAATACCAGCAATGGCATTGGCGGTATTCTCGGTGGCGGTATGGACTTCAGGATTTCGCGCTTGCTCTCATGGCGCGTCTTCGAAGCCGATTACCTGTTTGCCTTCCATCATTATCCCGACTATGCCCAGGTAGCCAACTTCGGGCGGCCGCAATTGAGTGGAGCGCGCCTGCGCACCGGCCTGGTATTTAACTTTGGGTATCCGCAGACCACGCCACCGACGGCGAGCGTTGCCGTGCAACCCAGCGAAGTCATGGTCGGAGAGCCGGTAACGGCCACCGCCACTCCCGGCAATTTCAATCCCAAACATCCCCTCACTTACAACTGGACGAGCACCTGCGGCAAGATTACCGGTCATGACACTACGGCCAGCATCGACACCAACGGCGTACCCGGCGGAAGCTGCACGGCTACGGTCCACGTTGTCGATCCCAAGCAGAAGAAAAATGGCGAGGCCAGCGCATCGACCACCTTCACTGTGAAAGAGCCGCCGAAGAACCCGCCGACGATGTCGTGCTCGGCGAATCCAACATCAGTTCAAGCGGGCGCGCCGGTTACCGTGACTTGCACCTGCACCAGCCCGGATAATGTGCCGGTTACGGTCAGTAACTTCACTGCCACCGGAGGCAGCATTTCAGGCTCCGGCAGTTCTGCGACGTTGGATACCACCGGCGCTTCAGCGGGAACGGTCACCGTAAACGCCACTTGCAGCGATCAGCGCGGGCTCAATACTCCGGCAACGACCCAAGTGGCGATCCAGGCTCCGCCGCCACCGCCGCCGCAGGTTTCGCCCGAGGTCCGGCAACTGGAAGCGCGGCTCGCATTGCACAGTGTTTACTTCCCGACCGCGCAACCGACCAAGCTCAAACCCAACGGCGGAATCGTACCCAGCCAGCAGCAGACGCTGATGGGTCTGGCCACGGACTTCAAGAAGTATCTGGAAAGCAAGCCGGATGCGCACTTGATTCTGGAAGGCCATGCCGATCCGCGCGGCTCAGCTGAATACAACCAGGCGCTTTCCGAACGCCGTGTTGGAAGCACCAAGAACTATCTGGTGCAGCACGGAGTGCCAGAAGGAAGTATCGAAACCAAGGCCTTCGGAGCGCAACAGCAATTGAGCTCCGATCAGGTCAAACAATCGCTGGAGCAGAATCCGGAACTCACCCCGGGAGAGAAGGCGCGAATCAGCAAGAACATGCGTACGATCCTGCTGGCGAGCAATCGCCGGGTTGACGTAACCCTCAGCACGACTGGTCAGGAATCGGTGAAGCAGTTCCCCTTCAATGCGACGGATTCACTGACACTGATTGGCGGCCGGGAGAAGCCGGCTACCGAAACTAAGAAGCCGGTGAAGAAACGCGCGCGCAAGAAACCCGCCAACCCGTAAGGGCTGAGCGGCAAAAACAGAACCGGCCGGGAAAGTTTCCCGGCCGGTTTTATTTTGTCTCAAAAAAAATAAAGAACGGTTTACGCCACAGTGCGGAGCTTTCCGGGCAGGAAATGATACGGCGGCCAGGGGCCACTCACGGAAATCTCGCAATTTTTAAGTTGTTTGGCGGCGCTGGAAGTTCGGTTCTGGTATTTTTCGACGGATCTGGAATCGATCAGGTGGGCGATGTCAATCAACATTCCGTCGGTGGAAACCCGCTTACAACTGATTTCCTCTTCCAGAGGATTAAAGAGCCTGTGGACCTGGACGGAAAGCGCTTTGGCCTTGGTCTGGCGTTCGCGGTCGTTCATTGCTTTCTCGCGAAGCTTGGTCAGATATTCGCCGCCAACCGTGTCCGGGATCTTTACATCCTGAAGCTGGCGCAACGAGCCGTCTCTCACCAGCACCTTGACGTGCATTTCGGCTTTGCCCTTGAGGTGGGCAACGCTCTCGCCGAAGGCTCGTTTATTCGCCCGAACCGCATGGCGAAGGCATTCGTCGGAGTCGAAAATGGTGCCAAACCGGAAAGGCAGGACCGTTCCCTCGCGGAAACAGACGCTGACGACGTGGGCATGTGCCAGAACATGTTTTTCGTCGATGCTGGCGGTGGCGCGATCGAATTCACTCACTACGACTGCGAAGTCTCCGCTCGGATAGCTGAGCACTGTGGCGCCGTTCACGCCCTGAATACCTTCCAGGACAAATGGCCGTCGCGTCCGTGTTCCATTGATGAGGTTTCGTTGCTCGGTGAGGCAGTACGCGTACCAAGACATGGGAGGTCTCTCCAAAGCTGGTAAGAGGCAAGCTGTAACCTCTGTTTTGAGACAACTCGTTAGTTGCGAACCCAGGAAGAAAGGGCAGTTTCCACAGAACTGAACGCTAAAAGCCGCGTCCTTAGCTTCATCTTACGCTGCGGGAATCAAAAAATGCAACTATTTCGTTGCACCGCGCATCTGGAAAGAACGTTTTTCCCGCCTCGCGGGCACAGCAAAGAAAATTGCCAACCCGATATTAAGCGCCAAACTCGCAGGCACGCTCACCCAAGTCATTGCAAAACAAACAAAATAGGCCATGGGGCCGATTGCGTATTGTTTTGAGATAGCCGCGGCCGATTCATGCGTGGCGGCGTCGAGCAATCCGGCCCGAACCGCGTGATGCCACAGGACATTGAAGAAGATTGCCAGGACTACATAGGTCCCATTGAAACCGCGGCGGCGATGATTCGGCCCGGCGAATAGTAATGGGCGGCAAGAAGCGAAGTTGGAAATGGAACGATGCTGATTCCGAGCAGTAGAAGCAGGTTCGTGAACAGCAGAGTATTGTCAGACCGCCGGATGTGGTTAAACAAGCGGTGATGGTTCACCCACATGATCCCAATGAAGGCAAAGCTGATAAGAAACGCAAGATAGGTCGGCCATTGACGAAGTAGCGCCTTACCTAGAGGGCCTGCCGCCGGAGATGGAACTTTGAGGTCGAGAATCAGCAAGGTGATGGCGATAGCGAAAACGCCGTCAGAGAACGCCTCGACTCTCGCAGTCTCGTTCGGCATAGGGCTCAGGGCTTTACGACTTCCAGAATCTCGCTGTCAGATCCAGCCCAAGCCTTGGCACCTTCGTGCGTGAGTTTCTGCGAGGCATCGTTCCAGCGCAGGCGGGTAATTTTGCTCTCGCCTTTTTCATAGGCGTAGGTTTTGCCGTCATCCTCGTACAGAACGAACTCGGTGTCCGCTCCGGGATAGACCCGTACTTTTGCGATCTTCTGCGCCTGATTCGTACTCTCGACCAATTCGCCGAGCGGCAGAATCGATCCTGCGCGAACGAACAACGGCAACGTATCGATCGGGGCATCGACTTTGATTGTCTGCCCGCCTTGAACGCGCTGGTTGGTCCAGTAGTTGTACCAGTCGGCGCCGGACGGCAGGTAAACCTCGCGCCTGGTCGCGCCCTGTTCGGTCACAGGTGCCACCAAAAATGCCGGGCCGAACATGTATTCGTCACGCAAATCGGCAACTATGGGATCGTTGGGGAAATCCATAAACAGGGCGCGCATGAAAGGTGCGCCGGTTTCGTAAGTCTTATAAGCGAGCGAATAGATGTAAGGCATCAGCTGATAACGCAATCGTAGATACTTTTCGAGAATCGGCTCGGCTTGCTTTCCATACGACCACACTTCGTTATAGGTGCGGCTGCCGTGCGTCCGCATGATTGGCAGGAATGTTCCGTACTGAAACCAGCGGGTAAACAGTTCCGGATAATCGTCGTAACCGCCAACGTTCTCGCGTGCGTCGGAAGGATCAAGCAGCGGCGGGTGAGCGGGATGATGAGTCTCCGGCAGATATTGCCAGCCGCCGACGTCGTTCGTCCAATAAGCCATTCCCGATGCGGAGTAGTCGAGCCCGGTAGGAATCTGGCGGCGATAGGCGTCCCATGTGGGATAGATGTCGGACGACCACACCATGGTTCCATTCCGCTGCGATCCGAGGTACGCATCGCGGGAAAGAATCAGCGCGCGATGCTTCACGTCGCGGCGAAAACCATCGTAAAGCGCCGCAGTATGAACCAGCGGATAAATGTTGAAGTAGCGAGTTCCGGGGCCGACCGAGAAATAGCTGCCATTCGGCGGCAGGTCGGGTTCGGTTTCATCGGCCCAGAGGGAATCGAAGCCTTTGCTGATGATGTTGTCGCGAATCACTCCCCAATACCAGCGCGCGGCTTCGGGGTTCGTGGTGTCAATGTCCGATCCGGCGCGGTCGTAAGGCAGGCCGTTCGTCGGTGTGCCGTCGGCGAGGTGCTCGAACCAATCTTTCTTTAGCAGGAAGTCGTAGTAGCGCGAACCTTTCTCAAAGCGCGGCCACACGCTGATCATGGTTTGAAATCCCATGTCGTGAAGCTGCTGGTTCATTGCGGCTGGATCGGGAAAATGCTCCGGCACAAAATCCATTTGGCCCATCTTCGAGTAGTAAAACCAGTCAAGCACCAGCACGTCGGCGGGAAGATGGCGCTCGCGATACCCTTTCGCGACGTTCATCATTTCTTCCTGAGCGATGTAACGCTGCTTGCACTGCACGAATCCGTACGCCGCTTTAGGCAGCATCGGAGTCGTTCCGGTCAGTTGCCGATAGCCGGAATAAATTTCATCGGTAGTTGCTCCGGCAATCACGAAAAACGAAACCCGGTTGCCGACTTCGGAAGTCCAGTTGGTCTGCTCGTTGAAACCCGGCCGGATGGTGGTTCGCGACGGGTTGTCCCAGATGAGGCCGTAGCCGTAGTTGGTCACAACAAAGGGTACGCAGACGCTGGGTCCGGCGGTTGCAGTGTAATTCTGCCAGCACTCAACGGTGTGGCCGCGGTGGTCGAGAAATCCTTCATGGTTCTGGCCGAGACCGTAGTAGTGCTCGTCGTCGGGCGAAACAAACGTAGCCCCGACCTGAAAAAACGGCAGATCGGAAGGCCGGCGATCGTGCAGAACTCCGGCATTGCCGTCTTTATGATTCGGCACGGACTGCGACCATCCTGTCATCTCAAGCAACTTCCTACCGTCGGGAGTCGCGATGGTGATGTGCGCGGGCGGCGCGGAGCCGTTGAAGAACTTCGAAATATCGCGGATGGTGAGCGGCGGCGGCGGGCCCGGACGGTTGGCGTCAACCGTTACCACCATGCGCGATGAGCGGTAAACGTCGGCGGCATCGGTTTGCTGATGACTCCACGAATCGTCAGATGGCTTGCCGATAAATCCGAAGCCCGGCACGGACAACGCCTGGTCCTTTTGCATGCTTAAGGTGACGCGAATGATGTTGGGCGCGTAAGGCTCAAGTGAGATGGTGCTGTTGTCGCGAGTGAGGACGACAGGGGATCCCGCAGCCAGCATGGTTGCCGTGAGCACCGATGAAATCAAAACCAGCTTTGCGGAAAGTTTCGACGTTGAGATCTTCAACCAGTTCCTCCTCGTGCGGCATCGACGGCACGTAAAACAGCCTGGGCCTTGTTCATGGATTCTTCGTACTCCGTCGTCGGATCTGAATCGGCGACGATGCCGGCGCCCGCTTGCAGGTAAGCCTTTCTGCCTTTCATCAGCATGGTACGGATTGCGATGCAGGAATCAAGATTGCCGGCGAAATCCGCGTAGAGGACCGACCCGCCGTAGATTCCACGGCGCGTAGGTTCAAGCTCCTCGATGATCTGCATGGCGCGAACTTTGGGCGCGCCGCTCAGAGTTCCCGCGGGGAAGCAGGCAGCGAAAGCATCGAGCGCATGCAGTTCCGGACGCAGCCTTCCTTCCAGAGCCGAGACAATGTGCATCACGTGCGAGTAGCGCTCCACGTACATCAGGTCTTTCACTTTCACCGAGCCGTATTCGCTCACCCGGCCAAGATCGTTGCGCCCGAGGTCGACCAGCATGACGTGTTCGGCGCGTTCTTTTTCGTCGCTCAACATCTTCTGCTCGAGCTGGCGGTCTTCAGATTCGTCGCGGCCGCGCGGGTGCGTTCCGGCAATTGGACGGTACTCCAGCTTGCGTCCGGTGACCCGCACCAGCATCTCCGGCGACGAGCCCAGGACGTGAGTTTCGCCCATCTTCAGGAAATATAAATATGGTGAGGGATTCACAGCCCGGAGAGCGCGATAGATTTCGAATGGCGGAACTTCGGGGGTGAAGTCCTGGCGCTGCGAAAGGACGACTTGAAATATATCTCCGGCGGCAATGTATTCTTTGGCGGCCTTGACCGACTGCTCGAACTTCTTTCGCGGGGTTACAGAATGCACCTTGAGCTTGCCGCGCTTGTTGCCGAATGCATTGCGCCGTTCGGCTGGGCGAACGCCGGACGCCAGCTTCTTTTCCAGAACTGCGATGTCCGCGACTGCGCGCTGGTAAGCCTTCCGCGGGTCCTCGGTGGCGACGTCAGCCGCCGCGATGATGTGAATCTGATGCCGCAGGTGATCGAACGCCAGGAGCCGGTCGAAGAACATCAGAACGCAGTCGGGAAGGTCGAGGTCGTCTTTGGTGCCATCGCCGATCTTTTCAAG
>Ga0136846_1243643_pt1 | contig 14304 bp, 11 predicted proteins | sample HopSoiMetagenom2_FD_96841 | JGI IMG/M metagenome (GOLD analysis project Ga0136846, IMG submission 96841) | Grasslands soil microbial communities from Hopland, California, USA - 2 Assembly 2016 (version 4) | ecosystem: Environmental > Terrestrial > Soil > Grasslands | place: USA: Hopland...
AAGGCCAGCTACAAATTTTTCCTCTACACCTTGTTCGGCTCGGTGCTGATGCTGATCGCCATGCTCTACATGGCGGGCAGTGCAGGGACGACGTCGATCCCCGCGCTGATGGCCTACGATTTCTCGAAAGAGGCGCAGACCTGGCTGTTCCTCGCCTTCCTCGCGAGCTTCGCGGTCAAGTTGCCGATGTGGCCGGTCCACACCTGGTTGCCAGACGCGCACGTGCAAGCCCCGACGGCGGGGTCGGTGATCTTGGCCGGCGTCCTGTTGAAGCTCGGCGGCTACGGCTTCATCCGCTTCTCGCTGCCGATGTTCCCGGACGGCTCGCTACAGTTCATTCCGCTGATGTTTGTCCTCAGCGGCGTCGCCGTCGTCTACACTAGCCTAGTCGCCCTCGTGCAGCGCGACATGAAGAAGCTGATCGCTTACTCGTCCGTCGCTCACATGGCGTTCGTGACGTTCGGCCTGTTCGCGATGAACCGGCAGGGGATCGAAGGCGCGATGCTGGTGATGCTCGGCCACGGCCTCGTTTCGGGCGCGCTCTTCCTCTGTGTCGGCGTGGTCTACGATCGCCTCCACACCCGTGAGATCGATCGCTACGGCGGCCTTTCCGACAACATGCCGGGCTATGCCCTGCTGTTCATGGTGTTCACCATGGCCAGTGTCGGCCTCCCCGGGACCAGCAATTTCGTCGGTGAGTTCCTGAGCCTGGTCGGCACCTACCGCGCGTCCAGCTGGGCGGCGATTGTCGCCACCACCGGCATTATCCTCGGCGCGGCCTACATGCTGTGGCTCTACTGGCGCATCTGCTTTGGCACGCAGCGCAACGCCGACGCGGCGGCCATGGCCGACCTGTCCTTGCGCGAATGGTGGCTGCTGGCGCCCATCGCGCTCGCCGTCTTCTGGATGGGCGTCTATCCCGAAAGCTTCATGCGCCCGATGCGTAATGACGTCGGCCGCCTTCTGGTGCGCCTCGAGCGCGTCGCTCCGGCGGGGGACTCGCACATAGTCGTCCCGACGATGGCCAACGGAATGCACATGGAACACGGGGCCTCGCACTGATGGGCCGCTTTGCGCCTCTTCTGCCCGAGCTGATCCTGTCGATCGGCGGCACCATCCTGATGATGGTCGCCGCCTTCAGCGGCCGCCGCGGCTCGGGGACCGTCAGCTGGCTCGCCGTCCTGCTCCTGCTCGGCGCGACCGTCGCTCTGATCGGCGCGCCATCACATGCCGGCCCGATCTACGATAATTTCGTCAGCGCGGATTTGTTCGCGAGCTTCGGCAAGGCAATCATCTTTCCGGCGGCCGCCGTTGCTATCATCGCGGCGCACGGCTGGTTCGAGCGCGGGACCGAGCATGCGTCGGAATATGCGGTGTTGATCGTCTTCGCCGCCGTCGGCATGAGCGTGATGGTCTCGGCGACCAGCCTTGTCGCACTCTATGTCGGGCTGGAGCTGCAGAGTCTCGCGGCTTACGTGCTCGCCTCATACCGCCGCACCGACGAGCGCTCGGCGGAAGCGGGTCTCAAATATTTCGTCCTAGGCGCGCTGGCGAGCGGCATCCTGCTCTACGGCATCTCGCTGCTCTACGGGTTCACCGGCACGATGAGCTTCAACGGGATCGCCGCCGCATTCGCTCGCGGGGCGCCGTCGCTCGGCCTGCTGTTCGGTCTCGTCTTCGTGCTTGCCGGACTCGCGTTCAAGGCGAGCGCCGTGCCGTTCCACATGTGGACCCCGGATGTCTACGAGGGCGCGCCGACACCGGTCACGATGTTCTTCGGCACTGCGCCCAAGGCCGCCGCCGTGCTGCTCGCGACGCGTCTCTGCATCGAAGGGCTCGGTCCGGCCACTGACGCGTGGCGTCAGATTGTCATCTTTGCCGCGCTCGCCTCGATCTTCCTCGGCGCGGTGGCGGCCTACGGCCAGACCAACATCAAACGACTGCTGGCTTATTCGTCGATCAACAATGTCGGGTTCGCGCTGGTTGGCCTCGCGGCGGCGGGTCCCAAGGGCGCGTCATCGGTCCTGTTCTACATGGCGGTTTATATCGTCATGACCCTCGGCACATTCCTCTGCGTCCTGTGGATGCGCGACGCCGAAGGGCGGCCGGTAGAAAGCATCGCCAGCCTCTCCGGCCTGTCACAGACTCGGCCGGGTTTTGCCGCCGCGATCGCCATCTTCATGTTCAGCCTGGCCGGCATCCCGCCATTGTTCGGCTTCTGGCCGAAGCTGGTGGTGTTCACTGCGGCAGTGAACGCCGGTTACACCGCGCTCGCCGTCGCCGGTATCTTGGGAACCGTTGTTGGTGCCTACTACTACCTGAAAATCGTGAAGGTCATGTACATGGACGAGCCGGCCGAGCCGTATGCGCGCATGCGCCAGCCGCTGCAGGGCCTGCTGATCCTGATCGCCGCGCTGCTGGTCTCGCCACTCGGTTATCTGCTGATCGGTCCCCTCAGCTCGTTGACCGACAAAGCCGCGGGAAGCCTCTTCTGACCCGCATCAGGATCGTCGAGCGCACCGGCTCGACCAACACTGATCTGATCGAGGGCATGCAGTCGATCGAAGGCGATTGGCTTGTCGCGCTCCACCAGGATGCCGGCAGGGGCCGCCAAGGGCGCAGCTGGGCATCGGCCAACGGCAATTTCTTCGGAAGTACGCTGGTCGAGTTGCGACCGACTGACCCGGCGCCCCAGACGCTGTCGCTGGCGGCGGGGCTTGCCCTCGTCGAGGCCATTGAAGTTGCGCTTCCCGGAGAGCCGTTGATGCTGAAATGGCCCAACGACGTGCTGCTTGCAGGTAAGAAGCTCGCCGGAATTCTGCTTGAGCGCAATGGCAACCGCATTGCCGCAGGCTTCGGAGTAAACCTCGCGAGCACCCCCGAACTAGCGGACCGAGAAGGCGCCTCGCTAGGCGGCAAGATCGTGCCGCAGGCCTTTGCCCCGCTCCTGGCAGCCCGCTTCGCACGCATGCTTGACCTGTGGCGGGCGAGCGAGCCTCCATTGCTAGCCCAGGCCTGGCTTGCTCGTTCCCATGCGATCGGTACGCGGCTGACCGTGCATTCGAGCAACGATGAGCGAGTGTCTGGCCGCTTCGACGGCATCGAGGCCGATGGCGCTCTACGCCTCCGGCTCGACGAAGGCACAATCGACATCGTCAGAGCAGGCGACGTCGAGCTCTAGAAGTCTGTCTTTCCAAAGCGCGCCACGCCTTGGTTGACGCCGGGCGGGTCCAGCGTCGTCACATCCAGCTCGACCGGCTCGCCGATCCAGTGCGCAAGGGCGGTGTGATCGGCAAGGTCGTCGTTGGTCAGTGGATGGACGAGAGTCCTCAACCCCGAAGCTTCGATGATCGGCAGGATCTCGTCGAGGGAGCGCTTCAGGAAATGAACCTCGAACTGCGGTATCGGGTGCGGCCCGGCCTTGCCGTCGGTCAGGCGGCCAACGAACAGAACGGACTCTTCCGCGGCGAACCGGCCACGGAGTGCCTCCGCCGCACGCTCCTCGCCGGGCATCGCATAGATGTGCGCGTGATAGGGTGCTTCGTCTTCGAACACCCGCACCGATTACTCTTACTGCCGCAAGTTGTGAACAACAGCCGACACAGCTAGGGCGCGGCGATGATCCTGGCAGTCGACGTCGGCAACACGAACCTGGTCTTCGCGCTTGTCGACAAGGGCGAGATCAAGGCGCGGTGGCGCATCGCCACCGATCCGCGGCGAACCGCCGACCAATATTCCGTCTGGCTCCACCAACTCCTCGAGCTCGAAGGCTTTTCGAGGGACAATGTCGAGGGCGTGATCATCGGCACGGTCGTCCCTCGCGCGCTCCACAATCTCGAAGTGCTGTCCCAGAAATACTTTCGCAAGACGCCCATCGTCGCTGGGCAGGGCGCGGCGAAATGGCCACTCCAGCTCGATGTCGACGAACCGCAGAACGTAGGCGCAGACCGCGCGCTCAACGCCATCGCCGCTCACGCGAAATACAAGGGTGACCTACTCGTTATCGACTTCGGGACCGCCACGACATTCGACGTGATCAGCGCGACCGGTGCCTACACCGGCGGCATCATTGCGCCCGGCATCAACCTCTCGCTAGACGCGCTCGTCAGTGCCGCCGCCAAGCTGCCGCGCATCGCGATCGAAGCGCCGCAAACCAATAGCGTCATCGGCCGCACCACCGAGAGCCAGATGATCATCGGCATCTACTGGGGCTACGTCGCGATGCTCGAGGGGGTCGCCGAGCGGATCAAGTCCGAGGTCGGCCGCCCGGTCAAGGTCATCGCAACGGGCGGCCTCGCGACCTTGTTCGACAAGCACACACAAGTCTTCGATTCGATTGAGCCCGATCTTACGATCCAGGGGTTGAGCCTGCTGTACGACATGGCGTCCAAGTCTTCGCAATGATCCCCGGGGAAGAACTGCTGTTCGTGGCGCTCGGCGGCTCGGGCGAGATCGGTATGAACGTCAATCTCTACGGCTGCCGCGGCCAGTGGATCATGGTCGATCTCGGTCTCACCTTCGCCGATCCTACCTATCCGGGCATCGAACTGATCCTGCCCGATCTCGAGTTCATCGAGAATCAACAGCAGCGGCTCGCGGGGATCGTCCTCACCCACGGGCATGAGGACCACATCGGCGCGCTGCCCTATCTTGCCGAAGAACTGAAAAGCCCCCTCTACGCGACGCCGTTCACCGCTGGCCTGATCGCCGGAAAGCTCGAAGAGGAGGGACTCACCGGCCAGGTGAAGCTCAACATCGTTGAGCGCGGCGGGAGCATCGAGCTCGGCCCATTCAGGGTAAGCTTCGTCGCGCTTTCCCACTCGATTCCTGAGGGCAACGGAGTCCTGATCGAGACGACCTTCGGCAACATCTTCCACACGGGCGACTGGAAGATCGACGAAACGCCGGTGATCGGTGAGGCGCCGAGTCCCGAGACTTTGATCTCTATCGGCGATTCAGGCGTTCTCGCCTTGGTCTGCGATTCGACCAACGTCTTCCAGGAAGCACCGTCAGGTTCGGAGGAAAGCGTTCATGCCGGGCTGCTCGCGAAGGTCGCAGAAGCGAAAGGACGCGTCCTGGTCACGACCTTCGCGTCCAACGCCGCGCGGCTTCAGACGATCGGCCGCGTCGCGACCGAAACCAACCGAAAGGTTTGCATCGCCGGCCGTTCGCTCGACCGCATCCTTCGGGTCGCCCAGACAACGGGGTATCTGAGGGACTTTCCGCCCCCGATCAGCTTCGACGAGGCGATGCGGCTGCCCAAGAGCGAGGTGCTGATTATCGCCACTGGCGGGCAGGGCGAGCCGCGCGCCGCGCTCGGACGCATCGCCGGTGGAACTCACGACCTGAAGCTGACCGAGGACGACACGGTTATTTTTTCATCGCGGATCATCCCTGGGAATGAGGTCGCGATAGGCCGCATCATGAACCAGCTGTCGGAGCTCGGCGTCCGCATGGTCACTGAGCGCCAGGCGCACGTCCACGTTTCCGGGCACCCTGGCCGGCCCGAACTGATTGAAATGTACAACTGGGTGCGCCCGGAGATCGTTGTCCCTGTTCACGGCGAGGCGCGGCACCTTCGCGAGCATGCGCGGCTCGCTGTCGCCCATGGAGTCCCCAAAGCGGTTGTCCAGGAGAATGGCGACGTCATCCGCCTGGCGCCAGGCGCCCCGAAGAAAGTCGACGAGGTGCGAGTCGGCCGCCTCGTCCTCGACGGTGACGTCATCCTGCCGGCTGACGGCGCCACGATCACGGAGCGCAGACGAATGGGCTATGGCGGCCTCATCACGGTTTCGGTACCGGTTGGCCGTGATGGTAAGCTCGCCGGCACACCGTTGATCCGGCCGTTCGGTGTTCCGGTCGAAGAGGACCGAGACGACTTCATTGCCGACGCGACCGATGCAGCTACCCGCGCCTACAGCCCAGGCAAGGATGACGACGCGGTGCGGGAGTCGGTACGCCTGGCGGTTCGACGCTGCGCGACGCTGTGGACCGGCAAGAAGCCGCTGGTCGAAGTGATGATGCTGCAGGTCGGCTGAGCCCGATGGAATTCGGCTCGGTTGTCGCGATCTATTTCCTGTTCTTCGCGTTCAGTGCGTTCGTCCTGCTGCCATTCGGGGTCCGGACGGACGAGGAGGCGGGAACGCCGAAAGTCGCGGGGCAGGCCGATAGCGCGCCGCATCGCTTCGATTTGAAGCGTCATCTTTTTAAGGCGGCGCTGCTCGGCGCCGTCCTGTTCGCGCTTTACTACGCGAATTGGACCTACGGCTGGATCACGCCAGGCGATTTAGACTTCTACCACCGCCTCTAGCGGCGCTTGTCGATCGCCTGCGCGAGAGCGGCATATAGTTTGCCCATGTCCGACGACATCAAGGTCACGGCGATCATCCCGCCGTCCCGCTCGGCAAGCACTCGGCGAAGCATCGATTCAAAGTCCGCTACATAGCGGTTCACCGAGCGCTGGAACTCCGGATCGCTTTCGTAATGCGTCCGGATTGCGCGCGTTTCGCTGGCGTCGATCAGGCGCACCGCGCGGCTGGTGAAGACGCCGCGGTTACCCTTAAGATAGGCGTTCCAAGCCTTGTCGTCGATCTCATCGGCCATGATTTTGCCCACGTCGATCGCCGCCGAGTGCATGGAGTCGATGAGGAGCGCGACGCGCTTGGCGAAGGCCTCGCTGTCCTTCTCGCGCTGCTCCTTGCTGGTCTGCTCGATATGCGCCTCGAGCGCCGACGCTGTCTGGCCGAGCGTGATCATCTGGCCGGTCAATCGGTCGGAAGCAGCACGGGCCGATTCAACCGCTCGAGCGGCGACATTCTCGACATCGTGCAGGCGTTCCTCAACGCTCTCGCGGATGACGCGTTCGAGGGCTTGGCCGGCCGCTTCCGAGAGCTTGCCAGCGCTCTCCGGGATTACCGCTTCGATTGCCGCGCGCGCTCGTTCAGCGGCGTGGGCCGCGGCTTCCTTGACCTGCACCAACGACGCGATGAGCGCCGGCCCCGTCTCTCCGCTGAGGCTTGCGGCTTCGCGCTCGACCTGGGCCAAGGTGGAGGCGAGAAGCGCGAGCTTCGATTGTGCATCCTCGACCCCGCCGTCGACGTTGGCGAGCAGCGCCGTGAAACGCTCATGCTGTTCGGATATGGTGGCGCTGGTGGCGGTCAGGCGTTCGTTCGCTTCGGCAGTCGCGTCCCGCAGCCAGCCGATGTCAGGCTTGGCCGCCGCGGCGGTCTCGACGAGACGGTCTGCGCTGCCCTGGGCTTCGCCGATCGCCGTGCCGACATTCTCCCGCACCTCGCTTGCCAGCCGCTCGATGCTGTCGCGGAGCGTCGTGGTTCGTTCGGCCAGCGAGCCGATGGCATTGTCCTGGCTGCTCGCCTGCGCCGCCAAGGTGTCGAGCTCGGTCCGGGCGCGCGTGAGCGATTCGAGGAAGCGATTCGCGCGATCGTCGCCATTGGCCGCCAGCTCGGTGAAGCGCTCGTCGATCAGGGCCAGGCCGCGCTCGATCTCTGCGATCATTTGCTGTGACGCGCGGTCCTGCTCGGCGACGCGGCTCGATAGTCCTTCCAGCGAGCTGTTCGCATGGTCGAGGTTCGACGCGAGCGATTCGGCTGCGAGCGCGCCGGCCTTCCCGATCCCCGCCGACGACTGGGCTACGAGCGCCGCCACGGCCGTCGACTGGACATCGATCCCCGATCGGATTTGCTCCAGCGTCTCCGAGGTGCGCGTCAGGAGCGTATCGAGCGTACCCGAATAAACGCTCTGCGCTTCATCGACGCGGGCCGCGGCGTCCTTGCCGGCGGTCTCGATCTCCGAAAGCCGTGCGGCCAGCCGCGCCGTTGCATCGCTGATGATTTCATCAGCGGTTCGAGTGCGCTCAGCCAGGTCCTCGACCTGCTTGCCGAAAGCATGCGCCTTGCCCGTCGATTCTTCCCCGACGGTCCGGATCTGTTCGGCAACCGCTCGGGCTGTCGCTTCGGCCTTGGGGAGGTCGTCGAGAAGCACCGCGATGTCGGTTCGCGCAGCTTCGGCAGCGCGATCCAGCGCTTCGCCGTGACGTTTCAGCTTCTCGCTGCTGCTGTCGAACTCGCGCGTGATTCCGCCGAGCTTGCCGGTGGCCTCATCGCCGAGCAGCATCAGTTGCTGCGACATGGTCGTGAGATCGGTGCGACTGTCGCTGATTCGTTGCGACAGGACCTCAAGCAGAGCTTCCAGGCTCTGCGTCTCGGTCCGCATGGCGACGACCGAGCGCGTGAAGCTTTCGGCTTCCTTCCGCCGGGTCCGGCCGAACATCAGCCAAACGAGTCCCATCAGCGCCAGGGGGCCGGCGGCGAGCGCGACCCACTGGGCGATCAGCGGCGACGAAAGGGGCTGACCAGAGAGCGTTCGGCCGGCAGACCAGGCAGCGTAGCCGATCCACAGCGCCGATAGCAGCACCAGCCCCGTCGCGAGGACCTGTCGGCCGCCGGCCCCGCGCTCTTCGACCGTTTGTTCGCGCCACTGTTCTTCGTCGAACGCTGGCTCGACGAAATCGACGCTGCTCGTCAGCAGCTCGGTGGGGTTGGCTGCAGTGCCGGTTGGAGGCAGGGCCTCGGCGCGCTTTGGTGTGGGTGTCATCGCAAGGGCAGTTTATCATCTTTGACGATGCGCGAAAGCGATTAGAGAGGCATAGAATACTGAGGGGGAGGGTGCCTTTCGGATGGCCATTGGCGCGCTGATCGGGGCTTATCAGGAGGATGATAGCGGCGGGATTCGCGCGCTCCTCCCGCTCGCCGGTCGAACGCTTGTGGAATATCAGGCCCGGTGCGCTTCCGCGGCAGGGGCAGCGCCGATCGTGGTGGTTGTCGAGCGCGTGCCCCAAGCGCTTCAAGACGCGTTCGAGCGGCTTCGGCTGGACGGCATCGCAGTTTTTCCGGTGAGCGACGTCAATGAAGCCGTGAGCCGGTTCGAGGCGGGTTCGACGATCCTGCTCATCGGTGACGGAATCGCGCCCTCCGTTGACCTGGTTACCGGCCTCGCGGCCGAACCCGAGCCATCTGTCGCCACCGTTCGGGATGATGAGCTGCACGAGAATTTCGAGCGGATCGACGGCGAATCGCGCTGGGCCGGTGTTGCCGTGGTCGACGCGCATCTTCTCGGCTCGACCGCCGCGATGCTCGGCGACTGGGACCTGCAGTCGACGTTGCTGCGGCGCGCGATCCAGGAAGGTGCCCGCCGAATGCCCATTGCGGCAGATGACGAGCCGTTGCTGGTCGAGACTGCTGGTGAACTGGCCGATTTTCAGCGGCACCTCGTCCACACCTCGAGAGGCGACCGGAACGACTGGACCAGCCGATACCTCCTGCCGCCGGTCGAAGACTTTGCAACCCAGCAGTTGATGGAAACCGAGGTGCGGCCGGCATGGCTGATCTGGGCAGCGCTCGGGCTGACCTTGGCCGGCGCTGTTTGCTTCACCCGCGGCTGGCTCGGCGCCGGGCTGGTGCTCCTGGTGCTCTCGACTCCGCTAGACCTCGTCGCGGCCCGGCTGGCCAAGCTTCGAATGAAACCCTTGGCGATCGGCATGTGGAGCAGGGTCGCGCTTTGGCCCGCCGCCGGCCTTGCCACGATCGCGATTGGCTGGTGGGAGGCGCGGAACGGCACCGGCTGGGGCTCGATGGTCGCGGCGGCAAGCGCTTGCGCCTTCGCCGACGCGGCGCGGATCGAGAAATCCGGAATGCCACCCGGAGGCGACCTATGGCTCGTGTCCCGTCGCAACTCGATTTTCCTGGCGGTTCCATTCGCAATTGCCGGCGCTTGGACGGCTTTCCTGCTCGCCTTGCTGGCTTATTGCGCAGCGTCATTCTTCATCGTGCAGCGGGTGCGCCATCCCCGGTCCAGTTGACGGGAAGTTAACGCTAGTCGGATAAGCCTCGCGCGATGATGCCGGAGGAATGGCCGATTGCTGCCGGTGCAGCTGACGGAACCGCGGGCCCGCGCCTCGCGGGCCGACGGCGGCTATCGACCGTTCGTCGGGACTTTTTCCTCGATCCGGCCAAGCGCCTTTCAGAGCAGGAACGAGCGCTGATGACCGCTATGCTGCATTGCCTGGTCAGCGACGTTGCCGACGCCGTGCGAGCTGCATTGCCCAGCGGAAGGGTCGCCGCCAATGATGAGGGCAATGCCGGCTTGATTGGCACTCTGACGCTGTCCGGCTTGCTCGACGAGCCCGGCTTGATGGCCCTTCTGCTGCGGCGCGCCGACGAGGAGCGCATCTCTACCGCGGCGAGGGTCCGGAGCGGTCGCCGCGAGGCGCGCGTGCTGCAGGGCCTCGTTAGTCATGACTATGGTGCGGTTGCTGCGGCCGCGATGGCGCTGATCCTGGGTCGCGGACGCCGACGCGACCGCTTCGGCCAGTGCCTGATCGCGTTCGATGACCTGCCGCCTTCGAGCGCCGACACGCTCGCCCAGTCCGTTGCCGCTGCGCTTCGGACTGAGCTCGCCGCGAGCCGGGGCTTTTCTGCAGCCGATGCCGAGTTGGCTGAAGCTGTGGACCGCGTTCTCGGTCAGCGGGACGAGGAGCGCGGGATCGACTCGCTGACCGCCGCGCTGGTCCTTTTCCTCGACGAGGCCGGAAGCCTCACGGACGAGCTCATCCTTGCCGCGGCCAACGAAGGCGAAATCGCCTTCGTCGCCGAGGTGCTCGCCCGGCGCGCCGGGATCCCGACCGAATCGGCGCTCGACGAGCTGCTTTCTGGTGAGGCCAAATATGTGATGGCCTTGCTGCGTTCGGCGGGCATGTCGCGCGACCTTGGCGCTGGCCTTCTCGCGGGGATCGGCGACTTGCTTGGGATCGAAGACGTTGGCGACGCGATCGCGCGGTTCGACCGCTTGACCGACGAAGAAGCGGAAAAGGAGCGATCGTGGCTCACCACTGACGCCGCCTATCGCGCCGCACTGGAGCGTCTGGGGCAGGGCCGTGGCTAGCGTCCCGTCCGAGCCCCGGCCCGTTCTTGGCCGTCTCGATCGAGCCGGCCGGTTGGTCTCTGCGGACCCGCAGCTGGAGACTCTTCAACGCGAAGCCGGCTCCGCGCTCGGCCAGCGCCTCGCCCTCCCGCAGGTCGCGGCCGTCGCGGATCTGGCACGCAAGCTCGGGACGCCGGTTTCGCGGCCGGCGCTCGCTGCTTCCACCGATCACGACATCGAGCTCTGGGTGCAGGCGCGGCCCGAGGGGGACGAGATCGCGCTTTCGCTCGAGAACTGGACCGTTTGCGCTGCCCCAGGCCCGAGACTTGCGGCGATCCTTGGCGGCGGCAGCGAGGCCGAAACGGGGGGCGCGCGCAATGAATGGGCAGCCGATGAAGAGCTGCGCATCATTTCCCTGTCGCCCGACCTTGCGCAGCTGCTGGGAGTCGATCCTAGCGAGGTTGCCGGCCAGCCGTTGACGCGGGTCGTCCGCCTCGAGGAGGATGAGGCAGGGGAAATGCCGCTGATCAGCGCGCTCGCCGCCCGCCGTGGTTTCACCGGGCAGCACGCCCTGAGCCGCGCCGACGAAGGCCGTTCGGTCGTGCTAAGCGGCGAAGTGGTCACCGGCGCCGACGGAGGTTTCGCCGGCTTCCGAGGGTCCGTTCAGTCCGTGGGGGGAGCCGCGACGGCGGCGCCGGAGCGAACATCCGCATTCGACCATGCGCTCGATGAAGTGCTCCGCTCACCCCTCGACCGCATCATAGAGAGCGCCGAGCGTATAGTCGAACGTGCCGACGGGCCCCTGCGCAGCGACTATGCTACCTACGGCAATGACATTGCCGCCGCCGCGCGCCACCTGCTTTCTGTACTGGCTTCGATGGGCGACGAACCTGCACCTGCACAGCACAAGATCGATCTTGCGACGCTTAGCGCCGAGGCCATCGTTCTCCTCGACGCGGCCGCGGAAGAGCGCGGCGTGACGATCGAGCCAGACACCACCGACTCGGTGCCTGCGAAGGGAGAGGACAGCGCGGTGATCCAGATCCTCGTCAATCTGATGGGCAACGCGATACGTCACTCGCCTGAGGGCGGCCGGGTCCGTCTCCTTTTCGGCCGCACCGGAACGTCGGCGTCGGTGTCGGTGCAGGACGAGGGTCCTGGCATCGCAGAGGCCGACCAGCACCGAATCTTCGAGCGCTTCGAGCGCGCCGGTCTCAAAGAAGGCGGCACTGGTCTTGGCCTCGCCATTTCCCGGCGGCTGGCCCGCTCGCTTGGCGGTGACGTGACACTCGACAGCGCGCCCGGCGAGAGCGCGCGCTTTACGCTGACGCTGCCCGCCGCCTAGCGCTGGTCGCAGGGGATGTAGTTGCGCTGCGTAGCGCCGACGTAAAGCTGGCGCGGACGGCCGATCTTCTGTTCCGGATCGGCGATCATCTCGTTCCACTGCGCGACCCATCCCACGGTGCGGGCCAGCGCGAACAGCGCGGTGAACATGTCGGTCGGGAATCCAATCGCGTTGAGGATCACTCCCGAATAGAAATCGACGTTCGGATAGAGCTTTTTCTCGATGAAATATTCGTCGTTGAGCGCGATATGCTCGAGCTCCTTGGCGACATCGAGGACCGGGTCCTTGATGTTGAGCTCGGCCAAGACCTCGTCGGCGGTCGCCTTCATCACCTTGGCCCGCGGGTCGAAGTTCTTATAGACGCGGTGACCGAAGCCCATCAGGCGGAACGGGTCGTTCTTGTCCTTGGCGCGGGCGATATATTCGGGGATCCGCTTCACGTTGCCGATCTCGCGCAGCATGTTGAGCGCCGCCTCGTTCGCGCCGCCGTGCGCCGGCCCCCACAGGCAGGCGATGCCCGCGGCCATGCACGCGAACGGGTTCGCTCCCGACGAGCCCGCCAGGCGCACAGTCGACGTCGATGCATTCTGCTCGTGGTCGGCGTGGAGGATGAAGATCCGCCGCATCGCATTCTCGATGATCGGGTTCACATGATAGGGCTCGGCGGGGACGCCGAACGTCATCCTCAGGAAATTGCCGGTATAGCTGAGGCTGTTGTCCGGATAGAGGAACGGCTGGCCGATCGTATACTTGTACGCCATCGCGACCAGCGTCGGCATCTTCGCAATCAGCCGGTGCGAAGCGATCATTCGCTGCTCGGGATCGGTGATATCCGTGCTGTCGTGATAGAAAGCGGAAAGCGCGCCGACCACGCCGCAGAGCACGGCCATCGGGTGGGCGTCACGCCGGAAGCCACGATAAAAGGTGGCGAGTTGCTCATGCACCATGGTGTGGCGGCTGATCGTGTAGACGAACTCGTCCAGCTCCTTCCGGTTCGGTAGCTCGCCGTGGAGGAGGAGGTATGCGACCTCCATGAACGTCGACTGTTCGGCCAGCTGGTCGATCGGGTAGCCGCGGTGAAGCAGGATGCCCGCCTCGCCGTCGATATAGGTGATCGCGCTCTCGCAGCTCGCCGTAGAGGTGAAGCCCGGGTCATACGTGAACATGTCGGTCTGGGCGTAGAGCTTGCGTATATCCACCACTTCGGGGCCGACCGTTCCCTCAAGCACTGGATAGTTGAAGTTTGACCCGTTGAGTCCGAGGGTCACGCTCTTGTCGGTCATTCGTTCGGCTCCACTTGGTCGGCGATCCGGGCGAGGCTTTCGTCGCGGCCGAGCAACGCCAACACGTCAAAAATTCCCGGAGAGGTCGTCTTCCCTGTGAGGGCGACGCGAAGCGGTTGGGCAAGCTTGCCGAGCTTCACGCCGCGGGCCTCGGCGACCTCGCGGATAGCCGCCTCTAGGACTGGCTGGTCCCACTTCGCAAGTGCAGCGAGCTTCTGGTGCGCTGACAAGAGTATCCCGCGTGCCTCGTCGGTAAGCAGCGCGCCCGCCGCCTCGTCCACCTCGAGCGGTCGGCTCGCGAACAGGAAGCGGGCGCCCTCCGCCAGCTCATTCAGCGTATGCGACCGTGCTTTCAGCTCAGGCATTGCCTTCACCAGAAGCGCCTGCTGGTCCGCCGCGAGGTGAAGTTTCGGAGCAACCAGCTCCGCCAGCCGCTCGTCATCGGCCTCGCGGATGTAATGGCCGTTGAGGTTCTCGAGCTTCTTGAAATCGAAGCGCGACGGCGACTTGCCGACCTGGTGCAGGTCGAACCATGCGATAGCCTGTTCGCAGCTGATGATCTCGTCGTCGCCATGGCCCCAGCCGAGCCGGAGCAGGTAATTGCCGACTGCCTCCGGCAGCAGCCCGAGCTCGTCCAGATAGGCATCCACGCCCATCGCCCCGTGGCGCTTGCTGAGCTTGGCGCCGTCTGGACCATGGATCAGCGGCACATGGGCATAGGTCGGCTCGGGCCAGCCC
>Ga0136846_1217036_pt1 | contig 14302 bp, 18 predicted proteins | sample HopSoiMetagenom2_FD_96841 | JGI IMG/M metagenome (GOLD analysis project Ga0136846, IMG submission 96841) | Grasslands soil microbial communities from Hopland, California, USA - 2 Assembly 2016 (version 4) | ecosystem: Environmental > Terrestrial > Soil > Grasslands | place: USA: Hopland...
CCAGGCGTCTCAATCTGAAAAGCGGGAGGCCCGGCGGGATCTAAGTCGAAGGCCACGTCATGCGAAGTTCCAGGAGCGATGACCGCCGGCACCCCCTTGAAAAGAGTCAGAATGGTTCGGTGAACGTGACCTGCTGCAAGCAGCCGGACCTGCTGATGGCCCTGCAATACGCTCGCCAGCGCGGCTGCGTTACGCAGGTTCTGCACGTCCATGTGCCGTATGCCGGTGAGAAATGGCGGATGATGAAGGAAGATGAGCGTTGGGCGAGCCGAGTGTTCATGAAGCTCGGCATCCAGCCACCGCAAGGTCTCATCGGATAACAGGCCGTGGGGTTGAGCGGGAACCGTAGAATCAAGAAGCAGGATGTGAAGATCGTCCACGAAAAGATGCGCATTTAGCGGCCCTTCCGCGGAGAAACGCCGGTCGGAAAACGCCTGCCGCATCGCGTTCCGCTCGTCATGATTCCCCGGCAGGACCACGTAAGGTATGGCAAGGGGTGCCATCAGCTTACGGAAATGCGCGTACTCTTCCTTTTCTCCGAAATCGACGAGATCCCCCGAAACGACGACGATATCTGGGCGGGATGTCAACTCGTTCAGAAAGGTGACGCAGCGCCGTAGGGCGGCCGCGGTGTCAACCATACCGCAGGCGAGCTCTCCTGGTCGTCTAATATGCGGATCCGATATCTGAGCTACGAGAGTGCTTACGGCGGGCGCCGAAGAGGTCATCAACGTCCTCGTAAAACAGCGAAGATCATTCGTCCAGCACTCGTACGGCGTGCTCCGCAACCGCCAAACCCACTTGGTCACCGCTGCGGAGGTCGTCAAGGCGGTTGGACACCTCAACCGTGATCGGGACCGCGGCTGCCTCGGTGATCGTCAGCCGTAAGCGGTTACCGAGGAAGTGCGCAGTGTCGACCCGCCCTTTCCAAGCGGCCGTATCGAGGTTCACAATGTCGATCTCCTCCGGCCGAACCATTGCAACTGCAACTGGGGCAGAGGGGGGATTGGCGACTTTGATGCTGCCGCCTGGCAGCCGAAGTGATCCGTCCTCGATGGGACCCTCAAGAATATTAGCGGCCCCAATGAACTGCGCGACGAACCGGTTCGCGGGTTGGAAATAAATTTCTCCAGGTGTTCCGATCTGGGCGATCGAGCCCTGAGTCATAACGGCGATTCGATCTCCTAAGGCCATCGCCTCGGCCTGATCATGAGTAACGTAAATCGTCGTGATGCAGAGCTCCCGCAAGAGCCGATCGAGTTCTATACGCAATCGCTCGCGCAAACTCGCATCTAGCGCCGTCAGCGGCTCGTCGAGCAGCAAAACGCGAGGTCGAGGCGCCACGGCGCGGGCAAGTGCCACTCGCTGCCGTTGCCCGCCTGAGAGCTGGTCAATTCGACGGTCCCGCAGTGTCTCGATCCCGACCAGACGAAGCATTTCGTCGACCCGTTTAACCCGCTCAACTTTGGGCACTCGTCGGATTCTGAGGCCATAACCGATATTTTCGGCAACGGTCATGTTCGGAAACAACGCGTAAGACTGAAACACCATGCCGACATTGCGCCGTTCGATAGGAACATGCGTGACGTCTGTCCCGTCAAAAAAGACGGCGCCGGCGTCAGGCCGGATCAAGCCAGCGACCATTCTCAGGGTCGTGGTTTTCCCGCATCCTGACGGTCCCAGAAACACAAGCGTCTCGCCCGAGGCGATGTCTAGCGTCACAGGAGAAAGAACCTGATTTCCAGCGTAGCTCTTCGCGCAGGCGGCAAGCCGGATTGCAGCACCGCGAACGGCTTGCGTCACAGAAGAAGCCCGGTTTTTGATGAGCGCCGCCCAATCATCTCCATGGCGACAAGGAGTGGAACGATCATGATGAAGAAGATAAGCGTGTACGCGCTCGCGACCTCGAGCCGCATGGAGGCATAGCTATCCGCCAGCCCCACCGGCAGCGTCTTTGTCAGCGGAGTATGCAGCATCCAGGTTAGGTTGAATTCTCCAAGCGAGAGTGTAACGACCATCAGCGAACCCGCGAGAATGCCGGGCCTCGCGTTCGGTACGACCACGTCGACGAACCGGCGCCAAGGAGGAGCACCAAGGCTTGCTGCGCCTTCTTCAAGCGTCTGAACGTCAATGGCGCCAAGGATGGCGATAATCGAGCGGACCATGAACGGCAGGGTGAAGACCACGTGTCCCGCAAGAATGAAAAGCGAGGATTGCCTGAACGCTCCGAACTCGCCATACGTTAAGATAAGAGCAAGAGCGATGGCGAGACCCGGAACTGCAAGCGGCAATGTGATGAGCTCCTCGATCAGTCGACCCGTTCGGCCTCCAATGGTGTGGAGCGCGTAGGCCGCCGGAATGCCAATCAGCAACGTGCAGGTTAGCGTAGCGAGCGCGATCAGGATCGAGCGCCCAATAGTATCGGCATAAAGGTCCCAGACCTGGAAGATCCAAGCACTCGTCAGTCCTGAGGAAACACCCTTCGCATAATTGGTGGTGACGCCCGCCACCATCGACATTACGGCGGGTACAATGAGGAATGCGGCGATCAGTATCGTAAACGCCGCCTGCAGCACGAACAGTAGACGTCTAGCCTTCATGGCAATTAGCCCGTTGCCGCAACAGATGACCCGCCCAACGACCGCGCGAGCGCGAGTGCAAGCCAGGTGACCGTTCCGAGTCCGAATGATAGTGCCGCCGCCATCGGGATATTCGCATTCAGGGTGAACTCCGTGTAGATTACCATTGGCAGCACATCACTCCGACCTGCGAGCGTGAAGGCAGTACCGAAGGCTCCCATGGCCGTCGCAAAGGCGATCGCCCCCGATGCCACGAAAGCTGGGGTGAGAGCTGGAAGGATGACGTCGCGGTGTACAGCCCACGGCCCTGCACCAAGTGCGCGGGCCGCCTCCTCAAGAGAGGGGTCGAGCTTCTCGACCGATGCCATTACGGTCAGGATGACCCGCGGGATCGAAAAGTACAAATAGCCGAGAAAGAGCCCGCTTGCTGAATACGCGAGCACGAGCCGCTGTCCGGTTAAAATGCGTGCGACGTCGGCTACAAGGCCAAGGCGACCAGCGAGCAAGATGATCATAAATCCTACAACAACACCCGGAAACGCGAGCGGAAAGGTTAGCATGGCTATAAGGAGCGAGCGGCCGGGGAAGGCATTACGCTGCAGAAATAACCCAGCGATGGTCGCCACGATGAGCGTTGATAGGGTGGTCGCGATAGCCAGGGCGAGGGTTGCAACAAGACTCTCGCGATAGCGGGGTGTGGTCAGGATCGCCCAGTAAGCAGCGAGCCCGTCGGCACCACTGGCTCCGACCTGCAAAAGCCGAACCAGCGGCAGGACAAAAAAGGCGAGGACCACGATCCCGAGGGGGACGAGACAGAACCCCACAAAGAGACGGCGCGGCATGCGGCTGGCCTAGGATTAACCGGCCTCAGCGGACCTCCGCTAGATACCGATCGGAGAACTTCTTCTGCACGTCTTCCATCTTACCATAATCGACCGACTTTGCCCGCGCGTAGTCGCTGTCAGGGAGGAAGCGCTCCTTCACCTCTTTCGGCAGTGACACCTCCCGCACCGGTCGAAGATAGGCTTTGGCCCAGATCTCTTGTCCCTTGTCAGAAAGTAAATAGTCGATGATTTTCTCTGCGTTCTGCTCATGAGGCGCACCCTTGATCACGCTGACGACATAAGGAACTGTCAGCGACCCTTCGCAGGGAATTACAAATTCGAAGCTCCCCTTTTCGGTATATTTAGCCCGGTACGCATTGAAGTCGAAGTCCATGAGTATCGGCATTTCGCCTGACACAACTCGCGCATAAGAAGTCTGCTTCGGGACAATCGGATTGTTTTTGAGAAGCTTGTTGAAGTAGCCAATGGCCGGGTCGAAATTGTCAAGCGAGCCGCCCATTGCAAGGTTTATAGCGACTGCACCGACATAACCAACGAATGCTGACGGAGGATCGAGGTAGGCCACCATGCCTTCGTAATCTGCATTCAGGAGGTCTTTCCAGCACGCCGGCACTGGTTTTCCACCGAGCGCGTCTTTGTTGACGAACAGGCCGAAGGTGCCGGAATGGATGGAGGTCCAGTACCCCTCCGAATCTTTGAGACCGGCGGGAATATCGTTGAAGCCTTTCGCCTTATAGGGCTCCGTTATGCCCAGCTTCTTTGCTTGGATGCCGAAGGTGGCGCCGAGATAGAGAAAATCGGCAACGGGATTGGCCTTCTCCGCGATAGCCTGGGAGAGCGCCTGTCCCGAATTCTTATTGTCGATAGGCACATCCAATCCGAGATCCGTCTTCACGGATTTCAGCATGCCGGCCCAGTCCGCCCACTGCGCAGGGCAGTTATAACAGATCGCGTCGGCGGCGCGGGCCGGCACAGCGACCAGCGCGCCAAGGACGATAACGCTGATCGAGGCGAAAATCCTTGATTTCATCTCGTTTCCTCCCATACGGCTGAAAGCCGTTCTATTGCGCCTCATTCCGCTTCATAGGACCTGGTCCGAGCCAGCGTCGTAATCCGCGTGTTGCACTTCTAGCAGCAGGATGCCGTCAGTCGAAAGGCGCTAGCGCCGCGCCCCTCGCATATTGCGCTAGGGTATTCCACCCAAGCTCGCCATCTCGCCTTTGGTTCGAGGCGGCCCCCGACCCATGAAGCTATGTTGAGGATGGGACGATGCCAACGAAGCCGGCCATAGCGGGCGGAAGCCATATCGAATTGCCAGGGGTGTAGCCGCAGGGGTAGCCTACGCACTGGTCGTTGCAAACGTATGCGCGGATGTCCGAGGCCAACACTGCCCGTGACCGCACCTCGACACATCCGCGTCTTCCTCCTGCTCCGGCTTCCGAAGAGTTCGAAATTATACTCGCAACGCCCAGGAACCAGAGAGTTGCACTTTCGGTAGTGGATTAATGTCCTTACCCAGTTAGTACGTCGAAACTCCCGTCAAATATCGAGAGGATGATATGATTGAACAGCGTGAACAGCACGCACAGGGATACGGAACACCTTTCCCGACGCGCGCCCAAGATCGACCTTTACCGCCGCTCGAAATACGTTCCTGTTGGCCTTCACGACGGGGCTCTCGAACGTCATATGTTTGATTTCAGTTTGGGTCGGCCACCTCGTTGCCGTGAACCTCAACGCGATGAAATGGGTGTGACATGCAAGTTCCGCGCGACGCCGTTCTCCTGCGCATTTTCTTCGGAGAGGACGATCGATTCAAACATCGGCCGCTGCACGAAGCTATCGTTCTCAAAGCGCGGGAAATGCACCTTGCCGGGGCGACTGTGCTGAGAGGTCATGTGGGGTTCGGTCATTCAAGTCACCTCCATACGACCAAGATTCTGCGGCTTTCCGGGGACTTGCCCGTCATCGTCGAAATCGTCGATGGGCGAGAAAAAATTGATCTTTTTCTCCCGGTCTTGGACGACATGATGTCAAGCGGCCTTGTGACGATTGAGAAGGTACAAGTCCTCCAGTACGGCTCCGATAGTATACGAGCGCCTGATGAGGCAAAGCGCAGCGATGGCTGAATATCTTGACGAGCAGCTGCGGCGCGCCGTAATACTCGTTGCTGTCCTGAACCTCGCTTATTTCTGGATCGAATTCGCAACCGCGCTTACTATCGGTTCTGTCGCTCTCTTGGCCGACAGCGCTGACTTTCTAGAAGATGCGTCTGTAAATCTTCTTATTTTGGTTGCGCTCGGCTGGAGTGCCACTCGCCGGGCCAGGGTCGGAATACTGCTGTCCGGCGTTCTGCTCCTACCTGCCATCGCGTTTCTTTGGACACTCTGGCAGAAAGTTTATGCACCAGTGCCGCCTGCGGCGGCACCTCTCACGTTGGTGGGTTTAGGTGCTCTCTTCGTCAATCTTTTCTGCGCGCTCTTGCTTGCACGGTATCGTTATCACAAAGGGAGCATCACCAATGCCGCCTTTCTTTCGGCACGTAATGATGCGGCTGCTAACGTCGCGATTATCGCTGCGGGTCTTGTGACGTACTACGTTCACTCGATCTGGCCCGACGTCATCGTGGGGTTCGGGATCGCCGCGATGAACGTTGACGCGGCGAGAATGATTTGGGCCGCGGCGCGCGATGAGCACCGTTTCGCCTCGACACAGGGTTAGGGCGTCCACAGCATCCATAACGGTCACCGACGCCGATTTCGCCGTTCCCCGAAAGCGGACATGGTGTGAGCCCAGCGGCGGGTCGCGGTTGCGCCAGAGACGAACGGTCCAGTACGCCTCAAACCACCAGCATTCTATTCTGCAGCCATGAGCAGGCGTTCCTCTCGTTCGTGCAAAATGACACCGGCAAGCGCATCGAATTCACCTTCCCACGGGCGTTGCTCAAGGACGTGCTTCGTATGCGCAAAGCCGGCCTCCCAACGCTGACGAATGCCTGAGGCGCTGAAATCCATGTCCTTCGTGTGGTTCTCGCGCTCCAGCATTGGAGCAAGTAGCCGCACGACGTGCATGCGGGTTGGGCAACCGTAAGCAGTGAGTTCCTTGACCGATTCGTTCCTGCGCTCATGTTCGGGGAGATGCGCCACGAGTTCCGAAATAACGTGTCGCAAACGATGCGTTTGCTGTTGACGCGCGATATGAGTGGCTATGCGGCTCGAATACTGGATGTCTTTCTGGCGAGTGAAGACATCCGCCATCGTCGCCGGTTCCGCACCGGTGGGATTCCACATGTGTACCGCGAAAATAACCGAGTTCTTCCGCGGATTGTCCTCGAACACCGCTTCCGTCGGAGTATTCGACAGGATGCCTCCGTCCCAATATAGCTCGCCGCCGATCCGCACTGGGGGAAAAGCTGGCGGCAGCGCGCCCGATGCCATGACGTGCTCAACCCCGAGCTCAGCGTCGCGGCTGTCGAAGTAACGCATTTGGCTCGTCCGCACATGCGCCGCGCCGACGGTTAAACGCGGCGAGCACTGATTCACAAGTGAAAAGTCCACGAGATCGAGAAGCGTTTCCTTCAGCGGGGCGGTCGAATAATACCCGGCCCGGTCGGGACCGAGCGGATAATTGGCGCCAAGCTGTGCCAACGGGTTCAGTCTAAAGAAGCCCGGTATTCCGTTGGTGATGGCCGACCAGTACGAGAGCGCGTCGCTCATGCTCGGCAGCATTCCGGGGAAACTTGAGAAGGGCCTCAGCTCCACGCGATGCCAGAACTCCCGAAGCCGCGCGACCCGATTCTCAGGGTCGTTGCCTGCGATCAAGCTGGCGTTTATGGCCCCGATCGATGTGCCGATGATCCAGTCGGGCTCCAGGCCGGCCTCATGCAAGGCTTCGTACACGCCGGCTTGATAGGACCCGAGCGCACCGCCACCTTGCAGGACGAGAACGATCTGACCGGGAAGGCCTGTTTTGGCGATCTGCATCACGATTCTCCTAATGCCGCAGCGCGTGCTGCGCCGTTGCAGTGCTTTCGTGCGGAACGTGCATGGGATTGAGACCGCTCGCTAGCCTCAGCCTGAAATGGGCACCTTCATTGGTCTGAAGAAGTTTCAGGGAGCCGCCGTTGCGTTCCGTGAGTTCCCGCGCGATTGCCAATCCGAATCCGCGCAGCCTCAGGCCAAAGCGGCGCGGGCGGGGCCGGAAGAGCTGCGTCTTCACCCGAGCCGGCAAGCCAGGTCCGTTGTCGGAAATGTCGACTACAATGCGCTGAGAGAGTTCACCCACATGCACCCGAATGATGCTGAGATTCCCGTGCTCCTGTGCCACCCCGACGGCGTTGTGGAAGAGATTGAAAATGATCCGAAACAAATCGGTTGGATCGATTAAAGCGGCGAGTCGTGTGTCTCCGGAAATCTCGATCTGAAATCCCTTCGGTGTCGTAGGAAGCACGATCTCAGCCACTTGTTCGACAATGCCTGCGACTCCGACGCTGCGTCGCTTGTTCGCATGCTTGAAATCGTGCGATTGCGTGACAGCCTGGTCGCATAGCGATCTCACTCGAGAGATCAGGTCATGGATTGAATCCGCGGCGTGGGCTCCCGCCGGCCCGGATAGAGTCTCGAGCGTGTTCAGACGAACCGCGATCGTTGCCAGGACATTGCGGATGTCATGTGCCCACTGCTGCGGCGGCAGTGGCGCCGCTGGCAGGACCGGTGACTGCAATGCGATCTGCGACATGGCATTATCTTTCCAAAGCGAGAGCGTGAGATCAGTGGGCGGTCCAGCCGCCGTCGACCGGGAGGGCGATTCCGGTGATCGATGCAGCGGCGGGGCTCGCAAGGAACACGGCGAGATTGCCTAGTTCCTCGGTCGTTGCGAACCGCTTGTTTGGTTGTTGGGCGAGCAGAACGTCGCGGATGACCTGCTCGCGCGGGATGTTGTGCGACTTCGCCTGCCCCTCGATCTGCGCCTCGACGAGAGGCGTGTAGACATAGCCGGGGCAGACCGCGTTGCAGGTGATCCCTTCCTCCGCCGTCTCGAGCGCGACGACTTTTGTCAGGCCCAAGATGCCGTGCTTTGCGGCAACATACGCTGCCTTGAAAGGCGAGCCAACCAGAGCGTGCGCAGACGCGATGTTGATGATGCGTCCAAAACCGTTACGGCGCATCGCTGGGACAGCCGCGCGGATGCAGTGGAAGGCCGACGAAAGATTGATAGCAATGATTGCATCCCATTTTTCGACGGGGAACTCATCGATAGGAGCGACGTGTTGGACTCCGGCATTGTTGACCAAAATATCGAGCCGGCCATGCATCTCAACGGCGTCGTCAATCATCCGGGTAATCGCGTCGGGTCGCGTCATATCGGCAGGCGAATAGCTCGCCGGCATTCCGAAATCCGTTGCGAACGAGGCGCAGACCTCCCCCACCTGCGATGCCGTGCCGAGCCCGTTTAGAACGATCGTGGACCCTGCTTCTGCCAACGCACGAGCGATGCCGAGGCCAATTCCGCTCGTTGAGCCGGTCACGAGCGAGACTTTCCCGTGGAGGCCGCGCATCGCACCTACCTGAGCGGGGGTGACTTGGACGTTCATGAGGCGCTCCGCTTTGCTTCGATCGAGACTTGAGGTCTGGCCTCGAACTTCGGCCGAACGAGAGGAAAGGTGAAATGCCTGTTGTCTCTCAGATCGATGCACGACGGCTATTGCGCTTGGAAGACGATCTTTGGCATGCTTCCGGCCACAGAAGCCTGCGAGTGCACCCCGAGCATATCGATGGAAATGCATCAGGCTCGGTATTTCCTCGCAGTCGCGCGGACAGCCCTTCGCGTCGCGGAGATTCGCGAACTCAACCTCTCCCGGACGGTTCATCTATACGGGGTTGCGGGCCGCCAGCGTACGGCAGTGGCGGCCGCGATTTTGCGACTCCTTCGAGGCGCGGATTGGTCGCAATATTCACATTAGCGTGCGTCACTGAGCGCAGCTACTAGGCTGTCCATATCTATCCGACGGCGGAAATCCGGATCGATGAAGCGCGTCCTGACGACTTCATCCGTTCCGACGACGAAAGTCGCCGGGATGGGCACCATCCAACCGTCATTGCCATGAAAGGCCGGGAGATCGCGGTCGGCTAGAAGCTGTTGAATGTCCGGAGTAAGCCAAACCGCGAGACCGAGCGCGAGTGTGTACCCGTTATCGAGATCGGTCAGATCGGGAATCCAACGCCCAATCGGATTTAAAGCGTCTTGCATATTCCTGCCGCTCGGGCGTGATCACGACAACTTGACAGCCGGCGGAGTGGAGTTCCCGCTCAGACTGGACAAGCGCATCGACGCTCATTCGACAGTATGGACACCAATGCCCGCGATGGAACATGATGGCCGCTGGGCCATTCGCAACCAGGGCTTCCAGATGGAGCAACCGGCCGCTCTCATCCGGCAAGACAAAAGGCGGCATCCTCTGGCCAGGAGCGGGCGACCTGCCGCCGCCATTCTCCTCTATCCTTTCGACGAGCCTGTCGACAGCCTCGCCGTAGGCGGGAAAAATCTATCGGCTCGCGGCAGGCATAGGCGCTCAGACGCTTGCCAAGCGTACCATCCATCTCAATACACTTCCGAAATGCGCTGTGAAGACGCTCTGCCATCGGTGCCGATGCAACGCCCTTCTCGGTGTTGACCGGAGTATCAGAATGAGAGTTCACGTGGCGCGCCTCGTCGCAGTCGATGGTGCTCGAATGCTCATCTGAACTCCCTCGTGGAGCCTATTTCAATAATCTGACATAGCGGTCCGCGAGTCCAGCAAAAACGTTATAGCCAAAGGCTATTGATATCCAAGCGACCAAGCATTTCCTCTGCGCTCCTTACTCAGGCATTTTCCCTCCAAGGCGCGCATTCAGGGCGCGCGGGAGGTGCTCATGTTCAAGTTCTCGCGACTAATAATCACGGGTGCGTTCGTAACGTTCGCAAGCGTCGGGTCGGCTCTGCAATCTTCTTCCGCAGAGAACGACGGCGTCGTCAGAGTAGCCAGCGCGGTCCCGATCGAAGAGGCAGGCAAACGCGTCAAGCAGGCGATCGCGGAAAAGGGGATCCAGTTTTTTAGCGAGATCGACCAGGCAGCGCTTGCCGCAAAAGTTGGCATCAAACTTCGCCCGTCCGTTCTGCTCGTCTTCGGGAATCCGCCTCTAGGGACGCAGTTCATCACGGCTAACCCGAATGCTGGCTTGGATTGGCCTGTGCGCCTCTTGCTCACCCAGGACGAAAGCGGCCAAGTCTGGGCGGTTTATACGGACTTCGACTGGATTGCCCGCAGGCACGGCATTTCGACCCGCGACGAGCAGTTCAAAATGGCTTCAGGCGTCGTTCAGTCCATCACGTCCGCGCTGGCAGTAAAGTAAAATGCGCACCGAAAGGTTCGACGTCGTTGTGCTTGGCGGGGGCAACGCCGGAATCGCGGTCACCGCCCCGACCCGGGCAGCAGGGATGTCCGTCGCGCTGATCGAAAACCGGGACCTTGGTGGTACTTGCCCGAATAGAGGCTGCACGCCGAAAAAGGTGCTGGTTGCCGCGGGCCACGCGCTGCACGAGATCGAGCGCGCGACCTCCCACTGTATCTCTGCTCAGAAGCCGATCCTCGATTGGCCCGGCCTGATCGCCCGCCAAAAAACGATTGATCAAAGGCATCCCCCAGCGGCTTGACCAGACGCGACCGCTCGATCTGCCTAGCGAAGAACTTCTCAAGACCTCGGACGATCTACTGAGCGAAACCGAACTCCCGCATTCAGTCATTTTCATCGGCGGCGGTCGTCTCGCTTGAGTTCGGCCACATCTATGCACGAGCCCGAGTGAAGGTAACCGTCGTCGAAATGCTGCCCCAGCTCCCTCCGGGCGCTGGATAGCGATGCAGTCGCTTACTGCAGGAAGCAAGCGGGCGCATCGGGATTCAAATCAAAACCGGCATCCGCATCGAGCGAATCGAGGCTGCGAAGGGACAAGTTCACTTCATATTCACGGACGGACATGGCGAAAGGTCTGTGGCCGCTGCTTGAACAGTCAACGGTGCAGGCCGTATCGCCAACATAGATCAGCTCGATCTTTCGGCCGCCGAGGTCGACCACGTCGGGGGCCGGATCGAACTTGATCCCTTCTTGCGCCCATGTCGTCGGGCAGTCGGGCGAAGAATGGATCAACTTTTTGCGCTCGCGATGGCGCACGGACTTAAAGCCGGCGAAATCAAGGAAAAGATCTACGCATACCCGACGTTCACATCCGACATAAAGAATCTGCTCTGATCTGCTTACTTCTGGAGCGAGCCTCAGCTCTACTTGCGCCATCCAATGTGCTGCCCCAATGGGCATAGCGGCTCTCTATGAAATCGACAGCCAACAGGCATTTCCTTTTAGTCACTCAAAGAGCAAGTCTCACCCCTGCCATTCCGCCGCACTCTGCAGGCGAAAGAGCAGGAGTTCTCAATGTCCAACTCACGATCCGCACTCAAGACGATCTCCCAAGCCATCGCAGCAATTGGCCTGTTCACGATTGCCGGCAGCGCAGTCGCGCGCGCCGGAGAGTGCCCGGCCGGAAAAATGAAGGCCGACGTGCGTCCCACCGTGGACTTCAAGCCGGTCGGCGTAACCGATACGACGCTCGGTTCGATCGACCTCGAGAAAGAGCCGGCCAAACTCAAAGGGCGCGAGTTGCGCTTCCGCAGGCTCGTGATTGAACCAGGCGGCGTTGTGCCGTGGCACAGCCACGACGATCGGCCGGCGCTCATCTATGTCGCGCAGGGCGAGGTCGTCGAATACGCCAGCAATTGTTCTGAGCCGATCGTGCACAAGACCGGCGAAATCCGTGCCGAACGGCACGGGACAGCGCATTGGTGGAAGAATCTGCAAGACACGACAGCGGTTCTGTTCGTTGGCGACGTTCGCCACGATCGCGACGACCACCACATGTGAGTCGTCGAGTGCTGCGCCGCGTGCAGCTCACTCGGCGCCGCCCTTCTCCTTTTTACGCAGGTGCTTGCATGTCCCATTCCTATTCGCACGAAATAATCACGATCGCGGCACCCTCGCCTCGGGCTCACGTCCTGCTTCGCTCGTTCGTGATTGGTCTGACTGCCTTTCTGACCGTCGTCGATCTCTTCGCAACACAGGCGCTCCTGCCGAGCCTTGCCCGCCACTATAATGTGAGCCCCGCCGCCATGGGCTTCGCAGTGAACGCAAGCACGATGGGCATGGCGATGGGAGCGCTCCTCGTCGCCCTCGCCAGCGCGAACATCCCCCGCAGAACAGGAATTTTCCTGAGCCTTGCACTGCTGTCGATTCCGACTGCGCTTCTCGCCACCGCGCCCAATTTGCCCGTCTTTGCGCTCCTACGCGTCCTGCAGGGCGTTTGCATGTCCTCGGCATTCGCGCTGACGCTCGCATATCTCGGCGAGGAGTGCAGCATGACCGACACAGGCGGCGCGTTCGCCGCCTACATCACCGGCAATGTAGCTAGCAATTTGATTGGCCGCTTGATTGCGGCGGCTGTCAGCGAAACGCTCGGTCTCGCCACGAATTTCTATCTCTTCGCCCTTATGAATCTCGCCGGGGCGGTGTTGGTGTATTTCAGCATTCAACAGGCCGAACGGACAGGAACCAGAGAACGCGTAAGCACCATCCCCCTCTCAGCGCTTCTGTCACATTTGCGCGATCCAGGCCTCCGTTCCGCATTCATGTGCGGGTTCTGCATTCTGTTCGCGTTTATTGGAACCTTCACTTACGTGAATTTCGTGCTCGTAAAGCCGCCGCTCTCGCTGAATATGATGCAGCTCGGATTTGTCTATCTCGTGTTTCTGCCGTCGATTTTCACCACGCTCCTGGCGGGCTCGGCGGTAAGGCGCTTTGGAACCCGTTTATCCCTCTGTGCGGGGATTTTGATCGCTGGAGCCGGCTTGCCGATGCTTGTGGCAAACCAGCTCACGCCTGTGCTTATCGGCCTCGCCCTGATCGCCCTCGGCACATTCTTCGCACAGGCGGTTGCGACGGGCTATGTCGGCCGCGCCGCTTCCGAAACGAAGGGCGTCGCGAGCGGCTTATACCTCGCCTGGTATTTCCTTGGCGGTCTGTTCGGCAGTGCCGTTCTCGGTCAGCTCTTCGATCGCGTCGGCTGGACCGCCTGCCTCATCGGGATCGGGACCGCACTCCTCGCGATAGGGCTGCTGTCGAGCAGGCTCAACGACCGCCGCAAAGCAGATTAGCTCAGCGCCAACGCGTTGTTGCCGAACCATTTCTTGCGCATGGCCTCACGGACCAACGCGCCCACCCCGGGAGAATGCCGCCGACCCCTCACCGTTACCAAATTCACTCGGCGCCAGAATTCCGGCTCCACGAGAGGCAGGGCGACCACTCCTGCATGCTTCACCGCATTTGCCGGCATGAAGGCAAAACCCAACCCTGCCGCCACCATCGCCAGGGTCCAATCATCCCGCTCGCTCCAATATGCCGGAGTGCAGGTCACGCCCTTCTCTTTGAGGATGTGGTCTGCATATCCCGCGAACTCGCAGTTCATGCGATGAATATATCGCTCGCCATTCATCTCCGCCACAGGATACGCCGCTTGGTTCGCCAGCCTATGTCCTTGATGAACCGCGATTGTCATTTGCTCATCGAAAAGCGGAAGCAAGTGGGTGCGTTCATCGATTCCACATCTGACGCGAATAGTCCAGAGCGGAGCTAACCAGTGGCCGGTGAAGGTCCGCTTCCACATTTTCACGGCCGAAAGCTGCCCGTCGCCTATCGATCAGAAACGGACATTCCCCACGCAGCTCGGATTCGCTCGGATTCGCTCGGTTTCGAACCGATAGTGCACATCATGATAAGTGCACTGACCTGAAACTAC
>Ga0136846_1242307_pt1 | contig 14301 bp, 13 predicted proteins | sample HopSoiMetagenom2_FD_96841 | JGI IMG/M metagenome (GOLD analysis project Ga0136846, IMG submission 96841) | Grasslands soil microbial communities from Hopland, California, USA - 2 Assembly 2016 (version 4) | ecosystem: Environmental > Terrestrial > Soil > Grasslands | place: USA: Hopland...
AGGGGTAGGATCCCCAGAATCGGGGATAGCGGAGGGTCCGGGCCCCTTCTGCCCACGACCGTCCGTCAGTCGATCTGCGAGGAGGGGCACCGTGTCTGCCTTCGAAACCTCGGCGGTGACCCACGACAACGGATCGCCGCGTCCGGCGCGACGCGAGCGCCGGCTCGACGCGCGCCGCAACCTCGAGGCGATCGTGGAGGCCGCGCGCCGGACCTTCGCGCAGGACCCGCGCGCGTCGATGCAGCAGGTCGCCGAGGCCGCGGGCCTGCACCGTGCGACCGTGCACCGGCATTTCGCCTCGCGCGACGACCTGCTCCACGCGCTCCAGGACCGGGCGCTCGAGGAGGCGCTGACCGCGCTGCGCGAGGCGCGCCTCGACGACGGCCCTCCCGCCGACGCGCTGCGCCGGGCGACGCGGGCCATCGTCGAGGTCGCCGACCGCTGGCAACTGGCGCACTACGCGCCCGTCTACCGCGAGGGCCCGGACGCCGAGGACATGCGCTCGCTCATGCGTGACCTGATCGCGCGCGGGCAGCGCGAGGGCTCCGTGCGCGACGACCTCGACGCCTCGGTCCTGACGACCGTCTGGGCGGGTGTCGTCTCCAACACGGGTGGCTTCCTCGGACAGGGCATGTCGGTGGACGAGGCGTCGGACGTCATCGCCACCGTGGTGCTGGGCCGCCGGGGCCGCTAGACGCGCAGCGCCACCGGCTCGAGCTCGAACGACGTCATCCGCTGCAGGCGATCCACGCGCTGGGAGATCTCGGGGGCGGTCAGCCGCACGAGGCGCTCGGTCCCGAACTCCTGCACGTTGAACGAGGCCAGCGCCGTGCCGTAGGCCATCGCGCGGCACAGCAACTCGTGCGTGATCTCCTCCTCGCGATTGGCGGCGACGTAGCCGACGAAGCCGCCCGCGAAGGTGTCGCCCGCGCCCGTCGGGTCGACGACGCGCTCGAGGGGGTAGGCGGGCAGCGCGAAGTAGCCCTCGTGGGTGAACAGGGCGGAGCCATAGCGCCCCTGCTTGGCGACGACGGAGGACGGGCCCCACGACAGCACCTCGCGCGCCGCGGCCAGCGTCGTGTGCTTGTCGGTGAGCATCATCAGCTCTTCGTCGTTGAGCATCGCGCAGTCGACCTGGCCGATGACGTCGATGAGCGCGTTGTGGGCGATGTCGATCCACAGGTTCATCGAATCGAGCGCGACGAACCGGGTCTGCGTGCACTGGCGGCGGACCTCGGCCTGCAGTTGCGGCTGGATGTTGGCCAGGAAGAGGACGTCCGCGGACCGCGAGGCCTCCGACAGCCGGGGCTCGAAGTGCTCGAAGACGTTGAGGTCGGTGACGAGCGTGTCGCGCGTGTTGAGGTCGCGGCGGTAGGCGCCCTTCCAGAAGAACGTCTTGCCGCCGCGGACGTGCTCGACGTCGTCGGTGTTCGTCCCGCGCGTGCGCAGAGTTGCCCACGCGTCGTCGTCGAAGTCGTCGCCGACCGAGCCGACGACGCGCACCGCGTCGAAGAACGAGGCCGCCAGCGCGAAGTGCGTCGCCGCGCCGCCGACCATGCGCTCGCGCTCGCCGAAGGGCGTTCTGACGGCGTCAAAGGCAAGCGATCCGACGACGGTGACGGTCATTGCGGCGAGGGCACGCTACCCACTGTGCGCCCACCCGCACGGCTAGGTTTGCGTCGCCGGTGGCACAGGACCATGCCTGCGCGACCGGGCGGCCGCCGAATCATCCGACCTCCTAACCTGTGCATCGTTGACGACGTTCGCTGATCTCGGCCTCTCCGAATCGACGCTCCTGGCCCTCCAGGACGTCGGCTACGAGCAACCCAGCCCGATCCAGGAGCAGGCGATCCCGCCGCTCCTGCAGGGGCGCGACATCATCGGCCAGGCGCAGACCGGCTCGGGCAAGACGGCCGCGTTCGGGCTGCCCATTCTCGAGCACGTCGACCCTGCGGTGCACGAGGTCCAGGCGCTGGTCCTGACGCCCACGCGCGAGCTCTGCATCCAGGTCACCCAGGCGCTGCGGACCTACGGGAAGCGCAAGGGGGTCGACGTCGTCGCGATCTTCGGCGGCGCGCCGATCCGCTCGCAGCAGGCGCAGCTGCGTGCCGGCGGCCACGTCGTGGTCGGGACCGTCGGGCGGGTGCTCGACCTGATCCAGCGCGCGTCGCTGATCCTCCACGACGCCCGGTTCGTCGTCCTCGACGAGGCCGACGAGATGCTCGACCTCGGGTTCCTGGAGGACGTCGAGCGCATCCTCGCGATCACTCCGGCCAGCCGGCAGACGGCGCTCTTCAGCGCGACCATGCCGCCCGCGATCCGCAAGCTCGCCGACCGCTACCTGTACGACCCGGAGACGATCAAGGTCAAGGCGCCGACACTGACCGTCGACTCGGTCGAGCAGTTCCAGCTCGAGGTCAAGCCCGGCGACAAGGCCGACCGGCTCGTCGAGCTGCTGGCCGCCGAGCGGCCGGACCAGGCGATCGTCTTCGTGCGCACGAAGATCCGCACCGACCAGCTCTACCGCAAGCTGCGCGACCGCGGCATGAACGTGCGCGCGCTGCACGGCGATCTCTCGCAGGGCCAGCGCGACGGCGTGATGCTGGCCTTCAAGGGCGGGCGGGTGCCGATCCTGGTGGCGACCGACGTCGCGGCGCGCGGCCTGGACATCTCGACGGTCACGCACGTCGTCAACTACGATGTCCCGACCTCGCCCGACGTGTACGTGCACCGCATCGGGCGCACGGGCCGCGTCGGCCGGTCGGGACGCGCGGTGACCTTCGTCGAGCCGCGGCAGCGACGCGAGCTGCAGGCGATCGAACGGCACATCGGCACCGCGATCGCGCCGTGGGCGCCGGGCGCGACCACGAGGCCGGCGCGCATCGAGGAGCCGCCGCGGCGGCACTCCAAGCCGCGGCTGGCGCGGGACGGCAGCGAGCCCTACACGACGCTGGTCGCGGGAGCCGGCCGCGCGCAGGGCCTCGAGGTCGCGGACGTCGTGCACGCGGTCACCGCCGCGGCCGACCTCGACGGCGAGGCCGTGCGCGACGTGCGCGTGCTCGAGCGCTTCTCGCTGCTCGCCGTCCCCGGCGTCGAGGCACAGCGGATCGTGGACGCGGTGGCCGGCACGCGCGTCAACGGCGCCGTTCTGCGGCTCGAGCCGCTGCGGCCGGGCCCGGCGCGACCTTGATGCGCCCCTACCGCGTTTGGTTCCCTAGACCCACGTGAGGGTGCTCGACGCAGAGACCGCGCCGGAGGGCGCCGCGCCGGACACGCGGCCGGCCGGGGCCGGGGAGCCGTCCGGCGCCACCGATGCGCCCGCGCGCGCGTGCCGTGCGTGCGGGGCGAGGATGGAGCCCGAGCAGGACTGGTGCCTGGACTGCGGCACGGCCGCGCCCGGGCGGCTCGGCGCGCGCCCCGGGTGGCGGGCGGCGGTGACCGTCGCCTGCGCGACCCTCGCGCTCGTCGCCGCGTCAGTCGCGGCGGCCTACGCCGCCCTGACGACGGACGCGACGCAGGAGGCCGCCGCGCCGGCCCCGCCTGTCGTCGCCCCGATCGCCCAGGCTCCGCCGGCGACCCCGACGAGCGCCGCACAGCCCCCGGTGACGACGTCGACGTCCGCGCTGCCGAAGGTCGAGGCGCCGAGCTCGGGGTCGTCGTCCTCGGGCAGCTCCGCCACTCCGGTGCACCCGCAGACCACGTCGACGCCGACCGCCGCCGCGCCGCCCACGACGAGCACGCAGCCGCACCCCCGGACGCCGCCGACGACGAGCACGCCGACGACCGGTTCGACCGGCAGCGGCGCGCCCAACCGGGGCGGCGAACGGCAGCCGCGCGAGGCGCCCGCGACGATCACGCTCCCGCGCGTGAAGAGCCTCGTCGCGGTCGAGCTGCCGCCCGACGCCGGCGCGCTGTACGACCCCGATCAGCAGGCCGACACCCCGGGAGACCCGGCCCTCGCCCTCGACGACGATCCGACGACGTCCTTCCAGACCGGCGCGAAGACCCCGGACTGGGGGCTCGGCTACCTGATCGATCTCCAGGGACGCCGCGGCGTCCAGCGCGTGCGGATCAAGACCGACACGCCGGGATTCAAGGTGGAGGTGTACGTGGCGGCGGGCAAGACGCCCCCGGCGACGATCCTCGATCCGGCCTGGGTGCGCCTGCACGACGAGATCGCGATCGGCGCGACGAAGGAGACGCAGACCGTCGATCTGGGCGACGGCTCGACGAAGTTCCGCCACCTGCTGGTCTGGATCACGGCCGGCCCGCCGCCGCCGTCGCGCATTGACCTCAGCGAGGTGCGCGTCCTGGGCTAGCCTCCGCGCATGCCGAGCAGAGCGACCATGCGCACCAACCAGGGCGACATCGTCCTGGAGCTCTTCGACGAGGACGCGCCGAAGACCGTCGACAACTTCAAGAAGCTCGCGGGCCAGGGCTTCTACGACGGCGTCATCTTCCACCGGGTGATCCGCGACTTCATGATCCAGGGCGGCGACCCGACCGGCACCGGGACGGGCGGACCGGGCTACACGTTCGAGGACGAGATCAACGACCACAAGATCGCCCGCGGCGCCCTGGCGATGGCCAACGCGGGGCCGAACACGAACGGGTCGCAGTTCTTCATCGTCACCACACCGGAGGCGCAGTGGCTGGACGGCAAGCACACCGTCTTCGGCCGCGTCGTCGAGGGCATGGACGTCGTCGACCGGATCGAGGCCACGCGCACCGGCGCGGGCGACAAGCCCGTCGAGGAGCAGCGCATCGAGAGCGTCAGCCTCGAGCAGCCGGCGACGTAGGCGCCGGGTTCGGGCGTCGAGGGCCGGGCGGCCGGCGAGCGGGCGTGGCCGCGTTGCGCTCGCGGCGCGCCAGTGGTCCCGGCGTCAGTCGGCGGGCGGCGAGGCGCGTGGGTGCGCCGGCTAGCAGGAATCCGGCAGCAACGCGGCCGGCAGCGGGCGACCGACACCCGACGCGGCCGCGGGCAGGTCCTCGCGCTCGACGAGCGCGCATCCCAGCTGCGCGGCGATCGCCTGCACCCGCGTACGGCGCGCGGGCTCGGCGGCCGGCGGCCGGGCCAGGGCCTCCACGCGCGCGTGCTCGGCGCGCAGCCCTTCGCGGTGCGCCTCGATCCGGCCCCAGACCGTGACGACGCCTTCGACCCACTCCCACTCGCCGTAGTACGCCTGCACCCCGGGCCGGTGATAGGCGTAGACGCCGCATTGGCAGGCCGGATGCGGCGACACGTGCGGTTCGGCCAGCCATCCGCGTCCGCGCACGAGCGACCGGTTGGCCGGCCAGCACTCGGCGTGCACGACCCGGCCCTCCCAGCGGCACGGGATATAGGGCGAGAGCAGGCGCCCGCCGACGATGCGCCACGCGCGGAACCCCACCACGGGGTCGACGAGGTCGGGGACCGTCGCGTCGGCGCTCACCGCGCCGGCACGGGCGCCGGGGGCGGCGGAGCGTCCGCCGGCGCCGGCGCCGGCGCGGCGGCCGGCCGCTGGATCGGCTCGACGACGATCGTCTTCGACGGCCCGCGCAGGCTCACGGCCAGGCGAGCCTAGCAGCGCCTCCCGCCCGGGGCGCGCCAGGGTGCGCAGGCGCCAGGATGTCCGCTGCCGGCGCTCGTCCGCGCGCTTGTGAAACCGCGTTCACAACCCGGGGTATCCCCCGCATGTCCAGGAGGCGGATGGCGTCGCGCGCGCGCCGCATCAAGGCGCGTGGCCACCAGATCGGCCGCGACGTCGCCAAGCTCGACGTGGCGTGGGCGCGCTCGCTGCCCGTCCGGATCGCGCGCGAGGGCTTCCTGGCCTGGATGCTGTCGCCGGCCATGAGCCTCTACACGCGCCGGTGCGCGAAGCGCCGGGAGGTCCTCACGCGGCTGCGCGGGCCGGTCGTGTTCGTGGCCAACCACTCCAGCCACCTCGACACCCCGGTCATCCTGCGCGCGCTGCCGCACCGTTGGCGCTCGCGCACCGCGGTCGCCGCCGCGGCGGACTACTTCTATCGCAAGCGCCGCATCGCGATCCCCGTGTCGATGATCTTCGGCACGGTGCCCATCGCGCGCTGCGGGGGCGCGGCGGGGCGCGAGTCGCTCGAGCATCTCGACCGCCTGATGGGCAAGCGCTGGAACGTCCTGATGTTCCCGGAGGGCACGCGCTCGCGCGACGGCGGCGTCGGTCGCCTGCGCTCCGGCGCCGTGCTCCTGGCCGCCCGCCGCCGCGTGCCGATCATTCCGATCGCCGTGAGCGGGACCAACCAGGCGATGCCGCCCGGGCGCTCCTGGCCGCGCCGCCTGCGCCAGGGCCGCCGCTCCCGCCGGCACTCCGTCGAGGTCACCTTCGGGGACCCGATCCTCGTCGAGGACCACGCGGACATCGAGGCGGTCAAGGACCGCGTGCACGCGTTCTTCGAGCGCCACGACGCAGGCGACGGCGAGCCGGCGGTCGCCGCCGCGCGCGCGATGGCGGATCGCGTCGGCCTGCGCCCGCCCGGCGAAGGGCAGGGCGCGGGCGGCACCGCCGTCCTCTCCGCGACGGAGCCTGCCCGCTTCGTCGTCGAGGTCGACGCCGAGCTCGGGCCGCGCGCCGACCCGCGCGGTCCGCGGGTGCGGCGCGACGCGCCCGACGACGCCGATTCGCTCAAGCAGGTCGGCTGACGCGGCGCGGCGGCGATTCCGCCGCCGGCCCCGGAGCGGACGGGTTCGAAAAGTTCCCATTGCGCCACTGCACTGTGTGGACATAGGGTCCGGATCTGCGAGCGGTGGATCCGAGTCCCGGAGTGTTTGCGCAATGAAGAAGCTGATCAATGCCGCCGACGAGGTCGTCCGGGATGCGCTGGAGGGGATGGCCCTCGCGCACTCCGACCGCGTGCGGGTCAACCTCGACCCGGCGTACATCGTGCGGGCCGACGCGCCCGTGCAGGGGAAGGTCGGCATCGTGTCGGGCGGCGGCTCCGGCCATGAGCCGATGCACGGCGGGTTCGTCGGACGCGGCATGCTCGACGCCGCGTGCCCCGGCGAGATCTTCACCTCGCCGACCCCCGACCAGATGGCCGAGGCGACGAAGGCCGTCGACGGCGGCGCCGGCGTCCTGCACATCGTCAAGAACTACACGGGCGACGTCATGAACTTCGAGATGGCCTCCGACCTCGCCCGCGGCGAGGGGAGCGAGGTCGCCTCGGTCGTCATCAACGACGACGTCGCCGTCGAGGACTCGCTCTACACCGCCGGCCGCCGCGGCGTCGGCCTGACCGTGATCGCCGAGAAGATCTGCGGCGCGGCGGCCGAGGAGCGGCGCTCGCTGGACGAGGTCGCCGACATCTGCCGGCGCGTCAACGACCAGGGCCGCAGCATGGGCATGGCATTGACGGCCCCGACCACGCCGGCGTCCGGCCAGCCCTCGTTCGAGCTCGGAGGCGACGAGATCGAGATCGGGATCGGGATCCACGGCGAGCCGGGCCGCTACCGCGAGGCGATGCGCCCCGCGCACGACGTCGTCGAGCGGCTGACCACGCCGGTCGTCGAGGACCTGCCCTTCGAGGCGGGCGACAACGTCCTCGCCTTCGTCAACGGGATGGGCGGCACACCGCTCGTCGAGCTCTACGTCGTCTACCGCGACCTGCACCGGTTCCTCGAGCAACGCGGCATCAACGTCACCCGCAACCTGATCGGCTCCTACATCACATCGCTCGAGATGGCCGGCTGCTCGATCACCCTTCTGCGACTGGACGACGAGCTGACGCGGCTCTGGGACGCGCCGGCCGACACGATCGCCTACCGCGTCTGCGGATGAGCATCGACGACGCCGCGGTCCGCGACTGGATGCGCGCGTTCGCAAGCGAGGTCGAGGCTCACCGCGCCGAGCTCATCCGCCAGGACTCCGCGATCGGCGACGGCGACCACGGCGCGAACATGGACCGCGGGATGAAGAAGGCGGTCCAGCGGCTCGACGGGCTCGGGGACGGCGACATCGGCGCGACGCTCAAGGCAATGGGCATGGCGCTCGTCTCCTCGGTCGGCGGGGCGGCCGGCCCGCTCTACGGCACGTTCTTCATGCAGATGGGCGCGAAGGCCGCGGGCGCCGGTGAGCTGGACCTCGCGGGCTGGACGGAGGCCGTGGAGGCCGGCGTGCAGGGCGTGCAGGCTCGCGGCAAGGCCGAGCCGGGGGACAAGACGATGCTCGACGCGCTCCTGCCGGCCACCGACGCGCTCCGGCAGGCGGCCGACGACGGCGCCGACCTCGGCGAGGCGCTGCGGCGCGCCGCCACCGCGGCGCAGGAGGGAATGGAGGCCACGATCCCGCTCGTGGCGCGCAAGGGCCGCGCGAGCTATCTCGGCGAGCGCAGCGCCGGACACCAGGACCCGGGGGCGACGTCCTCGCATCTGCTGCTCAAGGCGGCGGCGGACGCACTCGGGGCGCAGGACAGCTGACGATCAACCCAAACCAGGAGAGGGAGCCGTGCCCAAGTACGTGGCAGCGCTCGATCAGGGGACGACGAGCACCCGCTGCATGATCTTCGACGACGGTGGCAACGTCGTCGCCGTCTCCCAGAAGGAGCACGAGCAGATCTATCCAAAGCCCGGCTGGGTCGAGCACGACGCGAACGAGATCTGGCAGCGCAGCCAGGAGGTCATCGACGATGCGGTCAGGCAGTCCGGCGCGGAAGGCGACGTCGCCGCGCTCGGCATAACCAACCAGCGCGAGACCACGCTCGTCTGGGACCGCACCACGGGCGAGCCGGTCCACAACGCGATCGTCTGGCAGGACACCCGGACCGACCGGCTGGTCGACGAGCTCTCCAGCGACGGCGGGCAGAACCGCTTCCAGGAGCAGACGGGCCTGCCGCTGGCGACCTACTTTTCGGGGCCGAAGGTCCGCTGGATCCTCGACAACGTCGACGGCGTGCGCCAGCGCGCCGAGTCCGGCGACCTGGTCTTCGGCAACATGGACACCTGGGTCATCTGGAACCTCACCGGCGGCGCGGACGGCGGCCTGCACATGACCGACGTCACCAATGCCAGCCGGACGCTGCTGATGGACCTGGCGTCGCTGGACTGGGACGACGGGATCGCCTCGCAGATCGGCGTGCCGCGCTCGATGCTGCCGCAGATCCGTGCCTCGAGCGAGGTCTACGGCGAGGTCCGGTCGGGCGGGGCGCTGCAGGGCGTGCCGATCGCGGGCGACCTGGGCGACCAGCAGGCCGCCACCTTCGGCCAGACGGCGTTCGACGTGGGTGAGGCCAAGAACACCTACGGGACGGGCAACTTCCTGCTGCTGAACACCGGCACGGAGCTCGTGCGCTCGAAGAACGGGCTGCTGACCACGGTGGGCTACAAGATCGGCGACCAGCCGCAGGTCTACTGCCTGGAGGGCTCGATCGCGATCACCGGCGCGCTGATCCAGTGGCTGCGCGACAACCTGAAGATGATCAAGAGCGCGCCCGAGGTCGAGGACCTCGCGCGCACGGTCGACGACAACGGCGGCTGTTACTTCGTCCCCGCCTTCTCCGGGCTGTTCGCGCCGTACTGGCGCTCCGACGCGCGCGGCGTCATCGCCGGGCTCACGCGCTACGTCAACGCCGGCCACATCGCCCGCGCCGCGCTGGAGGCCACGGCCTACCAGAGCCGCGAGGTCGTCGAGGCCATGAACCAGGACTCGGGCGTCGACCTGGCCTCGCTGAAGGTCGACGGCGGCATGGTCGGCAACGACCTGCTCATGCAGTTCCAGGCCGACATCCTCGGCGTGCCGGTCATCCGCCCCAAGGTGGCCGAGACGACGGCCCAGGGCGCGGCCTACGCCGCCGGACTGGCCACCGGCGTGTGGGCCAGCCAGGATGACCTGCGCCAGTACTGGGCCGAGGACAAGCGCTGGGAGCCGCAGATGGACGCCGGCACGCGCGACGAGTACTACAAGTTCTGGAAGAAGGCGGTGACGCGGACCTTCGACTGGGTCGAGTAGGGCCGCACCGCACGCACAGGAGGTTCACCGGAGTGCCGCAGCTTCAGGCAGACCTGCTCGTCATCGGTGGCGGCGCCACGGGCGCCGGCATCGCCTGGGACGCGGCGCTCCGGGGATTCGACACGATCCTGGTCGAGCGCTACGACCTCGCCACCGGGACCACCGGCCGCTTCCACGGCCTGCTGCACTCGGGCGGGCGCTACGCGGTCAAGGACCCCGACGCCGCGCGCGAGTGCATCGAGGAGAACCGGATCCTGAGGAGGATCGCCGCCGGATCGATCGAGGACACGGGCGGCCTGTTCGTCGTCACGCCGGGCGACGACCCCGCCTACGCCGACCGCCTCCTGGCCGGCTGCGCGGAGACGGGCGTGCCCTGCGAGGAGATCGGCGTCGAGCAGGCGCTGCGCTCCGAGCCGCGCCTGAACCCTCAGATCAAGCGCGCGCTGCGCGTGCCCGACGCGAGCATCGACGTGTGGCTGCTGGTCAACGGCCTGGCTCGCGGGGCCGCCGACCGCGGCGCGCGCATCCTGCCCTACCACGAGGTCGTCGCGGTGCACCGCGGCGACGACGCCATCACCGGGGTGCGCGCGCACAACCACGTCACCGGCGAGGACGTCGACATCGAGGCGGGCTTCACGATCAACGCGTCCGGGGCGTGGGCGGCGCAGGTCTGCGAGCTGGCCGGGATCGAGGGCGTCGGCGTCGTCCCGGGCAAGGGCATCATGATCGCGATGAACCACCGGCTCGTGAACACGGTGGTCAACCGCTGCATCCCGCCCTCTGACGGCGACATCCTCGTCCCGATCCGCACGGTGAGCGTGATCGGGACGACCGACGTCCACGTGACCGACCCCGACGACCACGAGATCTCCCAGGACGAGGTCGACCAGATGCTCGACAGCGGCGAGCAGCTGGTGCCCGGGTTCCGCCAGGCGCGCGCCCTGCGGGTGTGGACCGGGGCCCGCCCGCTGTTCCGCGACGAGAAGGCCGATCAGGCCGGCGATCGCGAGATCTCACGCGCGCACACGCTCCTCGACCACCTCGAGCGCGACGGGCTCGCGCGCTTCCTGACGATCACGAGCGGCAAGCTCACCACCTACCGGCTGATGGCCAAGGACACGGTCGACGGGATGTGCCGCCAGCTCGGCCTCGACCGGCCCACCACGACGGCCGACACGCCGCTGCCCGACTACCGCGACGGGTCGGCCTTCCGTCTCGGCGGGCGCCTGCGCCACAAGGAGGACCACCTGCTCGACGAGCAGCTGGTGTGCGAGTGCGAGCTCGTGCCGCGCGCGTGGCTCGAGGAACACGTCCGCGCGAGCGGCACGACGAACCTCGACGACCTGCGGCGCAGCCTCCGGCTCGGCATGGGGCCCTGCCAGGGCGGGTTCTGCATGTATCGCGCGGCCGGCATCGTGCAGGGGATCAAGGACCTCGCGGCGCCTGAGGCCGACACGTCGCTGCGCAACTTCCTCGAGGAGCGCTGGAAGGGGGTCTGGCCGATCCTCTACGGGGACCAGCTGCGCCAGGCGCGGCTGGACGACTGGATCTTCCAGGGCCTGCTGGACGTCGAGCACCTCCCGGGCGACGGCGCCGCGCACGTCGCGTCGCACGGACGCCGCACGGCGCCGGCGGGCATGCCGGACGAGGATGCGTGAGCCCATGCGCTACGACGTGATCGTCGTCGGCGCCGGCGTGGCGGGCCTGGTGGCCGCCGTGCGGGCGGCCGAGGGCGGGGCCCGCGTCCTCGTCCTGGCCAAGGGCGTCGGCGCCACCCATCTCGCGCCCGGGACCGTCGACGTGCTCGGGTACGCCGACGGGCACCGGGTGCAGCGCCCGCTGGACGAGCTGCCCGACTTCATCGGTGCGCACCCTGGCCATCCCTACGTGATGGTGGGCGCCGAGGAGATCGAGGCCGCCCTGAAGTGGCTGCAGGCGCGCGTCGCGGCCGGGCCGCTGCCGGGCTATCGGTATGTCGGATCGCCCGGCGAGAACCTGCTGCTCCCGACCGCGGTCGGCGCCCTGAAGCCGAGCGCGCTCGCTCCGGCTTCGGTCGCGGCCGGCGATCTGCGCGACGGCGGACGGCTCGCGCTCGTGACGATCGGCCAGCTGCGCGACTTCTTCCCGGCGCTGGCCGCGGCCGCGCTGGCACAGGTCGACGGAGTGCAGGCCCGCGCGATCGAGCTTCCGTTGCGCGCGGCGGCGCGCAACGACCTCAACGCGCTCGGGCTCGCCGAGCGCTTCGAGGACGTCGTCTTCCGCGAGAGCGTGGCCGCGGCGCTGCACGGCCGCCTGGAGGACGACGAGCGCGTCGGCTTCCCGGCCGCGCTCGGCCTCCAGGACCCCGACGGCGTCTGGTCGGACCTGCAGGAGCGCCTCGGACGACCCGTCTTCGAGATCCCCACCCTGCCGCCGTCGGTGCCGGGCATCCGCCTGTTCGGGATCCTGCGGGCTGCGCTGCGCCGGGCGGGCGGGCGGATCGTCGTGGGCGGCGAGGTGACGGGTGTCGAGGCCGAGCGCGCCCACGTGCGGGCGGTCCGCGCGCACGTCGCCGCGCGCGAGCAGCGGCACTCCACCGACTGGCTCGTCCTGGCCACCGGCGGCTTCGCCTCCGGCGGGCTGGAGATGGACTCCCGCTGGCAAGTCCACGAGCCCGTGCTCGGACTGCCGGTCACGGGCGTCCCGGACCCGGGCGCCCCGCGCTTCACCCCGCGCTACTTCGACGACCATCCGCTGGCACGCGCGGGCATCGCCACCGACGCCTACCAGCGACCGGTCGCCCCGAGCGGCGAGCGCCTCTACGAGAACGTGCTCGTGGCCGGGGCGGCGCTGGCCGGCGCCGCCCCCTGGCGCGAGAAGTCCGGCGACGGGATCAGCGTGGCCACGGGCTATCGCGCGGGCGGCCAGATCCTCGAGCAGGTCACGCCCGCCGCCGGCGGGAGCCAGACGACCGTCAGCACGGAGGCCTGATGCAGACCACCCACAGTCCGGCAGTCGACGGCGTGCTCGGCGACCTCGTGCGCGGGTCGCTCGACCACTGCGTCAAGTGCACCATCTGCGAGACCTACTGCCCGTTCTCCAAGGCGACCCCCCTGTTCCCCGGGCCCAAGTACTCCGGGCCGCAGGCCGAGCGCTTCCGGATCGGCGACGAGCCGCAGCCGGACGCCTCGGTCGACTACTGCTCGAGCTGCGGCATCTGCACGCAGGTCTGCCCGCAGGGCGTCAAGATCGCCGAGATCAACACGCGCGCCAAGGCGCGCCTGCACCGCGAGCGCGGTATCAAGCTGCGCGACCGGATCATCGCCCGGCCGACCGTGCTCGGGCGCCTGGGCACCCCGGTGGCGCCGCTGGCCAACTACACGCTGACCAGCCGGCCGCTGCGGATCGTCGCCGAGCGGGTGCTCGGCGTCCACCGCGACGCGGCCGTCCCGCGTTTCGCCGGCCGCACGTTCCACGGCTGGGCGCGCTCGCACTCCTCGCCGCCCGGCACGCGCACCGTCGCCTTCTTCCACAACTGCGGGACCGATTACTACGAGCCCGACGTCGGCGAGAAGGCCGTCGCCGTGCTCGAGCACAACGGGCTGCACGTCGAGATCCCCAAGCAGGGCTGCTGCGGCCTGCCGCTGCAGTCCAACGGCCTGTTCGACGACGCCCGCGCGTACGTGCGCCGGCTGACGGGTGCGCTCGCGCCCTACGCCCGCGCGGGTCACGACATCGTCGGCCCGGCGACGAGCTGCACGCTGATGCTCAAGCGCGAGGCGCTCGAGATCCTCGGCATGGAGGACGAGGAGGACGTGCGCGTCGTCTCCGAGCGCACCTACGACATCACCGAGTACCTGCTCGCGATGCACGACCGCGGCGAGCTGAAGACCGACTTCAGGCCCTTGCCGCAGCGGCTGGCCTACCACGCGCCGTGCCAGCAGCAGGGCCACAACATCGGCAAGCCGGCGCTCGACCTCTTCGCGCTGATCCCCGAGCTCGAAGTCGTCGAGATGGACCACGGCTGCTGCGGGATCGCCGGGACGTACGGGCTCAAGAGCGAGAAGTACGAGATCTCCATGAAGGTGGGCGACGGGCTCTTCCGCCAGATCGGCGCGGCGCGCCCGGACGTCGTCGGCTGCGACAGCGAGACCTGCCGCTGGCACATCGAGCACGCCACCGGCGTTCCCTCCGAGCACCCGGTCTCGGTCCTGCACCGGGCCTACGGCCTGGCCTAGCGGGCGCTCGCCGCCGTGGTCGCCATCGTCGTCGTGTCGCACAGCGCGGCGCTGGCCCGCGGCGTGGTCGAGCTCGCCCGCGAGATGGGCGGCGAGGACGTCACGATCGAGCCGGCGGGCGGGAT
>Ga0136846_1216799_pt1 | contig 14300 bp, 17 predicted proteins | sample HopSoiMetagenom2_FD_96841 | JGI IMG/M metagenome (GOLD analysis project Ga0136846, IMG submission 96841) | Grasslands soil microbial communities from Hopland, California, USA - 2 Assembly 2016 (version 4) | ecosystem: Environmental > Terrestrial > Soil > Grasslands | place: USA: Hopland...
CGACACCACCCGCATCCTGCTCGTGCAGAAGGCGCTGATGAAGCTGGGCTATGTCTTACGCCCGGACGGCGTAATGGGTACGACCACGCGTCAGGCGATCGAAAAACTCGAGCGCGAGCGCGGCTGGCCCGCGCGCGGAGAATTGACGCCGAAAGTGCTGCGTGAGATTTCCGCACGATCCGGCTTCTCGCTCGAGTGAGTATTTGCGCTTACGCGCCGACATTTTCGTAGCTGCACTGATCCGTCGCGTTGCAAGCGAAGGCGCCTTCGCCGTCTTGCGTCGGCGTGGCGCGGCGGAAGCGGGCGCGATCTTCGTCAAGATCGATTGTCTCGACGGGCGCACGGCACTTTTCGGTCCAGCGCCGCAAACGGAGCTTGCCGAAAGCCTCGAGCGCGGCGTCGATCGCGTGTTTGCCCGGGTTCATCGCGGTGAATGGGTCGAACCGCATGAAGCGGAGCGGCGGCTCAAACGCGAGATCGATTTCGACCGGGACCTGTGGATCGTCGAGATTGAGGACCCAGACGGACGCGCCTTCGTCGATCTCGCCAAATAACTTTGCGCTTCAGGAGCGTTGCTGCGCCACGCGGGCCGGCGGCGTGAGCGGCCTTGCCTGATGCGAACCGGCGCGCCGCAGCACATTCTCGCGGACTGCGAGCGACGCGATTTCGGCCGCCTGCTCATAGCGGCGATGGCGCGGCGCATCGCTCGCCAACGACTGCCCAAGCATCGCTGACAAGAAGCGCTGTGCCGCATTTATCGACAGATCGCTGGCGATCCGCGTCAGCGTGCGGATGCGATCGACGGAATGTGCGATGTTTGGCTCGCTGGAGAGGAAGATGCGCGCGGCGTCCGCCGGCTGCATGCCGAGCGCGGCGAGTGCGACCGCGAGCGGTTCGCCCGATTTGTCACGGATAACCTCCTGCACGCCCCGCGGATCGCAGCCGAGGCGCATGGCCAATTCGATGGCAAAGAGCCCCCACTTTGTGCGGCGGCAAGATCGGCGAGCGCATCGAGATCGCGCTGCGGCATGCGTTTGTGTCGGCAACGGGCGCCGTGATCGCTCTCACGGGCGGTGGTCAGCATCTCAGCGCGTTGCTGGGCATTGGCGAGGAGGAACAGCACGCTCTTGTCGATCCTCAAATCGGCTCGCGCCAAAAGGACGTAGCCGAGTTCGCGATCCGTGCGTCCGCGCCGCAAAAGTCAAGAGGTGGCGTGCGCATCGAGCGGCGCGTCCTTGTTGGCGGCAAGCGCGCAAAGCACCTCCGTTTCCGGGCGCCGCGCAAGAGCCGCCGCCGCCGTGCATCGAGATTGCTGCGGCGGCCGATGGCGACGGCCTCTGCCAACGACCCCCATTCCGCGCGGTCCGCCAGCTTTCCACCGTCGATCTTGTCGGCAGTTGCGAAAAGCGCCGCGGCCACTTCAGGAGCTTTGTCGAGGAGTTTTTCAATGACACCGGGCGGCGCCTCGGGATGCGGGCCCAGATATTTCGCAACACCACGGCGCTCGGAATATCCGCCTGGGGGATCAATTGCAGTGCAAGCTCTTCGTTTTGGCGGACGTCCACGAGGGGGTGTTTGCGCCTTCGATACGAATTGATCGGCGATGAGGCGAAGCAGGATAGGCTTGATGTTCAGGTCCCGTCCTTTCCAAGCGCGACCAGCCCTTCAAGCCCGGAAAATATGTCTTTCGTCATTCCACGCGTCCACAATGCAACACTGCGAATTTATCGCGAACTTGTTGACGCACTGTTAACCTTGCACGCTCCGTACTAAGCGGGAGGGCAGCGTTTACGCCCGAAATCGACTTCCAATCAGGGGAGTGTTCGAATGGGCGAGATCATTGCGTTCCAGTCCCCGGCGAGTTCGAGACGGGCGCAGACGAGAAGTGCGGGAGAAGAAGCGCAGATTCTCTTCTTCACTGGCGTGCGCTATGTGCCGGCAACGGAAACCGCCACTGAACCCACCGCGCCGAGCCACCGTGGCGGCGCTCCCCGCGGCGGACGCCGACGCCGAGAACGCTAACCGTGTCGGATGGTCAGCTCTGCGGCGGGCGATCCGGCGCGCAGGTGACCGCGGTGACCCGCGCTTCCGCGCTGGGTAGCTCGTTCGGCCGCTCCGCCAGAGCACGCACCAGGACAAAGCCGGTCGCCGCCGGCGCAAGAAGCCGCAATTCGGGCGCCGGCTCATCTTCCGGATCGTTTGCCTCTAGCGCCTCGAGTTGAGTGGCATTGACGATGGCCACATCGATCTTGCCACGCAAGGCGGAGCGATCCGTCGTTGCATAGAAGACCCGGCCCGAACGCGTGTGGAACGACAACGCGATGAAATGCCCGCCGTCGATATTCGTGCGTACCCGATAGAGCCCGCGCGACAAATCGAAGCGGCAGAAGCCGAGCGCTATGGAGGGGTCTTCGTACGGCATGATCTCGCGGCCGGGAGTAGCGCGCGGCAGTAGCACCACCCCCTCTCCTTGCGGCGCCACTGCGGACAGCCGTGTCACCGCATCCTGCGGAGCAACGGCCGGCATCGCGAGCACGGACACGATGTGCACGATCCCGGCGACGAAGAAGATCGTTGCCAGAAAGGGAATGATTCCAAGAAGGCGATCTTTGAGTTTCACCGGCAGCGCCCTCGCGTGATCCGGGGTGTGGTCGCGCCGGCGAGACCGGACGGCGATGCGCTTGCGACGGCATCATAGAGTTTTAAGACCAAAACGAACCTTGCGCCGGCCTCGCTCGGCAACCAGTTTCCCGGCCGCGCTCCCGGCGCGACGGCAATCGCGAAGGAATTGTCGGCGCGTCGCAGGACTTCCGCCGACGTGAAAGCATAGCGGTGCGCGGCATTCTCAACCAGCCTGCCATTCGGGTCGGTGAACGTGAGCGTCCAAAATCGCGAGGCGGGAACCGCTCCTGAAATGACGTAATCGCAGGCGCCAGAAAGCAGGGCACCGGCATCATCCGAGCGCGCATAGAAAGCAATCCCCTGGGCCGCCGCGAGCGGAATTTCTCCAGTTCGTGACAACACGGCGCGTGCATATGGATCGATGTCGCTCGCGCCGACCCGCGGCCATGCCGTCCACGGGCCTGCCCGGACGGCCCCGAACCCGAAGCCGCGCTCCAATGTGGAGAAGGTCAGAGCCAAGCCGACCGCGATGCCGATCAGGGTCGCGATACCGCCTCTCAGGAAAGCCAGCACGAAACGATCCGCGTTTGATGAGCCTAGCGCACTTCGATACGTCCGCGGGTGGCACGGACGCCTATGCCCAGCGCCGGGCTCGCAGCGCTATCGGCGAAAACACCGTCCGCGCCGCCTGAGGCCGCGCGCTGGCGGTCAGCGACGCGCATGAGATCTTCGATCGAGATGATAGCATCTGCCGCGCGCCGGGAAAGTTGCGCCGGATGCTGCGCGGTGCCGAGTACGGCCACGGTTCCGCCGGTGACGACCGCCGGCCCGGGCGGGGGAGCAGGCATTCCTGGCAGTGGCTTCAGTTCGACGCCATTATGCGCGTAGGCCATGATGTCGTGCCAAGCCTGCGCCGGTAACGAGCCGCCGGTCATGTTGTTCATCGACGTATCGTCGTCGTTGCCGAACCAGACGCATTCCGTGAAATTGCCGGTATAGCCGCAGAACCAAGCGTCCTTGTAACCGTTCGTGGTGCCGGTCTTGCCGGCAACTTGGATGTTCGGCCCGAGCGCCGCGCGCTTGCCGGTTCCTTCCTCGACCACCTTCGTCATCATCGACACGAGATCGATGACGTTGTTGGCGGGCACCACCTGTTTCGGCGTCGGATTGTCGCGGTCGTGCCGATAGATGCTTTCGCCGCGGCTGTTGAAAATCTCCACCACTGCGTAAGGCGGAACCCGTTTGCCGCCGTTGGCGAAAGCAGCGTAGGCGGAGGTGTGATCGATGACCGTCACTTCATCTGCGCCGATCGGCAGCGAAACGGTATCAGGCAATGGTGTGGTGAGACCGAGGCGCCGCGCCGTATCAATGATCTTGGCGCGTCCCTGTTTCGCTTTCTGGAAATCGCCGCCCTTGCTATCGCCGATGCCGATCGACAATTTCACCGCAACGGTATTCAGCGAGCGCGTCAGCGCGCCGACAAGCGGTATCGCGCCGTAATAACTGCCACCGTAATTGCGTGGGCACCAATTGCCGAGACACACCGGACCGTCGACGACAACGGTGGTCGGCTTGTATTTCCCGCTCATGAGCGCGGTGAGATACACATAGGGTTTGAATGAGGAGCCCGGCTGACGCAGCGCATCGGTGGCTCGATTGAACTGGCTTGCGCCATAATCGCGCCCCCCCACGATGGCGCGCACCGCGCCGGTTTGAGAATCCATGACAACCGTTGCGCTTTGCTTGGCGTGATAAGCATGCCCATTCTGACGCAGCTGATCCTCGATCACGCTTTCCGCATGTTTCTGCAGACCGGTGTCGAGCGCGGTGCGCACAGTCAGCACGCGATCGTCCCCAAGCTTCTTGGCATCGGAGAGTTTCTTCACCTCATCGTAGGCGTAATCCAGATACCAATCCGGAGTGACGTCGCGGTGGCGATCGACGGGCGTCGCAGGGTTGCGCAGCGCCGCGAAAATCTGGCTCTGCGTCATGTAGCCAGCGTCGACGAGATTGTTGAGCACATCGTTGGCGCGGGCGCGCGCTGCCGGCAGGTTGATATGCGGAGCAAATTTTGTCGGGGCCTTGAACAGGCCGGCGAGCATCGCGGCCTCCGGCAACGTCACGTCGCGAACGTTCTTGGCGAAGTAGAAATCCGCAGCGGCCTGCACGCCGAATGTGCCGCCGCCCATATATGCGCGATCGAGATAGAGCTTGAGAATCTCACGTTTGGTGAGGTGGAACTCGAGCCACACCGCGAGATAAGCCTCTTTGATCTTGCGATTAAGCGTGCGCTCGTTCGACAGAAACAAATTTTTCGCGAGTTGCTGCGTGATCGACGAGCCGCCCTGCACCACTGTCGTGGCGCGCGCATTCACGGTAAGGGCGCGGAAGGTGCCGATGACGTCAATGCCCCAATGTTCGTAGAAGCGCCGGTCCTCGGTCGCGAGCACCGCCTGGATCAAATGTTCGGGCAGCTGATCGAGCGTGATGGAATCGTCGTGCTTGATGCCGCGGCGCCCAACCTCGTTGCCGTAACGATCGAGGAACGTGACGGCGAGATCCTGCTTCTTCAGCCAATCGTCCGAGGTTTCCTGAAACGCCGGCGTGGCGAGAAAAAGAGCGAGGATGGCGCCGCCGAGTCCAAGGGTCAGCGTCTCGCAGGCGAGTTCTACGCCGACCCGCGGCCAACCCCGCACATGGAAGCGGTCCATGAAAGCGGAGAAGGCTGCGTAGGCGGCCCGCGACCTCCGCCCGCTATTGTAGACGGCGGAGTTCACCCAGGCGTCGAACGCGAGCAGCGCCTGCGAGAGGCGCTTCTTCACTAGGTCCACTCGGGACTGTTCCTGCACCTTAAGCTCCTACCCGACGCGCGCCCGCGCCGGGCCAATCTTAACATTACCTAGCCGTACTTGACGACTGGGTCCACCGCGCCGCAAGTCAACGCGATTCGCCCTTCAAAGCGCATGCCTCAGTTGACGTATCACAACGGAATATGACCGCGAAAGGACAGCCGACCCGCGGCTCCAAACTGGTCGCGCCGCGTGCAGAGGCGAGGGGCGGTGCGCTGCCGTTCTGGAAGAGGCCGCTCGAGTCGCTGACCCGCACGGAATGGGAACAGCTCTGCGATGGCTGCGGACGCTGCTGCCTCGTGAAACTCGAGGACGAGGATACGGGACGCATCCACTATACGGATGTCGCCTGCCGGCTGCTCGAGGCGGGCACCTGCCGGTGCCGAGACTACAAGCGCAGACGAGAGAGCGTGCCGGACTGCGTAAAATTGACACCGCAGACCGTTCGCACGATTCCCTGGCTTCCACCGACCTGCGCTTACCGATTGCGCGCGGAAGGGCGCGACCTCGCGTGGTGGCATCCCCTCGTCTCGGGCGATCCGGAAACCGTCCGTCAGGCCGGCGTGTCCGTACGGGGGCGGATCGGCGCCTTCGAGGAAGATCTAGCGGAGGACGATCTGCCCGATCACGTCGCCTCCTGGCCCGCTCGCGTGCCCAAGCGGGCGCGCTGATCATTGTCCTTCCACGTAGACCTTCAGGTCGGCGAGCGAAGCGAAATGCAGGATCCCGTTGGGCGTTTCTGCCTCGATCGAGCCGTCCGCGAACATGACATAGGTGGTGTTGCCGGAGGTATAACGGCCGATCACCGCAGGTTCAGCAGGCGCAGCGGTGGTTGACGCCTCTTCTTCCGGGACCGCTGGCTGAGCTTCCGCATTGGACCGGGTGGTTCGCTCCTCGTCAGATGTCCCATCAGCCGTGCTTCGGCGTGACGTTTGGTGGAGCTCGGGCACTTCGTCGAGCCCTGATAGGGCGCGGTCGAACCAATCATCTCCCGTACCGGGAATCGCATCGTGACCGGCGGGGGTGGGCACTGGCACCTCCTCGGCGTGGGCAGTATGCTCGGGCTCGGCTGCGGATTGCTCCTGTCGATCCGAGCCGGGCTGGATATCCAGCTGCTCCACAGGCAGCGCTGTCGCTGCGCGCCGATCTTTGCGGGAGAACAGACCGCGCCAGCCGGCCGCGCGCTGCGGTGTCTTCTCGGGCTCGTCACGTTGCGGTGCCGTCGCCGATTCGGGCAAGTCCAGCGCCGGTTCCGCTGAAGGAAGGTCGATTACGGGCGCTGCTTGTCCAGATCCGCCGCGCTCCTCGGCGAGCAGTTCCTCGATCGCTGCGTCGAGCTCGGGTTCGTCGCTTACCCCCGCCGCTTTGATCATGTCGTCGGCCGGCCCTTGTTCGGCTGCATGGATCACCTCCGGCGGCGGCTCGCTCGCGACGGTCTCGGTGATTTCTCGGTGCCCTGCTGCTCCAGGCGCTTCCGCCTGCGCGATTGCGGCCGAACGTTCTTCGTGAGCGAGAAGTTCGAGGTTGATTGCGGCTGCAGCTTGAAGGGCCGGGTCGGGATAGGGTGCCCTCTGCGGCTCCGGTGTGTGGGGGATATGGGTCACGGTCTCGATACCGTTCGGCATCGGCTCCTTTGCCGGCTCCTCGGCGACGAACGCTTCCGCAGGCTGCGCAATCACGCCTGCGCCGGTGCCCGCGCGCAAGAGAACGCGATGCAAGGCATCAAGGCGCTGGAGCACAAAGCCGACTCCCAGTGTCAGCACGCCGCCCGTGGCCGCAATTGAGCCCGCAATAACGGAACTCCAGCCCCATTCGAGCTGGATGTACCCGGAGCCGTGCCAGACTGCCCAGCCGCCTCCGCCGATCAGAAGCATGCCAAGGGCAAAGACGCCAGCATTGGCTAATACGCGACCACTCATAGCAAAACTCCACGCGCTACTACGCGTCGGCCCACCAGCAGACACGAATGTTGCCGAGCCTGCAAGCTGCCTCTAGTTATGGGGCGGCGTCCGGCCGCGGCGAGGCTTCGCGGCCCGCTAAACCGCCTCTATGTCCTTGGACCGATAGAGAAATCCTGCGAGGAGACCTGCGATGTCGTTTGAGCTGCCGCCCCTGCCCTACGCCTATGACGCGCTTCAGCCCTACATGTCCAAGGAGACGCTCGAATTCCATCACGACAAGCATCATCAGGCCTATGTCACGACCGGCAACAACTTGATGAAAGGCACCGAATACGAGGGAAAACCGGTCGAAGACGTGGTCAAAAGCTCGTATGGCAAAAACCAGCCGCTCTTCAACAATGCCGGTCAGCATTATAATCATATCCACTTCTGGCAATGGATGAAGCCGAATGGCGGCGGCGGCAAGCTGCCGGGCGCGATCGAAAAGGCAATCATCGACGGCGTCGGCTCAATCGATAAGTTCAGGGAGGATTTTGTCCAGGCGGGCGTCTCGCAATTCGGCTCCGGCTGGGCATGGCTTGCCGTGAAAAACGGCAAGGTCGAGATCATGAAGACCCCGAATGGTGAAAATCCGCTCGTGCATGGCGCCAGGCCCATTCTCGGCGTCGATGTATGGGAGCACTCCTACTACATCGATTATCGCAACCGCCGGCCGGATTATCTGAAGGCGTTTCTCGAGCACCTCGTGAATTGGGAACACGTCGAGAAAATGCTCAGCGAAGCGCACTAGCCAATCTCGCTCGTCAAGGCCGCCGCGTCACGCGGCGGCGACCCCCAAGGGGAAGGTCTCGACCGTCGCGCTAACATTCTTGTTCTGCTGCGTCACGTCGGTCGCGGCCTGATGGACCTGCGCGGCCGACTGGTCGGTTTCACCGACCGCGAGTTTCAGCCCTTCCATTTGACGCGCGGCGGATTCTGTTCCGAGCGCCGCCTCTGTGACGCTGCGCGAAATTTCGTTGGTTGCTGCGGCCTGTTCCTCCACCGCAACGGCGATCCCCGCGGTAAAGCCTTTCGGCCTCCTCCATCGTCGAGGCAATCGACCGAATTGCTTCGACCGCACCGGAGGTCGCATTCTGGATCGCCTCGACATGTTCGGCGATCCGTTCTGTCGCTTTCGCGGTTTGACCGCGAGCGACTTCACTTCTTGCGCGACTACGGCAAAACCCCGGCCGGCGTCGCCGGCGCGGGCGGCTTCGATCGTCGCATTCAACGCGAGCAGGTTCGTTTGCGCGACGATTCGCCTGAATGATGCCGACGATCTCACCTATCTCATTGGCCTTTTCCGCAAGACCGCCGATCGCCAGCGTCGTATGCGCGGTCACGCGCGACGCATCGACAACGATGCCGCGCGCGCGTCACCTGATTTTCTATTTCAGCAATCGAAGCCGAGAGTCCTTCGGCGGCGCGGGCGACGTTATGACGTTCGAGGAGGCTTCCGAGGTCGAACCGGCGGCGGCTTGCGCCCGGTGCCTGCTCTCCGTCGCAATTGTCTTCAGACTGTCGGCAGCGAGCGTCATTTGATCGGAATGAAGGTTCACTTGGTGCAGCGCTTCGCGCACGGCAAGGCGGAAATCGGTGATCAGCGTCTCGAACTGGGCGCGGCGCTTCGGCCTCCGTGCGCTGCTGTTCGAAGTCCTTCTGCAAGACCTGCCGATCAGCGAGACTGTCGCGAAAGTATTGCACAGTACGGGCGAGCGCACCGATTTCGTCCTTACGTTCGGGCCACTGACAGGTTGCCGGCACCTAGGCTGTGGATTGCTTCGGTGAGTTGTGTCAGGGGTGCGGTGACGCGCGCGACAAGCTCGTAGAGAAGGAACGCGATAGTGACGAGCACCAGGAGCCCGGCCAACGCGCCTTCGACAATACCGCGCATATATTCGGCGATCGCCCGCTCGGTTGAGAAGCGCGCAAACAGCGTTGCGATTGTGCGGCCGTCGTCCGCGTAAAGCGGCTGCACGAAGGCTATCGCACGGTCGAATGTGAGGTCGAGCCGACGAGCCGGCGGCATGGTTTCACCTAACCCAGTAGTGAGCTGCTTCAGGTCGGCGGCCGTCGGAATGCGTTGCTCGACTTTGGTCGCGGCGTGATCGACGACCTTTTCATCAAGACCCATAATCGTCGCGCAGACAAAATCGTCGTTTGTTGCCAGGATCGTCGTTTGTTGCCAGGCCGGAGAGGAGCCGGCTGACAAGATTCTTGTCCTGGCGCGACACGGCGTCGCCAAGAGGCAGGAAGACCAAGTCGAGCGAAAGCACGGCCCGGTCCTGCAAATCCTGGCCTGAGCGCGGCTGGAGTCGTGGAAAACCGCCGCGGCGATGACGCACGCCAGCACCACTCCAACCACGCAGGTCACGACGGCGACGAGGATTCGCTGCAGCGATGCGGCGCGCGAGCGCACCGTGGCGCTGTCCCGGCTGCCGAGCCGCAGCGGCATAGAGGCTCTTTCGGTGATGAATGTCATTCCCGGAAACTCGGCACGGGCACCGCCGCGGACAGCGACCGCCATCAGCGCGTAAGCTTAGAAGGTTCCGCTTAAGCCGCTCTTATTGAGACCGCAGCGCCTCAGAAGGACGTATTAATTTTGCTGAATGGATGGCGAGCATCTGCGCGAACGCCCGCGACAGCAAGAAGGCGAGTTCGGCGTCGCGGCTCGACGTTGCCGGGTCCAGCCGCGCGAGAGCGTCGTCTGAGTATCCGGGATGGCACATAACGAGGTGCCGCGGTCCGGGCGACCGCAAGAAGGTGGCGAAGATCGCCGCGTAGTCGCGTGAGGGAGCAAAATCTGAAAATCCCGCAAATCCCTGATTGAGCGCGAAGCCTGAGGTCTCCGCCTGGCTCGCAAAGCCCGCCGTCAGCGCCGCCAAGGCCAACGCCTTGCGCCGGAGTGGCCTCGCCACGATCGCATGAAGCCGATCCCCGGGATCACGCAGCCAAAGACGACCTCCGAGGTGCTGTTCTACTAGGACTTGCAGCAGTGCGTCTCTCACACCCGGCAGCGCGTGCACGTGCTGATGGCCATCGATGAAGTCTGGCAAGCGCCCCAAATATTGGGCAAAGCTGTCGATCTGGCGGGCGATTTCTGCCGCGATCTCCGCCAGCGGTAGCCGGCCAAGCAGCGCGGAGCGGACCAACAAGCCGAGAGCTGGAAACTGATTTGCCGGTGCGAGGCCGGGCAGCGCTCCAAGCGGCGCGCCGAGGGTCAGGTTGAGGTGCAGACCGATATCGGCGGCACTGGCGAACGGCTTGAGCTCGCCAGCCGCCTGGGGCCATTTGGGCGCGGTCACCAGGACCGACACAGCGCTCAAGCGACCCGCTTCAAGCAGTTCCAAAATGCCGCGGCTCACGCCGGGAGTGAGCGCGTAATCGTCGGCGCAGAGCGCAAACCGAAGCATTAGGACGCCTCAGCCCCGCCGAGTCGCGCAGGTCTGCTTTTGCCGCATGCTTTCAAAGTCCTACCTCGCGAGGACCTCCGGCATATGCGAAAGCCCCTCTTCCCAACCCTCGCGCTCCTCGCCTTCGGCCCGGGCGCGGCCTTGTATTTTGCGCCAGCGCCGGGCCGACAGGCGCACCCCGTCTGGAGCGTGGCCAATTGGCCTTTTCCGATGGATCAGCGGGGCCCGGGACAGCGTTCACTGCAAAGCGAGCGATTGCGGGAGCGAGATCACCGTGTACTTGCGCGCCAAAACGGGTTTCTGCACTGCACAACCGGCGTGGCAGATGATGAGGAGTTGGAGCGTCTCGCGGACTTCGAGCTCTTCAGCAACAAGTAGGCAGCGGCGGCACCGGGTCGCCCGATCGAAATCGGCTGGATGAAGGGCGCAGCCGGGCCTACATGTATCTCGGATCATTCCGTCGCCTGAAGTCGGCGCTCAGATCGCCTTCAACGATCCTTGCGACGCAATGGTTGCAACAGCCGTTTCCGACGACGACCATTACAGAGAGGCAGAATCGCTCGTGCTGAACTTCCTGAATGGTGATACGGTGATTTATTGGGCCACGAAGACGCTGGGATTGTAAATCTGTGATGCGTGTAGCGCGCAGCATAAACGGTTAGAGGGCGCGATGCTCCATCGCCGCGCGGATCGGCAGCCTGAATTGAGCGTCGTTGTTCCGGTCTTGAACGAATCCGAGAACATCCGGCCGCTTTTGCAGCGACTCATGCCTGTTCTCGACGTGAATGCGCGAAGCTTCGAGATCATCTTCGTTGACGACGGCTCGACCGACGATACGGTCGAGGTTCTGCGGGCGCTGCACCTGGCCGATCACCGCATCACCGCGATCTTGTTCAGCCGCAATTTCGGCAAAGAGATCGCAATCGCTGCGGGCCTCGATCACGCCGCCGGGCGCGCAGCAATCATCATGGACGCGGACCTGCAGCATCCGCCCGAAACGGTCGCTGAATTCATCGCGAAGTGGCGGGAGGGATATAAGAACGTGTTCGCGCAGCGCCGCGATCGCTATGCCGATTCGCCGTTGCGGCGAGCGCTGACACAATGGTTCTATCATCTTTTCGATGTGTTCGGCGAGACCAACCTGCCGCCGGGCGCCGGCGACTTCCGGCTCCTCGACCGCCAAGCCATCGAAGCGATCGCGCGAATGCGCGAACGCGCGCGCTTTTCAAAGGGCCTTTATGCCTGGATCGGCTTCAAGTCGATCGGCGTGCCCTACGATGTCGCCGAGCGTGCCGCTGGCACTTCTAAATTCTCCTATCGCAAGCTGACTCGCTTCGCGCTTGACGGCCTTATGTCCTTCTCCACCATTCCTCTCAGGGTGTGGACCTATATCGGCTTTGCGATCTCGTTTCTGTCGCTTTCCCTCACGGTATACTTCCTGCTTCGCACATTGATTTACGGCGTCGACGTGCCGGGTTTCGCCTCGCTGATCGTATCGGTGACGTTCCTCTCTGGAATTCAGCTGCTATCGCTGGGGGTACTTGGCGAATATGTCGGTCGGATTTTCGCGGAAGTGAAACGGCGGCCGCTTTACCTCGTTGCGGAGCGGATCGGTGGCGAGCGTGAGCGTGAAATGAGCGGCGCCGAGCACATCGAAACGCAGGTCTGAGCCGCGGATGCTGCGAAGCCTCTTCACGGTGGGCGGCTGGACCATCGCCTCACGCGTAAGCGGCTTCTTTCGCGATGTTCTTCTCGGCGCGGTGCTCGGCGCGGGTCTCGTCGCCGATACCTTCGTCATTGCCTTTCGCTTGCCGAATCATTTCCGCGCGATTTTCGGCGAAGGCGCCTTTAACTCCGCTTACGTGCCCGCCTATTCGCGCGCACTGCAGAAGCAGGGGCCAGAAGAGGCCAAGCATTTCTCCAGCCAAATCTTGACGCTGCTGTTGATTTCACAGCTGCTGTTTCTGGCATTCGCATTAATTTTCACGCCGACATTCGTCCGTGTTCTTGCGCCGGGCTTCGAGAGCGATCCAGAAAAATTCGCGCGTGCGGTCATGCTCTCGCGGATCACCTTTCCCTATCTGCTTTGCGTGACGCTCGTCACATTGCACTCGGGGACACTCAACGCCAACGGCCATTTCGCCGCCGCGGCGTTTGTGCCGGTCCTTCTCAATCTCACGATGATCGTCTTTGTCGCGCTCGCGTTCCTGTTTCCTGATGCCGGCGTTGCCGCCAGTGTTGGTGTGACCGTCTCCGGCGTGCTGCAGCTGGCGCTTATGATGATCGCAGCACGTCGTGTCGGTGTTTTGGAAGGAATCGAAAAGCCGCGCTGGAACGACGACGTGCGACGCTTTTTTCGTGCGCTCGGCCCTGCGGTCATCGGCGCCGGTGGCGTGCAGATCGCGCTCTTCGCTGACACGATCATCAGCTCGTTGCTCCCGACTGGCGGGCCATCTTCGATCTACTACGCCGATCGCATCTATCAATTGCCCATCGGCGTAATCGGCATCGCCGCGGGCACCGTGCTTTTACCCGAAATGAGCCGACTGTTTGCAGCCGGTGATGCAGCCGCCGCGCGTCAGGCGCAAAACCGCACGATGGCACTGACGCTCACCTTGGCCGCGCCTTTTTTCGTCGCCTTTCTGATCATCCCGGACCTTGTTATGCGCGCGGTGTTCGTGCGCGGCCGCTTCACGGTCGCCGACGCCGATGCCGCGGCTTCCGTGCTCGCCGCTTACGGAATCGGATTGCTCGCTATCCTGCTTATCCGATCCGCGGTTGCGAGTTTCCAGGCAAAAGGCGACACGACGACCCCGATGGTCATCGCGCTTATCGCGGTCGCGGCGAATGTCGGGTTGAAGCTCATGCTGTTTCGCCCCTTCGGCGCTCCCGGTCTGGCCTTTGCGACGGCGATCGGGGCGTGGCTCAATTTCCTTCTGCTTGTGATTGTCGCGTTGCGGCGCGGCACGATGCACTTCGACGATGTTTTCAAGCGCTCTGCCTTTGCCACGGCCACCGGCACAGTCGTGCTCGCTAATGTTGGCTTGTGGGGCCGGGGACCAATGGAACACGCGCTGACGGGTCTGCGCTTCGCCGACGAGATCACGTTAACCGTGCTGACGCTTGCGGGTGGATTGGTTTACTGCGGATTTCTTCTGTTCGGCCTGCGCGCGCTGGGCATTCGTTTTGCGGATTTCAGTGGTCGCGTTTCGCCGCGGCCGGTGTGACAATGACAAACTATATCTACGTCTTCGATGCCTATGGAACCCTGTTCGACGTCCATTCGGCCGTGGAGCGCTTCAAAGACGAGCTCGGCGAACACGCCGGCCAGATGTCGGAGATGTGGCGCGTGAAACAGCTCGAATATAGCTGGACGCGAACGCTGATGAGCACATATCACGATTTTCGCGCGCTCACTGCCGAGGCGCTGGATTATGCTGCGGGGCGTTTCGGCGGCATTTCCACATCTTTGCGGA
>Ga0136846_1226489_pt1 | contig 14297 bp, 15 predicted proteins | sample HopSoiMetagenom2_FD_96841 | JGI IMG/M metagenome (GOLD analysis project Ga0136846, IMG submission 96841) | Grasslands soil microbial communities from Hopland, California, USA - 2 Assembly 2016 (version 4) | ecosystem: Environmental > Terrestrial > Soil > Grasslands | place: USA: Hopland...
GCAAGAATAGGAGCCAATGGACGTACTCGTACTCATCGACAAGCTCGACGACCTCGTCCACAACGCGAAGGCCGTGCCGCTGACCGACCAGGTCCGCATCGATCGCGAGGAGATCTACGACATCCTCGATCAGATGCGGGCGACGATTCCCGAGGAGATCAAGCAGGCCCGCTGGATCGTCAAGGAGCGCCAGGAGATGCTGGCCGAGGCGAAGCGGGAAACGGATCGCCTGCTGGGCGAGGCCCGTGAGCAGGCCGTGCGCGAGGCGTCGCAGACCGAAATCGTGAAGATCGCCGAGCGCCAGGCGCAGGACATCGTCGACGACGCGCGCAGACAAGCGCGGGAGACGCGCCTCGAGATGGAGGATTGGGCCGATTCGATCCTCTCCACGCTCGAGGTCAACCTGGAGAAGTTCCTCACTGCGGTCAAGCGCGGACGGGAACGCTTGCACGAGCGCTCACAGGAAACGGTGCTCGCAGGCGCAACGAGCGTTGCTCCTACGAGCTCGGTGCCGACGTCGTCGAACGACGACAGCCCGTTCGTCACGAACTAGTTAGGCGGCGACAGCTTCGCGGTCGAGCTCGGCGGTGATCTCCTCCGCCGTCTCGACGAATGCGTGCGCGGCCGGCGTGCGGTAACGGTCCCGGTGCCAGGCGAGTGCGATCACGCGCGGTGGCAGCTTCGGCAGCTCGATCAGCTTGGTCGTCGGATCCTCGGGATCCATCGTCAGCCGCGGCACGAGCGCCGCACCGACCCCTGAGGCGACGAGTGCCTGCACGGTCTGGTTGTGATCGGACCGGAAGACGAAGTTGAGCGGGAGCCTGATGTTCGCCTCGAGCTGGCGGATCGTCCGGCAGTGCTTGTGTCCGATCAGCTCCAGCTGCGCGAGCTCGCGCACGCTCGGCGGCGTGTCGCGCTCCGCGAACGGCGAGTCGGCCGCGACGACGAGCACGTAGGGATCGCGAAGGAGCTCGACGGACTCGAACGGCCCCTCCGTCATGGGCAGGTCCGCGAAGGTCAGATCGAGGTCGCCGCGCTCGACGAGCGTCAGCAGCTCCTCGTCGTTCGCCGACTCCGTCAGCGACACCTTCACCTGCGGCCACCCGTGCAGATACCGCCGCATCAGCTCGGGGAGGATGCGCTGCCCGACGCTCTGGAAGACGCCGACGTTGAGCGTCCCGGCCTCGCCGTCCTCGAGCGCGCTCAGGTCGGCCTGCGCAGCCGCCACGCGCGCGGCAATCGCGTCGGCGTGCTTCAGCAGCAGGCGACCGGCTTCGGTGAGGGAGACCGGCTTCGGCCCGCCCGGCCGCTCGACCAGCCGCTGGCCGACGATCCGCTCGAGGGCCGCGATCTGCTGGCTGACGGCGGACTGCGTGTAGCCCAGTGAGGCAGCAGCCTTGCCGAACGAGCCCTCGCGCGCAACCGCTTCGAGTGCGAGGAAATGCCGCAATTCGACACCGAGCCAGCGATCAGGTTCCATAATCGAACTCCATTGTAACTGGATTTGTCCTAATGGGTCTCCGAGGCCGATGATGAGTCCATGACGTCATTGCTCATCCTTGCCTTCATCGTGGCCGTCGGCCCACTCGCCGTCTTCTTCGGCGTGGATTCGCGGCACAGCGACGACCGGCGCTCGCTCTAGCCGAAGGTGACAGCCGCGTTCGCTCGCCGTTCCCCGGCGGCGGTGGCCCTCGCGCTGGCGACGGTCTATCTCGTCTGGGGCTCCACGTATCTCGCGATCCGGGTCACGGACCGCTCGATGCCGCCACTGTTGATGTCGTCGGTGCGGTTCCTGATCGCCGGCGTCGCGCTGTACGCTTTCGCCTCCCGCGGGCGGGCTCGGGCGACCCGTCGCGAATGGTTGTCGGCCGCAATCGTCGGCGCAGCGCTGCTGCTCGTCGGCAACGGCGGAGTCGCCTGGGCCGAGACGCGCCTCGATTCCGGGTTCGCGGCCCTGATCGTCGCGATCATTCCGTTGTACGTCGCCCTGTTCGACCGGCTCTTCTTCGGACGGAGGCTGACGACGCCCGCGATTGCCGGTCTCGTGATCGGGTTCGCCGGCGTCGCGCTGCTCGTCCGCCCGGGCGGTGGCAACAGCGTCGGCGTCGCGTTGATCCTCGTCGCGACGACGTCGGCGTGGGCGGGAGGATCGCTCTACGCACGGGGCGCGCAGCTTCCGAGCAGCCCGCTCCTCTCGGCCTCGATGCAGATGCTCGCCGCCAGCGTGTTCCTCGGCGTCGCGGGACTGATCGGAGGCGAGGCGAACGACATCCACCGCGACTCGTTCGCCGGCAAGCCGCTGATCGCGTTCACGTATCTCGTTCTGATCGGGTCCCTGATCGCGTTCTCGGCGTACGCGTGGCTGCTGAAGAACGTGCGCATCTCGGTCGTCGCGACGTACGCGTTCGTCAATCCGGTCGTCGCGGTCGCGCTCGGAACGGTCTTTCTGAACGAGGACATCGGCTGGTCGACTGTCGTCGCCGGCGCCGCGATCGTGCTCGCCGTCGTCCTGATCGTGACTGCAAAGCAGCGCTACCCTGAAGACCATGAAGAGCTTCAATCTGCGACAGCTCAAGCTCCGGCCGGGGGAGGAGCACCGCGACGAGATCCAGCTCGACCTGGAACCGTTCGAGCTTGGCGGCGAGCGCTACTTGCCGGTGCCAGACACGGTCCCGGCTGAGCTCGCCGTCACCAAAGCAACAACCGGCACCGTCTTCCGGCTCGGGTTCACCACGCGTCTCCACGGGCCGTGCTATCGCTGTCTCGAGGACGCCGTGCTCGAGGTGCCGATCGCCGCGCGCGAGTACCAGGCGACGGATCCCGAAGGCTCCGACGAGCTGCGCAACCCGTATCTCGACGCGGACAACCTCGACCTCGCGTTGTGGGCGCGAGATGCCGTCGCGCTCGCGTTGCCGGACAAGATCCTCTGCCGCGCGGATTGCGCCGGGCTCTGTCCCGTCTGCGGGAAGGACTTGAACGAGGAGCCGCACACGCACGACGAGGCAACGACCGACTCACGCTGGTCGGCGCTCGAGAGCCTGCGCGAGCAGCTCTGAGCGGCGCACCGGACCGTCGGGCCCGCGCTGCGGTCGTCCTTCGCGACCGAAGCCGTGTCGCACTCGTCCGCCAGGTGCGGGAGGGTCATACGTACTTCGCGTTCCCGGGCTCCGGCATCCGTGACGGCGAGGCTCCGCCGGATGCCGCTCTACGAGAGGCGCGCGACGAGCTCGGCGTCCGTGTCGTGCTCGGGCCGAGGCTCCTGATCGAGGAGCTCTACGGCCAGACCGTGCATTACTTCTCGGCGCTGATCGTCGGCGGCGAGCTCGGGTCGGGGACTGCCGACCCGGAGTGGTTCGAGGTGGGCGAGCTGCCGCACTACGACGTACGTCCCCGTGCGCTGACCGCGATCCTGACCGGCGGCTGACGCCCGGACGGCCGCTACACTGCCCCGTCGATGGCCGTCCCCAAGAAGAAAACCTCGAAGGCGCGACGCGACAAGCGCCGTGCGCAGCACGGCATCGAGGCGCCGCGGCTGAACGTCTGCCCGCAGTGCGGACGGCCGAAGCGGCCCCACCGCGTCTGCCCGACGTGCCACACGTACCGCGGCCGCGACGTCGAGCCTTTCCGCAGTCCCGCTCCGTAACGCTGTGTTGATCCGCGTCGCAGTCGACGCGATGGGAGGGGATCGCGGGCCGGAGGAGATCGTCGCCGGCGCGCTCGAGGCACGCTCCGACGAGGTGGTCCCGATCGTCGTCGGTCCTGCGGGCCTCGACACACAGGGGCTCGAGCTGATCGAAGCGCCTGACGTGATCGCGATGGACGAGAAGCCAACGGAAGCCGTACGCGGCAAGCCGAATAGCTCGCTCGTGCGCGCGTGCCGGGCGGTGGGCGACGGCGAGGCGAACGCCGTGGTCTCGGCCGGCAACACCGGCGCGATGCTGGCGGCGTGCCTGCTCGAGATCCGCCGCCTGCAAGGAGTGCGACGGCCCGCGATCGCGGTGACGATTCCGTCCCGGGACGGCGCGTCGGTGCTGCTGGATGCCGGGGCAAATGCCGATGCGCGGGCAGAAGACCTGCTGCAGTTCGCGCACATGGGCACGGTGTTCGCCAGAGAGATCCTCGACGTCGCCGAGCCCGAGATCCGTCTGCTCTCGATCGGCGAGGAGGCCGAGAAGGGAAACCAGCTCACGCTCGAGGCGCATGAGCTGCTGGCCGCGAGCGACCTCAACTTCACCGGCAATACCGAGGGCCGCGACCTTTTGCGTCGCGGCGCGGACGTGGTCGTGACCGACGGCTTCACGGGCAACGTGGCCCTGAAACTGCTCGAAGGCACCATCGGGAACCTGCTCGAAGCGCTGCGCGAGGAGATCACCGCAACGCCGCGGGGCAAGCTCGGCGGGCTGCTGATTCGACCCGCTGCGCGGCGGCTCCGCAAGCGCCTCGACCCCGACACGTATGGCGGCGCCTATCTGCTCGGCCTGCGCGGGCTCGCGGTGATCGCTCACGGCAACTCGTCGCGTCGGGCGATCGCCAACGCCGTCCGGCTTGCCGCCCGCGGCGTCGAGCACGATGTCGTCGGTCGCCTTGCCGAGCGCCTCACCGACACCGTGTTAGAGTCCGGCCCTCCTACGACCCCGACCCCCACGTGAGGTGACATGGCAGCGTCGCGCGAAGAAGTCTTCGAGCGAGTAAAGGAAGTCCTGACCGAGCAACTCGGTGTCGACGAGGGCGAGATCTCGGAGGAGGCGTCCTTCCAGGAGGACCTCGACGCCGACTCGCTCGATCTCGTCGAGCTGATCATGGAGCTCGAGGACCAGTTCGGGATCAAGATCTCCGACGAGGACGCCCAGAAGATTCAGACCGTCGGCCAGGCCGTCGACTACGTCTCGTCCCACCAGTAGCGCCCCGCGCGGCGACGTCTCCGAGCTCGCGCAGCTGATCGAGCGCCTGCCCGACGACCGGGCGGCGCACGTGTACACCCACGCGTCGTGGGCGAGCGAGCGCTCGGCGTCGTACGAGCGGCTGGAGTTTCTGGGCGACAGCGTTCTCGAGCTCGCGATCGCCCGCGAGCTGTACGAGCGGTATCCGGATTTCAGCGAGGGCCGTCTGGCGAAGATTCGCTCGCACGTCGTCTCGCGCGCGAGCTGCGCTGTCGTCGCGCGGCAGCTGAAGCTCGGCGACCACCTGTCCGCGCGCGGAGCCGACATCCCCGACGAGGAGCTCCACCGGCTCGCGCACAACAGGAACGTTCTGGCTGCTCTGCTCGAAGCGGCACTGGCTGCCCTTTTCCTCGAGCACGGGTTCGAGCCGATCGAGCAGCCGATCGTGCGGGCGTTCTCGGGGCGGATCGAGTACGCGCTCACGAGTCACGTCGACTACAAGACCGAGCTGCAGGAAGCGCTCGCCCGGCGGGGCCAGTCCGTCAATTACGCGGTGCTCGACGTCGACGGGCCACCCCACGACCGGCGCTTCCGCTGCGCGGCCGTGATCGACGGCGAGCAGCTCGGCGTCGGAACCGGCGAGTCGAAGAAGGCGGCCGAGCAGGAGGCCGCCAAGGAAGCGCTGGCCAAGCTCGGCGTCGAGGCCTCGACGGCGTAGACTCGCGCCGTCCACGGCAAAGGAGCGGAAATGGCCAAGCAAGTGAACTGCCCGTGCGGCGAGACCGTCCGCGGCGAGAGCGACGACGAGCTGGTCACGAACGTCGAGTCCCATGTCCAGGACAAGCATCCGGACATGGTCGGGACGATGTCCCGCGAGCAGATCCTGGACATGGCCCAGGAGGCGGCGTAGTCCGAGCTCCGCGTTAGCCTTCCCGGCGCATGCACCTTCGCGCCATCAAGCTGCGCGGCTTCAAGTCGTTCCCTGAGCCGGTCGAGGTTCGCCTCGAGCCCGGTGTTGCCGTCGTCGTGGGCCCGAACGGCTCAGGGAAGTCCAATGTCGCCGATGCGATCGTCTGGGCGGCGGGCTCCATGGCCCCGTCCGAGCTGAGGGCCGAGAAGCCCGACGACGTGATCTTCGCGGGCGGCGGCGGCCGGTCAGCGGAGGACTTCTGCGAGGTCGAGCTCCTCTTCGACAACCCCGATGGTGACGGCCCGCTTCCCTATACCGAGCTCTCGGTCGCGCGGCGGCTTCACCGCGGTGGCGAGGGCCAGTACATGCTCAACCGCACGGCCGTGCGGCGCATCGACCTCGTCGAGCTCCTTGCGGATCTCGGGCTCGGCGGCGGGATGCACTCGATCATCGGTCAGGGACGGGTGGAGGAGATCCTCGGCTCCAAGCCCGAGGAGCGGCGCCAGCTGCTCGAGGAAGCGGCGGGGCTCGGCCGGTTCAAGCGGCGCAAGCATCGCGCCGAGCTGAAGCTCGCGCGCGTCGCGATCCAGGTGGAGCGCGCACGCGACGTCGAGGCCGAAGTGAAGAAACGTCTGCGTCCGCTTGCGCTGCAGGCGACCGCGGCGGAGCGTGCAGAGAAGCTGCGGGGCGAGATCGCCTCCCTTCGCGCACGCGTCGCGGAGCTCGATCTTGCGACGCTGCGCGAGCGACTCGAGGACGGCGAAGGCCGCCGCACCGCGGCTCTGCTCGCGCGCAAGCACGCCGACGAGAAGCTCGACACGCTGCTCGAGGAGCGGCGGCGTGCCGAGGAAGAGCTGGCCGACGCTGCGGGCCGGCGCGAGCAGGCGACCGCGACGCTTTACCGGCTGCGCAGCGCGCGCGAACGTCTCGAGCTGCGACGCGAGAGCGCTCAGTCGCTGCTGGACGATCTACGTGCCGAGCTTTCGCGCCCCCGCCGTGTGCTCGACGCACGCGTTCGCGCCGAGCGCGAGACGCTGCGCGAGCAGGCGCGTGTCGGGCGCGAGCGGCTGCAGACGCTCGAGCGGGCACTGGCCGAGCGTGAGGGACTGCCTCCCGCCGCCCGCGCGCTTGCCGAGGAAGGAGAACGGCTCGCGCTTTCGCTGCTCGAGGTTCAGCCCGGCGCAGAGCGCGCCGTTGCCGCCGCTCTCGGGCATCGCGCCGCTGCAGTCGTCGCAACGGATGCGCGCGCCGCGCTCGCACTCGCTGAGCGCGCGCGGGCAGCGGGTCTCGGCAGCGTCGTCGTCCTCACGCGCGAGCCGGCGGCGCTCGTCTCCGAGCTGCCCATCGTTCCGAAGGAACAGCTGCTGCAGTCGACGGTTCCCGCCGTGACACCCGAGGGCTTCGGCTACGACCCGCAGCGCGGCGAGATCTGGTTCGCGGGGGAGACCGCAGAGGCTGTGTGGCTCGAGCTCGAGGCTCGCCGGCGCGCGCTCGCCGCCGAGATCGATGAGCTCGACGCGCGCGCGGAGGCGCCGATTCCCGAGACTGCGTACAGCGCGGCGCAGGATCCGACGACCGTCACGCTCGCACGGCTCGCGCAGAGACTGGTCGAGACACTTGCGGGCGTCGCGGACGAGCGCTTCGAAGCACCGCTGCGCGCTCGTGCGGACGCCGGCACGTCGCGGACGGGCGCTCTCGCCGAAGAGCTCAGGCGCCTCGGTGCCGCCGAGGTCGACGCTCGCCGTGCAGCCGCCGACGCCGGCGAGCGGCTCAGCGCGATCGACGTCGAGCGCGCGCGCGTCGAGGCAGAGGCCGACGAGGCGCGCCGCCGGCTGGAGGCCAGCGCGGCCGAGCCGGCTGAAGGCGACGACCCTGTTGAGCTCGGCGAGCGCATCGAGCGTCTCGAGCGACGGCGCGAATCACTCGGCCAGGTGAACCCGCTCGCGCAGCAGGAGTACGACCAGGAGAAGGAGCGGCTGATCGAGCTCTCGTCTCAGCGTGCCGATCTCGAGTCCAGCCTCGAAGAGCTCGAGAAGTTGCGCGACGACCTCGCTCGTACCGTCGAGGAGCGTTTCGCGGAGACGTTCGCGTCCGTGCAGGCAAACTTCACGGAGGTTGCGGCGACGCTCTTCCCCGGCGGCGAAGGACGGCTGCGCCTGACCGAGCCAGACGAGGACGGCGAGCAGCCCGGCGTCGAGGTCGAGCTGCGTCCCGCCGGCAAGAAGGTCACGCGGCTCTCACTGCTCTCTGGCGGCGAGAAGGCACTCGGGGCGATCTCGTTCCTGTTCGCACTCTTCCTCGCGCGGCCGTGCCCCTTCTATTTGCTCGACGAGGTCGAGGCCGCGCTCGACGACACGAACATCGGTCGCTTCGTCGAGCTACTGCGCCGTTACGCCGACCGCACTCAGTTCATCGTCATCACGCACCAGAAACGGACGATGGAAGCCGCGGACATCCTCTACGGCGTCACGATGGGCGCCGACGGCGTGTCGCAGCTCGTCTCCCGGCGCCTGCCGCGCGAACAAGAGACCGCCGCCGTCGCTTAGGGACACGTCTAGGGCCAGGCCCTGGACATGTCTCGGTACGGTGGGCGCCGAATGCCGCGGTCGTGGTCACAGCTCCTCGGCGAGGAGAACGCACAGCCTGAGCCGGAGGCGCAGCGCGAGGGCCTCTTCTCGCGGCTGCGCGACTCGCTCTCGAAGAGCCGCCGCGCACTGACGGCCGAGCTCGCGTCGGCGACGTTCGATCCTGGTGACGATGCCGCGTGGGAGCGGCTGGAGGAGGCGCTCATCCGCGCCGACGTCGGCGTGCCCGCGACGGCGGAGCTCGTCCGCCGTCTCGAGGCGCGCCAGGACCTTGGCGACCTCGGCGAAGCGCTCGCCGACGAGCTCGCCGCGCTGCTCGGCGAGCCCGAAACGCTCAACGTCAAAGACGAACCGAGCGTGCTGCTCGTCGTCGGCGTCAACGGCACCGGCAAGACGACGACCATCGGCAAGCTCGCCGAGCGGTTGCGCCTGCACGGCTACTCGGTCGTGCTCGCTGCCGCGGACACCTTTCGCGCCGCAGCGGAGGAGCAACTCGAGATCTGGGCGAGCCGTGCGAACGCGACCTTCGTCGGGGGCGAACGCGGCGCCGACCCGGCCTCTGTCGCCTACGACGCCATCGAGCGTGCGACGCGAGACGGCGGCGACGTCGTCATCGTCGACACCGCCGGCCGTCTGCATACGCAGGCGAACCTGATGCAGGAGCTTGCGAAGGTACGCCGCGTGATCGAGGGAAAGCTCGCAGGCGCTCCGCACGAGACACTTCTCGTCGTCGACGCGACCACCGGGCAGAACGGGTTGCAACAGGCGCGGCTCTTCGGAGAAGCGGTGGGCGTGACCGGCGTCGTGCTGACCAAGCTGGACGGCAGCGCGAAGGGCGGCATCGCGGTTGCGATCGCGCACGAGCTCGCGCTGCCCGTCAAGCTGATCGGCGTGGGCGAGACCCTCGACGATCTGCGCCCGTTCGACGCGCAGGACTTTGCCCGCGCGCTTGTCGGCGCGGCCTAGCTGCGCTCGACGGCGAAGGCGATGTTCACTGTCGTGCGGTACGTCGTGATGCGGTCGCCTTCCACCTCGGCGCTCATCGAGACGACGTCGGCACCGGTGATGCCGCGCAGAGTCTTCGCGGCTTCCTGAACAGCCGCGTCTGCAGCCTTGGCGAAGCTCTCCGGGGACGAACCGATGATGGTGACAACCTTGGCGACGTTGGCCATGTGACGCTCCTTTCGAGGGTTTCCCTGGAGCGTTGTCGGCTCGGGCGTCCTCGAAACCTCAGCTACCGGGCAACTGCGAGACCTTGATCTTGTACTGGCCGATGCCGCCCGGGTTCCAGATGTCGATGCGCGCGAAGAGCTCGACCTTCACGTCGATCTCGACCGGATCTTCTCCTTCCTTGTGCCACGCCTTTGCGGCCCGGTCGAGCACATCGTCCCACGCCTTATTGAACCCCTCGTGCGGTTGAAGGCCCCTCACGTCCTGCGTATCGCCCTCCTTCGGGAAGGTTCCGGTGATCGGCGGCAGATTCTCGATCATCGCGCCACGCCTCCTTTTACGTTGCTCGCCGCGCCGACGATACTCCGCTCAGCGACTCGGCGGCTTCCCGGCCGACCGGGTGGCCCTTGGCGGAGTACGCCAGCGCCGCCCGCCGGGCCGCCTCATGCGCGGCGTCTTCCCGTCCCAGGGAGTCGAGGACGAGGGCGAGGTCGAGCTGCGCGTCGCCGATCAGTGGCAGGGCGTCGGTCTGCAGGGCGAGGCGCAGAGCTTCTTCAGCCAGCTCGGCATCGCCAGAGATCCGGGCCTGGGCGCTTCGCCAGCGGACCTGCGAGGTGAGATCGCCGCCGCGGGAGGCCTCTTCCGCGACGGTCACGTACTCCGCCGCGTCGTCGTTTCGACCCTGGGCGACGAGCGCGCGCGCCAGATCGGCCGCAAGCAGGCCGCGGGCGCCGACGTCGGCCAGGATCTCGTAGCCCGCGAGTAGTTCCCGTTCGGCGGCCTCCGGATCGCCGGCCAGTAGCTCGGCCCAGCCGGAGATCTGTGCGAGGCCAGCGATTGCGAATTTCAGGCCGAGGTCTGCGTAGACCGCTCGCGAGGCGGCAACACAGGCGCGCGCTTCGTCGAAGTCGCCGCGCATCGAACGCAGGCCGGCCAGCGAGCTCGAGACGTTCGCAGACGTGACGCGGCTCCTGCCGGAGCCCGCCAGAAGTTCTTCGCAGCGTTCGATCGCATCGTCCACGCGAGCGGGGCCGAACAGGAGCGCCGAGCAGATCTCGTCGACGAGGCGCGCCTCTTCCTGCGCGGCGTCGGCGCGCCGAGCGTGGATGAGGCCTACACGCGCCGCGTCCGCCGCACTCTCGAAGTTGCAGCGCAGGCGGCGGACGACCGAGATGCGCCGCCACGCGCGCGCAAGTCCGAGGTCGTCCCCGAGCTCCTCGAAGACCTCGATCGCCTGCTCCGCGGTTTCCAGCAGGTCGGCTTCGGCTTCGGGATGTGTGACGCTCAACCGTCCGGACCGTTCGAGCACTCCGTGCCAGTGCTCGCGGCGATCGCCCGCAACGTCGGCGGCCTCGATCAGGCCGTCCAGGAGCGCCTCCGCACGCGCGAGCTCGCCGACCGACCACAACGCGTTGCTCAGCTCGCGCCGCAGCGCCAGCTGTGCGGGCTCCTGTTCAGCGACCAATGACACCGCGCGGTCGAGCAAGTTGATCGCGGCGGGCATGTCGTCGCGCGCGTAGGCGCGACGACCCGCCGCTCCGAGAATGTCGGCGGCGCGACCAGCGACGCCCCGTGCATTCGCATCGACCGGTCCGAGCTGTTCGCGGTAGCGGAACGCCTGCTCGAGGTGGTAGCCGACGATCTCGTCGAGCTCGCCCGCGCGACCGGCGTTCGTGTTGATCGCCCAATCCGCAAAGCGCTCGTGCAGCTGCGCGCGCAGCTCCTTTGCGGTCCCCGCATACGCGGCTTCGCGGATGAGCGCATGACGGAACCGGTAGGCGTCCTCGCGCCCGGGCCGCGCGGCGAGCAAGTCCTTGCGCGACAAGCTGAGGAGCCCGGCGTCGATCTCGGACTGATCGGCCTCGGGGGAGAGCCTGCGCAACGCCGAGCGCGTGAACTCCTTGCCGGCGACCGCCGCGCACTCCAGCACCCGTCGTTCCTCCGCCGGGAGGCGATCGAGGCGCGCGGCGATCAGGGCGTGAATCGACGGCGGGATCGCATCGGCGGGGCCGCCTTCCGCGAGCATCGCCGCCATCTGCTCGAGGTAGAGCGGATTGCCTTCCGCTGCTTCTGCGATCCGCTGCCGTGCCTTTGCGTCCAGCGGCCACTCCTGTGCGATCTCGTCGAGGAGCGCATACGACTGCTCTTCCGTCAGTGGATCGAGCAGCACGCCGCTGCCGGGCTGCGTCAGCCAACCGGGGCGTTCCTCGAGCAGGTCGGGTCGCGCGAGGCACAGCAGCAACACCGGCGCGTCGTGCGTCCAGCCCGCGACATATTCGAGCAGGTCGAGCAGGGTGGGCTCCGCCCAGTGGATGTCCTCGACGAGCACGACGAGGGGGCTGCGCCGCGCGACTTCCTCGAACAGGCGGCGCACGGCCCAGAAGGTCTCCCCGCCCGGAGCCGCGGCGGCGGTCTGACCGACCGCACCGAGCACTCTCGCCGCGACCAGCTCGCCGTCCTCCGCGTCGGCCATCGCGCTCCGCACGCCGCCGTCGCTTCCGAGCTGGCCGACGATCTGCACCAGCGGCCAGAACGTGATCCCGTCGCCGTAAGGCAGGCACCGGCCGCTCAGAAGCTGCGCCTGGGGCCGAAGCGACGACGACAGCTCTCCGCTCAGCCGGGACTTCCCGATGCCTGCCGGCCCCACGACCGTGAACAGCCGGCAGGTGCGGCTCGCGACTGCGTCGTCGAAGGCATCGCGCAGCATTTGCAACTCCCGCTCGCGCCCGATCAGCGGAGCGTCGAGCCGACGGGCGTACGCGCTGGCGCCTTCGATCACGGCGAGCACGTTCCACAGCGCGTGCTTACCGGCTTTGCCCTTCAGCTCCAGCTCTGCCCGCGGCTCGAGGACGACCGCGTTCTCGACGAGGCGTCGCGTGGGCTCCCCGATCAGGATCTCTCCCGTCCGGGCAGCTTCCTCCAGTCGCTTCGCGACGTTGACCGCGTCGCCGGTCACGAGCATCTGCCCCCCGGTGCCGTCGCCCGCAACGACCTCTCCCGTGTTGACGCCGACGCGGATACCGATACGCACCGCGAACTCGCGCTCGAGCTCGTCATTCAGCTGCGAGAGCGCTTCACGCAGCTCGGCCGCGGCGCGGACGGCTCGGAGCGCGTCGTCCTCGTGGAGCTCCGGAATGCCGAACACCGCCATCACCGCGTCGCCGATGAACTTTTCGACCGTGCCGCCGTGGCGCTCGAGCACATCGGACATGGCGACGAAGAAACGCGACATCACGCGGCGGAGCGATTCGGGATCGAGCCGCTCGCCGAGCGGCGTGGAGTCCGCGACGTCCGCGAAGAGCACGGTGACCGTGCGGCGGCTTACGGCCATGTTCTGAGTGTAGGACTGGAACTGCCGATCGACTAGCGATCCTCGGCCGGGAGCGGGCTCTGGCCTACACTTGGCGGCTTGTTCGACGCCCTGTCAGACCGGCTTCAAGGCGCTCTCGGCGATCTCCGCGGGCGTGGCAAGCTCGACGAGGAGGCGATCTCGCGCGCGATGCGCGAGATCCGGCTGGCGCTGCTCGAGGCCGACGTCAACTTCGAGGTCGTCAAGAGCTTCGTCGCGCAGGTGCGCGAGCGGGCGAACGGCCAGGAGGTGCTGAAGAGCATCACGCCGGGCCAGCAGGTCGTGAAGGTCGTGCACGACGAGTTGACGGCCCTGATGGGCAGCGGCAGCTCGAAGCTCGTCTTCACCGGCCGCCCGCCCACCGTGATCCTGCTCGCGGGACTCCAGGGCTCCGGCAAGACGACCGCCGCGGCCAAGCTCGCGCTGCTGCTGCGGAAGGAGGGCCGCGCGCCGGGGCTCGTCGCTGCGGACCTCCAGCGTCCGGCCGCGATCGACCAGCTCGAGCAGCTGGGGAGGCAGATACAGGTCCCGGTGTACCGCGAAGACAGCAGCGACCCCGTTCAGGTCGTCCGGCGCGGCATCGACGAGCTCGTCGCCGCCGGCACCGACACGGTCATCCTCGACACCGCGGGCCGGCTGCACGTCGACGAGGAGCTGATGCAGGAGCTCGAGCACGTCCGCGACGAGGCGAAGCCGGCCAACGTGCTCCTCGTGCTCGACTCGATGACCGGCCAGGAGGCGGTGAACGTCGCGCTCGCCTTCCAGGAGCGTGTTGCGTTCGACGGCGTCGTCCTGACGAAGCTCGACGGTGACGCGCGCGGAGGCGCTGCGTTGTCGGTCAAGGCGGTTACCGGTCGGCCGATCAAGCTGATCTCGGTCGGCGAGAAGGTCGACCAGCTCGAGTACTTCCATCCGGACCGGATGGCCTCGCGCATCCTCGGCATGGGCGACGTGCTCACGCTGATCGAGCGCGCCGAGCAAGCGGTCGAAGCGGACGAGCAGAAAGAGCTCGAGGACCGGATGATGAAGGGTCAGTTCAGTTTCGACGACTTTCTCAAGAGCTACCGGATGATCCGGCGCATGGGCTCGATCGGCGGCCTCGTCAAGCTCATCCCCGGGCTCGGCAAGCAACTCGAAGGACTCGACGACATCGACGAGAAGCAGTTCGCGCGCGTCGAGGCGATCATCCTCTCGATGACGCCGCAGGAACGGACGCTGCCGAAGGTGATCGACGGCTCTCGCCGTCAGCGCATAGCGGGTGGTTCCGGCACGACGGTCGAGGAGGTCAACCGTCTGCTCGAGGGCCGCAAGGAGATGGAGAAGCTCATGAAGGGCATGAGCAAGGGCAAGCTGCCACAGTTGCCGGGGGCGGCGGCCACCCCGGCGCAGACGACGCAACGCAA
>Ga0136846_1216873_pt1 | contig 14294 bp, 14 predicted proteins | sample HopSoiMetagenom2_FD_96841 | JGI IMG/M metagenome (GOLD analysis project Ga0136846, IMG submission 96841) | Grasslands soil microbial communities from Hopland, California, USA - 2 Assembly 2016 (version 4) | ecosystem: Environmental > Terrestrial > Soil > Grasslands | place: USA: Hopland...
TGCGAGATCGGCGCGCCCTGATAGCCCGCCACATAAGACACGCCGGATTGCAGCAGCGCCTTGGTGACGGCCAGGATACCTTCGCCGTGAAACTCGGCGCCGTCGCCGAGCTTCAGCTTTTCGACCTCTTCCTTGAATGAGCGCTCCGCCATTTCGGCCCTTTCGGCACCCCGGTGAATCTTCGAATTCGACTATATTCAATGGGCCCCGCCGCCGAAAGCGCCAGAATTCGCGACATGGGCGCATATGCCGCCCCAACGGGCTGTTTTTGCGGGGCGATTTGTCTTTGTCGGATTTCAGAGAACAGTCTATTCTGCACAGCGGTGGGTGGCTGTTCGGCGCAGCCGGATAAGGCCGCACTCGCACGACTTTCGACAACAGTCCGACCACGAGGTCTCTTGCAGGACATCGATCCTACTGTCGGCGAGCGTCCACCACGTCAATTTCTCTTGGTGCTGATCAAACCTTCGCACTACGGCGATGACGGCTATGTCATCCGGTGGTGGCGCACCACGATCCCGTCGAACTCCTTGGCCGCGGTTTACGGCATCGCGAGCGATTGCGCCGAGCGGCAAGTGCTCGGCCCCGGCGTCGACATCGACATCGACGCCATCGACGAGATCAACACCCGCGTTGACGTGCCGGCGCTGCTGGAGCGCTTCAAGCGCAACGGCGGCTTTGGTCTCGTCGGGCTGATTGGCGTGCAATCGAACCAGTATCCGCGGGCGCTCGACCTTGCACGGCAGTTTCGCGCCGACGGCGTGCCGGTAATCATCGGCGGCTTTCATGTGTCGGGCTGCTTGTCGATGCTGGACGGCCGGGCCGTCGAGCTCGATCAATGCCGCGAACTCGGCGTATCGATGTTCGCCGGCGAAGCGGAGGGCCGGCTCGACGCCATCCTGCGCGATGCCGCGGCAAACAGGCTCCTGCCGCTCTACAATTTCATGGACGACCTGCCGGGGATCGAAGGCACGCCAGTGCCGTTCCTGCCCAAGCGCTACGTTGAACGCACGCTCGGGCTGTGCACCAGCTTCGACGCAGGCCGTGGCTGTCCGTATCAATGTTCATTCTGCACCATCATCAATGTCCAGGGCCGCAAGTCGCGCTTTCGCTCGTGCGACGACATCGAGCACCTGGTGCGGCTGAACTGGGCGCAAGGTGTCAACAAGTTCTTCATCACCGACGACAATTTCGCCCGCAACAAGGACTGGGAGGCGATTTTCGACCGCCTGATCGACCTGCGGGAAAACCACGCCATCCCGCTCGGCCTGATGATCCAGGTCGATACGCTCTGCCACAAGATTCCGAATTTCATCGAAAAGGCCAAACGCGCCGGCGTCACGCGGGTCTTCATCGGACTGGAGAACGTCAACCCGGACAATCTGGCGGGCGCCAAGAAGCGACAGAACAAGGTCACCGAATACCGCCGTATGCTGCTCGCCTGGAAGGCGCAGGGCATCATGACGCTGGCGGGCTATATCCTCGGCTTTCCCGCCGACACGCCCGAGACGATCCGCCGCGACATCGACATCATCAAGCGTGAGCTCCCGCTCGACATCATTGAATTCTTCTGTCTCACGCCGCTGCCGGGCTCCGAGGACCATCAGACGCTCTGGAAGAAGAGGGTCCCGATGCACCCGGACCTCAACGACTACGACACCACCCACGTGTGTGCGCCGCATCCGAAAATGTCGGAGATTGAATGGCGGGCGATCTACCACGAGGCCTGGGCGCTCTATTATTCGCCGGAGCACATGGTGACGCTGCTGCGGCGCGCCGCGGCGTCGGGCCTGCCGATGGCGAGCCTTATCAAGATGCTGGTGATCTTCGCGACCACAGTGAGCCTGGAAAAAGTGCACCCGCTCGATTCCGGACTGTTGCGGATGCGCCACCCGACCGAATTACGGCCGGGCCTGCCGCGGGAAAGCGCCTGGATGTTCTGGCCGCGCTTTGCCTGGGACGTTGTCAGCAAGCACGCTGGCATCGTCATGACGATCGGCCGATTGCTGCGGGTGTGGCTGACGATCGCCCGTGACCCCAAGTCCGCAGCTTATATGGACCAGGCGCTGACGCCGGTCGGCGATGACGACGATGCGACGCTCGATCTCCTGACCAAGACGACCGGGGTCCAGGCCGCGATCAGCCACCAGAAGAAGGTGGCCGAATTGACGCACGCGGTGCACGCCGCCTGAATGGCGTGTGAGCCAATCCGATCCGCAGTTGCGCGGGCGGGCGTCTCCCCATAGCCTTCCGTCATGGCAGCGGCGTTGCTGCGCCGAGGGGAGAGATCATCATGAAGACGACGACTGTGCTGGCCGGGCTGCTGGCGTTCGCCGCCACCGCGGCCACCAATCTCGCCACGGCGCAGGAGGCGACGCTGAAGGCGGTGACGTCCTTCGCCGAGAAAACCCAGTTCTCGAAGAACTTCGAGCGTTTCATCGACAAAGTGAACGCCGACGGCAAAGGTGTCATCCAGATCAACTACATCGGCGGCCCGCGCGCCATGCCGCCGTTCGAGGTCGGCAACGCCGTCCGCACGAAGGTGGTCGACATCGCCAACGTCACCGGCGCGTTTTACACCAACCTGATGCCGGAGGCGGATGCGCTGAAGCTGATCAGCAAGCCGGCCGCGGAGCAGCGCAAAGACGGCACCTTCGCGTTCATCGAGCAGCTGCACAACGAGAAGCTGAACGCGCACTATCTGGCACGGCAGTTCCACAACGTGCCGTTCCACATCTATCTGAACAAGAAGATCGACAAGCTCGACTTCACCGGTCTGAAGATTCGCGTTACGCCGGTCTACAAGGACATCGTCGAAGCGATGGGCGGCACCACCGTCACCACGGCGCCGGGCGAGGTCTACACGGCGCTCGAGCGCGGCGTGGTCGACGGCTACGGCTGGCCGGTCACCGGCATCTTCGATCTTGGCTGGGAGAAGGTGACCAAGTTCCGCATGGAGCCGGCGTTCTACAGCGTCGAGGTCGGCGTGCTGGTCAACCTCGACGTCTGGAAGGGATTGAACGACGCACAGAAGAAGGTTCTCAACGACGCAGCCGTCTGGCTCGAAGGTCTCGACAGCGAGAACGACGCGCTGATTGCGTCCGAGCGCGACAAGCAGGCCAAGGCCGGCATCGCGCCGATCGAGTTCAGCGCCGCCGACGCCAAGGCGTTCCTCGCCAAGGCCAACGACGTCGGCTGGGCCTCGGTGATCAAGCGCTCGCCGGAGAACGGCGCGAAGCTCCGGAAGCTGTCGGGGAATTGATCAACGTGAAGCGCGACCTACCCTCTAGAGGAGGGTAAGACGTTCCGTCGCGCGGATATCGTTTCATGACCAAGCTTTCGAATCTGTTCGGCAAACTTCTCAATTTGCTCGCCGTTGCGGCGGCGCTGACGTTGCTGGCCATGGTTGTCATGGTTACCGCCGACATTCTGCTCCGCAATCTGACGCGCACCGGCTTTGCCTGGTCGAACGAAATCTCCGAATACGCGCTCTATGTCATTACGCTGTTGACCGCGCCGTGGCTCCTGCGCCGCGGCCAGCATGTGCGGATCGATCTCGTGCTCACGCTCGTGCCGGCGCGGGTGGCGTGGCTGATGGAGGCGGCTTCCGACGTGCTCGGCTTCGCCGTCTGTCTGGTGATGATGCGATATGGCCTCAAGATGTCGATCGACAGCGCGCTACTGGGCTCCATCACCATCAAGAACCTGGTGTTCCCGGAATGGTGGCTGTTGTGGCCGCTGCCGGTCTGCTTCGCGCTCTTAGCCGCCGAATTCGTCTTCCGCTTCGACCGCCTCATTCACAGCGAGCCCGGCCGCCGCGTCGAAGCGACCTCGGTCGGGTGAGCGGCATGAACTGGATCGAGGCCAGCATTCTCATGTTCGGCGGGCTCGTCGCATTGATGAGCCTCGGGCTGTCGGTCGCGTTCGGTTTCCTTGCCGTCAACATCGTCGCGGCACTGCTGTTTCTCGGCGGCGAGCAGGGGCTCACGCAATTGGCGCGGAATGCCGTCCAATCGGTGACGAGCTTCTCGCTGACGCCGATCCCGTTCTTTGTATTGATGGGCGAGGTGCTGTTTCACTCCGGCGTCGCGCTGAAAGCCATCGACGCCTTCTCGCTCCTGATCCGCCGGGTGCCGGGACGGCTCTCGGTCATCGCCATCGTCGCCGGCACCGTGTTCTCGGCGATCTCCGGCTCGACCATCGCGACCACAGCGCTGCTCGGCAGCCTGATGCTGCCGACCATGCTGGAGCGCGGCTACGACAAACGCCTCGCCATGGGCCCGATCATGGGCATCGGCGGCGTCGATATGCTGATCCCGCCTTCCGCGCTCGCGGTGCTGCTCGGCAGCCTCGCCGGCATTTCGATCTCCGGCATTCTGATCGGCGGCATCGTGCCGGGCCTGATCCTGAGCGTTCTGTTCATCGGCTACATCATCCTGCGCGCCTGGATGGATCCGTCGCTGGCGCCGGAGGAGGCGCTGGTCGAAGGCCCGCGCGGCGTCAAGCGCTGGGCACCGTTCCTCGTGCACGTGCTGCCGCTCGTTTTGATCTTCGGCATGGTGGTCGGCGCCATGACGGCGGGGTGGGCGACGCCGACCGAAGCCGCTGCGCTCGGCGCCTCCGGCACCATCGTCGCCGCGATGCTGTACCGGAGCCTGACCTGGGCCGCGCTGATGAAGGCGCTGACCGGAACGGTCGCCGTCTCCGGCATCATCCTGTTCATCATCATCGGCGCCACCACGTTCTCCCAGGTGCTGAGCTTCTCCGGCGCGACCAATGGCATCGTCGGCCTGGTCTCGGCGCAGGGCCTGTCGGCGACCGTCATCGTCATCGGCATGATGCTGATCCTGCTGTTCCTCGGCTGCTTCGTCGACCAGGTCTCGATGATGCTGATCACGCTGCCGTTTTTCATGCCGCTGGTGACGCAGCTTGGCGTCGAGCCGATCTGGTTCGGCGTGCTGTTCCTGATCTGCATGCAGCTTGGACTTCTGACGCCGCCCTTCGGGCTCCTGCTGTTCACGATGAAGGGCGTGGCGCCGCCGAGCATCACCATGAACGACGTGTTTCAGGCGGCGCTGCCGTATGTCTGGTTCGGCCTCGCAGTGCTGATGCTTGTGTTCTTCTGTCCGCCGCTCGCCACTTGGTTGCCGGGCCTGCTCGGCGGCTGACGGCCCCGCGATTGCGTCCCGCGATGGGCGATGTCAGGATCGAAAGAAAATCCAGGAGGACACATGCGCACGAACCGATGGACCGTCGGCGCTATCGCGCTCGCCGCCGGCCTCGTCTGCAACGCCGTCGCATCGGCGGAAGACTGGCCGACGCGTCCGGTGACCATGATCGTGCCCTATGCGCCCGGCGGCAACATCGACCAGGCGGCCCGGCTGTTCGCTCGCGAACTGTCCGAGAAGCTCGGCCAGCAATTCATCATCGAGAGCAAGGGCGGCGCCGGCGGCTCGATCGGCGCGGCCCAGGTCGCGAAATCAAAGCCTGATGGCTACACCTTGCTGGTGACGGCGAACGGCCCGTCCGTGCTCAACAAGATGCTGTACGCCTCGCTGCCCTACGATCCGGAAACCGATTTCACGCCGATCGCGCTGATCAGCGACGTGCCTCAGGTGTTCGCCGTCAATGCGAAGTCGCCGGTCAGCGATCTCAAGGGCCTCGTGGCGTTCGCCAAAGAGAAGAAGGAGGGTCTGACCATCGGTCACCCTGGCGTCGGCACCGGCGCACACCTGACAGCGATCTGGTTCGCCAACCTCGCCGGGATCACGGCCGTTCCGGTGGCCTATCGCGGCGCGCAGCCGCTCGTCACCGCGGTGATCGGCGGCGAGATCGACGCCGGGCTGCCGGCCTATATCCCGCAGGTTCATGCCGCCAAAATCCTTGCGGTCACTTCGGAGGAGCGGGTCGACTTCCTGCCCGGCGTGCCGACCGTCCGTGAGAGCGGCGTCGCCAATGTGGCTTCGGGAACCTTCACGGCGCTCGCCGCGCCGGCCGGAACGCCGCCCGAGATCGTCACCAGGATGAATCGGATCCTCGACGCCTATCTGAAGACCGAGGAAGCGAAGAAGCAGTTCGCCCTGATCGGCGCCAAGACCCTCGGCGGACCACCAGAACGCCTGACCGAGCGGATGAATCGAGAAAAGGTGCTGTGGGCGCCGCTCGTCAAAAGCGCGGACATCAAGCTGCAATGATCGAAAAATACATCGATATCCCGACCGCTGATGGCCGGATGGACAGTTTCGTCGTCCATCCGGAGGAGGGCGGGCCGTTCCCCGCCGTCGTCGTGCTGATGGACATCTGGGGACTGCGCGAAGAGCTCTTCGATATTGCGCGGCGGGTGGCGAGCGTCGGCTACCACGTCACCGTGCCGAACTTCTGGTACCGCCGCGGCAAGGTGCGCTTCGAGTATCGTGACGACAAGGGCCGGATGCGCTCGCTGCTCGCGCTTCCAAAAGAAGTGCAGGACGAGCTGCACGCCAACATGGTTCAAGTTACCGACCGAATGGCGATGGCCGACGTCGGCGCGGTGCTGAAATTCCTCGGCGGCGCGCTGGTGCGCAACGGGCCGAAGGGCACCATCGGCTACTGCCTCGGCGGCCGGCTCTCGCTCGCGGCGGCGGCGGAATTCCCCGATCAGTTCCGTGCCAGCGCATCGATGCACGGCACGCGGATGGTCAGCGACAAGCCGGATTCGCCGCATCGCTTTGTCGAGAAAATGCGCGGCGAAATCTACTGCGGTTTTGCCGAAAAGGACGACCTCGCGCCGCCCGCCACCATCGAGACGCTGGACAAGCTGTTCGCTGGCTGCAGCCAGGTGAAATACCGCGCCATTGTCCATCCCGGCACGGTGCACGGCTACGCGCTGCCGGACCGCGACATCTTCGACAGGCCCGCCGCCAATCGCGACTGGGAGAACATCTTTGCGATGTTCAAAAGGCAGCTGGACTAAGGCGCGCCTCGCCTTGAACCAAAGTACAGGCTGACGCGACCAACGCCGGGGAGGGTGCGCGCCTGCCGTTGCGGCAGGTCGCGCGTTTTGTCGTCGCCATTCCGGAGAGCGATCATGCTTGGGATTCGTCTTGTTGCGGGGGCGTTCCTGACAGCGCTCGTTTCCGCTGCGTCGCTCGGCGCCAGCTTTCCCCCTGACGAAGCCATCGTTGATACGCTTGGCCTGCCACGCCTTCCGGGCGCCGTGCCGGACCCCAGCCGCGCGGAATCCCATTCGTCCGTTTACAGCGCACCGGGATCGGTCGCAGCCGCCACGGCGGCCATCCGGCAACTGCTGATGTCCGACGGCTGGCAGCCCTATGTCGACCCGCTGGAAGACATGCGCCGCGGCGGAATGCAGTTCAAGAAGGGGATTCAGGGGTTGATCCTGTCGTTCTCGATGGCCGACGGCAAAGCCGACCAGTCCAAAGTGCATTACATTGCGGAGCGCGTCGCCACGCCGTTGCCGTTCCCCGCCGATGCCGTCAACATCGTCTACGACAACAGCCGGCCGTATCTTCATCTCGTCACGGCCGGCTCTCCGGACGCCACGCTGAAGTTCTATATCGCGGAGCTTGCCGCGATGGGCTGGAAGCCGCTGTCCGAGGCTGCTGCTGCCGCGAAGTGGCCGGGTGCGAAGCTCGACAACGTTCACATCTACTACACGCGCGGCAGGGCGACGATCCAACTCGCGCTCGAGAAGCGCTCCGATGGCACGGTCGGCGTCGACGTCAGGATTCCGCCGTTCGCACAACCGGCGCTTCAGCCCAAGAAAGAGATGGCAGGGTTGCCGGTGCCGGAGCCGAACAACGTTGTACAGAGCTCAGGCTCCTCTGATTCGATCCGGCGCGTGCTGAAGGTGGGCGTGCAAGCCGAGCTTCTGCCCGTTCTCGAGTTCTATCGTCGCGAAATGGCGAGCCGCAACTGGACCGAGGCGCCGGGCGCCGTGATCACCGCCGACGCGGCCACCGCAATCTTCAACTCGCCGGAGGGCAGCGCCGTCCTCAAGCTCAAGACGCTGTATGATTCGACGATCGTCAGCCTGATCGCCGAGGCGCCGCGCGCCGTCGTCGAAGCCAAGCTGAAGGCGAAGCGGGAGGCGGAGGAGAAGTACGTCAAGGACATCATGGAGCGCCAGCGCGCCGAGCTCGCCGCTCTGAAGGTGAAGGAGGCGGCTGAAGAAAATGCCGCCCGGATCGCCAGAGCGAAGGCCGCCGGCGAGGACCTTGAGCCCGAGGAGACCTCCGGCCTGCCGGTGCCGAAGAAGCATACACTCAGCTCCAACGGCACGATGGCGGACCAGGGTAGCCAGGCTCCGTTCCGCCGCGAGCTCATCGTCCGTGTGCCGGCCAATCTTGATGTGGTGCTGGCCTTCTACAGGCGCGAGCTCGGCAAGCGGCAATGGCAGGAATTGCCGCAAGGTGCCGTCGTGAAACCGGACAAGGTTGTGCTCGCCTTTGCCGCTCCGGACGGACCCGCCATGTTGATTCTCGGCCGTGCCGACGGCGAAACCACCGTGAGCCTGACCCAGAAGATTCCCGCGGAGGCCGCAAAATCCGGCCTGTTGCCGGCGCCCGGCCGCGCTAAGCTGATGTTCGGCAACATGGGCGACACCGAAGCCGCCATCGTCATCAATGCCAAGACGGTGAAGATGCCGCCCGGCACAGGCGGGCCGAAATCGCCCACCGGTCCGACGCTTGAATTGCCGCCGGGCAAGTACAAGTACGTGATCAAGGTCGCCGGGCTGCCGGATCGCGTCCGCGAGGTGACGGTCGGCGCCAACGACGCGTGGGGATTGATGGTCGGCCCCGGCGGCGACGGCGTGTTGGCCATGCAGGTGTATTGAGCTGGGAGCTAGAACCCCATCTGCGCGCGCTTCGGCATGTAGTGCAGCACCCGCTGCTCGATCAGGATGACCAGCAGATAGGCGATACCGCCGACTAAGGTCAGCATCACGATCGCGACGAACACCATGGCGGTGTTGGCCTGGCCTTCGCCGAATGACAGGAGATAACCGAGCCCCATATTGCCGCCGACCAGTTCGCCGACCACGACGCCGACCACGGCGAGGGTCGAGCCGATCCGCAAGCCCGCGAACAGCGGTGGCAGCGACGCCGGAAACTCGATCTTCCAGAATATCTGCGCCCGGCTTGCCTTGAACGCACGGGCGAGGTTGATCAGATCGGGATCGACGGTGCGGATCGCGGTCAGCACGTTGACCATCACCGGAAAGAACACGATCAGGATGGCGACCAGGATTTTCGGATAGATCGTGAATCCCATCCACAGGATGAACAGCGGCGCGAACGCCACCTTGGGCGCGATCTGCAGCGCCAGGATATAGGGCGACAGCGCGAACTCGGCGGTCGGCGACATGCCGATCATGTAGCCGATGAAGGCACCAAGCAGGCTGCCGAGAATGAAGCCCGCCAACACCTCGGCCGCGGTGACGCCAGTGTGGAACGCGAGCCCGGAGACGTGCCACATCCGCACCGCTTCATCGAAGACCATCGACAGCGGCGGGATGATGAACGGCGGAATGCGGAGCAGGCCCGGGCCCCATTGCCATGCCGCCAGGAACACGATCAGCAGCGCCACGCTTGCCACCGTGCCTTTCCACACCACCGATGAATTCGCGGCTTCACTCATGCCGCCACCGTCCCGATATCGAGACGCTCCATCAGCCGGTTGACGTAGTCGGTGACCTTCGGATGCAGACGGCGCTTCAGCGGCTCGTCGCGGTCCGGGATGTCGATGGCGATCTCGTCGATGATGCGGCCGGGGCGGCGGCTCATCACCAGGACGCGGTCGGACAAGGTCACGGCTTCCAACAGATCGTGGGTGATCAAGAGCGCGGTCTTGCCGGCGCGCTTCAGCGTCTGCGCCAGCTCGCGTTGGAGCACCATGCGGGTCTGGGCGTCCACCGCGGAGAACGGCTCGTCGAGCAGCAGCACGGTCGGGTCGACCGCCAAGGTCCGCGCCAGCGCCACGCGCTGCCGCATGCCGCCCGACAGTTGATGCGGATAGTGCCCGGAGAATTCCGCGAGCTTGAGGTTTTCCAGGAGCGCCTGTGCGCGCCGCCGCCGCTCCGCCGCGGGGATGCCCTGAATTTCGACGCCAAACATCACGTTCTCGACCACGGTCCGCCACGGCAACAGCAGATCCTTCTGCAGCATGAAGGCAACATGGGCGTTCGGTCCCTCGACGCGCTCGCCGTCGACGAAGGCGTGGCCCTCGCTCGGCGCGGTCAGCCCGGAGCCGATGTTGAGCAAGGTCGATTTGCCGCAGCCGCTCGGCCCGATCAGCGATACCACTTCGCCATCGCGGACCGCGATGCTGACGCCCGCCACCGCGGTGAGGGGCCTGGCGCTCTGCGCAAACCGCATCGTGACGTCGCGGTATTCGAGGCGGATCAGGTCAGGCATCGAATGGTTTCAACTGCAAATGTTGCGCGCGCGTTGGCCTGGTTCGCGCATATTCCAGGCCAGGAATTCGAGTATAGTGTCAAACCAAAGCGCCGCATGTCCATCGGCGCTGCCGGATTCAGCCTCGGGGAGAACATGATGCGTCAGTCCATCTCACGCCGTGACGTCATGACGACGGGCGCGCTGCTCGGCGCCAGCTCATTTCTCGGCGGCGTCCTGACGCTGCCGGCCCGTGCGCAATCGCTGGAGAAGCTCACTTATCTCTTTCCGGCGCCGCCGGTGCTGCCGGCGTTCGGGCCCATCCGGCTGGCGCAGGGCAAAGGCTACTTCAAGGAAGCGGGCTTCGACGTCGAGTTCGCGGTCGGCCGCGGCGGCGTCGATGTGGCGAAGCAGGTCGGCGCTGGCAACGCGCCGCTCGGCGGTATCGTCGCCGACGGTCCGATCATGGTGCGCGGCAACGGCGTGCCGGTGAAGATCGTCTGTGTGTTCGGCGGCAAGGGTTTCATGCAGCTCGTGGTGCGCGAGGATGCCGGTATCGAGAAGCCGGCCGACCTCAAGGGCAAGACCATCACGGTGATGTCCTATCAGGACACCACATTCTACGCGCTGCTCGGCCTGATGGCGTCGGCGGGGCTGACGCAGAACGACGTCAACGTTCAGCAGGTCGGCCCAGTCGGCGTCTGGCAGTTCGTCGCCGAAGGCAAATCGCAGGGCATGGCCGGCGTGCCGGACTGGATCCCGCCGGTGCAGGCCGCGGGCGTCAAGGTGAAGATCATTCCGACCGAGACGTTCTTCCCGCACATGGCGCAGGCGATCGCGGCGTCCGACGATATCATCAAGCAGAAGCCGGAGATGATCCGCAAGTTCGTCAAGGCGGCGCTGCGCGGCATGAAGGACATGATGGATAACCCGGACAAGGCCGCCGACGAGTTTGTGTCGTTCGTGCCGGAGTGGAAGGGCAAGGAGAACCAGGTCAAGTACGCCTTCAACATGTACGCCAAGGATGTCTATCCGGGGCAGAAGGTGCTGGGCGAAATGAATGCCGACCGACTTTCGAAATTGCAGGACTTCTACCTGGCCAAGGGCTTCATCCAGAAGGCGACGCCGGTGAACGAGCTCTATACGAATGAGTTCGTGAGCTAGGCACAGCACGACCTCTCGTTCGTCATTGCCGGGCCTTGACCCGGCAATCCATGAAGACTTTCAGCCGACATAGCCGTACGATTTCCGGCATCGCAAGGCTTCATGGATGCGCGGGTCAAGCCCGCGCATGACGCCCGGGTGTGTTCGAGCATCCGAGCCGATCGGAAGCATGGCCGATTTACACATCGCGCGACCCGCCGGTCGATGATAGCCTCGCGCCCCTAAAACCAAATCCGCAGCAGGGGAAACGCAATGACACGTCTCGCTATCATCGATCGCGCCGACATGAACGCCGAACAGGGGCGCGTCTACGACGCCGCCAAGCAAGCCGGCGGTCCGGTGGGCGGGCCGTACACTGCCTATATCCGTCTGCCGAAACTGTTCGAGGCGGCACAGAACCTGCGCGGCTGTCTCGCTTCCGGTCCGCTGTCGAAGCGCGAGCAGCAGATCGTCAATCTCGTCGTCGCCCGGCACTGGAGCGCCCGCTATCCGTGGTTTGCGCAGGTGCGCGCTTCGCTTAACGCCGGGATTTCCCAGTCGGTGATCGACGCCATCAACGCCCGCAAGGTGCCGGAACTGCCCGATGTACGCGAACGAACTTGCTACGTCGTGGCCAACGAGATTTTGGCCAATAAGGGCCTCAGCGATAAAACTTATGCCGACGCGGAAAAGGCGATGGGCGTGACGGACCTCGTCGCGCTGGTGGCGATGACGGGCAGTTTCTCGACGACCTGCATTACGACCGCCACCTTTCAGGTCGCGCCGCCTGCCGACAATCCGACACCGCTCAAGGACTAACCGTTCGGAACGGTGAGGGGCGAACGGAAAGGGAGGACGACATGCCGACACTCAGCACCTTGCTCAAGGCTGCAACGCCCATCCTGGCCGCCGCTCTCGCCGTAGCAACGCCTGCCGTAGCCGAGGACTATCCCGCCCGCACCGTCACGCTGGTCATTCCCTATCCTGCGGGCGGCGGCGTCGACACCGTGGGCCGTATCATCGCGCAGAAGCTCACCGCGGCGCTCGGCCAGCAGGTCGTCGTCGAGAACCGCCCTGGCGCCGGCTCGGTGATCGGCACACGCGCCGCGGTGAAGGCGCCGCCGGACGGCTACACGCTCCTGATGATCACCACGGGGCTCAGCCTTTCGGCGAACCCGGGCTACGACGTCACCAAGGATTTTGCGCCGATCGGCACCATAGCCTCGATCCCGATCGTGGTGATGGCCAATGCTGCGGTGCCGGTGAAAACCCTGTCCGACGTGATCGCGCTCGCCAAGAAGGAGCCGGGCAAGGTCACGATCGGCAGCCCGCCGCCGCCGACGCTCAACTACTTTGGCGCCGAGCAGTTCAAAGCGATGACCGGCATCGACGTCTCCATCGTGACCTACAAAGGCACCGGCCCTCTGACCAACGACCTGGTCGGCGGGCACGTCATGCTCGCCTTCAACACGCTGCCGCCGGCGATCGGCAACATCCAGGCCGGCAAGCTCAACGCTATCGCGGTCTGCGCGCCGGAACGGCTCGCCGCCATCCCCGACGTGCCGACTGCGGCTGAGGCCGGGCTGCCGGGGCTCGACGTCGTGCTTTATTATGGGCTCACCGCACCGGCCGGCACGCCGCGCCCGATCATCGAGCGGCTCAACAAGGAGCTGCGCGCCGTCGTGACCTCGGATGAGTTCAAGAAACGCATCGTCGCCGACGGCGGCGGCCCGGCCCCCAGCACGCCCGAGGAGCATGCCGCCAACATGGTCCGCGAGGAGGGCAAGTGGACCGCGGTTATCAAGAAGCTCGGCCTCAAGCTCGAGTGACATCAGGCCAACGGGAACCAACTGGAACTTTCGGGATTGTCTCGGGCGCGCTCTGCGCGTTTTGAGAGAATTCATTCCAGAGGGACCACCCATGGCCAGGAACCGAGGCATCATCAGCACCACCCAGGACGCGATCACCGGCGTTGCCCGGAGCGGCATCGAGGGCGCGCGGTCGATTGCTGGCAGCGCGGCGGACACCGCGGCGGGTGCAGCAAATACCGCGGCCAAGGCCGTGACCGGCGCGGCGCGAACCGCGGCCCGGCGCGCGCGGCGGCTGGTCGGCCCGGCCAGGAAGCGCAAGACGGTCAAGCGCAGAGCCAAGGCGAAGAAGGCGGCCAAACGGAGGTTCGCCAAGCGCCGCCCGGCGAAGAAGACCGTGCGGCGGAAGAAGAAATAAGAGACGCGGCGGAAACGATTACTTCTTATACCCGTCGGTGCCCTGCCAGCCGTGCTTCGAGATGTCGAAGATCACGCCGTCGGGGTCCTTGAACTTGCGCTCGAAGTTGCCTTCGCGCTCATTGCCAAGGTCGAAGAAGAACTTGCCGCCGTTCGCCTCGATCCGCTTCTGCGTCTCCACCAGGTCCTCGACCTGGATGCCGAAATGGTGGGCGCCGACGAAAGTCGAGCCTTCCTTCAGATCGGAGGCGGCGGTGCCGCCTTTGCCCTTGAAGTTCAACAGCGCCATGTTGATCACGCCGTCACTCATGTAGATCGCCGAGCCGATCTCCAGATCCTCGCGGCCGATCTTCTTGAACTCGAACACCTGGGAATAGAACGCGGCGGCCTTGTCGAGGTCCTTCACGACGACGGCGATGTGGCGCAGACGGGCCATGGCGTGCTCCTGAAATCCGTGTTGCCGCCATCATAAACCCGGCCGCGCGGCAAGGGCTACACTTGTTCACCCGATCCCCTAACATGGCGGCATGAA
>Ga0136846_1210735_pt1 | contig 14292 bp, 10 predicted proteins | sample HopSoiMetagenom2_FD_96841 | JGI IMG/M metagenome (GOLD analysis project Ga0136846, IMG submission 96841) | Grasslands soil microbial communities from Hopland, California, USA - 2 Assembly 2016 (version 4) | ecosystem: Environmental > Terrestrial > Soil > Grasslands | place: USA: Hopland...
ACAATTAGCGTCGGCTGCGAACTGATCGACTCGCGGCTGATCGTGAACGTATGGGCCAGCGGCAGTTCAAAAGAGTGCAGGCGAAGTTTCATGGAAACGATTCTGTCGTCAACGGGCTCTACCGGCAAGACGCTCGGCTCGATCACCCTCCTGCATCGCGGCGAGCGCTATTCCGCCCGGCGATCCAGCCAAAGCCCAAAAGGAAAGGCGACGAATCCCCAGCATAATGCCAAACAGACCTGCCAGCCCGAGCACCGGCAAGACCGGGCCCCAGACACCTCCGATGAATGGCACTCCAGAAAAAAGCGCTAAGCACACGGGAAATGCCATAATGACGGCCAGCGTACCAGGCACCAGCACCACGATCACGACCAGTCGCCGCGTTAGCCGCATGATTCCCGCCCGTGAAACGACGCTTACGGCCGCACCCACAGCACAAAAGCGAGCACAACAAAAATAGCGATCAACACCCAATAGGGCGAGCTCGTCTGCTCCCGGCCTGCTTCCACGGCCCGCCCCACGATCGCCAGCGGCACCTGCAGCATGACCATCAGGCCGATTACGTCGCTCAGCATGAACCGCGTGGAGAATTGCAGCGCTCCCGCCACACGGTTAATCGGCTCTAGCATCCACCACGCCAGCCATGCCGCAGCGGCAATGTACAACGCCGCCACGACCAGAAGCATTAGCTCCACCCCAACCCTCCACTTTCGCGGCACGCGGCCGCTGTCGTCATTATCAGCCGCGCTTCGACCCGGGAGCAAGCAAAGATGCGACCCGTTTGGTCATTGCTACTTGGTCATTGGTCATTGACCTAAGAGTGCCCCATATCTCCCGCCCCCTCCGGCGGCTCGCGGTGCCCGTAGAAGCTATACAGCACCGGAATCAGGTTGAGCATCACCAGCGTCATCAACATGCCGCCCACCACGACGATCGCCAGCGGCTTTTGCGTCTGAGAGCCGATCTTCGTCGCCACGGCTGCCGGCAGCATGCCGAAAATTGCCGTCAGCGGAATCATGGTCAGCGGCCGAACCTGCCGGGCCACGCCTTGCGTAATCGCTTCCTCCAGCGATTTGCCCGCCGCCCGCAGGCCATTGAAACCCGACACAAGGATTAGCCCGTTCATCATGCCGACGCCGAAAATCGAGATGAAACCCACGCCGGCCGAGATATTGAAGTTCATGCCCATCAGCATCAGCGACCAGATGCCGCCGATGACGATGACGATCACATTCGTGCAGACCACGAGCACGTCCATCAACGATTGCAGCGCCAGATACAGCAGCACCACGATCAGCACCATCGCCAAGGCTGCGACGATTGCCAGCCGTTCCAGGGCGTTGTTCATCTCCTCAAATTCGCCGCTCCACTGGTCCCGATACGGAGCCTTAAACAGATGCCTCGTCCGATCCTGAGCCTCGGCCACCGCGCTGGCCAGGTCGCGGCCGCGAACGCTGAATTTCACCGCGATCAGCCGCTCGCCTTGCTCGCGGTAAATAGTCGAAGCCCCGCTCCGGGTAAAAGTCGCCTTCGGGTCGCGCTCGCCACGGTCGTTCAGGGGCGTCACCAGATCCCGCAGCCGCCGCCGCGGCACGCTCACCGGCTGCTCCAAAAAAATGCTCTCTGTCGATCGCGGCTGCGTTACGTTGCTGCCCGTAAACGCCAGGCTCGCCGGCTGATCTCGATATTCCGACTCCACGCGGTTTTTGATCACATCGACTGGAATGTCGAGAATCTGATTTTCGTCCATGCGGAGCCGCTCCGGCCAGCGAAGCGTGATATCGAACGTGCGCTCGCCTTCCACCATTTGCGTGAACGATTTGCCGCCAACCGCCGTCGCCAGCGCGTCCTGCACATCCGCGATGCTGACGTTCCACTTCGCACATTTTTCGCGATCGATGGCGAATTCGAGGTTCGTTTGACCCAGAATGCTGAACACGCCGACGTTTTGAATGCCGCGAACCCTCGTCAGCTCGCCGGCTACCTTGTTGGCGACGCGCTCCAGCTCTTTGAGGTCCGGCCCGATGATCTTGATCGAATTCTCGCCTTTAACGCCCGACAAAATCTCCATCACGTTGTCGCGAATGGCCTGCGAAAAATTCCAATCGACGCCGACGACCGCATGCTCCAGCTCATGGTCCATCTGCTCGACCAGCTCGGCCTTGGTCCGCGCCCGCTTCGGCCGCCAGAACTTTGCCAGGCCGCTATTGTTTTGCAGCAGCGGCCAGTCCTCCTCCGGCTTCAGGCTCACGAATATTTCCGCGTTGTAAAAACCGGTCGGATCGGTGCCATCGTTTGGCCGCCCCGTCTGCACTAGCACCCGGCTCACTTCCGGATATTGCTCGATGAGCTGGCGGGCCATCAGCGCCTTCTCGGTCGATTCACGCAGCGACACACCGTTGGGAAAAGTGCCGCGGGCGTAAATGTTGCCTTCCTCCAGCTCCGGCATGAACTCGCGGCCGATAAACGGCAGCGCCGCGCCCGTGGCGACAATCAGCACCAAAAACCCGAACAGCATTGTGTAGCGATGGTGCAGGACATATTCCAGCTGCTTCAAATAAAACGCCTGAAGTGAGCGGACGAGCCAGTTGTCCTTCGCCTCGCGCGGCTTCGACATAAACATCCGGCACAGCACCGGCGAGATCGTCAGCGAGAGCAGTAGCGCCCCAGCCAGCGAAAATGCATACGCCTCGGCCATCGGTCCGAAAATCTGCCCCTCCGGGCCGGTCATCGTGAACAGCGGCAAAAGCGCGCACACCATAATTAGCGTCGAGAAGAACAAGCTCCGCTGCACCTCGCCGGCCGCGTTCAAAATCCGGCTCGGCAGCGGCAGATCCGACTGCACGCCCATGCTCAGCCGGCGGAAGATGCTCTCGACCATGATCACCGACGAATCGACGATGATGCCGAAATCGACCGCCCCCAGCGACAGCAAATTCGCCGATACGCCGCGGCCGTAAAGTGCCGCGAATGCAAACAACAGTGCCAGCGGAATGTTCACCGCCACGATCAGGCTGCTGCGCACGTCGTTCAAAAACACATACAAGATGAGCGTGACCAGAATCACGCCCACGATCACATTCTCGCGAACCGTCTCGGTCGTCCGGCTAATCAGCGTCGTGCGATCGTAAAATGTCTTTAACTCGATGCCGGGCGGAAGCTTCCCCGGCTTGTTCAGCTCTTCGAATTTTACCTTCACGTCGCGCACCGCCGGCAGCGATTGCTCCCCCTTACGCAGCAGCACAATCGCCTGCACGGTATCGTCGGTGTTGTCCCAAACGCGATGTCCCTGGCTGTCGATCATGTCATGCCCATGCTCATCGACCTTCGGGAAACCAACGGCCGTCTGTCCCTGCCTCGTCTGTGCGCCGACCGTAACGCCGCGAAGCGACGGATCGAGCGACGTATTCTGCGGCCCGCCATCGACGACGTCCCCGACGCGAATGGGAATATTGTTCGTCGTCGCCAGCACGATCTCGCGAATTTCCTTCAGCCGGCGCTGCTCCTCCGACCGCAAAAAGTCGCGGGCCCCGATCGTCTCGGTCATCTGAAAGACGGACTGCATCGGATCGACCCCATCGCCGATCAGACCTAGCCCGCGAACCACCTGCACGCTCTGCGGTTGAAACAGATAATCGCCGCCGGCGTTCGCATTGCTCGCCCGAATCGCATCCTCCAGCTGGCTCAGCGTAATGTTGTACTTCCGCAGACGCTCTGGATCGGGCTGAATCTCGTATCGCTTGACGGTGCCGCCAAAGCTCACCGTATCGACAATCCGCGGCACCCGCCGGAACTGCCGCGACAGCGTCCAGTCCTGCAGCGACTTGAGATCGTTCAGCGAATAAACCGAGTTGCCCGCCGTGTCCTTCGGGCTGGTGATTACGTAACGGTAAATCTCGCCGATGGGCGAGGCTGGCGAGATCGTCGGCTGCACTCCCGAGGGCAAATCCGCCAGCGCCAGCCGATTGAGCACCTCGATGCGGGCGTCCTTATAGCTTGTGCCGTAGCTGAACTGATTCCGCAGGTGCGACAGCCCAAACAGCGACTTGTAGCGCGTCATCTCCAAGCCCGGCATTCCCGCCATCGCCACTTCCAGAGGGATCGTAACCTGCCGCTCGACCTCCTCGGCGCTCGCACCGGGAAACTGGGCAATCACCTCGACGATCGCCGGTGCCGGATCGGGATACGCCTCAATGTTGATGTTCAGCAAGGCAAACGTGCCGACGCCCGTCAGCGCGATCGCCAGCAGGCAGACGACGAGCCGATTGTGGACGGCCCAGCGGACAAGACCAAAGATCATGGCCTACTCCCCGCCTCCGCCCCGCCCGATGTCTCAATGGCGACCGCCGGCCGCTGCGTCTCCAGAATGTGGTACTGCCCGGCCAGCTCCACCGCTCCGCTCGTCACGACAAACTCTCCGAGCTCGATCGCCTGCGGGTGCGACTCCCCCGACGCGCCCGCCTGCGGTTGCGACTCAAGCTGCGCCATGACCGCGCCGCGGCGGCTAATCTTCACTTCCCTTCGCGTAAAATGACTCCTCTTGCGATCGGTCACAAACACATAAGTTCGACTGCCGTCATCCACCAGGCTGCTCGTTGGCACCATAACCAGCCCCGCGCGGTTCGGCAGCTCAACCGTTACCGTCACGAACTGCCCAACCCGCAGCTGCGCATCCGGATTGTCGAGCCATCCCTTCACAATCGCCGTGTGCTGCATCGGATCGAGCACATTGCCGATCGATTCGAACCGGCCTTGCCGCGGCTTTAATCCCGGCTCCGCGAGCAATTCCACTTCCCAACGGCGTTCCTCCGGCTTCAGGGCCACGAGCTTCGGCAAATCCTCTTCATAAACGTTTGCCATCACGCCCAGGCGCGATAAATCGGCGATCTTAAACATGTCGCGGCTGGTATCGACAATGTCGCCGACCGTGAAATTCTTCTCCATAATCACACCCGACATCGGCGCAACGATATCCAATTCAGCCCAGGTCCGGTCGAGCGTAAGCTTATCGGTCACCGTGGCCGAGGGCGGCAATTGTCTCTGCTGACTTGGATTGTTGTGAATCAGCGACTCGGCAATGACGCGCCGCGCCTCGGCCTCAATTGACGCCAGCTCGTCTTCTTGAATTTGCCATGACCGTAGCGTCCGCTTCAGGCTCTCAATGCGAATCTTGTCCTCGCGGTAGGCGTTTTCCGCCTCCTGCACGGTCTTGGTCGGTACCGCCCCACCCGCCAGGCTCTGATAACGCTTGAGCGCCGCCTCATGCAGGTGCAGGTCGGAGATCGCCGTTACCAGCTCCGTCTTCTTTTCTCCGACCTCCTTGCTCCACAGCTTCGCCAGCACTTCGCCCTTGCTCACCTTGTCGCCCGGCTTTAGAGGCCGAATTTGGTTGTCGCTGGCGTCCTGCGTGTCGCCCACCTCGACCACCATGCCCGGGAACCGCGTCTGCACGTGCACCAATCGGCTCCCTTCGAGATACAGCGAGCCATACAGCTTCAGCGGAGTGTTCGGGGGCGCTTGCCTGACTTGCACCGCCTGCACGTGCATCGCCTCGACCGTTTCCGGCGCCAGCATCAGCGTGTCAGGCAGGTTTTCTGAAAGCGTGGCAGCCGGCACATCCGCGCCAGCCACCGGCGTTACCTGCTGATGAGCGCGCGCCCGTAAGAAATAGCCCACACCGACGACGATCACAGCCAGCACGATCCAATTGATCGCCGTTTGCAGCCCGCGTCGCCAGGCAGGAACTGTGCGCGCAGCGCCGGCAGAAGGAGCGCTGATGGTTGCCATACGTTTCCTACGGGGCCAGGGGGACGGCCGTTCTCTGCTCGCGGGTCTGAGTCAATGCTACAAGGCAGCACCCCAGCCGCAAGTGAAACGGCCCCAACGCCCCGGAATCTGTACGATTCGTAAGCTAAGTCGCTCCTACAAACCGCTTCCCCGTTAACTTTTCGTAGGCTTCCACGTACTTGCGCTGCGTCCCGGCCACAACCTCTTCGGGTATCTCGGGCGGTTGACTGTTCTTATCCCACGACGTTGTTTCCAGCCACTCTCGCAAATATTGCTTATCAAATGACGGCTGCGCTCGTCCCGGCTGATAGTGATCCGCCGGCCAGAATCGCGAACTATCAGGCGTTAGCACCTCATCGATCAAAATCAGTTCCTCCGAACCGGTCTTTCCCTTGATCCAACCAAACTCGAATTTCGTGTCGGCGATGATGATCCCGCGCGCCAGGGCGTGTTCCGCCGCCCGGGTGTAGATGTCAATGCTTCGCTGTCGCAGCTCGTCGGCGACAGACTGACCTACAATCTCCGCCATTTTTTCGAACGGAATGTTCTGATCGTGGCCGCTCTCCTCCTTCGTGGCCGGCGTGAAAATCGGCTCCGGCAGCTTCGAGCATTGCACCAGGCCAGCGGGCAGCTGCACCCCGCACACCGCGCCGCTCTGGCGATATTCCTTCAAGCCAGACCCCTCCAGATATCCGCGCACGACGCACTCGACCGGCACCACGCGGCATTTTTTGACGATCGTCGTCCGCCCGGCCAGTTCTCGCTTGTCGGCGCCATCCGGCAGCGTGATCGATCCGATATCGGTCGAGATCAAATGGCTCGGCACTTTTAGCAGGTCGAACCAAAACGCGCTGAGCTGCGTGAGAATTCGCCCTTTGTCCGGGATGCCACTGGGCATCACCCAATCGAACGCGCTGATCCGGTCCGTCGCCACCAGAAGCAGCTTGTCGCCCAAGTCATACACATCGCGGACCTTTCCGCGGCGAACGGGCACTCCGGGAATTCGACTTTCCAGCATGGCAGCCATAGAAATCGTAGCAGGCATAGGTACTCAATCGTACGGGGGAATGTTGCCGGTGTAGCGACCAGCCGGTTGTTATATATAGAATCAGCCGCTCGACTAGCCTACCAAACCAAAATCGCCAATCTCGTCAGCTTTACTAACTAAACTGCACGCAAGACGAACATCCAACCGTCGGGAATTGTTTGTGAATTGGTGCTTGATGCTGGGTGCTTGTGCCTAATATGGGTCAAATGCTTTTTGTAATTCCTCGGCCTGAGCGGGTCATCCCCGGCGTCGCCGAACAAGCTTATCTCGCCAGCGCCGATGGCGTCCCCTGGGAATGTCGCTGCACGCTCTCCGGCGAAGCCCTCACGATCGAGCGCGACACTCGCGAATCGGGCTATGTCCACTTCCCCTGGAAAGTCACCGGCCGCGGCCTCGTACAAGTCTGCTCCGGCGCGTTGATGGAGCGGACCAAGCCCTACAACCTGCCGGTCGAACTGGCTCGCGGCACGCTCAACCGCGTCCGTAACCAGGCCAGCTTCTGGCAAACCGCCGGCATGGCCATTCCGCAGGGCTTCTTCGACGCGCTACGCGCCGCCACAACCGCCCTGGCCGAGGCCGCCACCAGCCAGGTTCATCCGCAAGCCGCGCAAGATCAGGCCGAGAACGCCATGCGCTTGGGACTCGACGCGGGCGATATGCTCTGCCAGGAATATGCTAAACAGGTCCTCGCTATTCGCCGCACGCAGCAGCCGGCCCCCGTGCTTCTCGCCGGCGCTCGCCTCTACGCCGCTCCCACCGGCGACAGTGCCGCCAAATATCTCGCCACGTTCAACACGGCCGTCGCGGGCATCCATTGGCCCGATATTGAGCCGCAGCTCGGCGACTACCAGTGGGACACCCTCGACAGGCTCGTTGCCTGGTGCCAGGAAAACAGCCTCCGCGTCTGCATGGGGCCGCTGGTGCAAATGGACAAGCACTCGCTCCCCGACTGGCTCTTTCTCGACGAAGGCTACGAGGACGTCCAAGCCTCAACGCTCAAGTTTGTCGAAGAAGTCGTCAAGCGCTACCGCGGCAAAGTCCAGCTCTGGCACGTCACCTCGCGCATGAACCAGGATGGCGCCTTCGCGTTTTCCGAAGAGCAGCGTTTGCGGCTGGTCGTCGAAGCCGTCGATCGCGTGCGGGCTCACGATTCCCGCACACCGCTCGTGGTCAGCTTCAATCAGCCCTGGGCCGAATACATCGCCCGCAAAGATCAGGAGCTGACGCCCTACAACTTTGCGGACACGCTCGTTCGCGGCGAGCTTGGCCTGGCCGGCATCGGCCTGGAAATCCAGTACGGCTACTGGCCCGGCGGCACGCTGCCGCGCGACGCCTTGGAGCTGAGCCGCCTGCTCGATCGCTGGTCACAAATCGGCGTGCCGCTGATGGTGCTTTTCGCCGCCCCCAGCAGCATGGGCGCTGATCCGCTGGCCCGCCATCCGGCCCATCCACTCGTCGATCTGCGTGCGGGCGGCGTCAATCCGGCGTGGCAACAGCAAGTCGTCGAGCACCTCGTTCCCATCTTCCTCGCCAAGCACCCCGTGCAAGCCATCATCTGGGACAACTGGCAAGACAATCAGCCTCACGAGCTTCACTGCGCCGGCCTTCTCGACTCCTCCGGACAACCCAAACCCGCCCTCCAAGCTCTCATTGACCAAAAGCGCTCACTCACCGGCTGATACAAGCCCGAAGCGCAAGCGAGGGGCCCGGCCGCCAGTTCGCCCACCATGTTTCCCCGTTTTCCTCCTCGGTCCCAGGGTCCGCCCTGGGACCGCACCAACGCGAGGCTCCCGCCTCGCTCAGGGCACTGGTTGTGCCAATGCCACCATCTTGACGGACAGCCCGGGTAACCCCGAACATGGAACTCTAACTCTGAACTGCGCCGGAGCCCATCATGAAACGCATCGTAACCCTCTTCGCCACGATCGCTCTCTTAGGTCCCATATCTTTCGCCGCCGAGCGCATCCCCGGTATCGGTCCCACCGGCGAAATCAAAAAAGTCCACGGCAACTTTCAATTCACTGAAGGACCTGCCGCCGACCGCGAAGGTAACCTCTACTTCAGCGACGTCGCCGGCGACAAGCTTTATAAGATCGACGCGAAGGGCGAGCTGAGCACGGTTCTCGATCCTTCGCATAACACCAACGGCCTGATGCTCAACGCCGCCGGCAACATCGTCGCCTGCGAAATGGCCGGCCGCCTGATCGAAGTCAACCCGAAGACCAAAGAAGTAAAATCCCTCGCCGACGGCTACGAAGGCAAACGCTTCAACGCCCCTAACGACCTGGTGATCGATCGCGATGGCGGCGTGTATTTCACCGACCCGCATTTCCGCGCTCCGATGCCGCTGCCGCAAGGCGTCCGCGCGTTCTATTACCGCGCGCCCGACGGCAAAGTCACGCGCCTGGGCGTCATCGAAAACGCTCCCAACGGCATCATCCTCTCGCCCGACGAAAAAACGCTCTACGTCATCCCCTCCATGCAGGCCGAAATGCTCGCCTATCCGGTCGAAGGCCCTGGCAAGCTCGGCCCACAGCGCACCTTCTGCACGCTCAAGCAGGCCAGCGGAAAAACCAACGGCGGCGGCGACGGTCTGACCATCGACAGCAAGGGCAACCTCTACATCACCTCCGCCCTCGGCCTTCAGGTCTTCAATCCGCAGGGCAATCTGCTCGGCATCATCGAATTCCCCGAGCAGCCCGCCAACTGCACCTTTGGCGGCAAAGACCTCAAAACGCTCTACGCCACCGCCCGCACCAGCGTCTATTCCGTCCCCATGGAAGCCACCGGCCACATGTTTCCCGCCGGAAAAAAGTAGGTCGCCGAGGCCCTTCGGCGACCAGCGCCGCCGTCAGATCGTCTATTTCTGTGCCGTCCAGAGCAGCGACCATGGCTCGTGTCGCGTACCTTCCCGACGCCAACGGCGTCGCGCAGCAAAGCCCAGGGTCGCGACCTTGCGAGCGCACCCTGGGTACAATGAAGCGAGAAATCAAAACCCTCTCCCATTGGGAGAGGGTAGCGGCGCAAGCCGCCGGGTGAGGGCAGTCGCGATTCGGGGCGCTGGTCATTGGCGGATACCCTCAACACGAATTGCCCACGGATCGACTGCTTGCCATACCCTTTCCGCCCAAACTCCGAATAATCAATGGGGGCATTTTTCTTCTCCGGGTTCATCCCATGACCACTAACCCCTACGAGAGCCCCGAAAACCCCGAACGAGGCAATCTGCCGCAGCGAGAATCTAGCCTGGCCAAAGTTTTGGTCCGGTCGCTCGTGGTCGTCGGCATCCTTGGAGTACTCGCCTTTTTATTGATTCCACAGCCCCGCATGGCCAGGGAAGCCGCTCGCCGCATGCAATGCAGCAACCATCTCAAAGAAATCGGCCTCGCGCTTCAGAACTATCACGACGAATACCAGTCGCTTCCACCGGCCTATGTCACCGACGACAACGGCAAACCCATGCATAGCTGGCGAGTGTTGATTCTGCCTTACTTAGGACAACAGGCGCTCTACAACAAATACAACCTCGACGAGTCCTGGAACGGTCCCAACAATTCCAAACTCCACAGCGAAGTCGTGCACGTTTTTTGTTGCCCCTCGCGGCCAGGGCGGCAGCCGAACACCGAAACGAGTTACGTCGTAGTCATTGGACCGCAAACAGCGTGGTCCGGCGAAAAGGCGATTGGCTTTGCTAGTATCACGGATGGAACGTCAAACACGATACTGGTCACCGAGGTCGCTAATAGTGGCATTCACTGGATGGAGCCGCGCGATTTGCATTTTGACCAAATACCGATGGCAGTGAACCCATTGAGCGGCCAAGGCATCTCCAGCGTGCACCCGAATGTTGCTCTTGCCCTCTTTGCCGACGGTCACACCGCCGCGCTTGCGAAGAGTACGCCAGCGGAAACCATACGGCGGCTGCTGGCCATCGCAGACGGCGAACCGATTGGCGACTACTAACTTCTCGTCGTGATTGGTACGAGCGGCGCTTCGAAAAAGCGCAGCGACTCAAAAATCACGAGCGGCGGGAGCCAGCTCACCCAGCACGACAGCGGATACAGCCACAGCGCATCGAATTGGGTAACGGTCGCCAATCCGCCAATCATTCGAATGACGACGGCCGAGCACAGCAGGAGATAAGTCCGCCACATCCATCGCCGATGCACGTCAAATCTCCGTGCAACTGCCGCCCTCCATCCCGCCCCGGCACAGATCGCTGTCACGACCGCCAGTAAGCCCAGTCCCGCGCCAGCCACCGCCCCTGTCGCGGCATACCGCGCCATCCACAAACCGCTCGGCACTACCAGCAGCAGTACGTTCGCAATTTGCAACTTCCCCAACCGTCGATGCCACTTCGGCGCCCACTGGCGAAATCGATCGCTCACCAGGATCGTACCGATCACGAGTGATGTCGGGCCCGCAATCAGGTGTGCGTAAAAGGCCCAAGAATAAGGGCCATAGAAATACGCTTCCCGCCCCAGCAAAAAATCCGAGCCAAAATCCGGCGGAACATATTGGCGATAGCCGATCACCACGCTCAGCGTCACCTTGACGATCAACAGCACTGCCACGCCCATCAGAACGCGATTCAACGCGGCTGTACTTACTTTCCGCATTCCTTCAGAATACCAATCCGCCCCCGTTCAAACCGGGAACACATGGAAATTCAGTTGAGCGCGTCGGAATCAAAGGTTGTCATCCGCGCAATCCGTCCCATCCGCGATCCCTTCCCTCGCTCCAAAACTCCCGAAAATCCACAAAATCCCGCCTCACCGCCCACTCGCTCCCTCACTACCCGCAACCTATGTTTGTAAGTAAAGTTCAGCATTTTCACGGCCAGCGGCCGGGGAGTGTATACATGCGTGACTGGATGATTGCCGCGGCTCTCGCCACAACGTTGATCGTGCCCGTCGCAAATTCCGCTCTCGCGCAAGCCCGCCAGCAAAACCGGCCGCCTGCCATCACCGATCCCGCCCAAGCCGGGTCCGACTTTCAACTTCAGGGCGAATACGCTGGTTTTCTCTACACTCCCACCCAAGGCAGCGAATTCACCGGACTGCAGATCGTCGCCCTCGGCGACGGCAAATTCGACGCGGTCCAATACCGCGGCGGCCTTCCCGGCAACGGGTGGGACCGCTCCGCGCCAGTCAAACTCTCGGGTGAAGCCCAAAACGGCCGCTTGACACTCGTGGGGCAGGCTTCCAGCCTGCCGGGTGAAACGAATCAATTCGTCGTCGCCGACTTTTACGCTATCGCCCTCGACTCCACCGGCCGCGAAATCGGCCGCCTCGTGAAAATGGCCCGCATCAGTCCCACCATGGGCCAAGCGCCGCCGCCCAATGCGGTTGTGCTCTTCGATGGCAAAAACACCGATCAGTTTCAGCCCGGAGCAAAAGTCACACCCGAGGGTTATCTCATGGCGGGCGTCATGACCAAGATGCCCGTCGATGCGTTCCACATGCACATCGAGTTCCGCACGCCCTTCATGCCCACCGCCCGCGACCAGGCCCGCGGCAACAGCGGCGTCTATATCCAGCGCCGCTACGAATTGCAGATTCTCGATTCGTTCGGCCTGGAAGGCGCGTTCAACGAAGCCGGCTCGCTCTATCGCCAGACGCCGCCAGAACAAAACATGGCGCTGCCGCCGCTTACTTGGCAGACCTACGACATTTGGTTCACGCCGCCTACATTCGCCGACGACGGCAAGACCAAAACCACTAACGCCCGCATCACGGTCCTGCACAACGGTATTCCAATTCACTGGCACCGCGAAATCACCGCCAAAACCGGCGGCGGCCAGCAAGAAGGACCGCAACCGCTGCCCATTCAGCTGCAAGACCACGGCAACCCGGTCACGTACCGCAACATCTGGATCGTGCCGGGCGACGGCGACGCCAACTGGCCAACCCCCGCGTCCCAATCCGCCGGCTACGCGCCTCGCTACGCTCCGCGCTTCCTCCACCGCCGCTGCGGCTAAGTAGCCGTCACGCTCCGCGTGACGAGCCCCATTGGTTGCTAAACTGAGTCGATGGCAACCGAAGATTCAGCGCCCAAGCAACAAATACTTTGGATCACCACGCTGATTGTGTTGGCGCTCCTAGCCACATTCACGTTGGTTTGCGTTGGCGCTGCATTTGCCGTTAGAAACCGCCGGATCTTCGAGGTGTCACAGCTATGTTTCACCGTCACCATTGCCACCTGGCTGGTGCTGACCGTTGGCCGCATGGTGTACTTGCTGCGTCAGACTCGCGATACGCCAGCACCGCCGCGCGCCAAAGTCTATTCCTTTCCCCGCCGGTTCGGACTCGGCACGCTGCTGGTCGTAACGCTGGCGTTCGGCGCTTTGTCTGCGTTCTTTCGTTGGCTAGAGTGGCCAGGCGAAGTTGTCCTCGGCGCTCTATTCTTCGTCGGGCTCGTCAGCGCCGCGCAGTTCGCCTTCGATCGCGTGCCGCGGCACGCCTCGATGCTGACCGGCAGCTTGCTGTTCGCTCTCTGGCCCCCGGCGGCCAAGTTCCTGGGCGAATTCGGATTTGCCCGCATTCACCCCTTCGACGTGGCCTTCATGTCCGCCGGCTGCGCCCTCGCAGGGGCCATCACCGGCTACTGTACCGGCACGCTCGTCGGCAGCATATTCATGTTCATGGCCGGCGCCGATTCGATTTTCAAAAAACCGAGCCAGCCCGCCGATCAACGCTGACTCAGCGCGGCCCAGGCCTCCAGCAGCCGCTGTGCGTCACCGCTGTCGATTGCTGCCGCTGCTCGCTCGGCACAAGCTCGCGGCGATGGATCAACGTTCGCGGTCCACAGCGCAGCCGCCGCGTTGAGAATGACCACATCCCGCGGCGCACCGCGCTCGCCGCTGAGTACGCGGCGAATCAGCGCGGCGCTCGCGCCTGCATCTGCAATGCGCAGCGCGTCTCGCGGTGCCATGCTCAATCCGAAATCTTGCGGCTGCCAGGTGAATTGCTTCGACTCATCACCCGTTACCTCGATGACTCCAGTCGGCGCGCTCAGCGACACTTCACCCATGCCGTCAATGCCATGCACCACGACGCCATGCTCGGTTCCCAGCCGGGACAGCACCGCCGCCATCGTGGCGTGGAGTTCACGTTTACCCACGCCCAACAGCTGCCGCTTCGCACCCGCCGGATTGCACAGCGGCCCGAGCAAGTTGAAAATCGTCGCAAAACCGAGCGTCTTTCGCACGCCAGCCACGTGCTTCATCGCCGGATGCAGCTTGGGCGCAAAGCAAAAGCAAATCCCCAGCTCATCCAAACATCGCTCCACGATCTCGACCGGCGCATCCACATTGATTCCCAGCGCCGCCAGCACATCCGAGGAGCCGCTCTTGCTCGTGACACTGCGATTGCCATGCTTGGCCACCGGCACACCCGCTGCCGCCACGACAATCGCCGCCGCCGTGCTGATGTTGAACAGATCGCTACCGACTCCAC
>Ga0136846_1223550_pt1 | contig 14292 bp, 15 predicted proteins | sample HopSoiMetagenom2_FD_96841 | JGI IMG/M metagenome (GOLD analysis project Ga0136846, IMG submission 96841) | Grasslands soil microbial communities from Hopland, California, USA - 2 Assembly 2016 (version 4) | ecosystem: Environmental > Terrestrial > Soil > Grasslands | place: USA: Hopland...
CGGCGGGGTTCGTGCCGAGTCAGGACAAGCAGTACCTCGTGGCTATCGCGCAGCTGCCTGACGCGGCATCGCTCGACCGCACGGAAGCCGTCGTGCGTCGCATGGGCGAGATCGCCCTGAAGACGCCGGGCGTCGAAAGCGCCGTCGCCTTTCCCGGCCTCTCGATCAACGGCTTCACCAACAGCGCCAACGCGGGCATCGTGTTCGTGAGCCTGAAGCCCTTCGACCAGAGGAAGCGCAAGGACCAGAGCGGTGGCGCCATCGCGATGCAGCTGAACGGCAAGTTCGCCGCGATCCCCGAGGCCTTCATCGCCATCTTCCCGCCGCCGCCCGTGCAGGGCCTGGGCACGACGGGCGGCTTCAAGCTGCAGATCGAGGACCGCGCCTCGCTCGGCTACGAGGCCCTGGACGGCGCCCTGAAGGAATTCCTCGGCAAGGCCTACAAGGCCCCGGAGCTGGCGGGCCTCTTCTCCAGCTTCCAGGTGAACGTGCCGCAGCTCTTTGCCGACGTCGATCGCACCAAGGCGCGCCAGCTGGGCGTGCCCGTGACCGAGGTGTTCGACACGATGCAGATCTACCTCGGTAGCCTGTACGTGAACGACTTCAACCGTTTCGGGCGCACCTACTCCGTGCGCGTGCAGGCCGACGCGCCATACCGCTCGCGCGCCGAGGACGTGGGAATGCTCAAGGTGCGAGCCGGCACGGGCGAGATGGTGCCGCTGTCGGCGCTCATGGCCGTGCGGCCGGCGGCCGGTCCCGAACGCACGATGCGCTACAACGGGTTCCTTGCCGCCGACGTGAACGGACGCGCGGCGCCCGGCTACTCGTCGGGCCAGGCACAGGAAGCGATCGAGCGCATCGCCGCCGAGACGCTGCCGCCCGGCATCGCGTTCGAGTGGACCGAGCTCACCTACCAGGAGATCCTCGCCGGCAACTCGGCGGTGTGGGTGTTCCCGCTCTCGATCCTCCTCGTGTTCCTGGTGCTCGCGGCGCTCTACGAGAGCCTCACCCTGCCGCTCGCGATCATCCTCATCGTGCCCACGGGGCTGCTCGCGGCGATGACGGGCGTCTGGCTCAACCACGGCGACAACAACATCTTCACGCAGATCGGCCTCATCGTCCTCGTCGGGCTCTCGGCGAAGAACTCCATCCTCATCGTGGAATTCGCACGCGAGCTGGAATTCGCCGGGCGCACGCCGTGGCAGGCGGCGATCGAGGCGAGCCGCCTGCGGCTGCGCCCGATCCTGATGACCTCCGCCGCGTTCGTGATGGGAGTGCTGCCGCTCGCCTTCTCCACGGGCGCCGGCGCCGAGATGCGCCAGGCCATGGGCATCGCGGTGTTCTTCGGAATGATCGGCGTCACCGCCTTCGGACTCTTCCTCACGCCGGTGTTCTACGTGGCGCTGCGCGCGGTCGCGCGCAACCGGCCGCTCAAACAGCATGGCGAGGTGCCGCACCACGAGGCCTTCGCCGGAAGCTCGGACTGAACATGAAGATCCAACTCCTGATAGCTGCCCTTGTCCTCGCCGGGTGCGCCTCGGTCCCGCAGATCGATCCCGCATCCCTTCCCAACACGCCGGCCGCGTTCAAGGAGGGCGACGGACGCTGGACGCGCGCCGCGCCCGCCGAGGCGCAGCCGCGCGGCGAGTGGTGGAAGGCGTTCAACGATCCGGTGCTCGACGACCTCGTGGCGCGCGCCGAGCGCGGCAACACCGAGCTGCAGGTGGCTGCGGCGCGGCTTTCCCAGGCGCAGGCGGCATTGAAGGCCGCGAACGCGGAGCGCTGGCCGCAGCTGGGGCTGGGCGGCGGCGCGTTCCGCGAGCGCGGGCTGCCCGACCTGCCGGCGGGCGCGCCGCCCGTGACGCTCACCACCCTGGGCGCGAACGCCTCTTATGAGGCCGACCTCTTCGGGCGGCTCGCGAGCGCCGCCAAGGCGGCGAAGCTGGACGCCCAGTCGCGCGAGGGGCTGGTGCAGAGCACGCGACTGGCGGTGCAGGCCACCGTCGCGCAGACCTAGCTCGCCTTGCGCGCGACCGACGCCGAGCGCGCGCTCGTGCGCGGCACTGTCACGACCTACTTCGAGGCGCTCAAGCTCACCGAGCGCCGCTTCGGCGCGGGCGACGTGGCCGAGCTGGACGTGACCCGTGCGCGCACCGAAGTCGCCGCGACCGAATCGGAGGCGCTCGCCCTCGACCGGCGCCGTGCGGAGCTCGAGCACGCGCTGGCGGTCCTGGTCGGCGAGCCCGCATCCACCTTCCAGCTGCGCGAATCCGCCTGGGACACGTCGCTGCCGATCATCCGCGCCGGCGTGCCGGGCACGGTGCTCGCGCGCCGGCCCGACGTGAGCGCCGCACAGCTCTCGCTCCTCGCGGCGCAGCAGCGAGTGGGCGTAGCCAAGGCCGCGTGGTTTCCGAACGTGACGCTGACCGCGACGGGCGGGCAAGCCTCGACGGACATCTCCGACCTCTTCAAGTGGTCGGCGCGCGCCTGGACCGTCGGCGCGCTCCTCGCGATGCCGATCTTCGATGGCGGCCGGCGGCAGGCCGGGGTCGACAACGCGAGCGCCGAGATGGACGCCGCGCTCGCGCGCTACCGCGAGCAGCTCCTCGTCGCGTTCCGCGACGTGGAGGACCAGTTGTCCGCGCTGCACCTGCTGGCCGAGCAGGCCGAAGCGCAGGGGCGCGCGGTCACCGCCGCGAGCCGAAGCACCGCGCTATCCAACACGCGCTATCGCAATGGCCTCGTGAGCCAGCTCGAGTTGCTGGATGCGCAACGCAGCGAGCTGCGCAACCGCCGCCAGGCGCTGTCGGTTCGTTCGGCGCAATACCAGGCGACCGTGGGGCTGGTGCGCGCGCTTGGAGGAGGCTGGGACGCATGAAGAAGGCTCGAGACGACGAGCGCGACAAGGACGTGCTCGCCGGGCCGATCATCGGCTACGTGGCCGCCGCCATCGCCCTCGTGATACTGATGATCGCCTGACTTCGAATATCATCGCTGCATGTTCAACCTGAAAGGCCCCGCGCTCACCGTGACGATCGCCGCCGCGGCGATCCTCATGGTGACCATGGGCGCCCGGCAATCGCTGGGGCTCTTCGTCTCGCCGCTCAACTCCAGCACCGGGCTGGGCATCGCGACCATCAGCTTCGCCCTTGCCGTGGGCCAGTTCACCTGGGGCGCGGCGCAGCCCATCGCCGGGGCGCTCGCGGACAAGTACGGCCCGGCGCGGGTGGTCGTCGCAGGCTTGATCATCCTCGCCATCGGCACGGCGCTCACGCCCTTCATGCACTCGGGCTTCGGGCTCATCGTGTCGCTGGGCCTGCTCTCGGCGATCGGCTCGGGCGCAGGCAGCTTCTCCGTGTTGATCGGGGCCGCGGCGCAGAAGCTCACGCCGATCGAGCGCGGCAAGGCGGCCGGGATCATCAATGCCGGCGGCTCCTTCGGGCAGTTCGTGTTCGCGCCGATCTCGCAGGGCCTCATCAGCGCGCTCGGCTGGGCGGGCGCCCTTTGGACGCTCGCCGTGACCACGCTGTTCGCGATGCCGCTGGTGCGCAAAGTGGCACCCGCGGGGCCGCCGCCGCCCAAGCCCGCCGCCCACGAAGCGCTGTGGCCGACGGTGAAGAATGCGTTCGGCGACCGCAGCTACATCCTGCTGCACCTGGGCTTCTTCACCTGCGGCTTCCACATCGCCTTCCTCGTGACGCACTTGCCGCAGGAAGTGAACCTGTGCGGGCTGCCACCCACGGTGGCGAGCTGGTCGCTCGCGATCATCGGCCTCGCCAACATCGCGGGCAGCCTCTTCGCGGGCTCGTCCACCGCGAAGTACCGCAGCAAGCACATCCTCGCCCTGATGTACGGCTCGCGCGCGGTACTGATCGCCTGGTATCTCGTCGCGCCGAAGACCGCGCTCACGTTCTACATCTTCGCCGTGGGCCTGGGATTCACGTGGCTCGCGACGGTGCCGCCCACCGCATCCATCGTGGGCAAGCTCTTCGGCGTGCGCTACCTCGCGACGCTCTTCGGGCTCACGCTGCTCTCCCACCAGATCGGCGGCTTCCTCGGCGCGTACCTCGGCGGCATCGCCTACGAGCAGGCCGGCAACTACCAGTGGATGTGGTATGCGGACATGGCGCTCGCAGCCGCCGCGGCGGTCGTGAACCTGCCGATCCGCGAAGCTCCTGTCGTCGCGCCGTCGGCATCGGCCGCCTGACGCTCATTCGCTCGCTTGCGCGTCCGCTTCGGCGTGATGGGCGATGACCGCCAGCTCCGCGGCGAGGCTGCGGCCCACAGGATCCGGCAGGCCCCGGTTTCGCGAATGCGCTGAAGCCGCCACGGCATTGGCGGCCCGCCAGGCGCGCGGCGTGGTTCCTTCGTTCTGGTGGAACACGCACGTGAAATGCGCCTGCGTCTGGTAGCCGATGCGCCGGGCGATCTCCGACATCGGCGCGGCCGTGTGCGCGAGGTAGAAGCGGGCCCGCTCCATGCGCAGCCGCGTCACGTACGCGTGGGGCGGCACGCCGGTGGCTTCCTTGAACTTGCGGGAGAAATGAAACGGGCTCATCTGCGCGGCGGCCGCGAGGCTGCGCACCCCGACCCGCTCTTCCACGTGCTCCTCGATGTACGCGAGCACGCGATTCAATCGATCCAGGTCCATCGCTTTTGTCGATTCCATGCGGCGGCCCGGGACGGACGCCTTCCGCGACCATGGTGCGGTATATCGCATTGCGATGTAAATAGCCGCGGTCAGGCCGCCAGCTTGCTGGAATGGATCGCGAGCCCGCCGTGCTCGCGCAGCGTGTGGAACTCGATCCGCGGCCAGATCTCGCGCGCGGCCTTCAGCTCCGACGAATGCGTGTAGAGCACCGCGGGCGCGTCGACCACGTCGTAGGCGACGCGGTGCGCATTGCCCTCGATGAAGCGCTCGAGGTCCGCGGGATCCGCGGCCGTCACCCAGCGCGCGAGGCGGTAGCCGCTGGGCGTCATGCGCGCCTGCGCCGCGTATTCGCCCTCCAGCCGGTGGGCGACCACGTCGAGCTGCAGCGGGCCGACCGCGCCCAGCAGCAGCGGGCCGCCCTGCAGCGGGCGGAATACCTGGATCGCGCCCTCCTCGCCCAGCTGCTGCAGCCCGATGCGCAGCTGCTTGTTGCGGATCGGGTCCTTCACCTCCACCGTGTGGAAGATCTCGGGCGCGAAGAAGGGCAGCCCGGTGAACTGCAGTGCCTCGCCCTCGGTGAGGGTGTCTCCGAGCTGCAGCACGCCGCGGTTGGGCAGGCCGATGATGTCGCCGGGATAGGCATCCTCCAGGATCTCGCGGCGCTGCGAGAGGAACGAGACCGCGTTCGAGGTCTTCACGTCCTTGCCGGTGCGGGCGAGCTTGAGCGACATGCCACGCTCGAAGCGCCCCGAGCACACGCGCACGAAGGCCACGCGGTCGCGGTGCGCCGGATCCATGTTCGCCTGGATCTTGAAGACCACGCCGGTGAACTTGTCCTCGGTGGGCATCACCGCGCGCTGCAGCGCGGGCTTCGAGCCCGGGGGAGGTGCCAGCTCCACGAGCGCGTCCAGCACTTCCTGCACGCCGAAGTTGTTGATGGCCGAGCCGAAGAACACCGGCGTCTGCTCGCCGCGCAGGAACTTCGCGCGGTCGAATCCTTCGGCGGCGCCCGCCAGCAGCTCGATGTGCTCGCGCGCGTGGCGGAACTCCCCGCCGAAACGCTCCTCGCTGGCGGGATTGCGCAGGCCCTCGATGATCTCGACCTCGCCCCCGGCGCGATCCTCGCCCGCCTTGAACACGCGCATGCGATCGCTGCGGATGTCGAAGACGCCGCCGAAGCGCTTGCCCATGCCGACCGGGAATGTGAAGGGAACGGTGGGCATGCGCAGCACGCGCTCGATCTCGTCCAGCACCGTGAGCGGCTCCTTGCCCTCGCGGTCGAGCTTGTTGATGAAGGTGATGACGGGTGTCGATCGCGCGCGGCAGACCTCGAGCAGGCGGATGGTCTGGGCCTCGACGCCGTTCACCGAGTCGATGACCATGAGCGCCGCATCGACCGCGGTCAGCACGCGGTAGGTATCTTCCGAGAAATCCTGGTGGCCCGGGGTGTCGAGCAGGTTGATGACGTGGGCCCGGTATTCCATCTGCATGACCGAGCTCGCGACCGAGATGCCGCGCTGCTTCTCGATCTCCATCCAGTCCGAGGTCGCGTGGCGGGTCGCCTTGCGCGCCTTCACGCTGCCGGCGATCTGGATCGCGCCGGCGTACAGCAGCAGCTTCTCGGTGAGGGTGGTCTTGCCGGCGTCCGGGTGGGAGATGATGGCGAAGGTGCGGCGCTTGGCCGCCTCCGCCGCGATCGCGGAGGGGGTGCTCATCCCTCCATTTTAAAGCTACTTGGGCAGGCCCACCGGGGTGCGGCGCGGGCGCATGGCCTTGCGGGCCGCCAGGGCGAGGCAGAGCGACAGGACGAAAGCGGTGAGGGTCATCATGATGGGTCTCGGCGTTGTTCCATGGCGCCAAGTTAACCGCCCCGTCCCGGCCCGGCTGTGAGCCATCTCACACGGATGCCCGCTCCCGGATTACGGCCGTAATCGCAGCGCCTTCATGCTCCTCGAGGTCACGGCGGAGATGAGCGGCCAGAAGAGCAGGATGATCGCGAGCGTCGTGATCGTTCCCACGAGCGAGTTGGACCAGAAGACTCCCATGTCCCCGCCCGCCCCGATCATCGACAGCCGGAAGGCATCCTCGGCGCGGCTGCCCAGCACGAGCGCCAGGGTGAGCGGCGCCATGGGGATGCCGATCTTCTTGAACACGTACCCGACCACGCCGAAGAGCAGCATCAGCCAGATGTAGAACATCGCGTTCTGGATCGCGAAGGCGCCGATCGCGCACGACACCACGATCATCGGCGCGATGGCCGCGAAGGGCACCCGCAGCACGGCGGCGAAGAACGGCACGGTGGTGAGGACCATGATGAGCCCCACCACGTTGCCCAGGTACATCGAGGCGATGAGGCCCCAGACGAATTCCTTGTGCTCCACGAAAAGCAGCGGCCCGGGGTTGAGGCCCCAGACCATGAGGCCGCCCAGCAGGATCGCCGCCGTGCCCGACCCCGGGATGCCCAGCGCGAGCATCGGCAGCAATGCGGAAGTGCCCGAGGCGTGCGCCGCGGTCTCCGGCGCGAACACGCCCTCGATCCGGCCGGTGCCGAAGGAGTTGGGGTCCTTCGAGAAGCGCTTGGCGAGGTTGTAGCCCATGAAGGACGCGGCGATCGCCCCGCCGGGCGTGATGCCGAGCCAGCAGCCGATGGCCGAGGAGCGCAGCAGCGTCACCCAGTACTTCGGCAGGTCCTTCCATACCTCCCACACCACTTTCAGGCTGATGCGCGCCGCGTGGCCGCGGAGCGCAAGCTGCTCCTCCATGGTGAGCAGGATCTCGCTGATGCCGAAGAGTCCGATCACCGCGACGAGGAAGTTCACGCCCCGCAGCAGCTCCGCGTTGCCGAACGTCATGCGCAACTGGCCCGACACGGTGTCCATGCCGATGCCCGCGAGGATCAGTCCCAGCGCCATGGAGATGATCGTCTTGTGCTTGTCCTCGCGTCCCAGCCCCACGAAGGAGCAGAAGGTGAGGAAGTACACGGCGAAGAACTCCGGCGGCCCGAAGCGCAGCGCGAAGCTGGCGATCCCGGGCGCAAGGAAGGTGATCAGCATCACCGCGACCAGCGAGCCGATGAAGGACGAGGTGAACGCGGCGGTGAGCGCCTGGGCGGCCTGGCCCTTTTGCGCCATCGGGTAGCCGTCGAAGGTGGTCGCCACCGACCATGCCTCCCCCGGGATGTTGAAGAGGATGGACGTGATCGCGCCGCCGAAGAGCGCGCCCCAGTAGATGCAGGAGAGCATCACGATGGCCGAGGTGGGGTCCATCGTGAAGGTGAGCGGCAGCAGGATCGCGACCCCATTGGGCCCGCCCAGGCCCGGCAGGACGCCGACGAAGATCCCGAGCGTCAGCCCGACCATCATCAGCGAGAGCGTCTTCCAGGTCATCAGGACCTTGAAGCCGAGGAAGAGCAGGTCGAGCGCTTCCATGCGCTAGTAACCGAACAGCCGCTCGAGCGGGCCCTTCGGCATGATCACGTCGAACGCGATCTCGAACACCACGAACATGATCATGGAGAAGAGGTAGCCCGTGAGGATCGAGATCCACGGCTTGATGCGGCCGATCCAGTACATGAAGCCCGCGATGAGAGCAAAGCTCGCCACGTAAAGCCCGAGCCATTGCGTCACCGGAACGAAGAGGAGCGTGGGGATGAAGACCTGCAGCACCCGCCTGAACTGCTGGCGGGAGACGAATTGCCCGGCCGGCTTCTTCCAGCGGATCACCTCGCCCGCGATGCCATAGATGCAGGCGCACGCGAGGATCATCGACACGTAGAACGGGAAGTACCCCGCCTGCGGGCCCGTGGACTCCCAGCGGATGCCGGTGCGCCAGTTGTCCCACGCCATCAACAGCGCGAACGCCAGGATCACGCCGAGCGTGATCGTCTCGACCGGCCGGTGGTCGATGAGCGGCCGGTCGCCCTGCTCCCCCTGCGATGCGGTCACTGCGCGACGAACCCCGCTTCGGTGAGCAACCCCTTGTTGAGCGCGTCATCCTCCTCGAGGAACTTGATCATCTCCGGGCCCGCCATCCAGACCGGCTTCAGCGCCTGCTTCTCCATGTAGTCCTTGTATTCCTGCGTCTGCGTGATCTTCTTGAAGAGGTCCACGTAGAAGGCCTGCTGCTCGGGCGTGACGCCGCCCGGCAGGAACATGGCGCGCAGCATCTGGTAGCTCACGTCCACGCCTTCCGAGGCGCACGTCGGGATGTCGCTCCACGCCATGGTCTCGGTGACCTTGTTCTTGTAACCGATGCGCTCCTTCGAGAACACGCAGAGCGGCCGCACCTGGCCCGCGCGCCATACCTCGAGGTTCTCCGACGGATTGTTCACGTTCGACGCCGTGTGGTTGCCGACGAGCTGGGTCGCCGCCTCGCCGCCGGATTTGTACGGCAGGTAGGCGAACTTGGCGCCGGTCTTCTTTTCCAGGAACACCGTGAGCACGTGGTCTTCGCGCTTCGAGCCCGTGCCGCCCATCTTGAAGGGGGGATTGGCGGCCTTGGCGGCGGCGGAGAATTCCTTCACGTTCTTGTACGGCAGCTGCGCGCTCGTCCAGAGGATGAACTCGTCCATGGCGAGCACCGAGACCGGCGTGAGCTCGCGCCAGTTGAACGGGATCTTCGCGGTGAGCGGCAGCATGTAGATGAGCGAATACGCGAGCAGCACCTTGTTCGCGTCGCCCTGGCTGCTCTTCATGTAGATGAGCGCTTCCGCCCCCGACGCGCCGCCCTTCAGCGACACGACGACCGGCTGCTTCATCAAGTTGTTCTTCTGGACGGCGAGCTGCATCATCCGCGCCATCTGGTCGGACGCGCCGCCCGCGCCGGCGGCGACCACGATCTCGACGGGTTTGGTCGGCTCCCAGGCGGCCACGGCCGGCGCGGTGGCGAGGCCCAGCGCCGCGATCGCGGTCGCGACGAGGCCCAAGCGGCGAATTCTGGACGGCATCTGCTCTCCTCTCGTAGTTATGGTGCTCCGGCCCCAATTCTAGTGAATCGGGGCCGGCAGAAGCATAACCGCCGTCAAGAACTCCTTACCTCAATAGGAGCAGAGCACCACCACGCCGCGCTCGAGGTCGCATTCCCGCGGCTGGCGGGTCTCGTCGGCGTTGCGGTCGATTGCGGGGCCGGGCTGGGCCGCGATCTCGACGGGCCGCGTGTCGGGCCGGTAGACGCGGTCGGCGCCGTAGAGACCGGCGCCGGTGAAGGCGAGGAAGCTGGCGATCACGAGGGACTTGGTCATGGGCTGGGTCATGGAAGCTCCTTGGGTGGAAGGTGACCCAGCTTCCCGCCATGACCCCCCGCCGGTCCTTGAGCGGCCCTTAAACGTTCTTAAAGATGGCCTATCATGGTTGCATGGACCTGCGCTACGAAGCCCGACCCGACCACCTGCTGGTCACCGCGGCGGGCGAGTTCGACCACGTCGCCGCCAAGCAGGGGATGTCCACGGTCATACGGGCGTGCGGCGACAAGGGCGTGTCGCGGATCCTGGTCGATGGGCGCGGCATCACGTCCCTCGTCTCCATCGCCGACCGCTTCGACCTGGCGACGCAGCTCTCGACCGAGAGCAAGGGCAATCTGCGCATGGCCGTGGTGGTGGCGGCCGCGAACATGTTCACGAAGACCATGGAGGACGTGGCCGCGAACCGCAACGCGCCGCTGCGGACCACGGCTTCGATGAAGGAAGCGCGGGAGTTCCTGGACCTCGGTCCCGAGTAGCTACTTCACGCGGACGCCGCCCTTCACGACGGCGGCCACGTTTTCCAGCACCGTCACGTCGGTCAGCGGATCGCCCTTCACCCCCACCAGGTCCGCGAAGCGCCCCTTCTCCACCACGCCCACGTCGTCGCGCCCCAGCGCCTGGGAGGCGTTGAGCGTCGCGGCACGGATCGCCTCGAGCGGCGTCATGCCGTACTTCACCATCCACGCGAATTGCCGCGCGTTCTGGCCGTGCGGATACACGCCCGCATCCGTGCCGAAGATCATCCTGGCGCCCGCCCGGTGGGCCTTCCTGAAATTCTCCCGCTGCAGGTCGGAAACCTCGCGGTCCTTGCGCAGGTTCTCCTCGAGCGTGCCGTTCTTCTTTCCCTCGGACTGGATGTACTCGGTGTCGTAGATGTCCATGGAGAGCCACGCGCCCATGCGCTTGGCGAGCGCGATGCCTTCGTCGTCGATGAGGCTCGCGTGCTCGATCGTGTCCACGCCGGCGCGGATCGCATCCTTGATCCCGGAAGTGCCGTGCGCGTGGGCGGCGACCTTCAGGCCCTGCAGGTGGGCCTCTTCCACCACCGCGCGCATCTCCTCCAATGACAGTTGCTGCTGCCCAGGCTCGGTGTTCAGCGAAAAGACGCCTCCCGTCGCGCAGATCTTGATCACCTGCGCGCCGTACTTGCGGACTTCACGCACGCGCCGGCGCGCCTCCTCGGGCCCGTCGAACACGTAGTCGCCTTTCTGCTTCATCGAGGGCGGGAAGTAGGTCTCGTCGCAGTGCCCGCCGGTCGAGCCGATCGCGAAGGCCGCCGTGACCACGCGCGGGCCCACCAGCTTGCCGGCATCGATCGCCTGGCGCAGGCCCACGTCGTTCCACGCGTCCGAGCCCACGTTGCGCACGGTGGTGAAGCCCGCCTTCAGCGTCCGCTCCGCATGCACCACCTGCAGCACCGACCAGAATCGGTCGTTGAACTGGTAACGCGTGTAGCCGCCGTACGTCGGATCGGAATCGAGGTGCACGTGCATGTCGATGAGGCCCGGCAGGAGCGTGAGGCCGTCGAGGCGAGTCGCTTTCACGTCGGCCGGCGGCTCGCCCGTGATCACTTCCACGACCTTTTCGCCCTCGACGATCACGACGGGATGCTCGATGTAGCGGCCGCTCCTCACGTCCAGCAGGCGGTCGGCCGTAATGGCAATGCGCTCGGCCGCGGCGGCGGACCCGGCGAGCAGTGCGATGCAGAGCAAGGGCGTTTTCATCATGGGGCGCGATTATCCGCTATCTTGCGGGCGTGCGGACCCTTGCCCTCCTCGCCGTCCTCGCCGTCCTCGCCGCAGGGTGCGCCCTCCAACCGGGAGGGGACCATTCCGGTGGCGTGGCCGCGGTGATGGTCGAGCCGGTGATCGTGGGGTATTACGCGGGATGGAAGGACACCGACGTCGATCCGCGCAAGCTCACGGTCGTGAACTACGCGTTCATCGAGATCGACTGGTCGCTGGGCGGGCGCGACCGCGACAACCTGGCGAAGCTCGCGGCCCTTCGCAAGCAGCACCCGCACCTGAAGCTCGTCGCCTCCATCGGCGGATGGACGCGCTCCGACCGGTTCTCCGACGTCTTCGCCGATCCTGCGCTGCGTGCGCGATTCATCCGCGGCGGCATCGCGTTCCTGAGGACCCAGGGCTTCGACGGCATCGACATCGATTGGGAATATCCGGGCGCGATCGGCATTCCATGCGCCACGAGCCGCACGTGCGACCGGCCCGAGGACAAGCGAAACTTCGTGGCCTTCGGTCGCGAGCTGCGCGCGGCGCTCGACGCCGCGGGCGCCGCGGATGGCCGGCGCTATCTTTTCACCATCGCGGCAGCCAACGACCGCAAGTACCTCTACGACCAGGCAAGCGCCCAGTGGATGCGCGAGCTCGCGGCGAGCCTCGACTGGATCAACCTCATGACCTACGACTACCACGGCACGTGGGAGAACGCCGCCGGATTCCTGGCGCCGCTCGGGCGCGATCCGGCCGATCCCGCGAATGCGAACGTGGAAGACACGGTCGAGCTATTCCTGCGGGAGGGCATTCCCGCGCGCAAGCTCGTGCTGGGCCTGCCCTTCTACGGCAAGGGCTGGGGTGGCTGCAGCGCTGCGTACCAACCATGCAGCGGGCCCCTCGCGGATCCGCCCGAGGCCGCCTTCGAGTTCAGCAAGCTCGCCGATGAGGGATACCTCACTCGCGATGAGGAGGGCAACCACACGATCGGCGGCCGCGGCTACCGGCGCGGATGGAACCCCCTTGCCGCGGCGCCGTACCTCTACAACCCGGACAGCCGCATCTTCATCACCTACGACGACGAGGTGTCGACGCGCGAGAAGATCCGCTTTGCCCGGCGCAAGGGCCTGCTGGGGGCGATGTACTGGGAAATCGCGGCCGACGGGCACGGCGTGCTCGCGGACGTGGTGGCCCGCGAGCTCAAGCCGTGAAGGCGAGGCGCCTGCCCAGCTGCTGGCGCACCAGGAGGAAGCTCAGCATCGCCTGCAGCCACACGGTCACCACCGACAGCAGCCAGATCTGCTCGATCTCGAACCCGGGACGCATGGAGATCCAGAGTGCGGGAATCGCGAAGGTCGCGAGCCGCGTTCCGACGCTGATGAGCGAGGGCCACGTATTGCCCAGCGCCTGGAACATGCTCGAGCAGCAGAACACGAGGCCCACGGCGGCGAAGTTCCACGAGATCATCGACAGGAACCCGAAGGCGTAGTCGATCACCGCCGGGTCTTGCGTGAAAACGGCGATCAGTGCGCGGCCGATCACCTGGATGAGGAGCGTGAGCGCCAGCATGATCGCGACGCAGCCCGTGACCGACGCGGTGAACGTGGCCCGCACGCGCTCGCCAAGCTTCGCCCCGTAGTTCTGCCCCGCGATCGGCGCGGCGGCGAACGCGACGGCCATCGCCGGCAGGAAGATCGATTGCATGAGCCGCGAGCCGAGGCCGAAACCCGCCTGCGCGGCGGCGCCGAAGGGCCGGATGATCCAGTAGATGAGGCCCACGTATACCGCCATGAGCACGAACTCGCCGCCGGCCGGGATGCCGATCACCAGCATGCGCTTCCAGGTCGCGAGCCTTGGCGACAGGTGTCCGCGATCGAAGGCCACGTACTTCTCGAGCTTCGCGAAGTAGACGAGGATCATCGCGTTGCCGAGCGCCACGGCGATCGTGCTCGCCCATCCCGCGCCGGCCGGTCCCAACGAAACGCCCGTTCCCCACCCGCCGATCAGGACCGGCGCGAGTGCCGCATTGATGAGGACGGTCACGGCCTGCACCACCATCCCGGGCTTGACGATCCCGGTGGCGCGCAACGCGGAGCCGGTGACCACCAGCGGATATTGCAGCGCGAGCCCCGGTATGAAGGCGTAAAGGAACGACAGCCCCGCCTCGCGCGTGGCCGCGTTCGCGCCCAGGGTGTCCATGTACCAGCCGGCGAAGCCGAACCCCCCGACGAGGGTCACCCCGGCGCACACGCCCGCCAGCGTGATCGCCTGGTTGAAGACGTGGTTCGCCTCGCCACGATCCTTTCGGCCCGCGGCGTGCGACATCAGGGCGACGGTGCTCACGCCCAGCACCTGCGTGAGCGCGAGGACGATGAACCACAGGTTGCCCGCGGCGCTCACTCCTGCGATCGCCGCCTCGCCCAGGCGCGCCACGAAATAGAGGTCGACGAGGTAGTAGAGGGTCTGGAGCAGCAACCCCACCGCGATCGGAATCGACATCTCGACGAGGTGGCGCGGGATGGGACCGCGGGTCAGGTCTTTCATCCCGCGCAAGCCTACCGGAAATCCCGTAACACTCTGTGACGCAAATGCGTCACGCCGCTACGCCGCTGCCGGAACCCGAAAGGGGACGGGCTGCAATATTCCTCGAGCAACCCACGAGGAGAGTTCGA
>Ga0136846_1243618_pt1 | contig 14292 bp, 10 predicted proteins | sample HopSoiMetagenom2_FD_96841 | JGI IMG/M metagenome (GOLD analysis project Ga0136846, IMG submission 96841) | Grasslands soil microbial communities from Hopland, California, USA - 2 Assembly 2016 (version 4) | ecosystem: Environmental > Terrestrial > Soil > Grasslands | place: USA: Hopland...
ATGTCGATGCTCGAAAAAGGCGCGAACGGTCGCCTCACCGGCGTGCTCCGGGCCGAGCCCGAGCTGGAAGGGCGGTTCCATTACGCGGACGGCGACCTTCAATCGTTCAACTATGTCCGCGGTGAGGGCAACGTGGCCGGGATTATCGCGGCCCTGCGGGGAGAGGAGGCCAATTACCGGCCCTCAGCGATTGCCGCGCAGAGCATGATCGCCGAAGCCTACTTCCCGGGATTTGTGCAGACGCACCGGCTGTCGCTCGTCCCTCCCAATGTCGGGCCGCGCCTGTGGATCGGCAATGCGGCAAAGGTCGCAACACATCATGACCCCATCGAGAATGTCGCGGTGGTCGCCGTGGGCAGGCGCCGTTTCACGCTCTTTCCGCCATCCACGGAGGAGGACCTCTATATGGGTCCGAAGGAGCCTACGCCTGCAGGCGCGCGGATCAGCATGGTACACGTAACGGCTCCGGACCTCGATCGATATCCGCGCTTCGCGTCAGCCTTGGAGGTAGCACAGCAAGCCGAGCTGGCAGCGGGGGACGCGATCTTCATCCCGCACGACTGGTACCATCATGTAGAGTCGCTCGAGCGCTTCAACGTCCTGGTCAACTACTGGTGGGACGCCGCTGAACTGATCGCCAGCTGATGTGGCGGTTGGTCGCCCTGGCGACGCTGCTGTTTGCAGAGCCAGCTTCCGCGAAGGCGATCCTGTTCGTCGGCAACAGCTTCACTTTCGGCGCCGGCTCCCCGGTGATGACCTGGAACATGAAGAGCGTTACCGACCTCAACCGCGATGGCGTGGGCGGCGTCCCGGCGCTGTTCAAGCGCTTCGCGACGGAATCCGGTCTTCGCTTCGACGTGTCGCTGGAAACGTCTGCAGGTCGGTCGCTCGATTGGCACCTCCACAATCGACGAACCCTGCTCGACCGATCGTGGGACTATGTTGTGCTTCAGGAATATAGCACGCTCGACCCCGACCGGCCCGGCGATCCGGCCAAGCTGCTGAGTGCCTCGCGACAATTCGCGGCGATGTTCCACGCGCGCAACCCCAACGTGAAGATCGGACTTGTCGCGACTTGGTCGCGGCCGGACCAAACCTTTCCGCACGAAGGGCATTGGGCGGGCAAGCCGATCGAGCGCATGGCGCTCGACATTCGCCGGGCGGACGATCGCGCGCTCCAAGCGAGTGGCAAGATCGACTGGGTCATCCCGGTCGGCCAGGCCTTCAACTGCGCCATTGCGTCGGGAATAGCGGACGCCAATCCCTATGACGGGATCGAGTTGGGCAAGATCGACCTGTGGGCCGACGACCATTATCACGCCAGCACCCCCGGTTACTATCTCGAGGCGCTGACGGTCTTCGCCCGCGTTACCGGACGCGATCCGCGCAAATTGGGACCACGGGAAAGCGCTGCGCGCGAACTGGGCCTGTCGTCTTACCTCGCCATGCGCCTGCAGCGGGTAGCTTATGAGCTCGCGCTAGTGGGCCGCTGTTCGCGTTCGGGCCGGGTCTCGAAGCCGCGGCAAACAAGGGCTAGACCATTGCCATGATCACTCGACGTCGTTTTCTCGCTACCGGGAGCGCGGTTATGATCGGCGCGCCGGCGATTGTCCGCGCCCAGGCTCGGTGGCGCGCCAACCCGTTCAGCCTCGGCATTGCCTCTGGCGATCCCGCACCCGACGGTTTCGTCATCTGGACCCGCCTCGCGCCTCAGCCGCTCGATCCGCACGGCGGCATGCCGATCGAGCCCGTATCCGCGAGCTGGGAAGTCTCGAGCGACGAAGGATTCCGGGCAGTCGTCGCGCGCGGTTCGGCGATCGCGCATCCCGAACTTGCTCATTCGATCCACGTCGAGGTTGCCGGCCTACAGCCCGGCCGCCCCTATTTCTACCGCTTTGAAGCCGGCGGCGAGCGCAGTCCGGTTGGCCGCGCCGGAACCTTCCCGTTGGTGGCGAGCACGCCTCAACACCTGCGCTTCGGAGTGGCCGGCTGTCAGGACTACCAGTCGGGATATTACACCGCCTATCGCCATCTCGCCGACGAGGAGCTGGCCTTCGTCTTTCACTACGGCGACTACATCTACGAATATGGGGCGGACAGCCCCGCGGTCCGGACGCATATCGGTGACATACTCATGTCGCTCGACGACTATCGCCGCCGCTACGCCCAATACCGGTCGGACCTCGATCTCCAGCGCGCGCATGCGGCGCACCCCTTCTTCATGACCTTCGATGATCATGAAGTCCGCAATAATTGGGCCGGCGACTTCGAGGATGAAGATCATGCGCCCCCCGCCGTCTTTCGACTCCGCCGGCAGTCGGCTTTCCAGGCCTGGTACGAACACATGCCGGTGCGTCGGGCGCAATGGCCGAACGGATCCGCCATCCAGCTCTACCGCAGTGCGCGATACGGCAAGCTGACGCAGTTGGACTTTCTCGACACGCGCCAGTTCCGCACCAACCAGCCCTGCAATGACGGCATGAAGATCCCCTGCGCGGCAGTGCGGTCGGCGAACGCGCACATGATCAGCGCCGAGGAGGAAGCATGGCTGGCGCGCAACTTGAAGCGGCGCGACACGCGCTGGAACGTCGTGGCACAGCAGGTCATGATGATGGCGATCGACCGCCGCGAGCAGCCTGGAAAGCGGGCGGGCAAGACCGTCAATCTCGACAGCTGGGCCGGTTACGGCGTGCAGCGGGACCGACTGCTGGCGCGGCTGCGAGGCCTGAACGACGTCGTCATCCTCACCGGTGACGAGCATTCGAACTACGCCGGCCTGCTTGATGATCGTGACCAGCCCGTCGCGGTCGAGTTCGTCGGCACCTCAATCTCCAGCGACGGCGATGGCCAGGACATGCCCTCCTGGGGGCCCGCCTATCTCGCCAACAATCCGCAATTGAAGTTCATCAACAATCAACGCGGTTATCTGACCTGCGACGTCAGCCCCGACGAATGGCGCACGAATTTCATGGTTGTCGACCGGGTGAGCACGCCCGGCGGACAGCTCAGCAAGCGCGCAACCTTCGCGGCGGCGCGCGGCGAACCTGCGCTGCATTCCGTCTGATAAGGTTGGAGATGCCCGATCTGCTCACCCCGGCCCTGCGCTTCCTCGCGGCCATCGCCATTTGCGTTGCCTGTTGCCTCCCGGCAGCGGCCTCCCATCTGGTCACCGGCAATGGCCACGGGTTCACCGTCGTCGCGCCCGAGCGCGGGGCCGCGACGAGCTTCTACCTGCATCCTCACAGTTTCGTTCGGCCCGATCCGGCCAACCCGCTAAGTGAAGGGATAGAGACAGCCAACTTGATCAAGTCGCTGAGCTGGGGTGAGCCTGGGCGAGCAGTTCGTGCCGATTATGTCGATGATTCGAACGTCATTCGGCTGAACGCGACCGACGGCAGCGCCGATATCCTGATGCCGTTCAGCCTCGAACGCCCGGCGCTGATCATCGTCAAGAAAAGCGCGGCGGACTGGCGCGTCGATTGGAACCACCGGCTTCTTTCACACAAGGCCGTCGCCGCGGGTGTGCAACTGTTGCGCTTCGAGCGGGTCGCCGAGCCCCTGCTGCTGATCCCCCTTGCAGGCACGCGTAAAGCTCCAACAAGCCACCGGTTGGCGGCCAGCCCGGCCTGGGCGTTGATCGGAATCGACAAGGAGCGCGACGCTAACGCCGCTATTCGCGAGTTCAACCGGTGGCGCGCCGGGCTTTCCCCGCGGGACCTGGTCCAGCGCGAGCTCGCGCGATTTGAACAATGGCGCGCCAAGCCGACGGTGCATTTTAGGAGCACGCAGGAGCGCCACCTGTGGAGGCAGAGCGAGACGATGTTGCGCATGGCGCAAAGCCGCGAACCAAATCGTCGCGGCCGCTACGGCAAAGGGCTAATCGTCGCCGCCTTGCCTGATGTCTATTCGACCCCGTGGGTGCGCGACATGGCGTGGGCGACGGTGGCGCTGGCGCGGATGGGACATCGCAGCGAGGCGCGCGCCGCTCTACTGGCCTATTTCAACGCGAGGCCGACCGGCAAGATGCGCGGCGAGGTGAATGGCGCCGACTACCAGATCTCGGTCGTCCGTTATTTCGGCGATGGCGCCGAGGAGCCTTTCTTCACCCAGGAAGGCAGCACCAACATCGAGTTCGATAATTGGGGCGAAGCCCTGTGGGCGCTCGGCGAATATCTACGAAAATACGACGACCCGGGCCTGCTCAAAGCCGCTACCTATCGCGGACCGCTCTACGAAAGTGCACGCGACTTCATCGTCAAGCCGCTGCTCGCCAATACCGAGCCCTACCGCGATGGCCGGATCGTCGCCGCCGATACGTCCGTCTGGGAAGAGCGGCAGAAGGACAAGAAACACTTCGCTTTTTCCACCGCGCTGGCGATCGTCGGCCTTAAGGAGTTTGCCGAAGTAGCGCGGCGTGCCGGCGACGAGCCGACGCGCAAGCAAGCTCTCGAACAGGCGGCGTTACTCGATAGGGGTTTTTCGGCAGCGTTCATTCGTGACGGCAAGCTGCGGGGCACCCTCGAGGGCGGCATTAAGAACGACATTGATGGCGCGCTGATTCCGATCATCAATTTCGGCGTTGTTCGCGACCCTGGCGTGATCCGCGACACGATTGCGCGGATGGACCTGCTCAAAGTCCCATCGGGCGGCTACCGGCGCGTGCGAAGCACATACACCGATCCGAAAATCTTCGAATATTGGTACGAGCGACAGGAATTCTTGTTCGTCGATTTCGCCCTCGCGGAACTCCTGCGTCGACGCGGCCAGGCGGGCATAGCCGACGCAATGTTTGCCTCAATCACAGACAAGGCTGCGGCCGACCACAACATCATCCCGGAAATGTATGTCGCGCTGCCGTGCGAGCTCTTTCCGGGCAAGATCGGCGACCCGACCGGCGCTATTCCGATGGTCGGATACGGCGCCGGAGCTTATGTCCTGCACATCTTGGAGCGAAGCGACGCTAAATAGTTCTCCGCGATCATCCAGCCACCTAGTTCGATTCCGATCGATTGCGTGAGCGGTTGCGCAGGACGCGATCCGCGCCACCGCACTGAAGTCCGGCTATGGGGTTTGGCGAGCGTTCTTCGAATAACGAGTGTCCGCTTCGGACCCAAACTTGCCGCTACGGGCCTAGCGTCCGAAAGCGACCCATTCCTGCCATTAGGCGAATGTCTGCTCTGGGTCGAAAGCTGCCACAAGGGAGAACGCGCTCGCTACATGCTGAGCGTAATTTCCCAGTGATCTGAGTGCCCATCATATTTATGTCCGGTGCGCCATTCCACACCCGCCACAGCATATCAGCTGTAGGAACGCGCCGCTCAGTTCAGCTTTTGAGAAGGATGGCGTCCCGCAAAGTTGGCGTGCTCACGTTCCATCGGTCCATCAATTATGGCTCGTACTGGCAAGCGCGCGCCCTGGTTGAAGGACTGCGAGCGCGAGGGCTCGACGCGGAGCTCATGGATTATCACTGCGATGCCGTTAGTCGCGCCGAAATAGGTTGTGCCCTTCAGCCGGAACTGCCCCGGCGGACCCCGCGCCGGTTCCTCGGCAGTTACGCTGCAAAGGTGCGCCGCTTTGCAGGCGCCGTTTCGAAACTGCCGCTCTCCCAACGCTTCTCGTTGCACGAGCCACGCCGCGCGGCCGATTACGACGCGATAATCGTGGGCAGCGATGAAGTTTGGAACTTCCGCCACCCTTGGCTCGGAAGCAAGTCCATCTTCTTCGGTGACGAGCTGAGTGCAGAGCGACTGGTTTCCTACGCGGCAAGCTTCGGAAATCATGACGCTCGCCATGGCATCCACCCAGATTGGGCCCGAAGGCTCAATCGTTTTTCATCGATCTCGGTGCGCGACGGAAACAGTTGGCACCTCGTGAATGATGGGTTGGGGCGAAAGCCAGCGATCGTTCTCGATCCGTGCCTGCAGTTCTTGCGGCCCAAACCGCCGGACCAGGGACACACCGGCAGTGCTGCAATCGTGTACGGTCATGGCTTTCCGACCTGGCTGCAGGCGCGGGTTCGCCGCTGGGCCGATCGCCGGGGCGTCCGGCTGCTCAGCATAGGTTATCTCAATGAATGGGCGGACGAACAGCTGCTGAGCGTCGGACCGCACGAGTTTGCCGACGTGATGGCTAGTGCGCGTGGCGTGATCACCAATTTCTTCCACGGCTGCGTCTTCGCCATGCTTAACGGTAAGCCATGGTTGAGTAGCCCAAGCGCCTACCGGTCGATCAAAATACCAGACCTCGTCGCTCTACTGGGCGCTGAGGCCAGGGTCATCGACGAGACAACCCCCCAAGACATCGTCAACGAGCTTCTTCAAACGCCCGTCGAGCCGAACGTGGCATCCCGGGTCGAGGAGCTTCGCTCGCGGTCGGACTCATTTCTCGATGCAGCGCTTTCCTGATCCCCGAGCCCCTTCGGCCCAGCGCCTGTACAGCCCGGCGGAGGTCGTCGGATCCGGTCTCTGCATCGGTTGCGGGAGTTGCGCCTCCGCTTGTGGATCAGCGGAGATGCGCTGGGACAAGCAGGGCTTTCTCAAGCCGGCCGGTCCCGACCACTGGATCAACGCGCCATCTGAATCCGTAACGCATGGCTGTCCGATGGCCCCGAGCGCCGTGGATGAAGATCGGATTGCCCTCGACCGCTTCCCCAGCGCTGAAGCCAGAGACGGATCGATCGGCCACTTCGAAGCTGCTTATGTTGGTCACGCAAGCGACGGTGACTTTCGGCCCAATGGCAGCTCCGGCGGACTCACGAGTTGGGTCGCGGCAGAGTTGCTTCGCTCAGGCGCTGTCGACGGGGTCGCTCATGTTGCCCCGGCAGACCCTCAGGCGACTGGACGCTTCTTCGAATACCGAATCTCCCGCAATTTGAGGGCCCTGAGCGCGGGCGGCAAATCCCGGTACTATCCCGTCGAACTGTCGTCGGTCCTGCGCGAGATCCGCGCCACACCAGGGCGATATGCGATCATTGGCGTCCCGTGTTTCATCAAGGCGATCCACTTACTGCGCGCTGCTGATCCCGTGCTCCGGGACCGGATCACTCACACCTTGGGCCTGTTTTGCGGCCATCAGAAAAGCGCTGCGATGGTCGAGAGCTTCGCCTGGCAGCTTAAGAGCGAGCTCGACGCGGTACGCGCCGTCGATTACCGGATCAAGGACGAGCGGCGCCCAGCCAATTGGTACCGTGCTCACCTGGATATGCGCGATGGAAGCAGCGCCGGACGGGATTGGTGGGATCTCGCCGATGGCGACTGGGGCGCTGGCTTTTTCCAGAACCCGGCCTGCAACTGGTGCGACGATGTGGTCGCGGAAACGGCGGACGTGGCCTTTGGGGATGCGTGGGTCGAGCCTTATTCATCGGACGGGCGTGGGACCAACGTCGTCATCGTGCGCACGAAGGAGATGCGGGACCTTATCGCGAGCGCTCGTGCGGACGGCAGGCTCTGCCTGGAGCCTGTCGACGCTGAGTTCGTGATCAAAACGCAGGCCGCCGGCTTGCGGCACCGGCGGGAGGGGCTGGCTTACCGGCTCGCGCGACTCCCGCCGGACGGCATCCAGCCGGTCAAGCGCGTGGCACCATCCAGCGACCTGCCGCTGCGTCGCCGCATGGTTTATCGGCTACGTTATTCGATTGCTCGCTGGAGCAATCCGATGTTCCGCCTCGCCCGAGCCTTGCGTGCCCCCCGCCTCTATCTCGTCTGGGCCCGCAGCATCCTCCGGCTTTATCAATCCATTGCTTGGTCGCGAGGCTCTCTCGGAAAGGTGCTCGACCGTCTTCTGCCGCGCTGACGCGTAGAGCGCATCCAGCGCACCGGCAGTTTCCACAAGCCCTGTTGTGCTGGCTTCGAACGTGGCGCCTTGACGGAGGCAACGCAGCCAATCCACGGCCGCCCGACCTCCCCACGGATCCGGCGGTGATGCCAACCTCTCCCGTTCACGCCCGCGCAGGAGGTCAGCCGAAAAGTCGAAGAACGAACCGCCCTCATTGCGCATTTCGGCCCCGGCCCGGGTGCCGAAGAACCTTGCCGCGATCACCGCGTCATCGCCCGCGTTGAGGTTCCACGAGCAGGCGATGCGAACGCTCACATCTCCCTCGAGCCTCAGCTCGCCTACCGCGTAATCTTCGACCTCGTCGCTCGTTGCGGGACGCCCGTCGCGCATCAGCGTCGCTTGTGCGTTCAGCACCTCAGGAAAGTCGAGCAACCACAATGCAAGGTCGACGAGGTGCACACCGAGGTCGATGAGGCATCCGCCTCCCGCCAATGTCGGATCCCAGAACCATCCGCTCTGCGGTCCATAGGCGTTGTGGAAGACAAGATCGCCGGCGAAGACCTTCCCCAGCTCGCCGCCGCGAACGCGCTCGCGGATGGCCTGCATTGCTGCAGTTTGACGGTACGACAGATCAACACCCAGCAGGCGGTCTGCCCGTCGCGCCGCCTCAGTGACGGCAGCGACTTCGCGGCCGGCGCGCCCGAGCGGCTTTTGGCAGAATACTGCCGCGCCGGCGTCGAGCGCCGCGATGCATTGTGCCGCGTGAAGCGCGCTGGGAGTCGCGATGACCACGCCAACGGGCTGCAGCTCGAGCAACGATTCGAAGGAGTCGGCAACCTTTGCGCCCGGAGCCAGCGCGACCGCCTTGCGCGCCATCTCTTCATTCGGATCGCAGATGACCGCGTCAGTCACCAAGCCGGTTGCGAGCATCGCCTCCATGCGATTGCGGCCGATCCAGCCCGTGCCGAGGAAGCCGAGCTTCACGGGATGACCACGGCTTTGACGAACGATCCTGGCCGGTCGCGGGTGGCGTCGAGAGCTTCGTCGAGCCGGTCGAGGGGGTAGCGGTGGGTGATCAGCAGCTTGGGGTCGAGCAGGCCGCTTTCGATCGCATCAACAGCCTCGCGCATGCCGCGCAGCGCCACTTGCGGGTCCCGCTCGTGAGCGTTGACCACGTCGAACCCACGCCAGTTCCAGAGCTGCATGTTTACCTGACGGGGACCATCCTGGTGGTAGCCGGCGATAATCAGCCGCCCACCCTCACGTGTGAGCTCGGCGGCAAGATCGAGCGGCCATTGCTTCCCGACGGCCTCAATCACTCGATCGCAGAACACACCACCCGTCAGTTCCCGTACGCCTTCGATGATCGGCGTATGGTCGTGCAAGGGGATGGGCTCGGCCGCACCCATGCTCACTGCGAGGTCGAGCGACTCCGGGCGCCGCGAGATGGCGACCACGCCCGCTCCGGCATTGCTGGCGAGCCTGACCAGGATTGCTCCCAAAAAGCCAATGCCGATGATTGCGACTGTCTGGCCCGCGTGGATGTCGCTGCGCCGGAAGATGTTGAACGCACAACCGAAGGGCTCAAGCGGCAAGTCGATGCCGGCCAGGGCTTTTGGAAGCCTCACGACCTGCGACGCATCCGCGATATCGTATTCGGCATAAGCATTGCCGCTTAAAGCACCGACAATGTCGCCTGGCCGAATGCCATCGACGCCGTCGCCAATGGCATCAACAGAGCCCCAGCCTTCGTGCCCCAGCGCCCCCGGCTCGGTCGGGAACTGCATCCACTCCGGTCCCTCCCACGGGGTCAGGTTCGACGCGCAGACTCCGCAGCCGGCGAGGCGCACGCGGATCTCACCCGGACCCGGCTCGGGCACGGGAACGCGCTCGATCTTCAACTTACCCGCGCCAGTGAGGACGGCAGCATTCATCATCGGCATTTGGTCAGTCTTCCGCGTGCCGGATTGCTTCAAGGACGGCTTCCGGCGCGATGTCCCGTTTGAGCTCCTCGACGTCATCTTCGAAATGGATGCCGAGCTTGTCGGCAATCGCTGAGGTCTGCCGAATGAGACGGGTCACTTCATGCTCCGCGAGCAAACTGACCTGGAGGTCCAGTGCCGCCTGCTGGCCCTGCATCCTGGACATGCGGTTCTGGGTCATCAGCACGAATGTGGACAGGAAGATGGCTTCGACCGACGCCGCCATGCCAAGGACCACGAATGACGGATCCCACCTTTCCACCCCGATGTAGCCGGAATTCGCGACGATCCAGAACCCGAACAGCGCCATGTGCAGGTAGATGAACGTGAAGCTGCCGACGAAGTCGGTGACCTTTTCCGCCAGCTTGTCGTGGAAGCTTGCCTTGCCTGCTTCCGCCACGTGGTGCCGACGTAGCGCGTCGATATTGCGGTAAAGTGCCGTGTTGAGACTGGCTGGATTCGGCGGCGGGACAGTTGGTGCGTCGTTTTTCGCCACATGCCTTATTCCGCCGCGGTGGCGACCATCGGCGCGTCCACATACATCGGCGCCGCGATGCGATTGGTCTCTTTCTCAAACCATTGGATGGTCGCCTCGAGCCCCGTTGCGAGGTCTACGGCAGGGCTCCACCCAAGCAGTTCGGCTGCCCGACTGATGTCGGGCTTCCGGCGACGGGGATCATCGATCGGCAGCGGTTGGTAGGTAATGCGTGAATCAGCGCCGGTCACCGCAACCACCATGTCGGCAAGCTCGCGAACGGTTAGCTCGTTCGGATTGCCGAGATTGACCGGGAAGCCGACTGCTCGGTCGCTGTTCATCAACAGCATCAGGCCGCGGACGAGGTCGTCGACGAAGCAGAAGCTGCGAGTCTGGGATCCGTCACCGTAAATGGTGATGTCGTCACCCGAAAGCGCCTGGCACACGATGTTCGACACCACGCGGCCGTCATCGCAGCGCATGCGGGGGCCGTATGTGTTGAAAATCCGCGCGACGCGGACATCGGCCCGATGCGCTCGCAGGAAGTCGAAGGCGAGGGTCTCTGCGGCACGCTTTCCCTCGTCGTAGCAGGCTCGCGGGCCCGTGCAGCTGACCCAGCCGCGATAGTCTTCCTGCTGTGGATGAATTTCCGGATCCCCGTAGACTTCGCTGGTCGAGCTGAGCAACAACCGGGCGCCTGTCTCCTCCGCCAGCCTCAACAGGTTCCGCGTGCCCACCACGTTCGTGAGCATCGTGTGCTCGGGGTCGGCCTGGTAATGCGGCGGCGAGGCGGCGCACGCCAGGTGATAGATGTGGGTGAACTTCGTCCGGCCGCCCCTCAGCCACTGGGGCAGGTCCTTGATGACGTCGTGCTCAACGAATTCGAACCGGCTTTCGTGCTCGAAGCGATCTACATTCTCGGCGCGTCCGGTTTGGAAGTTGTCGAGGCAGATCACGTGAGCGCCATCGGCAAGCAGCCGCTCGATAAGGTTTGAGCCAATGAAACCGGCTCCGCCCGTAACCAGGGCTACTGTACTGTCGGTACGCTTCACTCCACGCTCCTCCGTTCGACTGCCAACCGCTTCGTTGATGTAGCGTTCCAGTTCCTCTGCTCGATGTGACGCGGTGTGGCATTCCAGCACTCGCTCGCGAGCCGCCTCTCCTATCGTCGCGGAGCCGTCTGCTGCGCTCAGCATCTCGATCACTTCATCCGTGCTTCCAGCGAGAAGGATCTCGCGATCGGGCGTCAGCACGCTGTCGATTCCGTCCCACCGGTCGGAGATGATCGGGGTTGCGCATGACGCGGCTTCGAAGAGACGCACCGATGGCGACCAGCCCGCGGCGATCATATCGGCTCGGGTGACATTCAGCGTGAACCGTGACGCAGCGTAGAAGGCGGCGTGCTCGGAGGGAGGCAGATGATCGATGCGCTCGACATTCGCCGGCCAGTCGATGCTGTCCGGGTATTGGGGGCCGGCGACACAGAAGTGAAGATGGGGCAGCCTGCGAGCCGGCTCGATCAGCAGTTTCTCCAGCGTCGGCTGACGGTCGTCGCTGTAGGTGCCGAGATAAGTCAGGTCCCACTTCTTTGGGACGTCGAGCGCCGGATAGGCGGCGGGATCGACCGAGCAATAAAGCGCGCGCGCACGCGGCGAGCCGTATTGCGTTTCGATCCGGTCCAGCGTCGGTCCGCCCGTAAACGACAGGTAGAGGTCGAAGCCCGGAATCAACTTCGGCGAGAGATATTGGAAGTCGCCCCGCTCGAGCTTGGCCAGGGTGACTGGCGTGTCGATGTCGTAGAAGGCCGTCACGCCGCGGGCCAGGCGTTGGACGAGACCGCCGACCGCCACCCCTTCGGGCACGTAAGAACCAACGATTACCGCGTCGGCGCTCCGGGTTTCGTCCTTCCAATGCTGCAGCTCTTCGAGTGAGCCGTAGAATTCAAGGCGGCAATAGTCGGGATCCGCAATGTCGCGGTTGTTGCGATACCAGGGGACGTCGCGCTCCAGGAACAGGATCTGATGGCCCCTTTGGGCGAATGCCTTCAGCAGCGCCCTGAACGTAGTTGCGTGGCCGTTGCCCCATGACGATGACAAGCTGAGGCCGAGGACGACGAGCTTCACGCGGCGACCTCCTCGTAGCGCTTGGCCATCTCGTCGCGAAAGAGAGCATCCACCTGCTCGCCACGGTGGGCGTAGGTATGCTCTGAGAGCACCCGCTCCAGCGCCGCCTCGCCGATCGCTCGCGCCCGTTGAATAGTTAGTCCATTCATGTGATCCGCGACATCCTGGCCGTCGCGCGCGACCAGCACTTCCTTGTCCGGCTTCAGGAACTGCTCGATCCCTTCCCACGCGTCCGTAATCAGGCACGCGGCCGCACCCGCCGCCTCGAACACCCGCGTGGCAGGTGAGAAGCCAACGTGCGCCATGCTGTCACGTGCGATGTTCAGCACGGCAAGCGGCGTGCAGTTGAACGCATTATGCTCGTGGGTGAACACGTGACCGATGTGCGTAACGTTCGCGGGCATCGCCTTGGTTTCCCAGCCGTTGCCGCCGATCAGGAATTCCCGGTCTGACAGCAAAGCGGCAGGCTTCACGAAGAACTCCTCGACCCGGGCCTCACGGTCGGGAAGCCGGTTACCGAGGAAAGAGAGGGCACCGGCAAAGCGCGGGTCGGGATCCACCGGATGGTGGGTCGTGGGATCCAGCGCATTGTAGACCGGCACGCAATGCGCTGCGCCGAAGCCCTCATAGGCTTCCACGACCGGCGGACCGCCGCCGTAGGTCAGGACGAAGTCGAGCCGGGGAAGAGCCGCCCGCACGGCATGGCTATCGTCGGCTCGCATTTCGTCGAGGGTCGCTGCCGCATCGACGTCCCAGAAGATTTTGAGGGCGTCGCGGCGCGAGTGATCGATGATCCCGGCGATGAGCTCGTCGTCGAAAACTCCGACGCCGCTTGCCTTGATGACGATGTCGGCGGCGCCGGCCTCGTTCAGCACCCCTCGCAGCCCATCCGATGTTGCCGGATAAACTACCGACCTCGCCCACTCGGGTGGGTCCATGTCGCGATGCTGCTGCCGTTCGTAGGCGTCAGGCTCGTAGAAGGTGATGTCGTACCCGCGTGCGGCGAGGTCGCGCAGTAGCCCTCGATAATAGGTCGCGGCTCCGTTCCACCACGACGAGAGCAGGCTTGATCCGTAAAAGGCCATCTTCATGCGGCGCTCTCCAGGACAGGCGCTTGCAGCTGCGCCACGATTCCGAGCAGCTCATCGACACGATGCTTGCAGGTGTGCCGGGCGAGGATCGTTTCCAGTCCGCTCCGCACGAGATGTTCGCGAAGCTGCGGCTCCGCTTTCAACCGGTCCATGGCGCGCGTCATCTCCGCTCCATCCCTGACCATCAGGAAGTCCTCGCCGACCCGGAACAGATGCTCGCAATCGTCCCAAGGCGCGCTGAGCAGCGGGATCCCACAGGCAAGCGCTTCGAACACGCGAATGGTCGGGATTCCGGGCAGCATCTCGGTGTAGAATCGTCGCGGCACGTGAACTGTGGCGAGGTGTCGCGCGAAGACGACTGGAGCCTCGGCGTTCGCCAGCCAGCCGTGGTAGCGGGCGCCGAAGCGGCTCAGCGTCCGCTTGGCCTCTTCGGGATAGCGGACTCCGTAGATGTCGAGCGGTAGCTTCGTCTCGAGCGCCGGCTGGAGCAGAAACCGGACCAGCTCGTCGCTGCGTTCCCCGTCCCCCCAATTCCCGATCCAGACGATCCCTTGCCGGGGATCGTGGGCGGGCAGCGGGTAGAAACGGCGCGTGTCGGCCGCCTCGTGCCAGACGAACACCCGATTGCCCCAGCCCCAGCCTTCGTAGACGCGCGCCAGGGTCGCGCCGAACGCCAGCACGCCGTCATAGCCATCGAGGTCGTACGCTCGCATCTCGTGGGGTGCGGAAACGGCGCGGTGGTGCGTATCGTGGAACAACAGGACGAAGCGACCACCGCGCGTCCGCACGCGCCCTACCGTCGCGATGAGATCGGGCTCATTCCATTCGTGAACGATGACCAGGTCGGC
>Ga0136846_1218620_pt1 | contig 14290 bp, 15 predicted proteins | sample HopSoiMetagenom2_FD_96841 | JGI IMG/M metagenome (GOLD analysis project Ga0136846, IMG submission 96841) | Grasslands soil microbial communities from Hopland, California, USA - 2 Assembly 2016 (version 4) | ecosystem: Environmental > Terrestrial > Soil > Grasslands | place: USA: Hopland...
CTGGGGGAAACGTAGACCTTGCCCGGCTTGGTGAGATCTTTGAAGTTCAGGCTGAGAAAGCTTTTTAAAAACGATTAACGCAGGCTTTATCTTTTTATATGCGCGCCACCAGGCCCTGCTTATGAACAAAGTTTTCTTTTTTTTACTCTCTGCGTCTTTCACACTTATCAGTTGCCAGAAAAAAATCACCTTTGTCACTTTATCAAGTTCTTTCTAAATTATTGGCGTGTTAGCAACGAAGAGAGGAACGTAACTTACCAGGGCTCATCATTTGATGCGCATTTCCAGACCGCCCTTTAAGGCTTAATGCAACTGCTAAATGCTTGCCCCAAAAACTTTTAACTACGAATTGGTCGGTTTCGTCTCCCCTTTTACTTTAACGTCTCCCGACTTATGCTTTGCCTTTACACCATGTGAATGTTTATCTTTTGGATGAATCACATTGTGTGCTTTATCCTTGGCCGTAGTATTTGGTTTTGTCTTTGTCTTTGAGTTTTCAGTCTCAACTTTCTTTGGCGTTGTTTGCCCAACGCTGGTAAATAACGCACCGGCAACAAAAGCCAGCACGAAAAAAATCCTTTTCATACAATTTGTTTTTTAATTATAGAATTAAGCAATTACCCAACTCTGCCCGCGAACTAAACCGGTGGCTGAATTCCAAAATTGTGTTGAATCCATCCGGTAGAGAATCCCCAAACCAGCAGTGCAACAATAACTACTATTAAGAACAACACCCAACCAATTGCAGAACCAGACTTTCTGCGCGTTCTCCTGCGGGTAACGACTTCAGAATCCGTATTGGTTTCCACATCGGATAGTTCTCTGGCCTTGATCAATAGACCTGCATACCGCGAAGTGAAACTATCAATCTCAGCCTGGCTATATACTACCTGTTCGGCTACGAACGCATCCTTGGATCCGGTTGGATCATATGCCTGAACGACTACTGGAAATTCATTATCACGCAATCTCATGGTTAAAGTTTTAGACGTGAAGTATTATTGCATTGTCAAATGCAATTATGTTGCCACCCGCTGCCATTGAAAATTCTCCGGCCAATCGGGCGACATTTGGGGATTACATTATTGCAATAATTCTTCCCACGCGTGGACAATTTCAACAAAAGCTGGGAATCTAAGGAAGGGAATGCATCAAATACCAAGCGATAAAATTGTTATTATCATCGCTTTATAGTCTCTTTTTAAGAATTGAGATACAGCCCGTCATCTGGTATAATGATTGGCACTATAGGCGAAAGTTACCTTATGAAACAGCTCGTTACCCTAATCCACAAACTGGTTACATCAGCCAACTTATCGATTAATCACAGGTTCATATCGCCTGGACAAAATCAAGCTGAGCCTCAATTGGCACTTGTGCGTATCAAATCGATCCGCAAATAATTTCAACCCATTAAATTTTTTTGGTGAAAAATCATCAAATGAAAGACGTGTGCAACAATATACACTACTGCTATTGGACAACCTCTAAGGTTGTTGATCGATACCCATTTAATGACCCCTTACCTACTACCCGGTTGCTAATCTGTGAACTGAAAGTTGATAGCACCCACCAACGTTACTTCCAATGGGAGATAGCCTTGGTGGGATCGCTCTCAACAAAGAAAAAACGTTTCTTCAAATAGAAAAAGCATTTCATCCTTTGATGAGTCCACTTCCCTACCTTTATATTCCCCACTAAATTTCTCATCAATCCTTATCTGCCTCGAAAACTTTTCTTTAATCAAAAAAGGAGGCAATATGTTTATCCGATTAACATTTTTCGATTTCCAATTGCAATACCTCGATGAGGTAAAAAAAATCTTCAATGAAGAGGTCGTTCCCGTTGTCAAGAATCAAAAAGGTAATCTCGGCGTGTGGTTATTAGAACCCACCAATCCGATGGAGCAATTCATTTCCCTTACCGAATGGATTTCCGAAGCCGACGCACAGACCTATCAAAAAAGCGGAGTCTACAAAGAACTTGTAGATAAGCTTAAAGAGATGTACCGGACGACGCCTGTTTTAAGAACGTACAATGTTGCGAGTAGAGTCGCCGCGATTTTGTAGACCCTAAATAAGGCAGTCCCCGAGAATTAATGCTCCATTCTCAATGCACAATGTTCAATGCTCAATTACAACACGATGAAATTTGTGACTGCAAATACTACGCTATCGTAAGTGTTGATTGAGAATTGAAAATTGATTATTGAACATTAAGAACCAGGGTTCCCAGGTATCAAGCTCTAAATTGACGCAGTCGCCGACAATTAATGCTCAATTCTCAATGCTCAACGTTCAATGCTCTATTACGAGACGATCGAAGTCGTGTGTCCGAATGCTACGTCTATTGTAAGTGGACATTGAGAATTGAAAATTGATTATTGAGCATTAAAAGTGATGGTTCGCAGGTATCAGGGTCTAATACGGTGACGGACTTACGCTCGTCCACCCTCCATCTACCACGAGGCTTTGACCGGTGATGTGTTTTGCTTTGTCCGACACAAGGAATAATGCAGCGTTAGCAATGTCATCGACCGAGGCTGGCCTACCCATCGGTGTTATCCGTGACCACGTCTCTGCAAAACCCGGTTCACCCAAGGTTCGCTCTGTTAGCGTAGCCCCGGGTGCAATCGCATTGATGTTGATCCGGAACGGCGATAATTCAATTACTAAACTTTTTGCGAGCATCTCCAATGCTGCTTTCGTCATTCCATAAGCCGAAAGATTCTTGTGGGCCTGGTGACCTGTTACTGATGACATCAATAGAATTGAACCTCCACCGTTTTGTTGCTTCATTTGATTTGCGGCCGACTGTGCAAGAAAAAAACTTCCCCCAAGGTTAACCTGGAGTACCCTGAAAAACGAATCGGGAGAATATGTAAAGAAGTCACCGTAAATAGTGATGCCCGCATTTGCAACCACTACATCCAGCCGGCCAAATTTGGAAACTGCATCATTCACCATCTGTTGAATGAAATCCGGGCTGCTACAATCTCCATGCATAGCCAGGCAATCCCCTTTTTCATTTTGTATTTCTGTTGCAGCTTTATTAGCAAGCGAAGCATCAATATCATTCAGCAGCACATGCGCACCCTGGCTCGCAAGTTTCCTGCAAATGTGAAACCCTATTCCCTGTCCTGCGCCGGTAACAATAGCAACTTTATTTGCGAAAGACATCTGTGTTCAGTTTCGTTTGGCCTATAAAATAAATATACAGAAAGGCGGGCATTCCCGCGTTTACCGTTTGTCGTTTACGGTTTGCCGTTTACCGTTTCCCCGGTTGGTACTAGATGTTGCGTACTAAGAGAAGGTAGAGACTTAACGATAATAATTCGCGAAAATGCGTGTAATTCGTGTCCATAAATTCGTGTAATTCGAGTAATTCGTGTCTATAAATTCGAGTAATGAATGAATTGAAACGCACCCTCAGCCCCGCAATGATCTGGGGATTGGGCGTTGGATATGTTATATCTGGGATGTATTTCGGGTGGAATCTTGGTCTTAAAGAAGGTGGCACTTTAGGACTCGCTATCGCAACCTTCTTTATCATCATCCTCTATGTCTGTTTCACGTTCAGCTATTCGGAGTTAGCGTGTTCAATTCCAAAAGCAGGTGGTGCATTCGATTATGCGAACAGGGCATTTGGAAAAGATATCGGCTTCATCGCCGGCATGGCGCAGAACGTAGAATTTATTTTTGCACCGCCTGCAATTGCATTCGCTATCGGGGCTTACTTCCATTTGTTCTTTCCGGGAATTCCAATACTCGCCATCGCCATATCGGTCTATTTATTATTTACCGCTTTGAATATATACGGAGTAAAGGCGGCTGCGATATTTGAGCTAGTCATCACGATTTTGGCGGTAGGAGAACTTCTGATATTTGCCGGTGTTACACTTCCTCATTTTAAAATGAGCAACCTAAAAATGGATGCTCTTCCAAACGGATGGCAAGGCATATTGACCGCCATACCATTTGCCATTTGGTTTTTCCTGGCTATAGAAGGAGTGGCAAATGTTGCTGAAGAAACCATCAGGCCGCAGAGAACGATTCTTGTGGGTTTTGGTTCTGCCATTCTTACACTTGTTGTGTTATGCATTCTTTTGTTCACGAGTTCCGTTGGTGTTGCCGGATGGAAGGCAATCGTATATGACGCAACCGGCAATCTATCTGATTCACCACTTCCACTTGCTCTTGCACAGATTGTGAATACAAATCATTTCTTATTTCACTTGTTGATCACTATTGGTTTATTCGGATTGGTTGCATCTTTTCATGGAATCATATTGGCTGCAGGTAGGGCAACCTTCGAATTTGGAAGAGTAAAATTTGCACCTTCCATACTCGGGAAGATCCATCCCCGGTTTCAAACGCCGGCGGTGGCGCTCTTGTTTAATATGCTCATTGGCATTCTTGCGCTCTTAACCAAGAAGACAGCAGAAATTATTACCATCTCTGTCTTCGGCGCGCTTACGTTGTATATTGTTTCGATGGTGGCCCTGATCCGACTAAGAAAAAAAGAACCCGCACTGGAAAGGCCGTTCAAGGTTCCGTTCTATCCAGCCTTCCCGGTGATTGCATTGACCATTGCCGCGATTTCTTTTATAGCAATGACTATTTATAACAGGGACCTCGCCATTATTTATTTACTAATTATGGGTGGTTCTTATATACTGTTTAAATTGCTGTCGCGAAAAAGTAAGCGATAAGAAATATTATTGATGGTAGCGTTCCCCCTGATCGGTAATACAATTAAATATGGTTTCCAAAGAAACACTTGATTACGTAAAATCACATCCTTCCGGGAAAGTAAAAATTGCATTTACTGATATCGATGGTATTCTAAGGGGAAAATATATCTCGGTTGAAAAATTTTTGTCAATAGCTGAAAGCTCTACTGGTTTTTGTGATGTGATCTTTGGATGGGATGTAGGCGACCACGCGTATGATAACGCTCGCTATACTGGTTGGCATACCGGTTACCCCGATGCGCCTGCAACAATTGACGCATCCACCTTCAGAAAAATTCCGTGGGAAGGGGGCGTTCCTTTTTTTCTTGGAGAATTTACTGATGCAAACGGAAACCCATGCCATGTTTGTCCAAGACAACTGCTACGGAAGGTTCTACAGGATGCGACGAATGCAGGATTCACACCATCCTTTTCGCAGGAATTTGAATGGTACAATTTTGCCGAGACTCCACAATCGGCCAATGATAAATCGTTCAGGAACCTGGTTCCGCTTACACCCGGAATGTTTGGCTATTCCATTCTCCGTTCTTCTTTGAACAATGCATTTTTTTCCGACCTTTTCGATCTGCTCAAGCAATTCAATGTCCCGCTTGAAGGATTGCATACGGAAACTGGTCCGGGCACGTATGAAGCAGCCATTGTGCACGGCGGAATACTCGAGGCGGCAGATAGAGCTGTTCTGTTCAAGACAGCAGTAAAAGAAATTGCCTACAAGCATGGCATACTCGCCACGTTTATGGCAAAGATCAATGAACAACTGCCTGGATGCGGCGGACATGTGCATCAAAGCCTGTGGGACAAGCATTCGAACAAAAATATTTTTTTCAATGAATCGAACGAGTGGAAGATGAGTGAGGTGATGCAGCAATATGTTGCCGGGCAATTGCATTGTCTTCCACACATCCTTCCAATGTTTGCCCCAACCATTAATAGTTACAAACGATTGGTTGAAGGTGCATGGGCTCCTACGACCCTTACCTGGGGTCTCGACAACAGGACAACGGCGTTGCGGGTATTAAATGGATCGGCCAAATCATGCAGGCTGGAAACGCGAGTGATTGGTGCAGACGCCAATCCATACCTTGCCATGGCGGCGGCGCTTGCATCAGGATTGTATGGAATTAAAAACAAAATGAAACTCCTCCAATCGCCAACCACTGGAAATGGATATTTCCAGAAAGCAAATGGAATACTGCCGTCCACGCTTCAAGAAGCGACCGAAATGATGAAGAAATCGGGAATAGCGAAGGAAATTCTAGGCGAAGAATTCGTTGAACATTTCACGCAAACACGGGAATGGGAATGGAGGCAACATCTGAAAGCAGTTACCGATTGGGAATACCGCCGATATTTTGAAATAATATGATTCAAAACACCAGGAAGTAATATACAAGAAATAGGAGCTAAGCAAATTCAACCTGGATCTCTGTTGTTGGAGCTTTTCTTATGAATGACATTTATCAATACAATTTTCCTACAACTATTCGCTTTGGCGCGGGCTCAAGCAAAGAGCTTGGCAATTACCTTGTAAAGAATAAATTATTGAGGCCACTGATCGTAACTGATCCGGTGGTGCTGCAACTAGATTTTTTTAAATCGATCGTTGAAAGCCTGCGGAAAAAAAATATATCGGTTGAAGTATTTTCAGATTTGCATAAGAATCCAGTAAAGTCTGATGTGTATAAGGGGACGGATATGTATGATGAAACTGGAAGAGATTCTATAGTAGGAATTGGAGGAGGAGTTGCAATTGACGTAGCGCGTGCTGTTGTTCTAAGAGTAAATCACCGGGGAGATCTTTTCAAATACGATGATCTTGTTGGCGGAGACGTGTTTGTAACGAATGATGTGCCGCACTTCATCACTATCCCTACTACCGCCGGAACAGGAAGCGAGGTGGGAAGAAGCGCGATCATTGCCGACGACACTACGCATCAGAAAAAAATACTCTTCTCGCCAAAATTGCTTGCGCGAATTGTTTTTGCCGATCCTTTGCTAACAATGGATCTTCCACCAAAAGTAACTGCGGCAACGGGCATGGATGCCTTGACTCACAACATGGAAGCATTTCTTGCAAAAATGCCGCATCCAATGTGCGAAGGCATCGCGTTAGAAGGCATCCGATTGATTAACGATTCACGCAGCGACGCAGTCAATAAACCTGACCTCGCTTCCAGAAGCAAAATGTTGATCGCTTCCCTGATGGGTGCGGTTGCATTTCAGAAAGGATTGGGTGTCGTGCATTCGCTAGCCCACCCGCTGTCTGCGCTTTTAGATACACATCATGGGCTGGCAAATGCTGTCAACATTCCCTACGGAATGGAATTTAATGTTGCCGGAAATGAAGAAAAATTCAGGCGAATTGCAAGAACATTAGAGTTAAAGGAAGAAACAGGCGAAGGAGTGGTGAATTACCTTGTAGAACTGAATGCGAAGATTGGTATCCCAGCCAGGCTTAGCATGATTGGCGTGAAGCCTGAGCATATTGGCCCGCTATCTGATTTAGCCATTGCCGATTTTGCGCATCCCAATAATCCAAAGCCGGTAACCCGGGAAAACTTCCAACAACTCTACCTCAAAGCACTTTGACTTTACCAAATTGCAAATTGTAATTTGCACCTGGTTGCGGGCATCAGTATTAAATCGGGTGGAATGAAACAATTGACTATCGGTATTACAGATTGCGGCAAGTTTTCCAACTACGAAAAATGGGTAAGCACAGAGCCCTGGGTTCGAGTGTGTCGCCTTGGATACAAACAAAACAACTTTCTTGATATTAAGAATTGTGATGCTATCCTGCTAACGGGGGGACAGGATGTTCATCCTCGCTTCTATAACAAACCTGAATACCTTGAATTTTGCCTGGACGCTGACGAACGCAGGGATGAATTTGAGTTAAGCGTATTAGAATATAGCCAACAACATCAGTTACCTGTACTGGGTATCTGCCGGGGATTGCAAATCACGAATGTTTTTTCGGGAGGCACACTGACACCTGATATTGTTACTGCGGGCAATGCTGATCACAGCAAGTTTGATGAAACGCATGACAGGTATCATTCAGTAAATGTGAAACAGGATTCGTTGCTATCAGGTGTGGTCGGCCGTCAAAGCGGGGAAATCAATAGTGCCCATCATCAGTGTGTGGATCGTGTTGGTCAAGGGCTATCAGGAAATGCAGTTTCCGAAGATGGGGTTGTGGAAGGTCTTGAAAGATCGCTACCGGATGGAAAATCCTTTTTACTCTTAGTTCAATGGCATCCTGAACGAATGGAGGACCAGCAGAGCACATTCGCCACAAATATTAAGAGAAGATTTTTGGAAGCGATGAGGGAATCACGATCGTAAAATATCGCGCGCATGCAAATTATTAATCCTGCTACCGAAGAGATTATTAAGGAAGTAAAAGAAGATTCGAATAAAACCTGTGAGAATAAATTTTCGTTGATGCAAGCCGCCGTGCCCGCATGGCAGGCAAAGTCCCTCGAGCAGCGAATCAACATCATTGCGCGCTTTTCTCAATTACTGGAAAACAATGCTGAACAACTCTCTTTAATTCTTACGTCTGAAGTTGGAAAGCCTTTGCAGCAATCAAGGAATGAAATTAAAAGTGCACGCGGGAGGATTGCGTGGCTTATCGAAAACGCACCTAAATATTTGTCCGATGAATGGATGAAAGATGAAACAGGTCTCAAAGAGAGAATCAGTTACGAGCCGCTCGGCCTCATCTGCAATATTTCTGCGTGGAATTATCCTTACCTCGTTGGTGTCAATGTGTACGTCCCTGCGCTCATTGCCGGGAATGCAGTGATGTATAAACCTTCTGAATATGCAACGCTTACTGGCCTCGAGGTTGGTAAACTATTGAATGAAGCAGGAATACCCGAAGGCATTTTCCAAACCGCAGTTGGCGGACCTCCGATAGGTGAAGCTTTACTGGAACTTCCGTTCGATGGTTATTTTTTTACAGGTTCATACAAGACCGGTAAATATATTTATGAGCGCTGTGCTTCGAAAATGGTTACCTGCCAGTGTGAGCTTGGAGGCAAGGACCCCTTATATGTAGCGGACGATGTTGCTGATATTGCAGCGGTGGCTGCAGCCACTGCTGATGGCGCGTTCTACAACAATGGCCAAAGTTGTTGTGCAGTTGAACGAATCTATGTGCATGAAAAGATTTATGAAAAATATATCGATGCATTTGTGAAAGAAGTACAATCCTGGAAACTAGGTAATCCAAATGAAGAGGGCGTTTATATTGGACCGCTTACCAGGAAGACGCAGCTTTCGATACTTAAACAACAGGTGAACGAAGCGACTGAAAAAGGAGCGAAGATTTTAACTGGCGGCAAAATTATTGACCGCAAAGGGTATTTTTTTGAACCTACAGTTTTGATCAATGCCAACCACGCTATGAGCGTGATGAAGGAAGAATCGTTTGGACCGGTGATTGGTATTATGAAAGTAAAGGATGATAATGAGGCGGTGGAGTATATGCAGGATACCGAGTATGGTCTTACTGCTTCGGTATACAGTAGTAGCAGAACGAGGGCAGAACAAATACTGAGCCAATTGAATACCGGCACAGCATATTGGAATTGTTGTGACAGGGTAAGCGCCGCCTTACCATGGAGCGGAAGAAGACATTCCGGCTTTGGATCTACGCTCTCGCACGCTGGCATTCGGGCGTCCGTGAAACCAAAAGCGTATCATTTGGTAGAAAAATAACGCCACAGCGCGCGCTGTACTTTTTCATAAATGAGAACAGATATGAATTGTTCGTGAAGACGGAACGTACAGGAACGAAGAATCGAGATTAAAGATAGAAAATGCGCGTGGAGGTCTTATTGGATAACTATGACAACTGATATGATATTATGATCCTGAACCAGCCTTTTCCAAGTAACCGGGATTTGTCGAGAATAGTCCGGTTTACACTTTATTCGGGCTGCGTTGTCTTCCTTATTCTCATTCTTTTTCAACCTTTCGGATTTCATAGAACACCTTCCAATTATTTATTTCGGAATGCATTCTTTTTCGGCCTTGCCACATTTCTCACTGCGACGGCAAACGCTATATTGCTGCCGCTAATTTTTCCACGCTTTTTCGAGGAACAAAGATGGACTGTAAGCAGGGAGCTAACTATTATGTTGTGGCAGGTGATGTCTATCAGCTTTGCCAATCTCTTACTTTTTAAATGGTTGTATCACGAAAAAATATCGGGGGAAACCATGGTGAAGGTCCTCGGCATCACTGCTGCTGTTGGCATCTTTCCCATTAGCCTTGTCATATTTTTGAAACAGTATGCGCTACTAAAAAAATATGGAAGTGGTGCGGCTCAACTGGATCAGCAAATTCACCAACAAGCTGTACAGGAATTTCAGACCAATTCAACTATCATTAATATACCTGGCGATAACCAACATGAATCCGCCAGTTTTTACCTCGACGATTTCCGTTTCATTTCTTCAGCCGACAATTATATCAAGGTTCATTTCATTCAAAAAGGAAGTCTCTCAAATCGAGTGTTGAGAAGCACGCTTAAAAAATCGGGTGAACGTTTGGAACAATATGAACAGGTTTTCCGGTGTCATAGGACCTTCATTGTCAACCTGGCCGCAGTAGACCAGGTTACTGGAAATGCGCAGGGATATAAACTTCGGCTCAAGGGCGTAGATGAATTGATACCCGTTTCCCGCAGCCTCAATAATGAGCTAGCAATGCGATTGAAGAAACTTTCCACCTCAGACCATTGACCCCACTTCTTTGTTATTCGCCCCTCCCTTTGCTATTTGTCCCAATCCATTGACATACGCCACTCTCATTTGGATTCTGTAAGGCAGTTCGCGCATTTTTGCCTGGAAAAAAATTGCTGATATGACCACCGCTTTACAGATCGCGCTCATCATCCATATCATCTGTGGATTCATTGCCCTCGTGACCGGTTTTATTTCGATGCTCACTGCGAAGGGTGGAAAGCGACACCGTTCCACGGGCAAAATCTTTTTCTATGCGATGACTGGCGTATTCCTCACCGCAACGTTTATTTCAATCGGGAAAAACCTTGCGTTCTTGTTTATGGTTGGGTTTTTCAGTTATTATCTCGCATGTGCGGGTTATCGAAGGCTATACCTGAAAAAATTACACCTGCAGCAAAAACCGAAATGGATAGATTGGGTGATCAGCCTTATTGGAATTATCGCGGGACTAGCCCTGGTGGTATTTAGCATTACCTGGTTCAGGGATAGGGGCGCCTGGGGTATTGTTCCACTTAGCTTTGGAAGTTTCTGTTTCCTCAATGGCTTCCAGGATCTCAGTTCATTTTTTTATCCCCCAAAAAATAAACAACACTGGATAGTGAGTCATGGAGTGAGGATGGGGGCATCATTTGCGGCCACATGTACTGCATTTACTGTCGTAAATCTAAGCATAGGAGCAGCCTACAACTGGATTCTTTGGGTACTGCCAGGAGTATTGATTGGGATTTGGATTTCCCGAACGATAAAAGCTTATTTAAGGCCTAAGGTGAAAAATGTTGAAATAGCATGATGTTGACTAGCTGCTAGCTGGCATATGGTATTCCAGCATGTAGACAACAACAACTGACCACAACCGACATCCACCATCACTCTACCGGCATGAATTTGCTCAATTTCTGCAACTCTAATATTGTTCCGTTTTCTGTTTCCTGGTACATGGGCGTGAATTTCTTATTCACTTTTATTTCATTGTAGGTGTAAGAGGTTCTTTGCAACACAGTGTTAGAGTACACATCGTTGAATCCGCGCACCAATACATACACTTCGAGGTCTGCTGCTTTCATTTCATCCAAACCGAGTCCGAGGAGCGGGCTTCTTTCATCAATAGGATGCACAACAGTCCAATTCATTGGCAGGCTTTCAATTTTACTTCTTTCAAGCGGTAACTCATAATACCGATAATTTGCTCTTCCATTCTCCTGGAATAACATCGCAACGTTCACCTGCACACTCACATCAGTTAACGCGTGATCTTGTTTGTAACATACAAAGCGAAACATCAATGCTGTACCACCGCGATAGGGCGCAATGATCGCGTGATCACTAAAAGCCAGGTGAGCTCTCGGCCGCGCAAACCTTCCATAAATTAAACCGGTGGCGACTGCGAACGAAAGAAAACCACACATGGCTTCGAATGATGCAACCAGATTTGCGCCATTCCCGATTGGATTTACGCGACCATATCCAACGGTGGTAAAAGTTTCTGTGCTGAAAAAATAAATTTCCTTGAAGAAGGCCCATTCACCGGTGGCAATCAGCCCTGTAAATTGACCCGGCCCCAACCAAAGGTAAATGCCGGTAAAAAAAAGATTGATACCAATAAAGAAAAGAACGATGAGCATAAGGAACTTCCAAAGTGGCATTGAGATCATCGCATAATACAGACTGAAGCGGTTCCAAATCGGTCCGCCCGTTTTCTTCAGATTAAAACTTCCATCCCTGTTGATGAATCTCGATCCATTGACGTTACCGGTGTTTGCAAAACCGGTGTCGTCATTAAGGATGAGAGACGGACCTGCTTTTTTAGATATCGACATAGGTAAATTTTGGAATTGCCCGCCCGGATGACCCGGTCAGACTGGGATATTTTCGCGATTAAGAAATTGGCCGCCCAATTCGGGCGAAGCCGGCGGAAATAAATTCCCGATGGCCTGTGCCAAAGTTAGTATGGAAGCATGTTCAATTCATGAAAAGATTGTTAGCGTTCATAAAGCCAAGCGACTAATTTTAGAAGTTAATGTTATGAGCGAATGCACATCTTGATTGCTCCGAATGCTTTTAAAAACAGCCTGTCTGCCGCGGAGGCTGCAGCCGCCATTGCCACGGGTTTGCAACAAAGTTCATTGGAGTGTACCTATGAATGCTTCCCTATTGCGGACGGTGGAAACGGAACTGCAGAACTGATCCTTCAAAAGTGCAACGGGAAAACTGTAATTCAGAAAGTAGATGATCCGCTTGGACGGATTGTAGCAGCTTCTTATGGTTTGATAGATGAAAGCAGAACGGCAGTGATAGAAATGGCGTCAGCATCCGGCCTGCATTTATTGAAACCGGATGAACTAAATCCATTACGCGCCTTATCCACCGGTACTGGACAATTGATTAAAGCTGCACTTCAAACAGGCATTCGCAAAATAATTATTGCAATGGGAGGTTCAGCTACCGTTGATGGAGGCACGGGCATCCTTTCTGCACTAGGTCTTAGATTTTTGGATAGAGATGGAAACGCATTAAACTGTCTGCCTGAAAATCTCATTCAGTTGGAAGCAATTGACACTTCGCAACTGCAAAAGGAAATAATACGAACGGAAGTCATTGTTCTTTGCGATGTAGACAATCGTTTATTGGGAGAGAAAGGAGCCGCTGCAGTCTTCGGGCCGCAGAAAGGTGCGACACCGGAAGCCGTGAAGAAATTAGAATCGGCGCTGGCTAAATTCAACGAGATCACCAAACGAGAAACCGGAATTGATATGTCGGCCCTGGAATTCACCGGCACAGCAGGAGGCGCAGCCGGAGGTCTTCACGCGTATCTGAATGCGCGACTTGAAAAAGGAATTGACTACTTCCTTGACCTCACGCACTTCGAAGAATCATTAGAAAAAGCAGACCTGGTGATCACAGGTGAAGGAAGCATTGATGAACAAACACTCCAGGGCAAAGGCCCGTTTGGCGTTGCTAAACGTGCCAGGCAAAAACACAAACCAGTGATTGGTGTGGCCGGAAAAGTTCCATCGCACCCGGGTCCATCATTCAAAAAATATTTCGATCTGCTGTTCTCAATTCGAAATGATAAAATCGAACTGAGCGAAGCATTATTACGCACAGCCGAAGACCTTACGCTAACTGCTACGCAGATCGGGAACCAGTTGAACAAAACCGGCTTGTCATTTTTGTAGTCATTTGTAAAGATTACATCCCATCTCTTCCTTCAATTATGAAATCGATCGGCGTCATTTTATTTTTCCTACAGACTCCAAACGCACGATGATGGGTTCTTCAGTGGTCCGTCGTCATCAGCCGATGGTGTATGGGGTTCTTCTTCATATCTTGCAACTAAATCTTCACCTGCAATGTCACTCCAACTTCCAGCCAAATCAACAAATCGAATCTTCTACATGCTGACATTAGTGTTGCTATCTGCTGCCGCGAGAGCGCAACCATTGGGCGTGCAGCTCTATACCTTCAGACATGAAATGCAAACGGACGTTCCCGGCACCATGCAAAAGATCAGCAAGATGGGCGTTCGCGTACTGGAAGGCGGAGACCTCTATGGAATGCAGCCGCAGGCATTTAAGCAGCTACTGAAGAAAAACAATTTGACGGTGGTAAGTGTTGGGGCCGACTTCAACGAACTCGACTCCAATGTTCAAAAGGCTGCCGATCGCGCCAAACTATTTAATGCGAAATACGTTGTGTGTTTCTGGATACCCCATCATGAAAATGAATTCGGAATTGAAGACGTTAAGAAAGCTATCGAGGTTTTTAATAAGGCAGGTAA
>Ga0136846_1243517_pt1 | contig 14288 bp, 16 predicted proteins | sample HopSoiMetagenom2_FD_96841 | JGI IMG/M metagenome (GOLD analysis project Ga0136846, IMG submission 96841) | Grasslands soil microbial communities from Hopland, California, USA - 2 Assembly 2016 (version 4) | ecosystem: Environmental > Terrestrial > Soil > Grasslands | place: USA: Hopland...
AAGAGCGGAGAGACGATTGTGGTTTCGTCGGCCTCTGGTGCGGTGGGAGGATTTGTCGGTCAGCTCGCAAGAGAAATGGGTCTCAGAGTGATTGGGATATCTGGCGGCACCGAAAAATGCGCCTATGCTGTTTCTGAGTTTGGCTATCATGCATGCCTGGATTACAAGGCTGCAGATTTCGCGACCCGGTTGACGGCCGCCTGCCCGAACGGCATCGACATCAATTTCGAGAATGTCGGAGGCGTCATCCTGGAAGCTATTTGGCCTCTGCTCAATAACAACGCGCGCGTGCTCGTTTGCGGGCTAATATCACAGTTGAACCTTACATCGCCCTACCCGGGTCCAGATCTGATGAAGCTCATCAAAGCTAGGATCACCATGCGAGGCTTCGTCATTCTGGATCACTTAGCGAGTGTTCCGGACGCGACCATGCAGATGGCGGAAAAGGTTGCAGCCGGGAAGATCACCTACCGTACGGATGTCACCGACGGCTTGGAAACGCTCCGGAAGCCTTCATCGGCATGTTGCAGGGCCGCAACTTCGGCAAAGCCATCGTCAAGATTGCCTCCTGATGTAGGCCGCTGGTGCACACTCGTTCCTCCGGCCCCCTCCAGGGTTGATCATTAGGGATCGGAATGTCGGCACACGATCCGGAAGAAGCAGGCAAAGCTTGCATCCAACAATCGGCCGCACGGCGCTGTACAAGCCGACGGGCTATCTACCTGCGGTACGTTGAGGCACTCTGCTAAATGGAAAGTCCGAAGAGCTAATGGACCTCCGTCTGATCAAGCCGTGTATGGGCAGAAGCAACACCAATCTCGAGTAATCGGCTGGAGATCCCCTCGCAGCTTGCAGAATTCTGGCGTTACCTGATGCCAACATTTTCTCCCGAACTGAGGCCGCTTGTCAAAACGCAAGCGGTCTCTTTTTTGCGACATGGCATCCGCTCAGATATTTTGATGTCCATCGACCCGATGCTCATCGCATCAATAGCGACAGTAGCTGTGTAGATTGCTTGGTCGTTGAAAACACTCCATTTTGATGCGTTGATCATGATCGATTGATAGCGATCGGCAGAACTAGTTCTTTGGTGCGCGCATTCGGATGCGCGCCATTCGCCGGCAACGGAGGTGCGGAGGCCCGTTTGGAGCGAATAGCCTCCCTGCAGACGCGCCTCTCATCTGAGGGCGCACGTCGTTCGCCTCTATCAACCGCCAAGACGAGCTTCGGCGCCACGCCGCAATGCCGACCGGCTCTAAATCCCCCGGCCGTCACCGAGTGCATCCTAACCCCTTTTCTTCTGGGTAGTATGCGATATCGAACCAGGCCCACTAAGCAGGATTTCCTGAGCCTGTAAGTACCGCAGCACTACGGCGTTGAACTCCTCTGGCACTGTCTGCGAGCAAGCATGACCGCCTTTTTCGAGGACGATCAGTTCCGCCTCAGGAATATGTTCAAATAGCTCTTGCGAGAAATACAGCGGGGTCAGATAATCGTCCCTCGCACACAGAACGAGCGTTGGCGTCTTGATCGACCTGAGCTGCTCGACGCGGTCGAATGCGATCAACGCATCGGCCCGACTTGCCACAATCTCGGCTGGAGGAAAACCAAAGAGCGCGTTTCTGTCCGCCGTTCGCAATTCTACGTCATGTTCGTTGATCCACCAGTCGGGGAATAGGAACAACGGCGTCGCCTTTACATAAGCCTCGGCACCACCGTTAAGAACGAGATTCTTGCGAGTAACGAGGGCCCACTGCAAAAAGGGGTCCGCTTTCGTCCACGTCGCATATAGAACCAGGCTATGCAGACGGTCGGGATGATCAATCGCAAGCACCTGACCAATAGCACCGCCTGTCGAGTGACCAACGAGGTGAGCCTTTTCTATGTGAAGGGCATCCATCAGCCGCACGAGATCCTCAGCCATTTGTTCGACCGAATACCTGATCGGATCATGGGTGCTGCGGCCAGTGCCGCGATGATCGTGGACGAGAACCTGAAAATGCTGCGCGAACAGATCTATTTGCGGCTTCCAATAACTACCGACCCCGCCTAGTCCCGGCACCAGTAGCAGCGGGGTCCCGCTCCCTTGGGTTTCATAGTAGATCTCAATATCGTTGAAACCGAAATGTGGCATGAGCTTCGTCCGCTCCCGATTTTTCGTAGACGGCGCTAGATGCGGGGAAAGGTCTCGAGGTAAGCGACGGACGCAATCTCGACCAGGAATTCCGATCGTACCAGATCGGCACGAATGCAATAACGAGCGGGCGGACGCTTCGGAAAATACTCCGCATAGACCGCGTTCATCGCACTATAATCTACTAGGTCCTTCAGCAGCACCGTATTGAACACGACGTCTTCCAATGTACCGCCCGCGGTCTCAAGTACCGCTTTGATCGCTTCGAGCACGTGTCGTGTCTGTCCCACCACATCGCCCTCGGCGACAACTTTTCCGTCGGGATCCAGCGCCAACATTCCGGAAACATAGAGATTGTTTCCCGCCTTGATGGCCGTCGAGTACGGCGCCATTGGCGGCGCCGCTCCCGCCGGCGTGATTGCCTCGATGGTCATAAGCGCTCCTTGCGTTTAGAAACAATTCAGAGATGTTATCGACCAGACCCGCTCGCTTTAAGGAAGTACTGTTTCGACAGTGTAACGTTGCTCAAAACGCAACACGCGGAAGGCAACGCTTGTTGGCGGAAGACACCCGCAACAACACTTTCGCACGATCATTTAAGCCGCGCTCGTGGGCGCTGAGTGCAACCCTATCAATTTCGATTTGCGCAATTCAGGAGCTCAAGCCACTGCTATTGAGCGCGTCCTTGCGCGGCCCGCCATTGCTGCGGCTTAATATCACCAAGGTGAATGGACTCCTCACGTCGATGCGCCAGCCGACTCCGTCCCTCTTCGCTCATCCGAGCAGGCGTCCACCTCACAGCGGGATCGATAGCCACCTCGACCGTTTCGACCCCTGGAACTTGAAGCAACGCGCTTTCGGCGGCCCGTGCGATGTTCGGCGCCATCGTGCAGCACGGCGAAGTGACACAAAGCCTCACATCCAGATGCGAGCCTTCGACTGACCAGCCAAGCACGAGGCCCATGTCGATCACGCTCAGCGGCGTGTTAGCCCCAATGCTGCAAGGGTCGAACACATGGCTGAGTGCACGGGATACTTCAGGATCAAGAATGTTGCTCACCAGCTAATCCCCTGCTCACGCGCGATTGCGAGCCAATTTGAGTAAGGCTTTTGCAGCCCCGTTCGCTGTCGTTCCTTCGCAAACTCGTCGTCGGCGATCTGGGCCTTTGCCTTCTCAATATCGAGTCCGACGATCCGCGCGTAGTTGCCACCGAAGATTAGGGATTTGTCGGACTTGGAGAGCTGCGCGATGTTGTATTTCTCGAGCAATTCGTCCGGCAACTTCAGATTCCAGAATTTTTCCAAGAGCGGCTGCGAATGACAAAACATCGTTCCGTCGGAGTAGATAATTTTCTCTGGCCCGCCCCAAAACAGAAACTGAGCCATGATCTCGTTGAAGAAGCCAGGCCCGTGCAACATCAGCAGACTGGTAATTTCCAGATTCGCGTAGACGTTAGGAAATCGCGCGAGGGCATGAGCGGTTTCATCAACGAACGCCAACCCGGAATGAATGATTTCGAAATTGAGATCCGGAAAATGAATGGCAGCGCCGTCGATATCATCGACACGATATGGATTCATCGGCACGGGTCCGTTTGGAATAGCCTTGTGAATCGCAACCGTTTTGATGCCCAGTTTTTGCGCCCGCTCAAATAGCGGATAGGCGAGTTTTGGATCATCGAAACGCCAGCTGCGAAGTGGTTCAACCTGGTCGGGATAAAGCTTGAGGCCAATAGAGTTAGGCAGCTCGCGCATTTGATCGTCGAGATCGCGCAGGCACTTCTCCAGCCCCGAGGTCGGATCGACGCCGACATACGTCAAGAAACGTTGCGGCCAGCGCGTAGCTGCCTCCACGTTCTTCTCGCGCGAGCAGAGCCCGTCCTTGAACCACGAGTCCAGACGAAGATACATGTTCGCGGCCATATCTACGTCGCTTTCCAGGAACATGGTGCGCGCGAGCGCTTCCATCGGCCAATCCGACATGTACACTTCCATCGGTACCCGTAGTTCCGGCGGATTCCAGCTATGATGGAGATCGACCAACAATTTGCGCAAGCCACTTGCATATTTGTTCGGCTGCAGGTTCTGGTCTGTCAGATTATATGCATGCGCTACCGGATTGATAATGAACGTATCGTCGATCATGATGTCCTCGTCAGTCGCTGTTTCTCAGTTTGTTTGTGCCGTGGTGTTACGGTGACGGCCACACCATTGGGCTCCCGTTCGTGACGCGAACACGCTCGATGACGCGAACTGCCTCGGCTCGCTTCCGCACACCAACGCCATTCGCGATGCGAAGCACGATCGAAATTGGGCCATATTTGGTCTCGAGGACCCGCTCGATCTCCTGCATGGGAGCCATCGCGGCTAACGGACGACCGCCCGGTTGGCGTACCCGGATTTCGGAAATCGTCGAGTACCAGTTGGTGTCCCCATCCAGAACCTGTTCTAACGGACGGCTTGATGCGAACACATCGCCTTCCGGCGAACTGGTAAAATCGCCCCATTGCCGCGGCAGCTGGAAACTGAGCGGACCAACAGCGACCTTGCGGAGCACCGGCCTTGACGCGATTGCCTTTCTGACCAGACCCCAGGCGTAACCGGCGGCCATCGCGCTTCTGATGACGCAGCACCACAGGCGCCCCTCTTCAAAGCCGGACGAAGACATTCCTGCCTCGCTTGCTGAGCACATCGACGAACACGGCGATCATGAGCACCAGGCCGCTGGCACCATATTGGTATGCCGTTGGGATGTTCATTAAGGAGAACCCGTTCAAAAGGCTCTGGGTCAGAAGCGCCCCAAGCACGGCACCGCCAACCCTGCCTGTTCCGCCGTACAAACTGGCGCCTCCAATGACGACGGCAGCGATTGCATTAAGTTCGAGGAATTGGCCGGCGTCCGGCGGTACTGATCCGAGCCTGCCCGCGACCAGCACCGCGGCCACGCTGCAGATCACTGCAACCAAAACGAAACTTCCGATTAAATGCATACGGATATTGATGCCGGCGATGCGGCTCGCCGAGCGGCTCGCGCCGACGGCATATACGTGCCGTCCCCACGGCGTGTTATCCAGCACCGAAGCGATGCAGCCGGCCAGTAGCAGGGCGATCGCCACCGGCACCGGCAGCCCGCGATACGACATGGTTGCCCATACCAGCGCGATTAACGCGCTGATGAGCATCAGGGTACGCCAGACGTAGAGCGCGCGACGCTTTGGCGCCGCATCGCGCAGTCTTAGCAGCGGCAGAATGGCGAAGCCCAGCCCAATCCCAAGTACCGAAAACATCGCAAGGCCCGTGAGATACCCCTCTCCTAGAAACCGAATGCCAACGCCTATTCCCGCTATTGTCCGCCCCTCCGAGAGCACCAAGGAAAGTCCTCGGAAAATCATCAGGCCGCCCAACGTCACAACGAATGACGGGACGCCGAGAAAGCTCACCCAGAAGCCGTTCCACATGCCGCAGGCTATTCCGACGCCGATAGCAACCGGCAGCGATAACAGCAGCGAACCACCGGTGGCTGACTCCGTTATCGCTACCACGGTCGCGACGAGGCCCAGTAACGACCCGACTGACAAGTCGATCTCGCCCTGGGCAATGACCACTAGCATGCCGATCGCGACGATTCCGGTGGTCGCAGTCTGGCGGAACAGATTGACCAGGTTGCGATCGGTCAGGAATACGCCGTCGGTGGCGAGATAGAAAACAACCCACACAACGGCAACTGCCCCCGCCAATCCAGCCATGCCGACGCGAAACGTGGGTATGGACCACACTGCCGATGTCGGCGTCATCTTGTCGACGATGTTATCTACCTTGCTCACAGACTGCTCGCTCTTATAACCGGTGTTGACTCGACGCTTTCACGCAAGCGACAACTTCATCAAATCGTGTTCGGTAAGACTCTCGCGATGATGTATTCCGAGTTGCTGTCCATCGCGCATGATCAGGATGCGGTCGGCGGCGGCGAGCAGTTCGTCGGGCTCCATCGAACAATAAATGAATGCCGTTCCACTTTTGGCGACACGCCGGACGAGACGGAAGACATCCTCCTTGGCGCCGAGGTCGATACCCTTGGTGGGCTCGTCCAGCAGGATAATGCGCGGCTGACCCGCGAGACATCGCGCGAGCAGCACCTTTTGCTGGTTGCCGCCACTGAGATCGTCGACCACATCGTCGCGGCCGCTCGCCTTGATGTTCAATTCCCGGATATAGGAATCGCAGATGTTCGCGAGCGTTTGATGCATTAGCCAGCCACCGCTCGAAATCGTCGCCGCCGGGTTTGCCGCAATATTGTCTTCGATCGACAGCCCCGGAAGGATTCCCTCACGCCGACGCTCCGACGGAACCAGAGCGATCGCTCGGCGCATCGCGGCACGTGGACTGTCGATGACAATGGTTTGACCACCGATCCGCATCTCACCGGACGGCGTGCGGCCGTAGAGCCCGAAGAGGGAGCTTACCAGCTCCGTCTTGCCCGCTCCCAATGCGCCAAAAACGCCAAGCACCTCGCCGGCGTGAAGATCGAAGTTCACGGGCCCAACGGCAACGCGTCGATCGTCATCCCGCGGCCCATGCCAGTTGCGGACGGAGAGGACGGTTTCCTCGCGCATTGTCGGGACCAAATCCTCATCAGCGGGCCGCCGGCCGCGCCCGAGCATTGCAACGATGACGTCCGCTTCCTTGACGCTTCCCCGCTTTGCATCGAGCACCATGCCGCCATCGCGCAAGACCACAATTCGGTCGGCAATTTCCAGGATTTCGCCGATGCGGTGGGAAATGAAAACAATGGCAGCGCCACTGCGGCGCAGCTCACGCATCTTCCCAAGGATGAGGTCGACCTCATGCGCTCCCAATGCAGCCGTGGACTCGTCGAAAACGAACATTCGGCGCCCGCGGGCCAGAGCCCGTGCGACGTCGATCAGTTGCTGGGTCGCGACGCTAGCACCTGTGATGTTCTGTTCTGCGTCGTCGCTGACACCAAGCTGCTCGAGATATCGACCGGCGTCGCGGTTCAAGCGCGACCAATCCACCACGCCCCGACAGGCCGGCTCAGCGCCGAGCATCACGTTCTCGCCAACACTCAGGGTGTCGACGGTGGCACGCTCCTGGTGAATCAGGACAATGCCAGCCTTCTGCGCGTCGCGAGGGCTGTTGAACGTTACAGGCCGGCCGTCGACTAGAAGCATGCCCATCATGTTATCCTGAGCAATTTCCCCGGCCATGACCTTGCTGAGTGTCGATTTCCCCGCTCCGTTGGCACCGACCAGCCCGACGATTTCCCCGGGGTAGAACGCAAGCGATATCCGGTTGAGCGCGCGAGTGGCTCCAAATTCCACGCTCACGTCATTGCATTCGAGGAGCGGCACGGGAGCAGCAATCGCCACCACAGCAGGAATTGTCACGGCTAGAGACCGATATCCGACGGCTTGAGCCAGCCCGTGCGAGTGACGAATTCGCGAAGGTTTTCGATCGTGACAAGTTGCGACTGAATACGCATTCCCGGTATTTTCCGACCAGCGATAGTCACAGAGTCGTTCGACTTTGGAACGTCGCCGCGCGCCAGCGCATATGACGCATCGGCCGCCGCTGCACCCATCGCGATCAGGTCCGTCCATGCACTCGCGGACACCTTGCCCGACTTGATTTCACGTGCGACTTCGGGAAATACGTCTTCGCCGCAAAGCCAGGTCTTGCCGTCGAGCCCCTGCTCCTTTAGCGCCTGCAGGGCGCCAAGCGCCATGCCATCTTCATTGGCGATGACAACGTCCAACTTGTTGCGATTCCGCGTCAGCGCATTTTCAATCTGATTCAATGCTCCCTGGGGAGACCACGCGTCGTGATATTGATGAGACACGATCTTGATAGCGCCGGACTCGATATGGGGCTTGAGTACCCGCATTGCGCCTTCGGTTTTCTGCTGCGCGATATCGAGCCCTTGCGGGCCGCTGACGACTGCCCAATTGCCCCCTGACGGGTGATCGGCCAGCGCCTTTTTGGCCTGCAATTCACCAACCTGGTAGTTGTCGCGGGCAGTCCAGAAATCGATCTTGGGAGACGTGATGACCGAGTTGTAGGAAATAATCGGAATGTTCTTCTCGGCCTTAATTCGCTCGATCAACCCGACGGCCGACGCGTTGTTGATCGGATTGATCACCAGGGCCTTGATGTTCTGAGAGAGCATAGCCTCGATCTGCTGCTCTTGGATCTCCGATTTCTGTTGCGCACCCTGGATGATTGAGCGAAGTCCAAGTTCGCCTGCGCGTTTCTCGAAGAATTTGCGGTCGAACGGCCACCGGAAGTGCTCGAAATCAGGAAAGCTAAACCCGACCAGCGTATCACCCGATTGCGCGAAGGCGCTGCGCCCCATCGACAGAACGGCTGCCCCCATTCCGGCCTTGAAGGCCGTGTGGATCATACGGCGCCGGGATATGTTTCCTGCATCCGCGCCTGCCTTCCGGAAATTGATCGTGGTCATCGCACCCCTCCCTTTTGGATTGGGTCACGATAGGACTCCGACAGCGCATCCGCTAATATCGTGTCGGCCATACCGTGTTGCGCATTTGGCAACACCACAGAGTCAGCTTATTCCGCGCGTTTTCTGTCCCGTCGGACCGGCGGTCTCGGCGGTGCTGTGCGCTGATCTGCAGCCGCCAATTTCAGCGTTTCGAGAAAGGCCTTAACCGCGAAGGAGAGCTGACGTCCTTTCCGAACGCCGATTTCAAGCGTGGTAACGCCCATTTCCTTGTCGCTGATCGGAACCCCGACAACGGGCTCGTTGTCAAGATCCTCAGCAATGGCAAATTGGGGAAGAAGCGTCAACGCACGGCCAAATCGCACGATGCTGCGCGTCATGGCGATGGAGTTGGTGGTGATGAGACGAGACAACGTGACGTCCGCGCGCTTCAATCCGCGGTCGATCAATTGCCGCACCCCAAACGTCACGTCCGGAAGAGCAACTGGATATTGGGACAGTTCTTTCAGCGTGATGGATCGACGGCCGGCGATGCTGTGGTCTCGATGAGCCAGCACCTGAAGAGGCTGGACAAACTTGTCGATCACCTGGATATCGGGCCGGCGGTGTGCATTCAGGGTGATCCCGATATCGGCCTTATCGCTTCGCAACGCTTCGACAATAGTGTCCGTGCTGGCGACGGTGACGTTAAAGGAAATATCGGGGTACCGTTCATTGAAGCGGCCAATGGCGCCGGGCAAGAAACTGTAGACGATGCCCTCGATGCAGTAGATCGACAACTCTCCGCGCCGCAGTCCGCGAAATTCATCGATAAGGCCACGGACGTGCGTAAGGTCGCGGTAAGTCGCCTCAAGATGATGGGCAAGGAGCTGCCCGGCGGGCGTGAGCTTGATACCTTGAGACCGCCGCTCGATCAGCGGTGCGCCGAACTCGTGCTCAAGTTGGGCTATTTGCCTGCTGACTGCAGACGCTGCCACGTGCAGTCGCTCAGCAGCTTGTCGGATAGAGCCGCTCCGGGCCGTTTCAAAGAAATAGCGAAGCGCCCGGAATTCCATTTTTTGTCCGCGTAGTAGATCAAATCGGATTAGACCATTGCATAATCATTGACCAAAAACGCGGCCCCGCAAAGCAGATTTGTCAGGTGCCATGCGATGCCTGCCCTCAAGCATACGGGATCCGGCCACGGCATGCCTTATGCACGCCGGGTCGATCCATCGCGCCCGCGATAGCGCGCACCCATAGTCGCCAGGATGAGCACGGCACCGGCGAACAATTGCTGGGTGTAGGCGGGCGCCCCCAGGATAAGCAGGCCGATCGTTCCGGTCTCGATGAGGTAGACGCCCACAAGAGTGCCGACGACGTGAAATGACCGCCGGCTCAGCGTGACCGAGCCAAGAAACGCCGCTGCAAACGTCGGCAGCAAAAATCCGGTGCCGAACTGGGGTGTCAGCGAGCCTTGTCGCGCAGTATAAATATAGCCGGCTAACGCGCCAAGGACGTCCGCAACTACAAAAGCCAACATGATCTGCCGGTCGATGCGAATGCCCGCCATGCGACTCGCGGCGCGGTTTCCTCCGGTGGCATAAAGCCAGCGCCCGGTCGTGGTATATTGCAACGCAACAGCCAGAACCAGAGCGACTGCCGACAAATAGAACACGGGAGCCTGGATGTGGCCGATCGACCAGCTCCCCGATATCAAGAACGCGTCGCTGAAATTCGTAAAGATCACTGCGTTTCCCGTAATCCACAGAGTCAACCCGTCAAGCAGGCTGGCAACGCCGATTGTCGCGATCAATGCGGGCATTTCAAACCGCGTGACCAGGATGCCGTTTGAGACGCCGATCACAACCCCGCTGAGCACGACCGCAATGATAGTCGGAGCCAGAGGCCAACCGTGCTGGGCAACAAGTACAGCTGCCAAGGCTCCGCCAAAGGAGGCGGCGGCGGCGATCGACAGATCAAATTCGCCCACCACCAGCACGATTGTGAGCCCGCACGCAAGAATCGCCAGCACCGCGCCGTCGTTCAGAATTGACGTCAGATTGCCTTCAGATAGGAACACGCGGGGCTCAGCGGCACCGAAAATCACGATCAGGGCAACGAAGAAAATCAACGGCGCAAGCGATCCGATATCTTGGTTTGGAAAACGCGCCGTAAATTTCTCAATTCTCTTCCGCGTCCATTCGCTGGTCGCATCACTTCTGGAAACCGGTGTACTCACAACGCGACCTTTCTCGGGTTCGTTCCCGCCAGCAGGGCGTGAAGGATCGTTTGCTTACTGATATCGACGCCGCGGACCTCACCGATCAGCTCCGCGTTGCGCAACAGCAGGACGCGATCGCAAAGCGCCTCAATTTCCTCCAGCTCGGACGAAACAACTATGATGCTCGTACCGGCCGCGGCGAGCTCCCGGATAAGATCGTAAATCTCGCTCTTCGACCGGACGTCCACACCATGGGTCGGCTCATCCAGCAGAAGTATGTCGAGACGATCTGAGATCCAGCGGGCGAAAATGGCCTTTTGCTGATTGCCGCCCGACAATTGCGACATCTCGGCAGCAATCGATGGCATACGAACGCCGAGTCGCCGCGCCAGACCGAGTGCCGCATCGTACTCGTCACGCAGGCGTAGGATTCCTCGCCGCCGGAAGCGACGAACGTGTGGAAGGGTAATATTCTGCCATACTGGCAGCGTTGGAACGAAGCCGTCGTGGTGACGGTCCTCGGTCACTAGTGCGATGCCCCGCGCCAGCGCTTCGCTTGGATCCCGTGGCCGGTAGGGCTCGCCTGAAATGAACATCTGCCCCGCTTGGAGAGCACGGACACCATAAAGCAGGTGCAGAAGCCGAGTCCGGCCGGCGCCGCCCAGACCGGCGACTCCCACCACCTCCCCGGCCGCTACATCAAACGAAATGTCGCGAAGCCTTTCGTCGCCCACACTGCGGACACGAAGGCGTGGGGGGCCGTCCAGTTTAGGTTCAACCACTTCCTGGCGTTTGAACAGATTTTTCATTTCCTGCCCGACGATGAGCCGCGCGACATCCTTCTGGGTGAGGTCGGCAGCGGGCTCCGTCGTCACCCGCTTTCCATCACGCAAGACCGTAATTGTGTCTGCCAACCGAAATATTTCCTCAAGCCTGTGACTGACGTACAGGATAGCAACGCCACGTTTTGCAAGGCTGCGGATCACCCTATGCAGGATCTCGACTTCAGGCTCTGACAAGGACGCAGTTACCTCATCAAGAACCAGCACCCGAAGGCCACGTCGTAATACCCGCGCAACCGCAACTAGCTGTCTCTCGTGCGGCCTCAGTGACCCGAGTGTCGTTCGCGGATTCAAATCAAGTCCAACTGCCGCCAGGTCGTGGCGGGCCGCCTGATGCTCACTCACCCAATCGATCAAACCACCTCGACGGTGCGTGTAAGGTGCGCCGAGCAGCAGGTTCTCGGTAACCGACAGGCCAGATATGAACATCGGTATCTGATGAACACAGCCGATGCCGGCGCTGATCGCCTCGCCAGGATCGCGAAACTGGACGGCCTCGCCGTCGACAACCACGCAACCCCCATCAGGAGTATAGTCGCCAGCAAGGATCCGGATCAGCGTTGATTTGCCAGCCCCGTTTTCTCCCACAAGTGCGTGTATTTCGCCGCGTCTGACCGGAAACGTTACGCGGTCGAGAGCTGTCGCGGAGCCGAACGTTTTGACAACTCCACGAAATTCGAGCACGTTGTCTCGGTCCTGGTGCCTGCTGCCGGCATCGATCATTGCCGACCTTACTGCTTCCTGGCCGCGTTCCACATCTGAGTGTAGTGCGACTTGAAATCAAAGCCGATTTCGTACTTTTGGTTGGGCGCAGGAACGTTAGTCTTGTCCGAAAGCTGGATCGGGAAGTCTTTATTGACACCGGTTTCGGCCTTGTTCAGCGCCCGGTTACATTCGTCAATGCCAGCCCATGCAACCCATTCCAGGCCCCAATTGATGGTGGCAGTCTGCGGACCACCCTTGCGAATATCGGCGTAGGCGACTTCCTCCCCATCGAAGCTCACTCCCCGAATCTCGCTACGGCCCCGCTGCTGGGCAGTCTGTAGAAGTGGCGTCAGCGTTTCATCGAAGGGGGCGATCACCCATTTGAAGCTATTGGCCGAGAAACGCGTAAGCAACGCTTGCATTTTCGTGATCTCGCCGGGTGCCCCTTGGGCGAGGGAGAAGTCCTCGACATGAACGACTTTGGTGTCTCCGCCATACTTGGTAACGAAGTCCTTGAAGCCGTCGATACGGGCATTGAACTGAGGATCCTGCGGCGCATTGAAGATAACGATGCCTCCGCCGCCATTGGCAATCACGTGCGCGGCGAGGAGCGCACCAGCAGCCGCGTAATCCAGCCCGTAACCGACATCGCCACCGAATTGGCGTGGATCATCGGAGAATCCAGTAACAAACGCGATGCCCTTTTCCTTGCCTCGCGTGATCTGCGCCTTGATGTCGCGCGCGGGATGAGCAAGCGTAAGCACGCAATTGACGTTGCGGTTGATCGCGGCCTCGACGCCCTTTTGTGCAACGGCGGGGTCTCCCTTGTTGTCGATCGGGAACGCTTCCCAACCCATCGCGGTCGCCGCTGCCTTGGCAGAATCAAATAAATACTTGCAGACCGCGTAGGCCAGCGGGCAAGGCATCACGGCTACACTCGCTCCCTTGATTGGAGGCGGCGAGGATGTCGGACCGGTCCAGTTAACGCCGCCAACATTGATCGGTGCACGTGACATCTTGCTTGTTTGACCTGCCTTGACGACCTCATTGGCAAATCCAGTATTGTCGGCGGCGCTAGCAACGCCCCCCGACGCTAGTGCGAATCCTGTCAGCACTACGAACGATACGCCACGCTCCGCAAATCTCGCTCTAGACATTAGAGTCTCTCCCCCTACCTTCATGCTTTCCACACAAATGCCTTGCGTTGAGCGCCTCACGCTGCGATCGAATAATCGCGAGACGCCGCCGGTACTCCGGACTCATCTGCTCGGGATCCCAGACGTGTGCGTAATCCATTTCGACCTTGACGCTGGAAACACCCGGTAATTGCGAAAGATGCTTTTGCGCGGTAAGCTGAAACAGGGCACCCATCATGCAACCTGGTTCGGTGATTCGAAGTGTCACCCTGACGTCAACTCCCGCTTCGCCGGCTTTGATCTGCACGGCACCAACCAGACCCATAGAGACCAACCCCGCAGGCGCCCCCGACGCTGCACTGCAAGGATCGACAATTGCTTCCAGGCGCTCCCGGATGATCTCTTCGAGACCGAGTTTCTGATCACGCTGCATGGTTTTTCAATCCCGACCAGGGCTGCGGCAACCGCCGCGGCTTCGCAAATTCGTCTTTGCTCATCGCTTGCTGCATCTTGCCGGGGTCAAGGCCCATCAGTCGCGCCGCGTTGAGACCGAGGATTTTGCGTTTGACTTCTTCGGTCAGCTCCGGAAACCCATAGCCCTCCACCAGGTCCCTCGGCATCTCAAAGCGCCAAAACGCTTCTTCAAACGGGCGCGAATGCAGCATTAGCCCGCCGATCGCCCACAAGATTCAGTCGGTCGCGCCTGCACTCATCAAGGTGCCAATGATCTCGGCGAACTTTCGTGGCGCTTTGAATAGCAGCCCGGTGGTGCCCTCGGTGCTTACCGTAATGT
>Ga0136846_1235352_pt1 | contig 14287 bp, 11 predicted proteins | sample HopSoiMetagenom2_FD_96841 | JGI IMG/M metagenome (GOLD analysis project Ga0136846, IMG submission 96841) | Grasslands soil microbial communities from Hopland, California, USA - 2 Assembly 2016 (version 4) | ecosystem: Environmental > Terrestrial > Soil > Grasslands | place: USA: Hopland...
ACGCGGTGCGCCGTGGGTGCCGTGCGCCGTGGGCGCCGTGCGCCGTGGGCGCCGTGCGCCGTGCGGCCGGCCGTGGCACCGGAGCGGTCCCGGTGAGGTGTCGAACCTGGGACGCCCCGGTTCCGGTCGGGGCGCCCCAGGGGCTCATGTGCGCCCGAGGGCGATACCGCGCCCGCAGAAAGCGCGGGGCCGTGCCTGTGTGCGCTCCGCCGCGTGAACGCGGCCGGCCCCCCACCGGCCCGCAGCGGGAGAACCGCACCCCGCGCGGAGCGTCACCGCACCCCGCCGCGCGGAACCAGCCGTTGCGCGAGCAGCTCGTCGCGCACCAACTCGGCGTACACGGTGGCCCCGTGGACGGACGTGTGCGTGTTGTCGCGCTTCTCGTTGTAGAGGTACAGCGCCTTGGAACCCTCCACGCCGAGGGACTCCACCAGCGCCTTCGTCCTCGCCGTCAGGTCGATCAGCGGTACGCCGCGCTCCGCCGCGACCGCGCCGATCACCGCCGGGTGGTCGACGCCGAGGCCGTTGACCAGCAGTGCGGTGCCGTTGTTCAGGGTGCCGTCGGAGTTGAACCAGCGGCGCACGATCGGCGTCACCAGTACCGGTTTCCCCCCTCGCTCGCGAATACCCGCGACGAGCGTCTCCAGGTTCGCGCGGTACGTCGGCTCGTCGGTCTGCTTGTCGTTGTGGGCGAGCTGGACGAGGACCAGGTCACCGGCGCGGATCAGTGGCTGAACGGTCGGGAAGAGCGCCGGGTTGGCGAGGTAGGTCACCGTACTCTCCCCGGAATCCGCGTAGTTGGCGACGGACAGGCCCTTGCGCAGGTACTGCGGGAGCCGCTGGCCCCAGCCGGTGTAGGGGTCGCCGGGCTGGTCACAGACGGTCGAGTCGCCGACCAGGAAGATCTGCCGGGTGTGGCGGGCGGCGGGGGTCACCCGGATGTCCGCCAGGGCCGGCGCGGACCCACCGAGCACGAGGTCGAGGCCAGGGGCGCCCTCGGGGCCGGTCGGTTCGCCCTCGGGCGTACGGACGTCGACGGTGAAGCTGCGGGCCACGCGCTCGCCGGCCGCCGTGGCGGTCTCCGGGAGGAGCGCGCGGCGGGTCTCGCCGGTGACGGCGGTACTGGCGGCGACGTCACCGCCCAGCAGCACCCGTACGTCGTACGTGCCCGGCGCGACGTCGAAGTGGCAGGCGCCGGCGGCGCAGTTCTCGATGCCCAGGGGGCGCGGGCCGTGCGAGGGCCGCTCGTGGGCGGCTGCGGGTACGGCGGCCAGGGTGGCGGCGGTGCTCAGGGACACGGCCGCCAGCACGGCTCGGTTGAAACGTCTCATGGCGGTTCCCACAGCAGTCCTCCGACGCTCGACAAGGCCCGGCGGCAGGACGGTACCTGGTCCGGCAAGCGCTTTCTAGAGTGCTGCGCGATTTCACCGGACTGCCAACTCCCTTCCAGCGAAAGCTCTTTCGCGAAAACGATTCAACTGTCAGCATTCCGAAAGCCGCCCACCCCCCGCTCCCCCCACCTCCGAAGGAGGCACCCCCACATGTCCGCAGCCAATGACAGACACCTCGGTCGCCGTGCGCTCGTCCTCGGTGCCACGGCCACCGCCGCCGGACTCGCCCTCCCCGGCACCGCGCGGGCGGCGGCCTTCGGCTACACCGACGACGGCACGAACTACGTCATCGACACCGGCGCCAACCTGGTCTTCAAGGTCCGCAAGTCCAACGGTGACCTGTCCTCGCTGGTCTACCGGGGCACGGAGTACCAGGGCTACGGCGGCATGAACTCGCACATCGAGTCCGGCCTCGGCTCCTCCACGGTGACGATCCGGCAGTCCGGTTCGACGATCCTGGTCAGCGTCACGTACGGCACGCTGAAGCACTACTACGCGGCCCGCAGCGGCGAGAACAACGTCTACGTCTGGACCAACAAGGCCGATGCGTCCGTCTCGGCGACCCGGTTCATCCTGCGCGTCAGGGCGGGCCTGTTCCTCAACGACGAGCCCGACTCGTACACGTACACGAACCGCACGATCGAAGCCTCGGACGTCTTCGCGAAGGCGGACGGTCAGACCCGCTCCAAGCACTACTCGAAGCTGCGGGTCATGGACTACGACCACGTCGGCTGGAGGACCGGCAGCGTCGGCCTGTACGTGGTGCGGAGCAACCACGAGAAGGCGTCCGGCGGCCCCTTCTACCGCTCCCTGCTGCGTCACCAGAGCGCGGACGGCGGCGGCCTGTACGAGATCCTGTACTACGGCCAGAACCAGACCGAGGACCAGCGCTTCGGCCTCCAGGGCCCGTACGTCATCGCCTTCACCGACGGCGGCGCCCCCTCCTCGTCGCTCTACGCGGGGACGCTCACCACGCCCTGGGCGGACTCGCTCGGCATCTCCGGGTACGTCCCCGCGGGCGGCCGGGGCCGGGTCGCGGGCGTCGGGATCACCGGGCGCAACGCGGCGTACCCGTACACCGTCGGCCTCGCCAACCCGGCGGCGCAGTACTGGGGTTCGGCCCGCGCGTCCGACGGCTTCTTCTCCATCGGGGGCGTCCTGCCGGGGACGTACACGCTCACGGTGTTCAAGGGTGAACTCGCCGTCCACACCACCTCGGTGTCGGTGTCGGCCGGTGCCACGACCACGCTCAACACGATCGCGATCCCGTCCTCGAACGACCCGGGCAACGCGAGCGCGATCTGGCGGATCAACGACTGGAACGGCACCCCGAGCGGCTTCAAGAACGCCGACCTCATGACGTACGCGCACCCGTCGGACGTCCGGGCCGCCTCCTGGACCGGCAACGTGGTGATCGGCAGCGGCACCGAGACCTCGGCCTTCCCCTGCTACCTCTGGAAGGACGTCAACAGCGGTCTGCTGGTCTACTTCAAGCTGACCCCGGCCCAGGCCGCCGCCGCGCACACCCTGCGCATCGGCGTGACGACCGCCTACGCCAACGGCCGCCCCCAGGTCGTCGTCAACGACACCTGGACCTCGCCCATCCCCCCCCCGCCCACCCAGCCGAACACCCGGTCCCTCACCAACGGGTCCTACCGGGGGAACAACCACACGTTCACGTACAACGTCCCGGCGAGCGCCTGGCGCACCGACACAAGTCAGTACAACGTGCTGAAGATCAACGTGGTGAGCGGGTCGGGGGCGGCCTCCTACCTCAGTGCGGGAACAGCGATCGACGCGCTCGACCTGCTGACCTGAGCTGACACGCGCCGGCGCGTCTGACGGGACGTCATGTTCCGCGCGTCCACTGCTGGTTCGTTCCGCTTCCGCACGTGTACGTGATGACGGTGGCCGAGTCGGCGGTGGACGCGCCGTTCACGTCGAGGCACTTGCCGCTCGCGCGGGAGACGAGCTTGACGTAGGAACCGCTGGTGGTGAGCGACCACTGCTGGCTCGCGACCGAGGAGCCGCAGTCCTCCTGGGTGACCGTGCCCGCGTTCTCCTGAAGGCACAACGAGCTGCCCCGGCCCACCAGTTGGTAGTAGCCGCCGGTGACGGACTTGGACCAGTACTTCTGGTTGTTGCCGCTGTTGCAGGTGTACTGCTTGATCTGGGCGCCCGCCCACAGCGACTGGCTGGTGACGTCGGCGCACTTGGACGAGTGCCGGGCGATCAGCGTGTTGTACGTGGCACTGTTGCCCGTGACCGTCCCGGTGGCGGTGTCGAGGGTGACCTCGGGAGACCAGGACATGGACATCGTGGTGGCCGTCGGGAAGTTCAACGGCAGCCAGACGTAACGGGAGTCGTTGACGGTCCCGCCGAAGGCGTTGCCCCAGCGGTCGCCCATATAGAGGTAGGAGGTGCCCGAACTCCCCTGTATGGGAAGGACGTACGCGGTCTGCGAGCCGAACGTCGTCGAGTCGCCGACGTTCTTCATCTCGGTCCACGGGCCGGTGACGCTGGTCGCGGTGGCGTACTGCTGCTGGTTGGGGTTCCAGCCGGTGGCGGCCGACGTCAGCATGAAGTAGACGCCGTCGCGCTTGAACAGGGCCGGGGCCTCACGGTGACCGTCGTGCCAGGGGTCGGCGACCAGCGCGGCGATGCCGGTGTAGTCGGCGGTGAGCCGGTAGATCTGGAGGTCGTAGTTCTCGCGGGCCGCCGAGATCATGTAGCCGGTGCCGTCGGAGTCGACGAACACCGTGATGTCGCGGGACATGTGGGTGTTCAGCGGACGGAAGCTGCCCTGCCAGGTGTAGTCGCCGTCCACGGTGTCGGAGACGGCGACGGCGGCGCGGGCCTCGCTGTAGTCGGCGCCGTTCTCCTTGTGCATCCACATCACGTACGTGCCGGTGGCCGCGTTGTACATGACCTTCGGCCGCTCGATGTTGGCGGTGGCGAGTTCCGGGGAGCTGGACCGGCTCAGGACGTGGTTGCGGAACTCCCAGTTCTTCAGGTCGGTGGAGCGGTAGGCGTCCACGTACTGGAAGGTGTTGTCGGCGTCGCGGTGCTCACCGAACCAGTAGTAGTACGAGCCGACCTTGATGACACCCCCGCCGTGCGCGTGCACGGGGTCGCCGTCGGTCGCGGTGAACTGGGTGCCGTTGGTGATGGTCACGGCCGCCGCCTGGGCGGGTCCGGCGGTGGCGAGGGCGCCGGCCAGCGCCAGACAAAGGGCGAGGAGAACCGCGTACACACGTCTCATGAGCCACTCTCCGTGAGCGAGCCGACCTGCGGGCCTGTCTGCGCGTCGGCGACGGGGACGCCGAAGTCCGGGGTGCCGTCCGCGTTCCAGCCGAGCTTCTGCACCCGGGTGTGCCGGTTGGGGTCGTTCAGCGGATCGCCGACGATCTCCTTGTACTGCCGTGCGTGGTAGACGAGGACGTCGGTGCGGCCGTCCTCGGCGACGGTGAAGCAGTTGTGGCCGGGGCCGTACTGCTTGGTCGTGTCGTTGCTGGTGAAGACGGGCGTCGGGGACTTGGTCCAGTTGGCCGGGTCCATGAGGTCGGCGCGGGCGTCGATGGTCAGCAGGCCCATGCAGTAGTGGAAGTCGGTGGCGCTCGCCGAGTACGACATGAAGATCCGGCCGTTGCGCTTGATGAACGACGGCCCCTCGTTGACCCGGTAGCCGATGCGCTCCCAGTCGAACTCGGGTGTGGTGAGCCGTATCTGAGGTCCCGTCAGGGTGAGGGGGTCGGCCATCTTCGACAGCCAGACGGCGGTGTTGTTGTCCATGTCGGGCTCGTGCTGTGCCCAGGCGAGGTAGCGGGAACCGCGGTGGGTGAACGTGGTGGCGTCGAGGGAGAAGGTCTCCCAGGCGGTCTTCACCTGCCCACGCTCGACCCAAGTCCCCTTGAACGGGTCGCGGTTGGGGTTCTCCAGCACCCAGATTCGGATGTCCCAGATGGCCTCGGCGGGCGCGGACGCGAAGTAGATGTACCACTTGCCGTCGATGTGGTGGATCTCGGGCGCCCAGATGTGCGCGCCCATGGGCCCGGTCTCGTGCTTGCGCCAGATGACGGACTCGTCGGCGGTGGCGATCCCCCGGATGGTGCGGGAGCGGCGCAGGATGATGCGGTCGTACTCGGGGGCGGTGGCCGTGAAGTAGTAGCGGCCGTCCGTGTGGCGGTGGATGTGCGGGTCGGCGCGGTTGCGGACGAGGGGGTTGGCATACGGGGCGGGGGCGCGGCCGGCGCCCGCCGGGGCGGTGGCGGCGTGCGCGGCACCGGGAACGGTCACCAGGGCGCCTGCGGCCAGGGCGCCCTTCAGGAGGGTTCTCCGGGCCGAGGGGGCGGAGCGGGCGGTGTCTCTGGTGGAGTCGTCTCGGGTGGAGTCCCGGGCGGTGTCCTCGGACAGATCTTCGGCGCGGCTCATGCGGACTGCCTCTCGGGTGTGGGGCACTAGATGTCGGCGTGTGTGCGTATGTGGGGGAGGTGACACGAGAAACGTTCGCCATAACGAACAAGATCAGTCATTCCGAACGCCGAAAAGGTAAGCGCGTGCTACGGGAAGGTCAACGGGTCGGAAGAGACCAAAACCGCTGAGCGACTTTCTGTTATTGCCCGGGAGCTCGTCCGTCTCCTCTCACGTGGACAGTTACTCCCCCATAACCAGCCCCGCCTCCCCCGCCCGCCGGACAGTGACGGCCGCCTCGGTCCTCGCGACGGCCGCCCTTCTGCTCGGTGCCCCGCCCGCGTCGGCGGCCGGCCCCCGGGACGCCACCGCCGACGTGATCGCCGGCCGGGACGTCACCCTCACCGGCGACACGGTGGTGCGGGTGCCCGCCGGGACGACCACGTACAACGGTGTCTTCCGTGGCGAGGGCACCCTCACCGTGCGCGGCACGGGCACCCTGATCCTGACGAGGGACAGCGACTTCACGCTGCCCCGGTCCCGGCAGGGGCAGAAGGTGAGCATCCTCGGCGGCAACCACCCGTACGTCACGGTGACCAACCCCGACCCGCCCGCGGTGACGGTGGAACGGGGTGCCACCCTCCAGTACGGCAACAGCGGCAAGACGGGCCTGATCGGTCACTTCCCGTACAACACCCCGGCGTTCCGGCTGAACCAGGACAACATCCGCGTCGACGGCACCCTGCGCCTGTCCCTGACAAGCGCGTACAACCTGGGCACGATCAGCGGCGCCGGACTGCTGACCCAACCCCGTTTCCTCTGGGGCACCTGGGACCTCTCCGGCGTCCACCCCTTCTCCGGGGTGATCGACAACGGTACGCAACTCAACGCGGGCGCGCCGGAGTTCGCGACGTCGCTGCCCCGCATGCGCAAGGCCCTCAACCAGGGCACCTGGACGATCGACACGCCGCTCGGCCAGACGGTCACCATGGGGATGGACTTCTACCAGCGCGAGTACGGCAGCGACATCAACGTCCAGTCCCGTCCTGGCTCCAAGGTGGTGCTGACCGGCCAGTACAGCTGGTCGAACCAGGGCGGCGACACCAACCCGTCGCTCAGCGACCCCGCCCTCAACTGGACGCCCGCGCACAAGAACGTGAACAAGCGCGGCACCAACATCAAGGGCGCGAACGTCCAGTGGGGCGACGGCACGACGAACAAGATCTTCATGCCGGGTACGGCCGAGACGGTGTACATCAACCTCCTCGCGGCCAGGTCCCGTTCACTCCTCACGTTCGACTACGACGGCCCGGTGACCCTGGGCGCCCCCATAGGCGGCGGCCTCTTCCACGACACCCTGTCCGCGCCCGGCGCCGGGGACATCGTCATCAAGGGGACGCGCGGCAACGACGTCACGTTCGCGGCCGTCCAGTACTACGACGGGGCGACGACGGTCGAGAAGGGCGCGGTACTGCGGCTGGGGAGCGGGAAGGCGGGCGGCGACGGCGGTCTGTACACGAAGGGTTCGCTCTACAAGGTCGTGAACAACGGCTCGTTGGTGGTGCGCAACACGAGGAAGCCGGTCGCGCTGTCGCGGATCAGTGGCCGCGGCTCGTTCACCCAGTCCGGCGCGGCGACGACGACACTGACGGGCAGCGGCGTGACGTACGCCGGCACCACGACGGTCACCAAGGGCACACTGGCACTCAGGGATGGCGCAACTCTCCGACGCAGCAAGGCGATTCGGCTCACCACGGCGAGCGCGCGGCTGGACCCGGGCCCGGCCGGGCTGCGCATGGGGACCACCCTCACCGGTTCGGGGACGGTGACGGGCTCGGTGACGAACGACGGAGTCATGGCGAGCGGCTTGACGGTGACGGGTTCCTATACGCAGGGCGCGAAGGGTGAACTCGTGCTGCGGGGCGGGCCGTTGAAGGTCGGCGGGGCAGTGCGGCTGGCGGGGGCGGTGGACCTGTCGGCGGCGGGCGCGGCCCCGCATCCCGGCCGCACGATCACGGTGCTGAACCACACCGGGCGCGCGAAGACGATGGGCGCGTTCAGTGGACTGAAAGAGGGCACCTCGCTGAAGCTCGGCGACCGGACCTACCGGATCAGCTACCGGGGCGGCGACGGAAACGACGTGGTCCTGACGGCGGTCGCGAAGAAGGCGACGCCGGCGGCGACGCCGGGGGTGCGCTCGGGCGCCGCGGCGGCGGGGTCGGGCTCGGTTGCGGCGGCTGACGCGAGCACCGACTCCGGTCTGGCCGGCTCGAGTTCGGGGCTCGGCTGGTGGCCGTACGCGATGGCGGTGGGACTGCTGGCGGGGCTGATGATTCCGGCCACTCGGCGGGTGCGGGGTCGCGGGAACGGCCGGCGACGGGGCGGTCGGCACGCGGCGCAGGGCTGAATCGGGACGCAGAGCCCAACGGGGAGGGCGGGGCCTGGCGGCCCCGCCATGGGGTTCCCATACTCGGGGCATGGAATTCGCTCGACGGTGGATCTGGAGGGCGGGGTCGCGGTCGTCCGGATGCCGAAGTCCTCCGGCGCTTCCGCCGTGCCGGGGCACTGACCCCCGGCACGGCTCGGCCTGAACCGGCCCCACCGGCTCAGGGGCGTCAGACGGGCACGTACGCGCCCACGGTCCTCGTCTGACACGCGCTCGCACGCATCGGGAGACCGGCCGGCGACGGCCCCTGCGCCGTCGCCGGCCGGTCTCCCGTCCGTGTGCCGGATCCGATCAGCTCCGCGCATCCTCCGGTTCCGCCGTCTCCCGCCGCCCGCGCATCCACACGTACACCGGAATCCCCGCGAACAGGAACAGCACCCCCTGGTACACCGCCGCGTATCCCGCGCCCGCGATCAGCCAGAACGAGAACGCGAAGGACAGCGCGGCGACGACCAGGTCGCGGACCAGGCCCGCCGGGCGGACGCGGTCGCGGGTGCCTCTGGCCAGCCAGTACAGCTGGGCCGCCGCCGAGAGGAGGTACGGGACGCAGCCCGTGAACGTCGTGATCAGGACCAGGACACGGAACGTGGTGTCCGGGCCCGCCGTGTAGTTGAAGGCGATGAGGACCGTGCCGAGGATCGCGCAGGCCCAGACGCCGAAGCCGGGCACCCCGCCCTTGCCGACCTTCGCGAACGGCGCCGGGAAGAGGCCGTCGCGGGCCGCCGCGTACGGCATCTGCGCCGCCAGGAGAATCCAGCCGTTCAGGCAGCCGACGATCGACGCCACCGCGACCAGCGCGATGGCCGTGCCGCCCCAGCTGCCGCCGGTGATCGCGTTCACCGCGTCCGCGAAGGGGGCGCCGGACTTCACCAGCTTGTCGTGCGGGACCAGACCGAAGACGGCGACCGTGCCGAGGATGTAGACGAGGGCCGAGCCGAGTGTGCCCAGGACGCTCGCGCGGCCCACGTTGCGCTCGGGGTCCTCCACCTCACCCGCGCTGACCGCCGCCGACTCGACACCCAGGAAGCTGTAGAGGAGGAGCGCGGCGGAGGCTGCCAGGGCACCCGGCACACTGTCGCCCGACGCGTTGAACGCGCCGAAGTTGTCCGTGTCGACGAAGAACAGGCCCACGGTGGCGACCAGCAGCAGCGGCACGAACTTCAGGATCGTCGACACGATCTGTACGCCGCCGACCCACCGGGTGCCGGCGAAGTTCGCGGCGGCCGGCAGCCAGAGGGCGGCTATCGCGACCAGCGCACCCAGGACGTGGCTGTCGTGCAGGGGTATCAGTACGTCGACGTAGCCGACCACCGCGACCGCCAGGGCCGCGATGCTGACCCACGTCATCGTCCAGTACGACCACGCCGACAGGAAGCCCGCGAAGGGGCCGAAGGCGTCACGTGGGTACACGTAAAGGCCGCCGGTGACCGGGCTGCGGCGGGCCAGTTTGCCGAAGAGGAGTGCCAGCAGTACCGCGCCTACGGACAGGACCAGGAAGGCGAGCAGGCTGATCGAGCCGTACGGGGCGACCGTGGCCGGCAGGACGAAGATGCCGCCGCCGATGATGTTGCCCATGACGAGCGCGGTGGCGGCGGCCAGGCCGAAGGTGCGGCGGCGGGGCGCGGTCACGGTCGGCGCGGACGGAGTCAGCTCCGGCTCGTCTGCCTCGGTGGTACTGGGAGCAGTCATGACACTTCCGGTCAGCGGGGAGGAACGGGGACGGGAACGGGAACGGTGAGGGGGAGGGATACGGCAAACCTGCGAGAACGTGTGGGGAGAGCGCGATCGTAACGCCCCGTCCCACATGGTGGTCCGTCTGTTCATGTACTGGACACATACGCCCGTCGGGTTCGCCGTCGACTACCGTCGAGCCATGACCAGCGAGCCCCGCCCGACCGGCACCGTCACCCCGTTCTCCTCCCCCGTCTCCCCCTCCTTCGCCGCCGCACTGGCCACCGGCGTGCCCCTCGTCCTCGACGGCGGCATGTCCAACCAGCTGGGGTCCGCCGGTCACGACCTCAGCGACGAGCTGTGGTCGGCGCGACTGCTCGTCGAGCAGCCCGAGGCGATCGTCGACGCGCACCTCGCCTACTACGAGGCGGGCGCGGACGTCGCGATCACCTCCAGCTACCAGGCCACCTTCGAGGGCTTCGCGCAGCGCGGCATCGGCCGGGAGCGGGCCGCCGCACTGCTCGGGCTCAGCGTGGAGCTGGCCCGCGAGGCCGCCCGCCGGGCGAAGACGGAGCGGCCGTTGTGGGTGGCGGCGTCCGTGGGGCCGTACGGGGCGATGCTCGCGGACGGGTCCGAGTACCGGGGGCGGTACGGGCTGAGCGTGGACGAACTGGAGCGTTTCCACCGGCCTCGGGTGGAGGTGCTGGCCGCCGCCGGGCCCGATGTGCTGGCCCTGGAGACCGTGCCCGACATCGAAGAGGCCGACGCCCTGCTGCGCGCGGTGCGCGGGCTCGGGGTGCCGGTATGGCTGTCGTACAGCGTGGCCGGGGAGGAGACCCGGGCCGGGCAGCCGTTGACGGAGGCGTTCGCGTTGGCCGGTGCGGCGGACGAGGTCGTCGCGGTCGGCGTGAACTGCTGTGCGCCCGAGGACGTGGACCGCGCCGTGGAGCTGGCGGCCCGCGTGACCGGGAAGCCGGTCGTGGTCTATCCGAACAGCGGTGAGGTCTGGGACGCCGACGCCCGCGCCTGGAGCGGCAGTTCGACCTTCGCCGCCGGTCAGGTGACGGGCTGGCGGGACGCCGGGGCGCGGCTGATCGGCGGATGCTGCCGGGTGGGGCCGCAGGCGATCACGTCGATCGCCGACACGTTGCGGTGACCGCGTACGCGGTGCCCTGGGTGCGCAGCAGCGTCTCCCGGTCGACGGCGGCGAAGGCCTCGGCGGTCGCCGGGATCTTCAGCCGGGCCGCCATCCGGCGCACCATCCGCCGTACCTTGTCACGGTCGCTCACCTCGGGCGGCCCGCTCTGCAGCACCGCCCGCCGGAAGAGGCCCTGGGCCCGTGGGGAGGCGAGCAGCGCGCCGACGCTGATCGCGCCGGCCGACTGGCCGAAGACGGTGACCCGGTCGGGGTCGCCGCCGAAGGCCGCGATCGACGCCCGCACCCACTCCAGCGCGGCGAGCTGGTCACGCAGGCCGGGGTTCGCGGGTGCGTCCGGGAAGAGACCGTAACCCTCCACGCCCAGGCGGTAGTTGATCGACACCAGGACCACGCCGTCGCGGGCGAAGGCGTGGCCGTCGTAGACGGGGACGGCCGAGGAGCCACGGATCAGGGCGCCGCCGTGGATCCACACCATGACCGGGAGCCGGGCCCCGCTGCCGAGCTCGGGTGTCCACACGTTGAGATTGAGGCAGTCGTCGCCGGGCACCGCCGGGTCCGACAGCAGCCGGGCGAAGGCCTCGGAGTACGGCGGTTTCGGCGCGGTGGGGCCGAAGCCGCCCGCGTCCCGTACCCCGTCCCAGGGGGTGGGCGGCACGGGCGGCCTGAATCTGCGGGGGCCGAAGGGCGGTGCGGCGTACGGGATGCCTCGGAACACGGCGATCCCGTCGCCCTCGTATCGGCCTCGGACGTCCCCGTGGGGCGTCCGCACCACCGGATCCGTCGGGTCTGCCGTCATGTGCCCACCGGCTTCCTCGCCGCTTGTGAACCGTTCAGATCAGAGCACCACATGACCTGCCGGTATTCCCGCGCGAGGAACCGAAGAAGGGCTGTTTGGCGTACATGAACGTGCCCGAAGCCGGCTGGTCGTCGAACATTTCGATACCCTCCACGGGCCCCACTCCGGCGGTCGTCGCCCGGGAGGCCGGGGTTTCCGGGCCGGCCGCCTCGAAGGTCGTCGACGGCGAGAGAGAGCGGCCCGCGTTCGGGCCGGCTGGTCCCGCACGTCGGCGCGCCTCTGCTAGACAGGTGCGATGACAGGTACCCCGGCAGGGCAGACAGCGCTCGTCGTACGGATCCCGGAGGCGGAGCCCGCGGTGGGGCTGTTGCGTGAGCGACTTGATCCGGCGGCGCGCGAGGGCGCTTCGGCCCATGTGACCGTGCTGTTCCCCTTTCTCCCGGCGAGCGGAGTCGACGACGGCGTCCTCGCCGCCCTGGGCGAGGTGATCGGGCGGCACCAGTCCTTCCGGGTCGGGTTCGAGCGGTGCGGGCGGTTGCCGGGGCTGCTGTATCTCGCCCCGGAACCGGACGCGCCGTTCCGGCGGCTCACCGACGCGATCGTGGAACGGTGGCCGCAGACACCGCCGTACGGCGGGAAGTACGACGATGTCGTCCCGCATCTCACCGTCGCGCAGCGGCAGGCGGACGCCGCCGTGCTGGAGAAGGCGGAGGCCGACCTCGACAGCCGTCTTCCCTTCACCGCTCAGGTGTCGTCGGTCGATCTCGTGGCGTACGACGGCACGCGGTGGCAGCACCGGATGTCGTTCCCGCTCCGCCCCTGAAGGGGGAGGCCCGACGCGTCCGATTCGTTCAAGACCGGCCGGGGGTGACCTGCCTAACGTGGCCGTATGACTACACGACCTCCCACTCCCAGGTTCGATGCCATCGGCATCGTCGTCTCCGACCTCGCCGCCTCCGTCGCCTTCTACCGCAGGCTCGGTCTCGAATTCCCCGAGGGAGCCGAGAAGCAGCCGCATGTCGAGGCCGAACTCCCGGGCGGGCTGAGGCTGTTGCTCGACACCGAGGAGACGGTCCGGTCCTTCCACCCCGGGTGGCGGCCGCCGAGCGGGGGCGGCCGGATCGGGCTGGCGATGCTGTGCGGTTCACCCACCGAAGTCGACGCCCTGTACGAGGAGTTGACGGGGGCGGGGTACCGGAGCGAGCTCAAGCCCTGGGACGCCGTGTGGGGACAGCGGTACGCGTGTGTCCTCGATCCGGACGGCAACGGGGTCGACCTGTTCGCCCCTCTGGCCTCCTCCCCCTCCCCCGCCGAGTAGCTTCCCCAGCGGCATCCCCGCCAACTCCCTTACGTCCCGGGCGAAGTGGGCCTGGTCGGCGTACCCGGTGCGGGTGGCCGTCTCCGCGAACGCCACCCCGCCGCGGGCCATGGCCAGCGCGCGCTGGAAGCGGAGGACGCGGCCCGGGGTCTTGGGACCGTAACCGAAGGCGGCGAGGGAACGCCGGTGCAACTGGCGGGCGCTGAGGCCCAGTTCGTCGGCCGTACGCCCGACCGGGCGGCCCGCTTCCAGGGCGGCGACGAGGGCGCCCAGCAGGGGATCGGGGGCGGGTGTGCGCGCCGCACGTTCCAACGCCACCTCTTCGAGCGCCGCCGCCGGATCGGGCGCCCCATCGACACGTGCGCTCAGGCGCCGCACCTGCGAGGCGTCCCAGAGGTCGGCCAACTCGACGCGGCGGTTCCGGAGTTCTTGCGCGGGCACGCCCAGCAGGGCCGGCGCCGTGCCCGGGGGGAAGCGGACGCCCGCCCAGTGCGCGGGGGCGCCGTCGGGGACGTACGCGCGGGTGTCGGGCCCCGCGACGAGCAGCCGACCCTCGCGCCACAGCAGGTCCATGCAGCCGTCGGGCAGCACGGGCCGGACGCCGGATCCGGTCGGGGTGTTCGTCCACACCACCGCGCCCGGCAGACGGGAGGGCCGTTCCTCATACACGTAGGAAAGGCTATGCCCTGGGCGCCCGGTGTTCCTGCGGGGCACCGGGGAGGGTTACGTCGCCGGGGTGGCCGACGTGGAGGGCGTGTCCGGGGTCGCTCAGTCGCCCGGCGAGGAGATCGTCCCTGGACCGTAGGCGCGCCCCGGGGCCGGTGGGCAGGCGGTCCGGCAGTCCCGTCACCGAGGCTTTCCCGGTCCACCGGACCCTCCCGGTGACCGCGTCCCATCCGCGAGGGGTCCGACGGGTCGGGAGACTCCGCCCGTCGCCGCCACCGCGTATCCGATCCGCCCCCGCAGACGACGGCAGGCCGATACGCGGCCAGGGGTATTGGGGTGTGTCCATCCTCGCCGCCGACGAGGACACCTCCGCAAGCGGGCCGGGCGGCGATGATCGCGTCCCGGGATTACCCGGCAGTCCGGCAGCCCC
>Ga0136846_1207601_pt1 | contig 14285 bp, 13 predicted proteins | sample HopSoiMetagenom2_FD_96841 | JGI IMG/M metagenome (GOLD analysis project Ga0136846, IMG submission 96841) | Grasslands soil microbial communities from Hopland, California, USA - 2 Assembly 2016 (version 4) | ecosystem: Environmental > Terrestrial > Soil > Grasslands | place: USA: Hopland...
AGAACGCCGGCCTGGATGGCGGCGCCGAGAGCGACGACTTCATCCGGGTTGACGCCCTTGTGCGGCTCCTTGCCGAACAGCTGCTTGACGACTTCCTGAACCTTCGGCATGCGGCTCATGCCGCCGACGAGAACGACTTCGTCGATCTCGGCAGCCGTGACGCCGGCATCCTTGAGGGCGGCCTTGCACGGCGCGATGGTGCGCTGCACGAGGTCGTCGACCAGGCTTTCCAGCTTGGCGCGGGTCAGCTTCAGCGTCAGGTGCTTCGGGCCGGTGGCGTCAGCGGTGATGAAGGGCAGGTTGATTTCGGTCTGCTGCGCGGAAGACAGTTCGATCTTCGCCTTTTCGGCAGCTTCCTTGAGGCGCTGCAGAGCGAGCTTGTCGCCCTTGAGGTCGATGCCGTTATCCTTCTTGAACTCGGCGACCAGATATTCGACGAGACGCATGTCGAAGTCTTCACCGCCAAGGAAGGTATCGCCGTTGGTCGACTTCACTTCGAAGACGCCGTCGCCGATTTCCAGGATCGAAATATCGAAGGTGCCGCCGCCAAGGTCGTAGACGGCGATGGTCTTGCCGTCCTTCTTGTCGAGGCCGTAGGCGAGTGCGGCAGCGGTCGGCTCGTTGATGATGCGCAGGACCTCAAGACCGGCGATGCGGCCGGCATCCTTGGTTGCCTGGCGCTGTGCGTCGTTGAAGTAGGCGGGAACGGTGATGACGGCCTTTTCGACCTTTTCGCCGAGATAGGCTTCAGCCGTTTCCTTCATCTTCTGAAGGATCATTGCGGAAACCTGCGCGGGCGAATAGCCCTTGCCATGGGCTTCGACCCAGGCGTCGCCATTGTCGCCGCGAACGATGTTGAAAGGAACAAGATGCTTGTCCTTTTCAACGGTCGGATCTTCGTAGCGGCGGCCGATGAGGCGCTTGACAGCGAAGAGGGTATTGGTGGGGTTGGTGACCGCCTGGCGCTTGGCCGGCTGGCCGACGAGGCGTTCGCCGTCTTCAGTGAAGGCTACCATAGAAGGGGTAGTGCGGGCGCCTTCGGCATTTTCGATCACTTTCGCGTCTTTACCGTCCATGACGGCGACGCAGGAATTCGTCGTTCCAAGGTCGATACCAATTACTTTTGCCATGTCATTCTCTCCTTGAAGCAAGCTATCGGAACCCCTGTCAGGCATTCCATTGACAGCCCCTTACGGGATGGTCTTGAGGATTGCGCAGCCATGACTGCGGTGATGCGGCGTATATAAGTAGCGATTTTACTGACTGCAAGGCGGGAAATCACCCGGAATCCAGCAAAACGAATGGTTTGTCGCTCAAACTCCACAGTGCCGCATTGCGCCTGCGGAGCTGGGGAATTAGCGCGACCATCTATCAGATCAGCCTTGCTTCCGCCATGCAAGCGACAATCACGGGAATCGCTTTCTTATCGTCCCAGGATGACGTCCAGCAGCGACGTGCGACGCGGCCTGACCGTTGCCGTCGTCGGACCGGGATCGCCGATGTCGGCTGGCGGGATATCGCCGGTATCATAGGGGGCGGCGCGGTAGGGATTGGTGTCATTGGCAAGGTTTGCGGGCGGCAGGTCCTCAAGCTCGTCGTTACCAGCGGTTTGATTGCCCTGCTGCGGGATCGGTTGCTGCACTGGGCGTTGCTGGAGCGTCGGTTGGTCCTGATGCTGCACGGCCTGGCCGCCACCGAGCGTGCCGGAGATAATGCTGCCGATCGTCGTCGGCTGGTCGGCGCCCGGTGCGGATTGCGCCACCGGCGCGCCGTTGTCGATGATCTGGCCGCCGCCGAAGATCGGGGTCGGGGTCAGGCCCTTATGGGCGGCGATCATGAATTCCTTCCAGGCCTTGGCCGGCAGTCCGCCGCCCGTTACCTTCTTCATGGATTTGCCGTCGTCATTGCCGAACCAGACGCCTGTCGTCAGATGGCTGGTGAAGCCGACGAACAGCGCGTCGCGGAAGGATTGCGTCGTGCCGCTCTTGCCGGCGGCCTGCCAGCCGGGAATGCGGGCGGATTTGCCGGTGCCGAAATTGATGACGCCAGCCATCATCGAATTCATGTTGGTGACGACATCGGGGTTCAGGACCCGTGGCGGACTGTCGAAATTCGCCTGGTAGAGCACCTTACCGGAGACCGTCGTCACCTTGGTGATGACATGCGGCGTCGCCTTGAAACCGCCATTCATGAAGGAGGCATAGGCCGAGGTCAGCTCCAGCAGCGACACTTCCGAGGTGCCGAGCGCGATCGAGGCATTGGCCTGCAGGTCGGATTCGATGCCAAGTCTGTGGGCGACCTTGACCACCTGATCAGGCCCGACTTCGTTCGCAAGCTGGGCGGCGACCGTGTTCAGCGAATGGGCGATAGCGGTCGCGAGCGTGACCGGACCCGTATATTTCTGCTCGTAGTTCTCCGGCGCCCAATTGCCGATCTTCACCGGCGCATCGTTGCGGATTGAATTCGGCGTCAGGCCCATCTCCAGCGCGGCGGTATAGACGAATGGTTTGAAGGCCGAGCCCGGCTGACGCTTGGCGGTGACGGCGCGGTTGAACTGGCTCTGCGCATAGTCCCGGCCGCCGACCAGCGCTCGGATCGCGCCCGTCGCGTCGACGGCAACGAGCGAGGCCTGTGAGGCGCTGAGCTTCTTGCCGTCCTTGGCAAGCACGTCGTTCAATGCCTGTTCGGCCTTTTCCTCCAGCGACATGTCGATGGTGGTGTCGACGGTCAGGTCTTCCTTGATATCGCCGCCGATCAGGCCGGGAAGCTGGCCCATGACCATGTCGGCCACATAATTTTCCGCGCCGCTCCAATAGCTCTTGGCCCGCGTCGGCGGCTGTGACATCGCGGTCTTGATGTCGGCCTCGCTGATGAAGCCCTGGTCACGCATCGCCTGCAGCACCAGTTGGGCGCGGGCTTCGGCGGCGGCGGGATCGCGCGCCGGCGACAGTTTCGATGGCGCCTTGACGAGGCCGGCGAGCATCGCCGCTTCGCCAAGGTTCACATCGCGGGCCGATTTGTTGAAGTAGCGCCTTGACGCCGCCTCGACGCCATAGGCGTTCGAGCCGAAATAGACGCGGTTCAGATACATCGCCAGGATCTGGTCCTTGGTGAACTTGTGCTCCAGCCAGATGGCGAGCAGCACTTCCTGCACCTTGCGCTCCAGCGTGCGCTCCGGCGACAGAAAGAGGTTCTTGGCAAGCTGCTGCGTCAGCGTCGACCCGCCCTGGACGGCATGGCCGGTGAGTATGTTCGTCACCACCGCGCGGCCGAGCCCGATCGGATCGAAGCCGAAATGGGAGTAAAAGCGATGATCCTCGATGGCGATCAGCGCCTCGGGAATATAGGGCGACATGTCGCCCAGCGCCAAGGCCTCGCCGCCGGTCGTGCCGCGATTGGCGATGATGCTGCCGTCGAGATCGGCGATCTTGACGTTCGGCGGCCGTTCGGGGATAGCCCAGGTGCTAGCGCTCGGCATGCGCGAGCCGTAGTAGACCACCAGCCCTGCAAGCCCGATACCGGCCCAGATGCCGAGTACGATACCCCAATAGATCGCGGAGCGAATGAAGCCGAAGAAGCCGCCGCCGGAGCGCCGCTTCTGCTGCTTACGCCGCCGGTTGGAGCGGCGTGGCTTGTCGGCTTCGGGAGTGTTGTCGCGCCTGGAGCTTTCACGTGCCGATGAGCGTCCGCCGCCGGCAACGCGTTCCCCGGCGCTGAAACCATCATCGCGACGTTCCTTACCGCTTGAAAAGGATGGTTCTATCCTCTGGCCTGATCTGCTTTTGCCTGCCATTGCGGACTGGTCGTACCCCTGATGGTTCCATGGATCTGTATCTGACGCCGGCTCCGCCAGGACTGCGCCGCGCATCCGTTTCGGGACGCGCAAAAGAAAAACCGCCAGCGCTTTCTGCCGGCCCATAAGCTTGAAAATCGATGATGCTTTTCAAGCTTATGGTCCGCTGGCATTCGCTCACGAAATGGTCGCGAAGACGTCGACGCCCGAGTGGATTGTAAATGCGGCGATTTAAGGAGGGATTAAGAATCCTTCCCCGGCCGATCATGGCGCCGAGATCCGTCCATTTGTGATGGTATCGTGCAAGGAACTTTTCCTCATCTCGGGCATTCTCTTCTCACAAAAACAAGAGGGCGAGCGCAATGAGTTCACATGTCGCGATAGAGAGCGTCGGCGAGACCAAGCTGCGGGAAGTCTGGAGTGTCGAGGTTTTCGCGCGTCGACACAGGATTTGCAAGGAGGAGGAAGTTCGGCTGAAGGAACTGTTCGGCGACTTCGCCACCAAGCAGGAATTGCTATCGAACGCGCAGCGGCCACCTCTGTTTCGCTGAAGCGGATTGCTAGGCCGCAGCGGTGTTCATGGGATGTTCATCGCGGGATCGCTACAACGGCGAGGTCTACTGCGGTGGAGGCTTACCATGTGGAAACGCTTTGAATTGTGGCTGGTTGATCTGTTGGACCGCGTATTCGGGTTGGAAGAACTCGCCCGCCGCGCCGGCTTTTCAGCCGATGACGCGAAGCGCATCGCGCGGGAAAAGTAGATTGGAGCATCAGGTTTACCCAGGCTTACGATGTCGCCTTCACACGGATGCTCACGCCGTAATGTGGTATTTGGCGTGAAATATTACGGAGCCGATCCTCTGCATGCCAACTGGCATTTACCCTCTCCGGATCATTTCGCTCCCATCTGCCGCACTCGCGATGTTCCATATTTTCGAATGCACTGATTGAGGTTATAGTAATGGCTTGTGGCCGTCTTCCCGGCGGTCCCAAGAGCTTGATAGCGCGTGAGGAGGAGTATTCATGCGACACATCAAATGGAGCAATCCGGTCGAGATCGGCTTCGCTCAAGGCAGCTTCCAGACAGTGACCGGCCCTTCCGAGGCGCTGAATTGCATGGCCAATCTCTGGCCGGATCGACGCGGCCCGTTCTATGTGGCTGCGAGAAGCGTTTGCCGGGCTGCGATCGACGGGCGGAAATCCGCTGAGGAAGCCCGCGAGATATTCATCTCGGCCATGCGCGAAGCGCATTTGAAAACCCATTGAGGCGGCGCGGCGCTTTGACGCCGCCCTGACCGTCAAATTTGCCAGACCGGCGGATGCCGGGCGCAATCGCGCAACCTGCGAGCGCGCGCTTTCCCCGCGAAGATAAACATGTTTGCCTTTGACCCCGCATTGCGTTGCCGATTGGGCCGCATATGAGGCCAATAAAAAAGGCCAGCGATGTCGGTCGCTGGCCTCGGTTATTTTGCCGTCATAACGACTATCGATTGGAGCCCCTCGGGCTCATGCGGCAATCGGCCTGAGACGTTGGGCAGGGAGCGACATTGTCCTGGCTGTACTGCCCTGGCGGGCGACCACTCGGCCGTCCGTTGCCCTGCTGTTGCGGCTGTGGCTGTGGTTGCGCCTGGGGCTGTGGTTGTGGCTGTGGTTGCGGTTGTGCCTGCTGGGGCTGCGGCTCGGGACGGCGCTGCTGATTGTCCTGGCGGTTGTCGTCGCGCCGGCGATCCTGCCGGTTGCCGCCCCAACCCTGGTTGTCGTCCTGCCGGTTCCAATCGCGGTTGCGATCCCGCCGCCGCTGGCCCCAGTCCTGATCATTGTCCGGCTGGTTGCCCCAATCCCCGTTATCGTCTTGTTGGTTGCTCCAGTCGCGGTTCCGGTCCGGGCGGCGATCCCAGTTATTGTCCCAGCCGGGATTGCGGTCGGGACGGCGATCCCATCCCGAATCCGGTCGACGGTCAACCCAGCCTGGTCCTCGGCGCCAGCGGTCGCGATCGCGATAGAAATCGCGGCCCCGATAATAGCGGCCCCAATAATCGTCGAAGTTGAAGGTGATGGTGGGGATGCCGAGAGGGCGGTAATATTGCGGGCCGACATAGATGCGGCGCGATTGATAGCTTGCCTGGATATACCGACCGGCGACCCAGCCGCGTCCGCCGACGAAGGAGACGTCGCACCAGGGCGTTTCATTGAGGCAGCCGTTGATCTCCAGCGGCGCGCCGACGGGAATCATGGTCACCGCCGGATATTGCGTGCTTGGACCAGATCGCATGTTGACGTTTGCGGTGGCAAAACCCTCCGCGGCTTCCGCAAGCGCCGGTAGCGCAACGAATGCGGTCAGCGTGATTGCGGCCAGAAGCTTGTGTCTCATGAATGTTCTCCCTTGCGCGCTGCTGGCGCCATGGTTTACCCGGCGCCGCGCCGATTGTGGTGGGCCGCCTGCCCGCATAGCCGCCAAGAAGCGCCTGACGCGGTTACAGAACCCGGCTTGCCGTTTCCAGTTTCAATAAGATCAAAGCAGGCGCCTTCACGGGATTTTGGAAGATCCAACGCCATTCTTTCAATCTTTTCCGAGGTTTTACGAGAGTTTGCATGAATGCAGCTTGAACGGGTGCGCGCAATATCCTCTAAATCACCGGAAACATTTATGGAGGTTTGCTTATTATTTTTTCGCTATAGAGGTTTTTATCTCGCCGTCCTTGAAATCACCGTATTCCCACCCGATATAGGCTTCAGTCATGCAGCCGATGAATGCGTGGCGCGCTTCAAAGCGAGCCCCTTGCATTCCCTGGACATTGCGAAAGTGGCGTTGACCATGTGTTAACCTTTCGCGATCAATCTGGCTGCGGTTCCGCCTTACCTTTGACCACGGATGTACTGGCACTGATGTGAGGATGGATGACGAAAGGCCGGTTTGTTCCGGCCTTTTTGTTGATTGACTGTTGATGGCGTGCTTTGCGGAAGCGGAGCGCGCCATTTCTATTTTTACCCCTCTTGTTCCGGCCAAAGAAAAACCGCCACGGTTACCCGCGGCGGTTTCATGGAAAGAGGCGCCCGACGAAGCCGGGCGAAATCCTTTAGTTGGCTGCTTTGGCGGCGACCTTGACGACCTTGGCCGACTTTGCGGCGACAGGTCCCTTCTCGGCCGGAACATAGCCGGCGCCGATCGCGACGTTCAGCGAGATATAGTCGATGGCGCTTTGCTGTATAGCCGTTGCAAGGCTTTCCTGCGCGGTCGAAACGTTGCGCTGTGCATCGAGAACGTCGAGCAGCGAGGAGGCGCCGTCCTTATAGCTTGCCGTCGAAAGCGAGAGGGCTTCCTGGTAGGATTTCACCTGCGCGCCCAATGCCGAGACGGTTTGTGCATCGCGGCTGACGGCCGATAGTGCGTTTTCGACGTCTTCGACAGCCGACCGTACCGTCTGTTGCCAGACGACATACTGCTCGCGGCTCGACGATTCGGCGGTCTTGACGTTGGCGCGGAGCGCGCCGCCATCGAAGATCGGCAGCGTCAGGGTCGGGCCGAACGACCAGGTCGTCAGGCTGCCGCTTCTCGACGATGTGTGGACGTAGGACGGCGAGATCGCGCCGCTGAGGGTGATCGTCGGGAAGAGCTGTGCTTCCGCCACGCCGATCTGTGCGGTTGCGGAGGCAAGGTTACGCTCCGCGACACGGATATCGGGCCGGTTGCGGATCAGGTCGGCCGGGACACCCGAATTGACGCGACCACGGAACACCGGCTGCTTACCGCCGCTTTGCAGCTGGGCAATAATGGTTGACGACGGCACGTTGAGCAGCGTTGCAATATGATGCACCTGCTGGCGATAGCTGATCTCGAGACCCGGAATGGTCGAAAGCGTCGAGTTGACGAGGCCTTCGGCTTGGACAACATCGAGGCGGGAAGCCGCGCCGGCTTCGAGCTGGAACTTCGTCAGCGAGAGCGTATCGCGGCGGGACCTCAGATTGTCCTGCGCGATCCGGATGCGAGCCTGGTAGTAGCGGGCGTTGACGTAGCTGTTTGCCAGATCCTGCAGATAGGTCAGGCGTGCGGTGTCGACGCTGGAATAGGCCGCGTCGAGCGATGCGATGGCACCTTCGCGGGCGCGACGATACTGACCCCAGAGGTCGAGCAGCCACGAAGCAGAGGCTCCGCCACCGGTGGAGTTTTGCGTTTCGTCCTGCGTACGCAAGCTGCCCTTCTGGCCGCTGGTCGTATGGTCGCCGGAAACCGTAAGGCTCGGCAGTCCGCCAGCGCCGGCGGTAACGACCGCGGCCTGCGCCTGATTGATGCGTTCCAGCGCCTGCAGGATGTTAAGGTTTTCGGCAAGTCCCTGCTCGGCAAATGCCGTCAATTTCGAATCGCCGAAGGCGGTCCACCATTTGGAGCCGGCGAGATCGCCGTTGATCTTCGTACCGCCCTCCGAGAACTTGGCCGGGAGGGGCATTTCCGGTGGCTTATGATCGGGGCCGCTGACGCAACCTGCTAGAAGAAGAAGCAGGGCGGGGGCGGCAGTACGAATGGATACCATCACATTATCCCACAATTCAATTTACATGATCACTATCTAAACGGGGCCAGCAAGACCCCATATCTTTCGGCGCTTCTGCCTACGCAATACAAAAAACGGTCCGAAGCAGTCGGCGCCAATCTAGCAACGAGTTTCGCAATAGCACAGTGCCTTTTGCCATTTCTCGTCGGCGAACATATGTGGGATCGTGACAAATATCAGGCTTTTGGTAAAAAATTTTTAAAGTGTTGCAAAAAGCATACCCTAACTCCCACAATCCATGATTGCCGTAGTTAGGAAGACTGGCAAAATTTGCAACCAAAAGAATGCATTCCCCACCGTGGTACGGTCGAAACGACCATCGTAGGCCCTCACGGGAAATAGCGTTGGAGGCTTGCGCGAACCCGGTCGCGCGGTGTTGCGCCGCGGTTGTCGGGAACAAAAGCTGCGCCCGTGATCGCTTCGTAAGCACGAATATACACTTTCGAGGTCTGCTCGACGAGGTCGAGCGGGATCTCCGGGATCTCGTCCTTATAGGGATCGCAGCGTTCGGCTACCCAGGCGCGGACGAAATCCTTGTCGAAACTTGCAGGGCGCGCGCCTTTATCGAAGCTGTCCTGGTAACCGTCGGCCAACCAGTAACGGCTGCTGTCCGGCGTATGGATTTCGTCGGCGAGGATGATGGTGCCGTTTTCATCGGTGCCGAATTCATATTTGGTGTCGACCAGGATCAGCCCCCGCTTGCTGGCGATCTCCTGGCCGCGCGCGAACAAGGCCAGTGCGTAATCCGATAGCGTCCGCCACTGCTCGCTTGTCAGAAGCCCGCCATCGACGATCTGCGCCGGCGTCAGCGGTTCGTCATGGCCGCCGTCGAATTCCTTGCTGGTCGGCGTGATGATCGGCTCCGGCAGGATCTGGTTGTCGCGCATGCCGTCCGGCAGCGTGATGCCGTACATCTCGCGCTGACCCTTCTTATAGAGCGTCAGGATCGAGGTGCCGGTGGTGCCGGCCAGATAGCCGCGCACGACCACCTCCACCGGTAATATGTCGAGCCGCTTGCCGATGACGACATTCGGGTCGGGATAGGCGAGGACATGGTTCGGGCAGATGTCCTTGGTCGCCTCGAACCAGTAGCGCGCCGTCTGTGTCAGCACCTGGCCCTTGTAGGGAATGCAGGTGAGGATGCGGTCGAAGGCGCTCAGCCGGTCGGTGCTGATGATGATGCGGCTGCCGTCCGGCAGGTCGTAATTCTCGCGCACCTTGCCGCGGTAATAATTGGGCAGTTCCGGGAAATGGGCTTCGGAGAGAATTCGCAAGACGTCCACCAGCAGGCTCGTGCATCCGCCCTGCGGACGCTTCATGACTGGACCCTTAATTTGTGCTCCGCCGATGTCAAGTAAAACGCGGCCTCAAATCTGGAGCCAGCCGATCAAGGCCGACGCCAGCCGTCGTTCTTGGTCCGGTCAAGGATCGGTGTCGAAAACACGCCGACGATCCGCTCACTCCATGGCTTGCCTGTCGCATCGACCCGCTCTCGCCAGCGCTCGGATTGCAGCATGGCCGCGCCGATGACCACGGGTTCGATGGCGCATGCGCTCAGAAGCTCCAGGCCCGAGACGATCGAGGCGCCGCTCGAGATCACGTCGTCGATCAGCGCCACCCGCTTCCCCTCAAGCAGCGGCAGCATGCGCGGGTCTATATAGAGACGTTTTTCCTGGTTTGGGGTGGTGATCGAGGAGAGGGAGACCGATAGTTCCTCGCGATACCAGAACTTGCGCGAGGTGCCGAGCGGCACATAGCGCTGATGGCCGAGCGCCCGGGCAACCGCGCTTGCCAATGTCAACCCAAGCGTCGGCAGACCGGCGATGACATCGATATCATAAGCTGCGATCCGCTCGGCCAGCGCTTGTGCCAGCGCCTCCTGCACGGAAAAACCTGCCTGGTTGATGATCAGCGACGCCAGTGCATGCTCGCCATCGGCAAGCCCGCGGATCGGCAGGCGCAATTGCCGTCCGTCGGGCAGTTCCGCCACGTAGAAATCGCGGAATTCGCCCGATGTCGGAAAGCTTTGCGGCGGATGAAGCTCCTGCCAGAAATCATGGGGCTGCATTGCGTCCCGCCTTCGTTCGATTGCGTCCGGTCTTCTCCATGCCGGCGTGCCGGCGAAGTCCGAGAACCTCCGCTTCCGTCAGAGGTCTCACCGCGCCCTTTGCGAGATCGCCGAGCGCAATGTCGCCGAAGGAGACGCGCACCAGCCGCAGGCACTCGACGCTCAGCACCTCCAGCATCCGGCGGATCTGCCGGTTGCGGCCCTCCTTGAGCTCGACCTCGATCCAGCCGTTGCGCTCGCCGCTGCGCAAGAGGCGAGCGGCACTCGCGGTCAGAAGCTCGCCGTCGTTGACGATCCCGCGCTCCATGCGCTCCAGCAGTTCCTGCGTCATGATTGTATTGACCTGGACATGATAGATTTTGCCGACATGGCTGATCGGATCGAGTAGCGCCTGCGCCAGCACGGTGTCGTTGGTAAAGAGAAGCAGCCCTTCGCTTGCCTTGTCCAGCCGCCCGACGGGCGCCAGATGCCGGGCGTCGATGTCTAGCAGACAATCATAGACCGTCGGCCGTCCCTCGGGATCGTCGCGCGTCGTCACCAGTCCGCGCGGCTTGTTCAGCATGAAATAGAGCTTCTTCTCCGCGAATATCGCCGCGCCATCGACGGCGATCCGCGCGCGATCGAGATCGATCCAGGCGGTGGGATCGGTGATCTCCCGGCCGTCGACCGCCACGCGGCCGGCCGCAATCAGTGCTTCCGCCTGCGTGCGTGAACAATAGCCGAGCTTCGACAGCGCCCGCGGCAATGTCACGCGTTTGCCGTCGCTTTCCTGCCGGCCCTTTGCCGGCTTACCCGATCTTTGCGGAGAATGCCTTTGGCTCACCCCTTGCCTCGTCCTTGTCCTGCCACGGTCGGGCGCATGGCCCGATGATGACAATCCTTTCGCATGAGGATAGCCCCGACGCAAATACCGGAACCGGGAAATGCGTGAAGACAGGCAGGGCTCGCGCCTTTCGGCGCGAGCCCTGACGAGGGTCCGGAGCCGTGATGGTGTCGGGTAGGGCGACATTGGGGTTGGTGTCGCCCTGGGCTCCGCAGGGACAAGGGCAAACCTGCCTGACGGCTGTTTCCTGGATTTTTCAGAAAGGCGGAAATTTGTTACAGTTTGTAACGCCGGTCGTTTCCCTGTTGTCAAAGACGCCCATTGCCTCGCATGGATGAACCATGGCTTCCGCATCGCTTCTACTGGTCGAGGACGACCGCGAAATAAGAGCGCTCCTCGAGGAGTTCCTGAGCCGCGAGGATTTTGCCGTCGAGGCGGTCGAAAGTGCTGCCGCCATGGATCGTGCGCTGGCCAGGGGATTTCCCGATCTCATCGTTCTCGATCTGATGCTGCCGGGCGAGGACGGTCTATCGGCCTGCCGCCGCATTCGGGCGCGCAGCCGCGTGCCGATCCTGATGCTGACGGCGAAGTCAGAGGATATAGACCGCATTCTCGGCCTGGAGATGGGCGCCGACGATTATCTCGGCAAGCCCTTCAATCCGCGCGAGCTCCTGGCGCGCATCCGCGCCATCCTGCGTCGTGCCGGGCCGGAGCGCCCTGACGAAGCGAGTGGCCAGCGGCGGCGCAAGAGCTTTGCCGGCCTCATCGTCGATCTCGACGGCAGGGCGATCGAGATGGAAGGCGAAGGCCCGCTGCGACTGACGACCGCCGAGTTCGACCTGCTCATCTGCTTCCTCGAGCGGCCGCGCCGGGTGCTGTCGCGTGACCAGTTGCTCGACTGGACGCGTGGTCGCGGCGCCGATCCCTTCGACCGCACCATTGACGTGACTGTCTCGCGGCTTCGCACCAAGCTGGCGCAATATCTGCCTGATGGCGCGCAGGTGATCACCACGGTGCGCAATGCCGGCTACCTGTTGACCGCTGAAGTGAGGGATGTCTGAACCATGCTGAAACTCGGTCTCGTTGCGCGTATCATCATGATCGTCGCCGTGGCGCTGTTCGTTATCCAGCTTGCTGCCCTCGTTGCCGCCAGTTTGAAACCGGATTCGCCGCTCAGCCACCAGCTGTCGCGGGCGACGCAGATCATGGCGGCGGTGCGCCTCCTTGATGTCATCCCGCCCGAGGCGCGCGAGCAAGCCGTGCGTGCTCTGAATGCGACCGGTCTTGATCTGCGTCTGGTCGACGGCGCGCCGCCTACGAAAAACGGGGACGCGCCCGACCCGACCCTTGGTCGTAAACTGGCTCGCGAACTTGCCGGCATCGCGCTCGGCGACCGCTACTTCAGTATGCGCACGCTGCCCGAACGGCCGCAGGGCTGGTTTTCGGTCGGCGCTCCCGACCGGACGATTGAAGTGTCGATCGGCATTGCAGGCGGCAAGGTTGCCGTCTTCAACCTTGCCGATACGCCGACCGTGCGGCTGCGCGGTGTCCCCGTCGGCTTCATGGCCGGCCTTCTCGGCGTGCTGGTGGCGGTGATCGCCATTGCCGCCGTGGCGCGCGAGACCCGCCCGTTGACGCGATTGTCGCGCACCGTCAATTCCATCGGCAAGGGCCTGCAGCCGATCAATATACCGGAGCGTGGCGCCTGCGAGTTGCGCGCGCTGATCCGCGCCATCAACGGCATGCAGTTGCGCATCGCCGCATTGGTCAACAACCGTACCCTGATCCTCGGCGCGATTTCCCATGATCTGCGGACCTATCTCACCCGTTTTCGCCTGCGCATGGAGCTGATGCCGGATACGCCGCATCGCGAGCGGGCGATCGCCGATGTCGAGGCCATGCAGCGCCTTGTCGAGGAGGCGCTTGGTTTCGCCCGCAGCACCGTCGTTTCCGCGGGCAGGGATATCGCCGATCTTGACGGTACCGTTCGTACTCTCGTCGCCGAGCGACAGGATGCGCAGGGCCTCGTCTCGTTTTCACCGCTTGGACGGGAACTGGCGGTGGCCATACCCCAGACGGCGCTGGCGAGAGTGGTGGACAATCTGATCGATAATGCGCTGCGCTATGGCGTCAGCGCCGATGTCAGTGTCGAGCGTCGTGGAGATCATGCCGCCATCATCATTGGTGATCGCGGGCCGGGGATTCCGATGGAGCGGCGCAAGGATGTGCTCGAGCCCTTCATCCGGCTGGAGGAATCGCGCAATCGCGATCTCGGGGGAAGCGGCCTCGGATTGACCATCGTCCGGCAGATCCTCGATACGCATAACGGCGCGCTATGCCTGGAGGATCGCAACGGCGGCGGGCTTGACGCCGTCATATTGCTGCCGCTTGTGGTGAGCCATAAGGTTGCCGCCTGAAACAGGGCGCACCAGCAAGGTCGCGCCGATGCGCGACTTGGGCCATCGACGCATCAGCGCTCAATGGCAGGTTAGGAAGCGTTCCAGCTCCCGACGACTGACGACGATGCCCGCGGCGGCTTTTCGCGGGTCCGGATGGGTATAGGTGAAGCTCGGCAGGTCAGGCAGTTCCAATGCCTGACGCATGTTCATGATACCGAGCGCCTTCCGTCCGGCGGCGCTGTCGACACTGACTTCGACGATGCTCTTTGAGCTTGTTGTATCCATGGTGTCCTCCCATTCTATTTAATATAACAGAAATTCCTTATGCAGTACCGGTTTTTTAAAGGACCCTTGCAGCGGCCAGCTCATCAAACGCGCCCGGCAGCATGAGGGCTGATTTGCCATGATCGGGCGGTGGGAAGAAGACGCGCAGCTCTTCCAAAAGGCCGCGAACGGTCCTTTCGCTGTTTCAGATCGAAAATTTTGACCAACTGGACAAGATTTCTCGCGGCATCGGCCGGGGCAAGCGGTCAGTCTCTTTGCGGATCGACAAATCCCTCTGTAAAAACAGTGACTTATAAAAATGTCAGAATTTTTACAGCTGGTGTGTTGACTTGTTTCTGTGGGGGGGTTTATAAGCCCACTCACTGAA
>Ga0136846_1225967_pt1 | contig 14282 bp, 12 predicted proteins | sample HopSoiMetagenom2_FD_96841 | JGI IMG/M metagenome (GOLD analysis project Ga0136846, IMG submission 96841) | Grasslands soil microbial communities from Hopland, California, USA - 2 Assembly 2016 (version 4) | ecosystem: Environmental > Terrestrial > Soil > Grasslands | place: USA: Hopland...
ATGCCGACGGCCGTGACCGACACGAGCACGAGCAGCGGTGAGAGGCCGACCGCCTCACCGAGGACGCGCGGCACGATCAGGTAGTCCTCGAGCATCCGCACGGCGAGGACGCAGAGGCCGGCCGCGACCGCGACGTGCCAACTGGCGGTGAAGCCGACGGCGACCGCCAAGGCACCTGCGGCGAGCGGCCCGATCACGGGGATGACCTCGACGATCCCCGCAAACGCGCCGATCAGGATGAAGTACGGCTCGCCGATCGCCCAGAACGCGAGCGACAGCAGCGTCCCGACGAGGAGGACGAGCAGCAGTTGGCCGCGGACGAACGCACCGAGCTTCAGGTCGATCAGGTCCCAAGTGTCGCGAACCTTTTTGCGTTTCGGCCGCGCGAGCAGGGACGTGAAGAAGTCGACCGCCCGTCCGCGCTCGAAGATCCAGTACGCGGCGCACGCGAAGACGAAGAAGATGCCGATGAGGATCTCAAATGCCTTCAACGTGATCGAGGCGGCCCTCGGAACGACGGCGCCGGCCTTCGGCAGGTGGCGCAGCCGCTTGTCGATCGACGTGAGGATCGCGTGCTTGACGCCGCTCGAGTGCTTCGCCTCGCGGTGGATCTGCGCTTGCGTGTCGCCCTGCAGCGCCGACTGCACCTGATTCACGGCGCGCGGTACGACGAGCCAGAGGAAGATCGCGACGAGCCCGACGACGGCGAGGTAGTGGACCAGCAGGCCGATCCCGCGTGGGACACCGCGGCGACGGAGCGCGTCGATCCCGGGGCGCATCGCAGCGGCGAGGATGAACGCGAGGAAGAGCAGAGCGATCACGAGCTTCAGCTTCCACAGTGCGAGCGCGGCGGCGACGATGCCGCCGATGACGAGCGCGGCGACCGCGGCGCGCTTGGCGGTTTCGACCATCTCCTGAGGAATTCTCCCCGGCACGGCGAATCCTGCAACCCCGTGGTCACGTCGGCGCATGAGCAGGTTTGCCTCGAGGAGCGGCGTCACGGCGTCGTGCTCGTCGCGCCGTTCGTGCGCGCGCTCCTGCTGGCGGCGCCGGGCGCGCTCGCGGTGGCGGTTGGTTGGCCGGCGACGGTCGTGGGCGCTGCGCTTCTCGCGGCGGCGGCGCTGCTCGTGCTGCGTGCGGTGTGGCGCTGGGAGCGGACGCGGGTCGTGCTGACGACGGAGAAGCTCTTCGTGGTGCACGGCACGTGGCGCCGGCGCGCGGCCGCCGTCCGTCTTTCGCGGGTGGGGCCGATCGAGATCGAGCAGAGCGTGCTCGGGCGCCTACTCGGCTACGGGACGATCGTCGCGGGTGAGCTCGAGATCACGCACGTGCCGCAGCCGCGACGGCTGGTCGAGCGCCTCGGCGGGTAGGCCGCGATCGACGTGATCGAGGTCGTCGACCTGACGAAGCGCTACCGCGCGGCGACCGCCGTCGACGGTCTGAGCTTCCGCGTGACAGACGGCGCGATCACGGGTTTCCTCGGGCCGAACGGCGCGGGCAAGACGACGACGCTCCGAATCCTGCTCGGGCTCGTCCGTCCGACGTCGGGTCGCGCGACGATCGACGGCAACTCGTATCGCGACCTCGACGAGCCGATCCGGCAGGTCGGCGCCGTGCTGGAGGCGACGAACTTCCATCCGAAGCGGTCGGGACGGAACCATCTGCGCATGCTCGCGGCCGCCGCCGGTGTGTCGGACGGGCGCGTGGACGAGTTGCTCGAGTTCGTGGGCCTCCGCGAAGCCGCGTCGCGCGCCGTCGGCGGCTACTCGCTCGGGATGCGCCAGCGCTTGAGCGTCGCGGGCGCGTTGCTCGCCGACCCCCGCGTCCTCGTGCTCGACGAGCCGGCGAACGGCCTCGACCCCGAAGGGATCCGTTGGTTGCGCGACTTCCTGCGTTCGCTCGCGGCGGAGGGGAAAACCGTGTTCATCTCCAGCCACGTGCTCGGCGAGATCCAGCAGATCGCGGACGAGGTCGTGATCATCCACCGCGGCAGGCTCGTGGCGCAGAACGACGTCGCAGCGTTGACGGCGCGCGCGGCGGGCGCAACGCGCGTCCGGTCGCCGGAAGCCGCGCGGCTGCGCGACGCGTTGGCCGAAGCGGGGCTCGACGTGCGCGGCGACGGCGACGAGTTGTCGGTCACGGCGCCCGCGGAGCGCGTGGGGGAGATCGCCGCGTCTCGCGGGATCGTCTTGCACGAGTTGACGTCGGACGCGGCGTCACTCGAGGAGGCGTTCCTCGCGCTGACGGGCGAAGGCGGCGCGTCGCAGTGAGCCGACTCGTGCGTGCGGAGATCCTGAAGCTGCGGACGGTGCGGACGCTCCTCTGGGCGACGCTCGCGATGCTGTTGCTCGTCGCGATTCCCGTTGTCTCGATCGCGGCGTCGTCGGGTGCGACGACGAGCGCCGGCGACGATCGGTCGGTTGCCCGCGTCGCCGCCGTCGCGGTCATCTTCGCCGTCCTCCTCGGAATCTCGATCTTCGGAGCCGAGGGATCGAACGGGACGATCACACAGACGCTGCTCGTCGCGCCGGTGCGCGAACGCGTGCTTGCGGCGAAGGCGATCGTCGCCGCGGCGCTCGGCCTTGCCTTCGGCGTGCTCGCGGAGATCGTGGTCGTCGGCGTCGCAGTGCCCGGCGTCTCGTTGAGCGTCCACAACGCCCGCGGCGTCCTTGCCGGGATCCTGTTCGCGTCCGCGGCCGGAGGCGTGCTCGGCGTCGGCGTCGGCGCGATCTTCCATCGGCAAGGCCCGGCCGTCGTCGTGACGCTCCTGTGGCTGCTGATCGCCGAGAGCATCCTGGTGCTCGCGCTGCGGGACAGGGTCAAGTACCTCCCGGCCCACGTCTTCGCCGCCGCCGTCGCCGGCGGTGACTCCGGCGGCGACAGCAACCTCGTGCGTGCGTGGTCGGGCGTCGGCGGCGCAGCCTTCTATGCCGTGGTGTTCCTCGCCGTAGGCGCAGCCGTCCTGTCGCGTCGCGACGTGTGACGAAGCGCCAACCCGGCGGGTCAGACCCCGAAGAGGGGCCGAACGTGCCGCGTCGGATTCAAACGTGATCCTTCCGGCCGACTCCGGGGGTCAGACCCACCGAGGCGCCGGAAAAGGGCACGGCTGAATCGCACCCCAACGCTTCGGGCACCTGTTCGGGTCAGACCCTCCGGGGTGTCGGAAACGGGCACGGCGTTCGAAACAAAAGTGTGACGACGGCGTTCGCGCGGTGTCGTGCGGGTGGGCGGCGGCGTACGTTCGCTGCATGCCTCGCCGATTGCGCAGCGTCTTGCCGAACGGCACCTTCCACGTCACCGCGCTCGGCGTCGACCACGCGCCGATCTTCCGCGACGGGCTCGACCGCCGCTCGTTCCTGTCGCTCCTCTCCGACTCCGTCGAGCGATTCGGCTGGGATGTCTACGCGTACTGCCTGATGACCACGCACTACCACCTCGTCATCGCCACGACGGTGGAAGACCTCTCGCGCGGGATGCACCGCCTCAACGGAACCCACGCGCTTCGCTTCAACCGCCGGCACAAGCGCTGCGGCCATCTGTTCGGCGATCGCTTCTGGGCGGAGGCGGTGGACACCGACGAGTACCTCGCCGCCGTCCTCGACTACGTCGTCTTCAACCCCGTCCGCGCCGGACTGTGCACCCGGCCCGAGCAATGGCCGTGGACCGGCTTGGCTCCACGCTTCGGCGGACGAAAAACGAACACTTGTTCGTCCGATCCCACACCGATACACTGCGTCGCTGATGGCAGCCGACGAGCTGGTGATCCACGGTGCGCGGGAGCACAACCTCAAGGACATCACTGTCCGGCTGCCTCGGAACAAGCTGATCTGCATCACCGGCCTCTCGGGCTCCGGCAAGTCGAGCCTGGCGTTCGACACGATCTACGCCGAGGGCCAGCGCCGCTACGTGGAGAGCCTCTCCGCCTACGCGCGGCAGTTCCTCCAGATGATGGAGAAGCCCGACGTCGACTCGATCGACGGGCTGAGCCCGGCCATCTCGATCGACCAGAAGACGACGTCGCGGAACCCGCGTTCGACGGTCGGCACGGTCACCGAGATCTACGACTACCTCCGCCTGCTCTACGCGCGCGTCGGCCGGCCGCACTGCCCGGTCTGCGGCAAGCCGATCTCCGGCCAGAGCCAGGAGTCGATCGTCGACCAGATCCTCCAGCTGCCCGACGGGACGAAGTTCACCGTCAACGCGCCGGTCGTCCGCGACCGCAAGGGCGAGTACAAAGACGTCTTCGAGGAGTTGCGGAACGAAGGCTTTACGCGCGTGAAGGTCGACGGCGAGCTCCGCCTCCTCGAAGAGGAGATCACGCTCGACAAGAAGTTCAAGCACACGATCGAGGTGGTCGTGGACCGCCTGACGATGAAACCTGACCTGCGCACCCGGCTCGCGCAGTCCGTCGAGACGGCCGCGCAGCTCGCGGACGGTCTCGTAGCGATCGACGTCGTCGACGGCAAGGCGATGCTGTTCAGCGAGAAGTTCGCCTGTCCGGACCACGGCGTCTCGCTCCCGGAGCTCCAGCCGAGGATCTTCTCGTTCAACTCGCCGCACGGCGCGTGTCCGCGCTGCACCGGCCTCGGCGCGCAGCAGGAGATCGACCCCGACCTGCTCGTCCCTGACCCGACACTCTCGATCGGCGAGGGTGCGCTCGTCCCGTGGGCCGTCGGCAACTCCGGCTTCTACGACTCCGTCATCCAGGCGATCGCCGACCGGTACGAGATCCCGCTCGACGAGCCGTGGGAGAGCCTGTCCGAGGAGGAACAGGATCTCTTCCTGTACGGCACCGAGGGCGAGCGCGTCTACATCAGCTACCGCAACCGCATGGGCCGGCGCCGGTCGTACATGCTCGCGTTCGAGGGGATCGTGCCGTCGCTCGAGCGCCGCTATCGCGAGACGGACTCGTCGAACCAGCGCGAGCGGATCGAGGAGTACATGTCGTTCCGCCCATGCCCTGTCTGCGGCGGCGCGCGCCTCAAGCCGGAGGTCCTCGCCGTCACCGTCGGCAGCAAGAACATCCACCAGTTCACGCAGATGTCCGTCACGCGCGCGTTGCAGTTCCTCGACGAGCTGCAACTGACCGAGACGGAGCAGCTGATCGGCGTCCGCATCGTCAAGGAGATCCGCGAGCGGCTGACCTTCCTCGACAACGTCGGCGTCGGTTATCTGCAGCTCGATCGCGCGTCGGCGACGCTGTCCGGCGGGGAGGCGCAGCGTCTGCGCCTCGCGACCCAGATCGGCTCGCAGCTCGTCGGCGTGCTCTACATCCTCGACGAGCCGTCGATCGGCCTCCACCAGCGCGACAACGACAAGTTGATCGGCACGCTGATGCGCCTGCGCGATCTGGGAAACACCGTGCTCGTCGTCGAGCACGACGAGCAGATGATGCGCGACGCCGACTGGCTGGTCGACATGGGGCCGGGCGCGGGCGAGCACGGCGGCCACGTCGTCGCCGAGGGGTCGGCGTCGAAGGTCGAGCGCACCAAAGCGTCCGTGACGGGACAGTTCCTCGCGCGCACGCGCGAGATTGCGATCCCCGAGCGGCGTACCGAGGATCACGGGTCGTTCTGGGTGCGCGGCGCGACGATGCACAACCTGAAGGACATCGACGTCGAGTTTCCGGTCGGGAAGTTCGTCTGCGTGACCGGCGTCTCGGGCTCCGGCAAGTCGACGCTCGTGAACGAGATCGTCTTCAAGGCGCTCGCGAACAAGCTGCACCGGATGCGGACGAAGCCGGGCGACCACGCGGCGTGCGAGGGAATCGAGTGCTACGACAAGGTGATCGACATCGACCAGTCGCCGATCGGCCGCACGCCGCGGTCGAACCCGGCCACCTACACGAAGCTGTTCGACCACATCCGTGAGCTGTACTCGCTGACGCCCGAGGCGAAGGTGCGCGGCTACAAGCCCGGCCGCTTCTCGTTCAACGTCCGCGGCGGGCGCTGCGAAACCTGCAAGGGCGACGGCCAGATCAAGATCGAGATGCACTTCCTGCCGGACGTCTATGTCCCTTGCGAGACCTGCAAGGGAGCGCGCTACAACCGCGAGACGCTCGAGGTGCGTTTCAAGGGGAAGTCGATCTCGGACGTGCTCGAGATGTCGGTCGAGGAAGCGCTGAAGTTCTTCGCGAAGATCCCGAAGCTGCGGCGTCGACTCCAGACGCTCCACGATGTCGGCCTCGACTACATCAAGCTGGGTCAGCCGGCGACGACGCTGTCCGGCGGCGAAGCGCAGCGCGTGAAGCTCTCGGCCGAGTTGTCGAAGATCGCAACGGGGCGGACGCTCTACATCCTCGACGAGCCCACGACGGGCCTGCACTTCGCCGACATCGAGAAGCTGCTGGAGGTGCTCCAGCGGCTCGTCGACGCCGGGAATACGGTGCTCGTGATCGAGCACAACCTCGACGTGATCAAGCAGGCCGACTGGATCGTCGACCTCGGTCCCGAGGGTGGCGAGGCCGGCGGAGAGATCATCGCGGTCGGAACGCCGGAGGACATCGCGGAGGTGGACGACTCGTACACGGGCCAGTTCCTGCGGCACGTCCTTCCGAAGGCGGCGGTCGCAGCCGCGTAGCGACTCCCTCGCGCGGGGGACGCGCGCGCTCGGCGCCCGGCCGACAACTCAGGCGATGCGCCGCGTCGCTCTTTCGCTTGCCGTGCCGGTCGCGGTCCTCGGCCTCTCGGGCTGCATCGGTCCGGACGGTCGCAAGGCCGAGATGCTTCTCCAGCAGGCGCAGCAGGCACAGGCCGCCGTCACGTCCGAGCGGTTCGTGATGCGCTTCGACATCGACGTGCAAGGCCACCAGGTGTCGATGGCGATGGACGGCGGCGCGTACCTGAAGGGGCCGCACCGCGGCGACTTCTACGCCACCATGACCGGCTCCGGCGTCCCGCAGCTGCAGAACCTGACGACGACTCTCGTCAAGCGCGGCGCGGTCGCCGCGATCCGTGCGAACGGCCAGACGCAGCGCGTCGCCGTCCCGACCGCGGAGCAGCAGTTCGGGTCGCCCGTACAGATGCTCGACCTCGAGCGCTACGTCACGTCGGTGTCCGTCGACAGCAGCGTCTACGACGGCCGCCCCGCAGACAGGATCGTCGGCAAGCTCGACACCCAGGCCCTCCTCGGCAGCGCGGGTCTCGCGAGCAAGGTCCTCGAGCAATCGGGTGCGCACTTCGGCGACATCCGCGCCGTGCTCTACGTCCCGCGCGACACGCACCGCGTCGAGGTGATGTTCGCCGACCTCGACATCAAGGCGGACGGGCAGACGGCGCACATGCACGTGTCGCTTGCGACCCGCGACGTCGACAAGCCGCTCGAGATCCCGCAGCTCTAGACGCGCCAACTACGCTGCGCTCGTGGCGACGGAAGCGCAGCCGCATTCACGTGAGCGGGCGTGGCTGCTTCGCGCGCTCCTCGTGCTCCAGAGCCCGCGCCCCGTGTTCGCCGCGCTGCGCGACGATTCCGACGAGGACCTGCAGGCACGCCAGGAGCCGGTGCTTGCGCTCGTCTGGCTTTCGGGAATGGCCGCCGTGCTCGCTTCGCCGGCGATGAACAACCTGCTGGACGATCCCGCGCGCGACGCGATCGTCGTCGCGATCATCGTCTTCTTCGCCGGCGGCCTCTACGGGCTCGTCGCGTACTTCCTCCTCGGCGGGATCCTCCATTTGGCGACACGCGCCTTCGGGTCGCAGGGAACGTTCCGGCGCGCGCGCCATCTCCTCGCCTTCGCGGTCGCGCCGCTCGCGCTCGCGCTCGTCACCTTCTGGCCGATCCGGATCGCAGTCGAAGGGCGGGCACTGTTCGAGTTCGGTGGCCGCGACGCCGGTCACCACGTGTTCGCGAACGTCTTCTACGTCTTCGTTGCGTGGACCGTTCTGCTCGTCCTCATCGGCGTGCGGACGATCCACGGCTGGAGCTGGGCGCGCTCGCTCGTCGCCGTGGCCGTCGCGACGGGCGCCGCGACGCTAGTCGTCGCCGGAACCGCGCTCCTGTAGCTGCGCCTCGAAGAGCTCGAGTTCGTCCTCCGGAATCGAGTACGTGTGCTCCGGCTGCGGGAACGCGCCGCTGCGAACGTCGTCGGCGTACCGCCGCAACGCGTCGCGGATCTCTGGCCCCAGGTTCGCGTACCGCTTGACGAATCGCGGCGACGTTCGCTCTTCGAGGCCGAGGAGGTCGTGGTAGACGAGCACCTGGCCGTCGCACCCGGCACCGGCGCCGATGCCGATCGTGGGGATCGTCAACGTCTCGGTGATGTGCGACGCGACCGCGGCCGGAACCGCTTCGAGCACCAGCGCAAAACATCCCGCTGCTTCGAGCGCCTGTGCGTCGGCGAGAAGCTGCTGCGCCTTCGTCGCGGTTCGCCCCTGCGCCTTGAACCCGCCGAGCATCGTCGCCGACTGCGGCGTGAGCCCGATGTGCCCCATGACGGGAATTCCGGCGCCGACGATCCCGCGCACGCGTGAGAGCGACGGGCCGGCGCCCTCGAGCTTGACGACGTCCGCGCCGCCCTCCTTTACGAACCGGATGGCGTTGCGGACGGCGTCCTCGTCGGACACCTGATACGTCCCGAACGGCATGTCGCCGACAACGATCGGCCGCTCGGCCGACCGCGCCACCGTCCTCGTCATGAACAGCATCTCCTCGATCGATACCGGGACGGTCGACTCATGACCGAGCACGACCATCGCCGCGGTGTCGCCGACGAGGATGATGTCGATCCCCGCGGCGTCGGCGAACCGCGCGCCGGGCGCGTCGTAGGCGGTCACCATCACGATCTTCTCGCCGCGCCGCTTCAGCTCGGCGAGCTCGGTCAGTGCAAGCTTCATCGCAGCTCTCCTTCGATGATGACGTTGTCGATCAGCCGGGTGGCACCGATACGCGCCGCCGCCGCGAGCACCTTCGCGCTCTCGAGATCGACGATCTCCACGTAGTCGGGCGCGAGCCCGTTCAGCTCCGCGCGCACCGCGGCGATCGGATCGGCGGCCCCGCGTGCGCGTCCGAGCGCGCGCGGGAGCGCGAGCGCACGGGCGCGCTCTTCGGGCGACAGATACACGTTGCGCGACGACAGGGCGAGGCCATCGCGGTCGCGGATAGTGGGGGCGACGCGGAGGCGCAGCGCCAGGTCGAGGTCCCGCACCATCTGCTTCAGCACGGCGACCTGCTGTGCGTCCTTCTGGCCGAAGTACGCGACGTCCGGTTGGACGAGGTTGAACAGTTTCAGACAGATCGTCGCGACACCGCGGAAGTGGCCGGGGCGTGCGGCACCCTCGGCGCCGAGGTCCCCGACCTCGACCCAGGTCGCGAACCCGGGCGGGTAGAGCTCGTCGGCCGCCGGCGCAAACAGGATGTCGATGCCCTCCTCTTGCGCGATCGCGAGATCGCGTGCCTCGTCCCGCGGGTACCGGTCGAGGTCTGCGTGGTCTCCGAACTGCGCGGGGTTCACGAACAACGACACGACCACCGCGTCGCACTCCGCACGGGCAGTCCTGAAGAGCGACAGGTGACCGTCGTGGAACGCGCCCATCGTCGGCACGAGACCGACGCTCTGCCGTCGCTCGACGTTCGCCCGCGCCCGCCGCAGCTCGGCAATCGTCCGCGTGAGCTTCATCGCGCGGTCGCCTCCGCGAGCACGTCGTACAACGGCTCGAGGTCGGGCGCAGCCGAACGGATCGCGCGTCGATGGGCGTCGACCGTCTCCCAGTCGCCGCGCTCGATCGGACCCGTCAACTCGAAATCGTTGTCGATCGTCCGTCGCATCAACGGCACGAGCCCGGCCGGCGGCGCACCCGCTGCCCCGAACAACTCGGCTGCGACGCGATGGAGCGTCACGAGGTAGTTCGACGCCACGGCCGCGCCGGCGTGGTAGAGCGGTCGCGCCTCGTCCGCGAGCATGAACGGCTCGAGCCCGAGCGTTCGTGCGAGCCACCACCCGCGCTCGCGCCCGTCGTCGCCCTCGGCGGTGACGGCGGCGTACGCGCCGTCGAGTTGCTCCGGGCCGCGCGCGCGTGTGAACGTCTGCAGCGGATGGACCGAGAACCGACGGACATGCGGGTCGAGCGCGCGAAGCGGTGTCGCGCCGGAGACGTGCGCGAGCCACGGGCCTGGCTCGATCGCCGCTGCGACGCGCGGGATCGCGGCGTCCGGAACGCAGAGCAGCACGAGATCCGCGTCCTCGCGCAGCGCCACGCCGCGCTCGGCAAGGCGGGCGGAGAGTGCCGAGCCGACGCGGCCGGACCCGATGACATTGATGCTGTCGAACATCGTCGCTCCAGTTCCGTAGCGGATACCGGGCGCAGAGATCGTAGCTAGGGAACGCTCGTCGTCGTCGTCGTCGTCGTCGCCGCCGTTGTTGTCGTCGTCGCGGTCGGCGGCGGCGCAGGCGCGCCCGGAACCTTGCTGCAGTCGACGGTGCGTGCGCGCGCCTGGGCGACCAGTGCCTTGAAGGTGGCGTACGACGGCTTGCGTGTCCGGTCGCGCCACAAGAGCCCCGACTGCCACCCGCCGAGGCGGTCCTCGTCGACGAGCTCGAAATTCAGAAATCCCGTCACGGCCGGCTGGCAGTACGCGAGCAGGATCGCATCCCGCAGCTGCGTCGCCTGGTCGACGACCGGCGCGCCGTCCGGCGCCGCCGGCGCGACCGCGGGTATGGCATGCGGGTCGTTCTCGCGGCCGCGGTAGAACCGGCGCTTGCTCGGATCGGGGACCGTCTGGAAGCCCGTCTCCAGGTACCAGAGCCCGACCCACTTCGTCCCCGGCACCGGCTGGCCCGTCGCGTCGAACGCCTTCTGGAGCACCGCCATCAGCTTGTCGTAGTCGCCCTCTGCGATCGTGTCCGTCGTGTCGTGCCTGGTCGAGGGCGATTCGGCCGCGTTCTCGGGATACGGGTTGTGGCCGAACGTGTCGAACAGGGGCAGGTCGCGGCCGCTTGCGCGGTAGGCGTCCCCGAGGGCGGAGATGAACGCGGCGGGATCGTGGTGCGGTGCCGTCGAGCTGATCACGTTCATCCGCCCCGGATAGCGGTGCAGGACGTCCCAGCAGCGCGCGAGCAGTTGCTCGTAGGCCGCGGCGCCTGCGCCTGTCGGCCAGTACGCCGGCGAGTTCGCCTCGTTCCAGATCTGCACGTCCTGGATCAGTGGCATCCGCTTCGTCACCTTCCGCAGGAACGAGCAGTACTGCTCCTGGGCGAGCGGGGTCACCGGCGCGTAGCGCGCGGTGTTGTAGACGGACAGGACTATCCGCTGGTTCAGCCTGATCATCCGCGCGATTCGCGCCAGGTAGATCTGCTGCAGGCCCTTCGGCGCCGTCTCCCCCGGGCGCCAGGGCAGCGTGACCCGGACTGCCATCAGCCGCAGGTCGCGGTAGAAGGCAACGATCCCGTCCGGCCGCGCCATCCACTTGGCCGAGTCGTCCGTGACGCCGACGATGATCTTCAGATGGTTCGGCTCGCCGGCCGGAGCTGACGCGCCGGCGATCGCAGAGGCGGCGAGCGCCGCCAGGGAGATGCGGAGGGCGCGGGACAGGCGCCTCATGAAATACCAAGAACGGGGGAATTACCAGGGCGAATTCGCTGGTACCCTGGCGTGCCTCGTGGGTCGTCGCCTCGTGTTCCTGCTCGTCGCTGTCGCAGCCGTCTGGGCGCCGGGGACGGCACGTGCGGCTGTGCCGCTCGCGCATTGCGGGCAAACGGTCGGCCTCGAGTGCGCCACCGTGACGGTCCCGCTCGATCGGAGCGGCGCGACGCCGGGCACGATCGGGCTCCACGTCGAGATGCTGCCGTCGACCGGGCGCAACGCGCGCGGCGTGATGTTCCTGATCGCCGGGGGCCCGGGGCAGGGCTCCGCAGGGTCGTTCGGGCTCACGACCCCTGACGCCGCCGCGCAGATGCAGCAGACGTTTCCGGGCTACACGCTCGTCGCGTTCGACAACCGCGGCACCGGCCAGTCCGGCTTGATCAACTGCCCGACGCTCCAGTCGAAGCTCGAGGGGACGGCGGAGGATTTCGCCGCCGTTGCAGCCGGGTGCGCGTCTTCGATCGGTCCAACACGGCAGTTCTACGCGACACGCGACCACGCGGAAGACATCGAGTCGGTGCGAACGGCGCTCGACCTCGGACGCATCGGTCTCTACGGCGTGTCGTACGGGACAAAGCTCGCGCTCGCGTACGCGCTCGCGCATCCGGGCGGCGTCGACCGCATGATTCTCGACTCGACCGTGCCGACGACGCTCCCGGACGCGTTCGACGCGAACGTCCTGCGCCAGATGCCGGGGACGCTGCGCGCGTTCTGCGCCGGCGGCCTCTGCCGCAGAGCGACGCGCGACTTCGCCGGCGACGTGGCGCGCCTCGCGAACAAGCTCGAAGCGAAACCGGCGCGCGGCGTCGTGATCGCGCCGGGCGGCGGTCGCAAGACGACTCGCATGAACGGCGAGGACCTGGTGGGGCTCGTCGTCGACTCCGATCTCAGCCCCGGGCTCGCGGTCGAGCTGCCGGCTGCGGTGCACGCGGCGCTCGGCGGGCAGACGCGGCCGTTGCTCCGTCTCCTCGACCTCGACCGAAGGCTGTCCGAGCTGACGGCGGAGGACCTCAGCATCGGCCTGAATGCCGCGACGAACTGTGCCGACGGCCGCTTCCCCTGGTCGCCGGACACGCCCGTCTCGTCACGCCGCGCCGCGATCGACGCGGCGATCGCCGCGCTTCCGTCCGGGAGCTTCGGCCCCTTCGGCAAGTGGGCGGCCCGGCTCGGCACGGCATTCTTCTGTGAGCAATGGCCGTCGCCCTCGGGGAGGACGCCACTCGGGAACGGGCCGCTCCCGAACGTCCCGGTCCTCGTCTTGAGCGGCGGTTACGACCTGCGCACGCCGACCGAGAGCGGCGCCGCCGTGGCTCAGCTCTTCCCCCAGGGAAAGCTCGTCGTCGTTCCCGGTGTCGGCCACAGCGTCCTCGGCGCTGACATCACGGGCTGTGCGCAGAACGCGGTTCAGCAGTGGCTCGCCGGCGGCGCGGTCCGGGCCGCGTGCCCCCGTGTCCCGCCGTTCGTCAAGGTGCTCGGCGCCTTCCCGAAGCCGCGCGTCGCGCGCGCGGCTGCGACGACCGCGTCGGTTGCCGGAAAGGCGTTGCGCGAGTCCGAGGCGAGCTGGATCCAGTCGCTCTTCGCGTTCTCGGGCGAGCCGCTCAACCCCGCCGGCGTCTACGGCGGCAAGCTGTCGCTCGGGAAGAACCTCACGTTCACGCTCGCGCGCTACAGCGACACGCCGGGCGTCGCGATCACGGGCAAGGTCTCGGCGGTCCCCGGCGGCCTGCCGCTCAAGTTCGCCGGGACGATCCGCGTCACCGGAGCCTCGGCCAGCGCCGGGACGCTGCGGATCACCGGGAACCGGCTCGTCGGGACGCTCGGCGGCCGCAAGGTCTCCGTCCCCTTCTAGCCGGGGTCTCGAGTCGCGTTTGCGGCGCGTCCGGGGCCGGGCCTAAACTCCCCGGGCGATGCCGATCTACGAGTTCGTCTGCATGACCTGCGAGGCGCACTTCGAAGAGCTCGTGCGCGGGGACGCGGAGGTGGCGTGCCCCGAGTGCGGCGCGACGAAGGTGGCGAAGCAGCTGTCGACGTTCGCGATGATGGGCACCGCCGGGCAGACCGGCGCATTCGGTGGCGGCGGCTGTTGCGGCGGGAGTTGTGGCTGCGGCCACTGACCTTCTGACCTATCGCGACGAGGTCGCCTCGTGCACGCGATGCCCGCTCGCGCAAGGGCGGACGCAGGTCGTCTTCGGCTCGGGCGACCCGAGCGCCGACCTGATGTTCGTCGGCGAGGCCCCGGGCTTCCACGAGGACAAGCAGGGCGTCCCGTTCGTCGGCGCGGCCGGCAAGCTGCTCGATCAGCTCCTGGCAACGATCGGGCTGACGCGCGCCGACGTCTACGTCGCGAACGTCCTCAAATGCCGTCCACCCGGCAACCGTGATCCGCAGCCCGAGGAGATCGAGGCGTGCGAAGCCCACCTGTGGCACCAGATCGAGCTGATCCGCCCGCGCGTCGTCGCGACGCTCGGCAACTTCGCCACGAAACTGCTCTCGGGCAAGCCGACGGGAATCACGCGGGTCCACGGGCAGGAACAGGAGACGACGCTCGGCGGCCGCCGCGTTCTCCTCTACCCGATCTACCACCCGGCGGCCGCGCTCTACACGCCTCGCATGCTCGAGGTGCTGCAGTCCGACTTCCACCGCATCCCCGACCTGCTCGGGCGGGAGGTCGAACCGCCGCCGCGCCCGCTCGTCGCGCAGGTCTCC
>Ga0136846_1213781_pt1 | contig 14275 bp, 14 predicted proteins | sample HopSoiMetagenom2_FD_96841 | JGI IMG/M metagenome (GOLD analysis project Ga0136846, IMG submission 96841) | Grasslands soil microbial communities from Hopland, California, USA - 2 Assembly 2016 (version 4) | ecosystem: Environmental > Terrestrial > Soil > Grasslands | place: USA: Hopland...
GGCTCCAGCGGCACGAGCTCCATGCCGGCGGCCACGGGCACGGCCACGGCCGAGTTGGAGGTGCCGAAGTCGATGGCGCAGTAGTCGCGCGCGTCGGCGGAGAGGGAGGCGGCCGGCATCGGGAAGAGGGTCGGGGAAGCGAAAAGGGGCGTGATTGTGCGAGGCGCGCCGGGGCTCGTCAATGCCGGGCGCGGAACGCCTGGACCGCCCGGTCGGCCCGGGGAAATGGGGGCCGGACTCCGGGTTGCCCCTAGCCCGGGAGCGCCCTGGCCCGTAAAATCAACAGGTTTTGCGATCCGGTGGGTGCCTCCACGCCCGTCGCTCGCCCCATCCTCCGACGCGACGCCGTCCACGCGAGCCCTTCCATGCCCCATTCCGCCCTCACCGCCCTGTCGCCGCTCGACGGCCGATACGCCCCCAAGCTGGCCGCGCTGCGCCCGCTGCTGTCCGAATACGGCCTGATGCATCGCCGCGTGCAGGTCGAGGTGGAATGGCTCATCGCGCTGTCGGAAGCCGGCTTCGCCGAGTTCCCGGTGCTGCCGGAATCGGCCAAGGGACTGCTGCGCTCGCTGGTGGTGCGCTTCTCCGAGGCCGACGCCCAGGCGATCAAGGACATCGAGAAGGAGACGAACCACGACGTCAAGGCCGTCGAGTACTGGCTGCGCCAGCGTATCGGCCACGTGCCCGAGCTGGCCGACAAGCTGGAGTTCATCCACTTCGCGTGCACCAGCGAGGACATCAACAACACCAGCCACGCCCTGATGCTGAAATCCGCGCGCGAGCAGGTGGTGCTGCCGGCGGTCGACGGCATCCTCGCGCGCATGCAGGCCATGGCGCAGCGCTTCGCCGCGGTGCCGATGCTCGCGCGCACGCACGGCCAGACGGCCAGCCCCACCACCGTGGGCAAGGAAGTGGCCAACGTGCTCGCGCGCCTGACGCACGCCCGCGCGCGCATCGCCGACGTGGTGCTGCTGGCCAAGATGAACGGCGCCGTGGGCAACTACAACGCGCATGTGTCGGCCTATCCGTCCACCGACTGGGAAGAGTTCGCGCGCAAGGTCGTCGAGGAGCGCCTGGGCCTGAAGCAGAACGCGTACACGATCCAGATCGAGCCGCACGACTACATGGCCGAGCTGTTCGACGCCGTCGTGCGCCTGAACACGATCCTCGTCGACTGGTCGCGCGACGTCTGGGGCTACGTCAGCCTCGGCTACTTCAAGCAGAAGACGCGGCCGGGCGAGGTCGGCTCGTCGACGATGCCGCACAAGGTCAACCCGATCGACTTCGAGAACGCCGAAGGCAATCTCGGCATGGCCAACGCGTTGCTGACGCACATGTCGCAGAAGCTGCCCATCAGCCGCTGGCAGCGCGACCTCACCGATTCGACGGTGCTGCGCAACATGGGCGTGGCCATCGGCTACTCGGTGCTGGCCTACGACAGCCTCACGCGCGGCCTCGACAAGCTCGAGCTGAACGAGGCGCGCCTGGCCGAGGACCTCGACGGTGCCTGGGAAGTGCTCGCCGAGCCCATCCAGACGGTGATGCGCCGCCACGGCCTGCCCGACCCGTACGACCAGCTCAAGAAGTTCACGCGCGGCCAGCCGATGACGCGCGAGCTGATCCAGGGCTTCGTCGCGGCGCTGGAGCTGCCGCAGGAAGACAAGGCCCGGCTGCTCGCGATGACGCCGGGCAGCTACACCGGCATCGGCGCCCAGCTCGCGGCCAAGATCAAGTTGTGAAGACGCGGCCTCCGGGCCGCGTTTTTCCATCCGCCCCACAACATCAACGAAGGACACCGACGATGCGATTCACCGACACCCTGCAAGCCGCCTCGCTGCGCAACGACTCCGCGCTGTGCGTGGGGCTCGATCCCGAGCCGGCGAAGTTCCCCGGCGCGTGGAAGGGCGACGCCGGCAAGGTGTTCGATTTCTGCGCGCGCATCGTCGACGCCACCCGGGACGTGGTCTGCGCCTACAAGCCGCAGATCGCCTACTTCGCGGCGCAGCGCGCGGAAGACCAGCTCGAGGAGCTGATGGCCTACATCCGCCGCGTCGCGCCCGGCGTGCCGGTCATCCTCGACGCCAAGCGCGGCGACATCGGCGCCACCGCGGAGCAATACGCCCGCGAGGCCTTCGTGCGCTACCAGGCCGACGCCGTGACGCTGTCCCCGTTCATGGGCTTCGATTCGATCGAGCCGTACATGAAGCACGACGGCAAGGGCCTGATCCTGCTGTGCCGCACCTCCAACCCGGGCGGCTCCGACCTGCAGGCGCAGGTACTGGCCAGCGGCGACAAGCTGTTCGAGCACATCGCGCGGCTGGCCGCCGGCCCGTGGAACCGGAACGGCCAGCTGGCGCTGGTGGTGGGCGCCACGTTCCCGGCCGAGCTGGCACGGGTGCGCGAGCTGGCCCCGACGCTGCCGCTGCTGATCCCGGGCATCGGCGCGCAGGGCGGCGACATCGACGCCACGGTCAAGGCCGGCTGGCGCGCCGACGGCCCCATCATCGTCAGCTCCTCGCGCGCGATCCTGTACGCGGGCAACGGCGACGACTTCGCCACGGCCGCGCGCCAGGCGGCGCTGGCCACCCGCTCGGCGCTGAACGCGGCCATCGCGGCGGCGCAGTAGGGCGGGGTCAGCCGGAGCCCAAGCGCCCGATCCGGGGTCAGGTCTTGAACGTTGCGGGGTCAGGTCTTGAACGTTGCGCGACGATGCCTTGGTTGAACGTCGTCATCGAGCCGCGCAACGTTCAAGACCTGACCCCCTTTGCGGAGCCGCGCAACGTTCAAGACCTGACCCCTTTTCGTGGGCCGTTGCGTGCGAGAACGGCCGTTCCCGGCCAGCCGCTGAACGGGTGTTCTGTGGTCATGTCGAGCCCGGATACGGTGCAACTCGAGAATTCGAGTCAAACTAGGGCCTTGGGGGGCGAGCCGAGCACGGGTCGCCAAGGGCCAATAAGAAGAGCACCCGATGGCTGATGCACCGCCGAACAAGGAGGCCAGGCACCGCCTGCGCCAGTTGCTGACGCGCCACCTGCTGGCCGCGACGGCGGCGGTCGCGCTCGCGTCCGCGCTGATGTTCCTCGGCTTCGGCCATCCCCTGGACTGGGTGGCGCGGCTGGCGCTGACCACCGCCTTCCTGGCGCTCTGCGGCGTCGCCTTCGGATTGCGGCGCGATGCCGGCACCAGCGTCCAGGCGCGCGCGCTGCCGTTCGTCATCGGCGCGGCGATCGGGCTGTCGGGCGTGGCGGCGGCGGCGGCCGGCGAAGGGCTGATGTCCCCGGCGCTGGCCATCGTCGGCGTGCTGCTGTGCCTGTTCACCGTCGTCGCCGGGCTGCGCTCGGGCGTGCTCGCCGCCGCGATCGGGGCCGGCATGCTGGTGCTCCTGGCCGGCGCGATGGCCTTCGACTGGCTCGCGCCGGCCGGCCTCTCCCTGGCCGGCTCGCCGTTGCATCTCGTGCGGCCGCTGCTGACGCATGCGCTGGTGCTGGGCATCGCCCTGGCCGGCGGCGAACTGCTGGGGCGTACGCTGGACCGCACGCTGCGCAGCGCCGACGAGCGCGAGCGCCGCTTCCTGGGCCTGCTGGCCGTGGCCGCCGACGCCTACTGGGAGATGGACGGCAACGGCCGCCTCATCCGCTTCAGCGCGAAGGAGGAGCTGCGCAACTTCGTCGGCCTGCGCCGGCACGGCGTGGACGCCGGCATGGGCAAGCTGCTGTGGGAGACGCGCGGCGTGATGTTCGAGGCGCAGGTGCTGGACGCGTTCCGCTCGGAGCTCGCGGCGCGCCTGCCGATGCGTGACGTGCCGCTGCGCTGGGCCGACACGGCCGGTCGTGTCCGCCACTTCACGCTCAGCGCCGAACCGCGCACCAGCGAAGCCGGCAAGTTCGCGGGCTACTGGGGCGTGCTGCGCGACATCACGCAGGACGTGAAGGCGCGCCTGGCGCTCTGGTCGACGGAGACGCGCTACCAGGACCTGTTTCGCCGCATCCCCACGGCGCTGGTGCTGCATCGCGAGGGGCGGCTGCTCGATGCGAACCCCGCCGGCGTCACGCTGTTCGGCTTCGCCGACCTGCGCGCACTGCTGGGGCAGGACCTGGTGCCCTTCTTCGAGGCAGGCCCGTCGCGCGAGCGCGCGGCCGAGCACATGCAGCGCCTGGAGGGGCTGGCCGCCGGCGAGGGCCTGCCCGAGGCCGAGTTCACGCTGATGCCCGGCACCGACCGGCGCCTGACGGTGCGCGTCAGCAGCGTGCGCGTGGACGTCGACGGCGAGGCCGCGACGCTGTCCATCATCACCGACGACACCGAGCGCCGCGCCGCGGAAGATCTCGTGCGCCGCAGCGAGACGCTGCTGTCGCACCTCGTGTCCACCAGCCCCGACTGGATCACGCTGACCGAATTCGCGAGCGGCCGCTACGCGATGGTCAACCCGACCTTCCTCGCGACGACGGGCTACCGCGCCGAGGAAGTCGTCGGCCGCACGCCCAGCGAGCTCGGGCTGTGGGCCGACGCCACGCAGCGCGACCGCATCCACCGCATGCTCGACCAGCACGAGAGCGTGCAGAACTTCCCCGCCACGATGACCACGCGCGACCGGCGGCGCGTGTCGATGCTGGTGTCGGCCGCGCGCTTCACGATCGACGGCGTCGACTACCAGATGACCAGCGCGCGCGACGTCACGGCCAGCGAGCAGGCGCGGCGCGAGCGCGAGGCCATCCTGGAGAACGCGCTGGTGGGCATCTCCTTCACGCGCGACGGCCGCATCGCGATGACCAACGCGCGTTTCGACGAGATGTTCGGCTGGCCGCGCGGCGCGCTGCAGGACCAGCAGCAGAGCGTGCTGTGGCCGTCGGATGCGTCGCACGACGCGATGAACCAGGACGTCGGCCCGGCGCTGTCGCGCGGCGAGCAGGTGGACATCGAGATGCCGATGAAGCGCCGCGACGGCACGACCTTCACGGGCCGCCTGCTGGCCAAGGCGCTGGATCCGGCCCAGCCGGCCAGCGGCACGATCTGGCTGGCCGAGGACGTCACCGAGCGGCGCGGCGTCGAGAAGGCGCTGGCCCGCGCGCGCGACGAGGCCGAGGCCGCCAACCGCGCCAAGAGTGCCTTCCTCGCCAACACCAGCCACGAGATCCGCACGCCGCTCAACGCGCTCGTCGGCCTGGCGCAGCTCGCGCGCACGCCCGAGGTCGACGACCGCCGGCGGCTGCAGTACATCGAGCAGATCTGCGAATCGGCCGATACCCTGTCGGGCATCCTGTCGGACATCCTCGACCTGTCCAAGATCGAGGCCGGCAAGCTCATCGTCGACCGCGTGGCGTTCGACCTGCGCGGCCTCATCGCCACGCTCAGGCAGGCCTACGGTGCGCTGGCCGACACCAAGGGCCTGAGGCTGCACGTCAACGTCGACGACGCCGTGCCGCAGCATGTGCTAGGCGATCCGATGCGGCTGCGGCAGGTGCTCACCAACTACCTCACCAACGCGCTGAAGTTCACCACCGCCGGCAGCATCCTGCTCAACGTGCGGTGCGGCCCGGGCTACCAGCTGCGCTTCGAGGTGGTCGACACCGGCGCGGGCATGGACGCCCCGGCGCTGGCGCGCCTGTTCAAGCCGTTCAGCCAGGTCGACAACTCGCTCACGCGCAAGGTCGGCGGCACCGGCCTGGGCCTGTCGATCTGCAGCCAGCTCGCGCGGTTGATGGACGGCACGGTGGGCGTCAGCAGCGAGCCGGACAAGGGCAGCGTGTTCTGGGTCGACCTGCCGCTGCCGCCCGTCACCGCGCGGCAGGTCGAGGACCGCGAGAGCACCTCGGGCCTGGACGCGCTGCAAGGCACGCGCGTGCTGATGGTGGAGGACAACCCGGTCAACATGATGATCGCCGTGGCGCTGCTGGAGCGCTGGGGCGCGATCGTCGACCAGGCCAGCGACGGCCCCGGCGCGCTGCAGGCGGTCGACCACGCGGCCCAGTCCGGCAATCCGTTCGACATCGTGCTGATGGACGTGCAAATGCCCGGCATGAGCGGCCACGAGGTCACGCGCCGCCTGCGCCAGCGCCACGATCGCAACGCGCTGCCCATCGTGGCGCTGACGGCCGCGGCGCTCGTCTCCGAACGCGAGGACGCGATGGCCGCCGGCATGAACGACTTCCTCACCAAGCCCATCGATGCCGACCGCCTGCGCCAGACGCTGTGCAACGTGCTGGTGGAAGCCGAGGCGAACACGGCGCGTTGAGTCTTCGCCGGCTCCCGTGCGCGCGCCGAAGTCCCGCTGCCGCACGGCCCGTAAACTCCGGCGCATGCAAGCACTGTCCACCTCCGCGCGTCCGCTCATCGGCTGGGGCCTGATCGGCGCCGGCGGCATCTCCGACCAGCTCGCGCGCGCGCTCGCGCACGTGCCCGAGGCCCGGCTGGTGGCCGTGGGATCGCGCGACGCGGCCAAGGCACGGGCCTTCATCGACCTGCCGCGAGGCACCGAGGCGCCCGCAGGCCCGGTGAAGGCGCACGGCAGCTACCGCGCGCTGGTCGAGGATCCCGAGGTCGACGTCGTCTACATCGGGACGCCGCATCCCGACCACGTCGATTCGATGCGGCTCGCGCTGGAGGCCGGCAAGGCGGTGCTGTGCGAGAAGCCGTTCACGTTGAACCGGCGCGAGGCCGAGGCCGCGGTCGCGCTCGCGCGCAGGCGCGACGTCTTCCTGATGGAGGCGATGTGGATGCGCTACGTGCCCGCGATGGTCGAACTCCGGCGCCTCGTGGCCGAGGGCGCGATCGGCGAGCCGGTGGCGGTGTCGGCCGACTTCGGCTTCTCCGCCGCCGGCCTCGCGCCGAGTCATCGCGCACTCGCGCCCGCGCTCGGCGGCGGCGGGCTGCTGGACATCGGCATCTACCCGCTGAACTTCGCCGCCTTCGTGCTGGGCGAGATCACCGGCGCGCAGGCCGACGCCGTGCTCGGCCCGACGGGCGTCGACGTGCACACCGTGTTCAACCTGCGCCACGCCGGCAACCGGCTGAGCCAGGGCATGTGCTCGCTGCGCGCGACCACCGGCTGCCATGCGACGGTGCTGGGCACCAACGGCCGCATCGATGTCTCGCCGCCGTTCTACGCCGCACAGCAGCTCAAGCTCGCGCGCGGCACGGGGCCGTGGGAGGAGACGCCGGTCGAGGTGATCGATCGCCCCTGGCGCGGCTCGCGCTACGTCGCGCAGGTGGAGGAGGTGCACCGCTGCCTGCGCGCGGGCCGGGTCGAGAGCGCGGTGATGCCGCTCGACGAGACCCTGGCGCTGATGGGCTGGATGGACACGATGCGCGCCCAGATCGGGCTGCGCTATCCCGGCGAGTAGGGGGCCGCCGCCACGACGCGCCGACCGGCCGCGATTCTCGCTGGCGCCGTCCAGGGCCTCGCCAGCCGCGTCATACGGACTGCGCCGGCGCGTTGCCGTCGATCGGCAGCTCGCGCATCATGTCCTTCATGTGCAGCATCGAACCCAGTGCCGTGAACATGAGCACCAGGACGATGACGGCGGTGATCAGGTACTGCAGCAGCACCATGCCCAGGCCGCGGAGGTACGTGGTGTCCAGGATCCACATGAAGCCCAGCGGCGCCACGAAGAACGCGAGCAGGCCGCCGCCGTGGAACAGGCGCAAGGCGATGCCCACGATCAGCGACGACACGAACAGGGCCAGCAGGCACATCCAGAACCCCGTGCGCTTCGCGCCGACGATGCGCGCGCCGATCATCACCGGTACGACGGTCAGCAGCAGGACGACGAGGGCGACGAGGATGAACGTCAGCATGGCGGGGTTTCCTTCCTGGACGGCGTGAGGGATGGATGCGACCGACACCATTCTCGCCGCGCGGCGGCTTTGGCCAGGGGCATCGCCTCGTTCACCCCAGCGTGATGCGCGCGCTCACCGCGCCGGCACGGTCGGCGCGGGCGTCGACCGTGACGACGGCGCCCCGGGGGCCGCGCACGACCCATTCCTGCAGCGTGCGGTCGGCGGTGACGTCGCGGTCCGGCAGGAAGGCCTGCAGCGAGCTGCGCGGGGCGTGACCCTCGAGGTGCTCGCCGATCTCGCGTTGCCTGCCGGCGACCAGCGACGCCCCGGCCGGCAGCGCGATCTCGAACACCGTGCCGCGCACCACCTGGCGTTCCTTCGCGCGGTGCGTGACGTACGCGGGCAGGTAGCCGGCGTTGCCGACCGCGAGCCGCACGCGCCAGGTGTCGCCGCTGCCGTCGTGGCCCAGCGGCGCGCACGTGGCCTGCAGGATCTCGAGCCTGGGCAGCGACAGCGCCAGCTGCGTCAGCCACGCCGGGAAGCGGGCCGCCTCGCGCTCGCGCAAGGCCGGCGGCGGATTGCGCCAGAAGTTCATGCGATCCCAGCCGCCGATCTCCACGTCGCCCAGCTGCGGGTGCCTGAAGGGCTTCCAGTCGACGTAGGCCTGGCCGCCGCACTGCTCGTCGCTCCACTTCAGCAGCTTCAGGTCGTCCTCGGGCGGATGGTCGCGGTACCAGTGGATCCAGTCGTACTTGTCGATGCCCGCCTCCTTGTTCGGCGCCCAGATCTCGACCGTCCAGCACAGCGCGCCCTGGTGCTCGTAGAGCCAGTCCTGCGTTCCGGTGATCACTTCCTTGGGGTGGTACTTGAAGTCATGGAAGCCGCTGATGGCCGGATAGCCGGTGAGGTTCGCGCCGATGTCGGACAGCCGCTGGATCATCCACAGGTCCTCCGGCGTCATGTCGTCGTCGGAGGTGGTGCCCATCGGGCGCAGGATCACGCCGCTGTGCGTGTGGAAGCTGACGGCCGCGCCGATGTTCGGGTGGGTGACGCAGAAGTCCACCATCGCGCGCACCTCGGGCTCGCTGGTGGGGTACGGGCCGGCGCCCAGCTGCTCGAACTCCTGGCGCCAGTGGGACGGGAAGTTGCGGTTGAGGTCCAGGCCCTCGCGATCGCGGTTGACCGTCACGCGCACGCCGTCCCAGGCCTTGATCGTGCCTTCGGGCATGAGGCGGAAGTACTCGCCGCCGATCTCGCCCGGTTCGCGCGCCACCATCAGGCGCGGTTCGGCGGGATGCTTCTTGTAGGTGCCGTGCGGGTCGCGGATGCGCATGTAGAGCACGCGGCCGTCGCCGTCGACGTCCTCCATCGTCATGCCGTCGGGCGCGTCCTCCTCGAACGGATAGCTGCGCGTGGACGAGCGGATGAAGCGCGGCACGTCGGCCAGCGCCAGCTCGGCGCCGTCGGGGTTCAGGCGCGGCACGAGGTAGATGGCGCGGGTGTCGAGCAGGTGCGCCAGGCGCGTGTCGTGCGCCTCGTTGGCGAGCACGTGGTGCAGGTAGTACAGCACCGCGGTGCAGGCGGTGAGTTCGGCGGCGTGGATGTTGCCGTCGATCCAGAAGGCGGGCTTGGCGCTGTCCGGCCCGGTGGCCTTGCGCGTGAGCACCAGGGCCCAGATGTCGCGCCCTTCGTGGCTGCGGCCGATCGAGCGCAGCTCGACGAGGTCCGGTCGCGCCGCGGCGTAGGCCTGCAGCAGGGTGGTCAGTTCGGCGTGGCGGGGAAAGCGGCTGAAGTCGGGCGTCGGCAGGGCGGCGGAGGTCATGGCGGGCGGGTCGATGGCGATGCCCGATTCTGGCCCCGGCGGGCTCAGCGACGTAGCCGGGCAATCCAGTGCCAGAGCAGCCCGATCGCCAGCAGCAGTCCGAGCCCCCAGTGCGTGACCGACAGCATTGCGTGCGCTTGCTCGGGCGCGTACTGCAGGCCGATGGCCGAGCCGAGCAGCACGGCCAGCACGATCACCAGCAGCACGCCGCTGGCGGTGCGGGCGCGGCCGGGGCGCACGCCCTCGATGCGGCGCCGATGCAGCCGCCGGCGCCGCACCGCGCGCCACGCCGGCCGCACGTGCACCTGCCAGACGCTGCCGCCCACCAGCGTGACGCACCACGCGATCGCGCCGTGCGCGCGCAGCAGCCAGGCCACCAGCGGATGCGGCTGCGGACCGAACGGCGTCTGCTGCAACCAGACGTCGTGACCCAGCAGCCAGGCCACGCCCGTGGCCAGCAGCAGCAGGCAGCCCCAGACCAGCACGTGCCGCGCGCGCCGGCCCTGGCCGTGGGCGATGAGAGGGGCGTGCGTGTCCATCAGCTCTGCCAGACGCTGCCGTCCGCGCGCACGACGAGCGCGCGCGCGCGGGCCTTGCGCAGCAGTTGCCCGGCGAGCTCGCCTTGCTGCCAGACGATCTTGGTGAGCGCGTCGGCCGCGCAGGCGGTGGGCGCGAGCACGGTCACCGAACGCGGCGCGGGGCCGCCGGCGGGGTCGGCGTCGCGGCGCGCGACGGCGCCGCTGGCGCTCGTCGCGCAGGCCGAGTCCTTGAGCGCGGCCACCGGCCACAGCTGCGCGGCGTCGAACGGCGAGCGCACGTGCACCGTCTGCTCCAGCGTGCCGAACACGCGCAGGTCGCCGCCCGCGTTGACCGCGCCGGTGCGCACGCCGGCGCGCCGCAGCCTGGCCACCGCGAGGTCGACCGCGTAGCCCTTGGCGATGCCCCCGAAGTCCAGCCAGACCGGCGCATGCACGTGCACGCAATGGCCCGCGAGCTCCAGCGCATCCTCGAATGGCAGCGCGCCGGGCGGCGTGCCGTCCGCGGGTGCGGGCAGCCAGCCTTGTTCGACCGCCCGAGGGGCGCAGCCCGCGTCGAACGCGCCGCCGCTCGCGCGCGCCCAGCGTTGCGCGCTGCGCAGCACGGCCGCGGTGTGCGGATGGACGACGAGGCGCTCGCCGGCGCGGGCGCGCGCGATGCGGCGCAGGTCGCTGCCGGCCTCGTGGAAGCTCATGAGCGCATGCACCTGCGCGACGGCTTCGAACGCGGCGTCGGCGGCGACATCGAACGCGGTGGCGCTGGCGCCTTGGGCGCTCACCTCCACCAGCGTGCCCAGCAGCGGGCGCGCCCGTTGTCGCATCACGGCGCGGCCGCCTTCATCGTCAGGCCGCCTTCGCCGCGAGCGGGTGCTTCGCGGCCCAGGCGACGATGCGGTGCACGCCATCGGTCACGTGCGTGCAGCTGAGCGTGGCACCGCTGATGTTGGCGATGTCGGCGCCCACATGGAGGGCATCGGCCGCCGTCTTGCCGACGAACTGGGCGCGCCACGACGGCATGCGCACCTCGCCGCCATGGCCCTCGCGGTAGGTGAGGATCTCGACGGCCAGCACCTTGCCCGATGAGTCCAGCGCGACGGCGTAGTCGATCTGCTCGAACTTGCCGACCACCGAGTCCACGACCACCCGGCCCAGCACCGCGTCGCCCTGGCGCGCCTCGATCGTGCGCAGCGGCCCGTGCGGCGCGGCGCCGGGCGCGGCCAGTGCGGCGGCGTCGGCGGGCGCCAGCGCCACCAGCACCTCGCCGAACGCCGTCGCCGTCTTGAACGCGCGGTGCGCCACGTCGTCGGCGGTGGCGTAGGTGGCCGCGCAGACGCTGGCCGGCACGGCGGCCGCCGCCAGCAGGGCGGCGCCGGAAAGCGAGGGGGAGGTGAGCCAGCGGTGCGAGGTCATGGGAATCGGACGATGCGCGGACCCGAATGATAGTGCGGACCGTTCTCATCCAGCCGTCGCCCGGCGTTCAGCGGCCGCCGCTCGCCAGGTGCTCGCGCCGCAGCGCCTGCTGCAATGCCGCGATCGCCGCCTCGTCACCATCGAGGAACACGCGCGCCTCGGGGCGGCGCGTCGCCGGGAAATGCACCTGCGCCCACCGGCTCAGCGAGGCGATCACCGGCAGCAGCGCGATGCCCGGCTCGGTGAGGCTGTAGATCGCCTTCTGCGCATGGGCGGGGTCGCCGGCGCGCGTGACCAGGCCGCGTTCGACGAGCATCGCCAGCCGGTCGGCCAGCACGTTGCTCGAGATGCCTTCCTCGGACTGGAGGAACTCGCGGAAGTGGCGCTTGCCCGCGAACATCATGTCGCGGATCACCAGCAAGGTCCAGCGGTCGCCGACGATCTCGAGGCCGGTGCTGATCGGGCAGGTGGAGCGTGTGTCCTGGCGCATGGCTGGCATTCTAGAACCACTTGCATTTCAAGACCGGTCTGCGTACGATGACTGCTATCGAAACAAAAGCAGTCAAGGAGACCGACCATGAGCTATCAGCGCTACCACGGCAGTTGCCACTGCCAGGCCGTGAAGTACGAAGCCTCGATCGACCTTGCCGACGGCAGCAACCGCTGCAACTGCTCGCTGTGCAGCAAGGCGCGGGCATGGTTCACGTTCGTGCCCGGCGAGCGTTTCCGCATCACCGAGGGCGAGGACGCGCTGTCGCACTACCGCTGGACACCCGCCAGCAAGGGCGAGCCCTTCCTCGACTACGCGTTCTGCTCGCGCTGCGGCATCCGCCTCTACGGCAGCGGCGACGCGCCGCAGATGGGCGGGCGCTTCTACGCGGTCAACGTGCCGACGCTGGGCGACGTCGACCGCGAGGCGCTCGTGGCCGCGCCGCTGCGCTTCATCGATGGCGCGCACGACCGCTTCGACCGCGCGCCGGAGGACACGCGGCTGATGTGAGCCCTCAGGCGGCCGGCTTCGCGCGCCAGAAGACGTAGGTGGCGGTGTAGCCGACGCGCTCGACCTGGTGCGCGTTCGCCGGGCCGCAGGGCGTCGCGGGCGCCACGCCACCTTCGGTGTCCAGCCGCTGCACGCTCGAGGTGGCGGCCAGCACGCCGGCGCCCTCGTGCGACTTGATCGTGAGCAGCAGCCACGGGATCGAGCCGTGCTCGGGCGACGGGGCGCTGGCCGCGACCTTGCCGACGACCGTGGCGCCGTCGTTGGAGGCCCACGACGGCCCGCCGAAGTGGCGGCCCAAGACCTCGCCGTTGGCGCCGGTCAGCGTCGCCTCGGGGCCCTTGAACTGCCAGGCCCAGGCGGCGGGCGCGTCGGCCGGCGCCGTGCATTCGTAGACTTGCACGCCGCTGGCATGCGCCTCGAGGAACGGCTCCTGGCCGGCCGCGGGTTGCAGCGCCGAGGGCACGTCGGCGGGCACGGCGATGGCGGGCGACCCGGCCGGACGGGTCGCGCAGCCCGCGACGAGGGCGGCGGCGGCGAACAGGGCGAGGCTGCGGATCGTCATTGCGCCGGTCCCTCGATCACGCCGCAGGCTACCCGTGCGCCGCCGCCGCCGAGCGCCGCGGGATGGTCGCTGTGGTTGTCGCCGCCGGCGTGCAGCATCAGCGCATGGTGGGCGACGTCGGAGAGCTTCAGGCGCGGCGCGAGCACCGGGTTGCCGGCGCTGCCGTCGGCCGCCACGAACAGCGGCGGCAGGTCGCCGAGGTGGCCGTCGCCCCACGGCTCGCCGTGGTGCTTGCTGCCCAGGGGATCGAGGTGGCCGCCCGCGGCGCCGGCGGGCGTGGTGACGCCGTCCTTCGTCGAAGGCGCGCAGGACCCGTTCTCGTGCACGTGGAAGCCGTGCAGGCCCGGCGGCAGGCCATTGAGCGACGGGTACAGGGCGAGGCCGTAGCGCGTCTCGACGAGACGCACCGTGCCCACGACGGGGCCGGCGCCGTCGGCCTGCGCCAGGTTGAGCGTGACGGTGGCTTCGGCGGCGTGCGACAGGGCGGGAGCGGCGACGGCGGCCGCCAGCGCGATGACAAAGCGGATGTTCATGAGGGGTTCCTGTGGTTGGTGATGCGAGACGGTGCGCGCGGCGCGCTCACCAGCCGGGCGATACGTACTTGTTGCCGTGCGCCTGGTAATCGGCGATCGCCGCCCTGAGCTGCGTGGCCTGCTCGCATGGCCCGCCGCAGACGGCCTGCAACGTCGCCAGCCGGGCCTGGGCCCTGGGCAGGTCGCCCTTCATCAGGGACAGCTCGCCGGAATACTCCAGCGTGTTGCGGTGGTGCGGATCGATGCGCAACGCCGCGTCGTAGTACTTCTCGGAGCCCGCGAGGTCGGGGCTCCTGCCCTTGCGCAGCGTGAAGCCCATCAGGTTGTTCCAGTCGGCGCTGCCGGTGTCGTCGACGCGGCGCAGTTCGTCGAGCGCGCCGCTCCAGTTGCGGGCGGCGATCAGCGTGCGGGCCTGGACGAGCCGGTCGGCGGACGCCCGCGCCGGCGGGGCTTCGGCGGGACTGTCGGACGCCTGCGCGAGCGCGGCGCCGAGCGCCAGGAGGGCGGCCGTGGCGGCCAGGGTGAGAGTGCGATGGATGGCTTGCATGAGGGTCTCCATTTGACGTTCGACGGGAAGTCCGAGGAATCCCACGCACTTACGCAGCCGGCCGGCCGACGGATCACGGTGGGCGAAAA
>Ga0136846_1242456_pt1 | contig 14268 bp, 10 predicted proteins | sample HopSoiMetagenom2_FD_96841 | JGI IMG/M metagenome (GOLD analysis project Ga0136846, IMG submission 96841) | Grasslands soil microbial communities from Hopland, California, USA - 2 Assembly 2016 (version 4) | ecosystem: Environmental > Terrestrial > Soil > Grasslands | place: USA: Hopland...
AGCAGCGCCATGGCGTTCGGGAAGAACAGCGCGCCGGCGACGGCCTGCTGGAGGCGGAAGGCGATCAGCACGCCGAGCTCGCCTGAGAGCGCCGCGCCGCCCGACGCGGCCGCGAACCACGCCAGTCCGCCGAGCACGAGCGAGCGGCGCCCGAAGCGGTCGCCGAGCTTGCCGGCGACCGGCTGCAGCGAGGCCATCGCGATCAGGTAGCCGGTCACCAGCCACGCCGCCGTCGCCAGGCTCGCGTGCAAGTCGCCGGCGATGCGCGGCAGCGCGACCGCGAGCATCGTCGAGTTCAGGGGGACGAGCAGCCCGGCGAGCGCGACGGTGGCCAGCACCGCGCGCTCGCCGGGTGGGGACGGCGGAGCGCTAGCCCACGATGCGGACGATGCCCGTATCACCGTCGACCTCGAGGAGGTCCCCGTCGCGGATCGTCGCCGTGGCCAGGCCGGTGCCGACGACGGCGGGGATGGCGTACTCGCGCGCGACGACGGCGCTGTGGCTGAGGATCCCTCCGGTGTCGGTGACCACGGCCGCGGCGATCGCGAACAACGGCGTCCACGGCGGCGCGGTCGTCTCGGCGACGAGGATCTCGCCGGGACGCAGGCGCTCGGTGTCGGCGAGCGCGCGCACCACCCGGGCGGGGCCGGTCAGCGCGCCGCGCGAGCCGCCGGCGCCCCGCAGCACGCCCGGCTCGGTCGGAGCCTGCGGGGACGTCCCCCAGAACTTCGCGGTCAGGCGTGTGAACGGGCTGTCCGGGGGCGGACCGGCCGGAGGCGTTCCGAGGACGGGCGGCGCCGGGACGGCGGCGTAGGCCTGCAGGTCGGCCCGCCGCCGGACGACGACAGCGCGCAGGTCGGCGGCGGCCGGGGCCGGCGCGGCGGCGCGCAGCTCGTCGAGGGTCAGGTAGAGCACGTCGTGGGGATGGCTCAGGGTGCGCGCGTCGGCGCACCGGCGGCCGAGCTCGAGCACCACCTGGCGGACGAGGTCGGTGGCGTAGAAGTCGATCCAGAAGTTGTGGTCCTCGCTGATCACCGCGCCGGCCTGCGCCGCCGCCAGCAGGGCGTCGAACTGGGCGCGCACGGCCGCCGGATACGGGCGCAGGCGCTCGCGCGCGTCGGCCACCGCCTGCTCGCGGTCGGCGGCCAGGCGGGCGAGGTCTTCGGCCGGGTCGGCCGCGTCCGGCTGGCCCACGTAGTCCGCGAGCACCTTGATGACCGGCGCGGGGTCCTCGATGAAGCTCGGCGAGCCCAGGCCCCAGGTCGCGCTGCGGTGCCCGTAGCGGCGCAGGTGCTCGTCGAGGCGGACGCGGAAGGCCCGGCCCTCGGGGCTGCGCTCGAGCAGCGCGGGCACGTCGCCGGAGGCCGCGGTGCTCAGCACGCTCGTGACCTCGGCCGACCCGAGCGCGACGCGGCTCAGGCGCCACAGGTCGGCGGCGACCTCGGTCGTCTTGCTCGGGATGCCCTGCAGGAGCCGGTAGGCGTCCAGCGCCTGGCCGCCGACCACGTCGCGGTAGAAGTCCTCGAACTCGCTCATCGCGAGATAGGAGGGCAGGACCGCGATCATGTGCAGCTGCCAGAGGCGGTCGTAGCGCGCGACGACCTCGTCGAGGTGGGCGGCGAGCGCCGCGCCCGAGGCTCGCGGCAGGTCCAGCGCGCCCATGACCTGCAGGTGGCGGCGGATCGCGGGCAGCCACTCGGTGTCCCAGCGCTCGCCGAGGCGCCCGAGCGCGCCCATGACCGCCTCCTCCGAGCGCCGGCCGAGCTCCTCGAGCTCCGCGGGCGAGGCCTGCACGCCGACCATCGCGTTGTAGACGTAGCCGTGCTCGATCCGCACCCGCATCGCCTCGATCGGCGCCTCGTAGACCCGGAAGGCGTGGGTCATGCCGCGGCCGGGCGCACTTGCCATGAGCTCCCCGTCGAGCGGTAGCACCTGCCCGGGGAAGTGCATGCGGTCCTGCTGCCAGAAGTGCTGCGCGTCGACGTCCTGGAGGTCGACGGGGAAGTCCGGCGCCAGAGGCGCGGCCTGCGTGAGCGTCATCGAGGGCTCCTGTCGTGATGGAGGGTCGTGATGGGCCTGCACTGGAGGAGGAAGAGGTCGTCGCCCGCCCACGCCAGCTCGAGGTCGACGGGCCGGCCCATGCGGCGCTCGAGCGCGACCGCCAGCGCGGCGGCGCGGCGCACCTGGGCGTCGTCGAGCGCAGGCAGGCGCGACATGCGCCCGGGCACGGGCACTTCGCGCGTACCGCCCGGCGCCGCGATCGTCATGCGCCGCTTGTCGGCCACGACGCGTCCGCGGATGACGAGGCCGTCGTGGGCCACGCGCCAGCTGTCAGGGGTGACCGTGCCGCCGACGATGCTCTCGCCCAGGCCCCAGCTCGCGTTGATCACGACCTCGTCGCGGTCGCCGCTGACCGGGTCGGCGCTGAAGACGACGCCCGACGCGTCGGCCGGGACGAGCCACTGCACGAGTACCGCGACACGCTCGGGCGCCTCCGCGAGCCCGCGGTCGCGGCGGTAGTCGAGCGCGCGCTGCGCCCCGAAGGAGGCAAAGCAGCGCGCGACGGCCCACCAGACGGCCTCCGCGCCGCTGACGTTGAGGAACGTGTCGTGCTGGCCGGCGAAGGAGGCCTGCAGGCCGTCCTCGTCGACGGCCGACGAGCGCACGGCCACGGGCGGGGCGTCGGTGCCGACGAGCTCGCCGAGGCGGCGGTAGGCAGCTGAGAGGGCGCGGCGCAGCTCGCGTGGCAGGGTCGCCCCGGGGACGGTCAGGACGAAGCCGGGCGGGACGTCGTGGACGGCGGCCGAGCGGCTGAGGTTGGCGGCCTTCCCGCCGGTCAGCGCGGGGTCGCCGGCACGCTCGTCGCCCAGCCACAGGAGCTCGGCAACGTCGGCGGCGGCGGGAAGGGCGGCGAGGGAGCGCATCGTGGTCATGGCGTACGCCAAGGTGCCAGCGGTGAGTCACGGCGTCGCGCGGGCAGGCGCGACAGCAAAGGTGTGGCTAACCAGCCATTCGTGGGTGGCACGGGAGGGCCTCCGCAGTGACGCGCGCTGCGCTAGCGTGGCCGCCGTGGCGGCCCCTGAGATCCTGTGGACCCCGTCGGACGAGCGCATCGCGCGCGCGACGATGACGGCCTTCGCCGAGCACGCCGGCCGTAGCGGTCCCTACCACGACCTGTGGCGCTGGTCGGTCGACGACCTCGACGGCTTCTGGCGCGCGCTCTGGGACTTCTTCGACATCCAGGCCGACGGCGACGCGACGACGGTGCTGGCCTCGCGCGAGATGCCGGGCGCGCGGTGGTTCCCGGACGTGCGGCTGTCGTTCCCCGAGCACATCTTCCGCGGGCGCGACGACGACGCCCTCGCCCTGCAGCACGCCTCCGAGCTCCGCGGCCTGGAGTCGTGGACGTGGGGCGAGCTGCGCGACCAGACGGCGCGCATCGCGGCGGGCCTGCGGCGGCTCGGCGTCGGGTCGGGCGACCGGGTGGCCGCCTACCTGCCCAACGCGCCCACGACGCTCGCTGCGTTCCTGGCCACGGCGTCGCTCGGCGCGGTCTGGTCGAGCGCCGCGCCCGAGTTCGGCGCGCGCTCGGTCGTCGACCGCTTCGCGCAGATCGAGCCCAAGGTGCTGCTGGCCGTCGACGGCTACCGCTACGGCGGGCGCGAGTTCGACCGCCGTCGGACCGTCGCCGGCATCCGCGCCGAGCTGCCGAGCGTCGAGCACGTCGTCACGCTCTCCCACCTCGGCGGGTCGGGCTGGCCGGGCGAGCTCGTGGCCGAGCACGAGCCGCTGCGCTTCGAGCGCGTGGCCTTCGACCATCCGCTCTGGGTCGTCTACAGCTCGGGCACGACCGGCCTGCCCAAGCCGATTGTCCATGGGCAGGGCGGCATCCTGCTCGAGCACTTCAAGCACATGGCGCTGCACGTCGACGCGCAGGGCGGCGACCGCGTCTTCTGGTTCACGACGACCGGCTGGATGATGTGGAACTTCCTCGTCGGCGTGCTGCTAACCCCCGCGTCGATCGTGCTCTACGACGGCAACCCGATGGCGCCCGATCCCGACGTGCTGTGGGACCTCGCCGAACGCGCCGGCATGACCTGCTTCGGGACCAGCGCGTCGTACATCGCGGGCTGCATGAAGGCCGGCGTCGAGCCGGGCCGCGGGCGCGACCTCTCCGCGCTGCGCAGCGTCGGCTCGACCGGCTCCCCGCTCTCGCCCGAGGGCTTCGAATGGGTCTACGAGCAGGTCGGCTCGGACACCTGGCTCTTCTCCACGAGTGGCGGCACCGACGTCTGCACCGCCTTCGTCGGAGGGGTCCCGACGCTGCCGGTCTACCGCGGCGAGCTGCAGGGCCGGGCGCTGGGCTGCGCGGTCGAGGCGTGGGACGCGGAGGGCCGCGGCCTGATCGGCGAGGTGGGCGAGCTCGTGATCACGCAGCCCATGCCGTCGATGCCGATCGGCTTCTGGGGCGACGAGGACGGCTCGCGCTACCGCGAGAGCTACTTCGAGGTGTACCCGGGCGTCTGGCGCCACGGCGACTGGATCGAGATCACCGAGCGCGGCACGGCGATCATCTACGGGCGCAGCGACTCGACGATCAACCGCGGCGGCGTGCGCATGGGCACGAGCGAGATCTACCGCGCCGTGCTCGCGCTGGACGACGTCGTCGACGCGCTCGTGGTGGACGTGCCCCGCGAGGGCCAGGAGAACTGGATGCCGCTCTTCGTCGTGCTGCGCGACGACGCGGAGCTGACCGACGAGCTCGTGGCGACGATCCGCAAGCGCATCCGCGAGGACGTCTCGCCGCGCCATGTCCCCAGCGACGTCGTGGCCATCGCCGAGATCCCGCGCACGCTCTCGGGCAAGGTCCTCGAGGTCCCGGTCAAGCGCATCCTCATGGGCCACCCGCCCGAGCAGGCCGCCAGCCGCGAATCGCTCGCCAACCCCGAGGCGCTGGACCGCTTCGTCGAGCTGGCGCGGACGGGCGTGGGCGACACCTGAGGCCAGCCGCCCGCCCGTCGCGCGGGCTCCGTTCGCGCGCGACCGGCGCCCGTGGCGCGCGGTCCGCGCCATTTCGTCTCGTTCAGCGCGTCACGGTCGCGGCGCGGCGCCGCGCCGCCGGGTCAGGTCACGTCGGCGATCGCCTGCTGGAAGCGGCCGATCTGCTGCTGCAGGCCGTCGCCGAGCGCGGCCCGCACGACGCCGAGGCGCTCGACGAGCAGCCCGCCTCTGGCCTGCAGGCGCAGGAACTCCTCGTCGCCGGCGACGTCGTTGAGCTGGTCGTGGCTGCCGCGCAGCAGCGCGAACCCGTAAAGGTCCCCGCCGTGCGGATAGAGCAGCACCACCTCGAAGCTCTCGATCCGCCCGTCCTGCTGCAGGCGACCCCAGTACTCGGCACCCTCGTTGAGCACCTCGAGGCCCTTGGCCTCGCGCCCCCGAACCGGCGCCCCCCAGCCGACGAACAGCCCCGCCTCCGGCATCGCTCCCTCCTCGCGCTCGATCTCCGCGAACTTAACCGGTCGCCTGCGGCCCGTCCAGCACGGCGGCGCGGCGTCTCCCTCTCCGGGGTCGGCGCGGGAGGGGCCCCCAACCGCGAGCGCGCCGCGCGCGGCGGTCGGCACGCGTGCGCCCGATCGGCGTAGGCTCGTGGCGCGAGGAAGGAGGCCCGTGTCGGGAGCTGCCGCATCGTGGAGGGTGCCGCCCGCGCCGCGGCTGCGCCGCCTGCGCCGCTACCGGCACGCGGGGCGTCGCGTGATCGTGCTCGCGGTCCTGCTGTTCGCGGTGCTCGCCGCCGCGACCGCGGCCATCGCGGTCGTCGCCGTCGTGCGCGACCCGACGCTGGTGCTCCGCTGCGACCTGGCCGACTGGCCGGCGCGCCGCCTGCCGCAGGTCTCCTTCATGACCGCAGCCGACGGACACCGGTTCGGCGCCCTGCCCGCTCCGCGCCGGCGCGAGCCGGTGCCGACCGCGCAGATGTCGCGCTGGCTGCCGCGGGCCACGGTGGCGATCGAGGACCGCCGCTTCTGGCAGCACGGCGCGCTGGACTACCGCGGCATCCTGCGCGCCGCCGTGGCGGACGTCAAGCACGGGGCGGCCGTGCAGGGCGGCTCGACCCTCACGCAGCAGCTCGTGCGGCGACGCTACCTCGGCTCGCGGCACATCACCCTGCGGCGCAAGCTGGACGAGGCCTGTCTGGCGATCAAGCTCGAGCGCCGCTGGTCCAAGGCCCGGATCCTCGAGACCTACCTGGACACCGTCTTCTACGGGCACGGCGCCTTCGGCGTCGAGTCGGCGGCCCGGATCTACTACGGCCGGCGCGCGGCCGACCTGACGCTGGCGCAGGCGGCGCTCATCGCCGGGCTGCCGCAGGCGCCCTCGGACTACGACCCGTTGCGCCACCCGCACGCGGCGCGTGTCCGCCGCGACGAGGTCCTGGCCGCCATGCGCCACGCCGGAGAGATCTCGCGGGCGCGCTACCGCCGGGCGGTCGCCAAGGGCCTGCGCCTGCGCCCGGGCCATCGCTATGGCTTCCATGGCCCGGCCGCCTTCACCGGCTACGCGCTGCGCGAGGTCGACCGCCGCTTCGGCCCGCGCGCCCGCTTCGAGGGCCTGCACATCCGCACGACGATCAACCGGCGCCTGCAGCGCGTCGCTCACCGAGCGATCACGGGCCGGCTGCGCACGCCCAGCGACCCGGCCGCCGCGCTGGTGGCCATCGACCCCCGCAGTGGGGCGATCCGCGCGATGTCCGCCTACGTCCCCTCCGGGCGCCACCTGCACTTCAACCTGGCCAGCCAGGGGCGGCGCCAGGCCGGCAGCGCCTTCAAGGTGTTCACCCTCACGGCCGCGTTGGAGCAGGGGATCCCGCTGAGCTCGGTGTGGCACGGGCCGCCGTCGTTGACGATCGCCGACCGCCGCTGCATGACGGGCACGACGTTCTGGCAGGTGCACAACTTCGCCGACGAGGCGGCTGGGACGATGACCCTGCTGAGCGCGATCGCGCATTCGGTCAACACGATCTTCGCGCAGGTCTCGCTGCGGATCGGCGTGCACAAGGTCGTCAAGATGGCCCACCGGCTGGGCGTGACGTCCCCGCTGACGCCGGTCTGCTCGCTCACGCTCGGGCCCGAGGGCGTGTCGCCGCTCGAGATGACGAGCGCGTTCGCCACGCTCGCCGACCACGGCATGCGCCATCGGCCCGAGGCCCTGCAGCGGGTGAAGGGGCCCGACGGGCGCGTACCGGAGCGGCTGCGCACCGCGGGCAAGCGCGTCGTCGCCGCGCACGTCGCCGACCAGGCGACATACGCGCTCAGCAGCGTCGTCCTCTCGGGCACCGGCGTCGCCGCGAACCCCGGCCGCCCGGCGGCCGGCAAGACCGGCACGGCGGAGGACACCAAGGACGCGTGGTTCTGCGGCTACGTCCCGCAGATGGCGGCCTGCGTCTGGATGGGCTATCCGCAGGCCGAGATCCCGATGCACTCCGTCGAGGGCTTCGAGCCCGTCGTCGGCGGGAGTGTCCCGGCGCGGATCTGGCACGACTTCATGGTGCAGGCCCTGCGCCGGCGTCCCGTCCTGCCGCAACCCACGATCAGCCGCTCGGCCGTGCAGCGCATCTCGTCGATTCCGAACCCCGGAGCGGCGACGCGCGGCTTCCCGGCCGGCGGGACGACGACCTCGCCGGGCCGCTTCCCGGTGAAGACGATCCCCGGCGTGCGCTGAGCGTCGGGGAGCGATGCGGGGCAGGCGGACGCGAGCGGGCGCGGTGACGTGGCGGGTCACGCCGCCGCCGCCCGGTAGCGCTCAAGCGCGCGCTCGCGCTCGCGCGCGTGGTCGACGACGCGCTCCGGGTAGTCGCACCCGATCCGGCAGCCGGCGGCGCGCTGCTCGGCCTCCGACAGCGTCCACGGCTCGTGGATGCTGTCGTCGGGCAGGTCGCGCAACTCGGGGATCCAGCGGCGCACGTATTCCCCGCGCGGATCGAAGCGCCGCCCCTGCAGCGTCGGGTTGTACATCCGGCGGTACGCGGGCGCGGGGTCGGTCCCGACCGAGGCGATCCACTGCCAGTTGCCGTTGTTCTGCGCCGGCTCGCCGTCGAGCAGCAGCCGCTCGAACCAGCGCTCGCCCTCGCGCCAGTCCAGGTGCAGGTCCTTCGTCAGGAACGAGCCGACGATCAGGCGGGCGCGGTTGGGCATCCAGCCGTCGCTCGCGAGCTGGCGCATCGCGGCGTCGACGACGGGATATCCGGTCTCGCCGCGCCGCCAGGCCTCCAGGCGCCCGCGGGCGTCGTCCCAGCGCAAGGTGCGCAGGCGCTCTTGGAACTCGTGGCGGACGTTGCCCGGCCACATGAGCAGGACGTGCGCGTAGAAGTCGCGGAAAGCCAGCTGGCGGACCCAGGCGGCCGCGCCGTCACCGCCCCTCTCGCGGGCCCGCTGCTCGGCCTCGCGCGGCGACAGGCACCCCCAGCGCAGGTACGGGCTCAGCACGGAGGTGGCAACCAGGGCGAGGCTGTCGTGGCGCTGCGCGTACGCGTCGATCGGCTGCTGCAGCCAGCGCTCGAGCGCCTGGCGCGCGGTCGGCTCGCCCGGGGCGACGATCGGCTCGCCTCCCGGCGCGCGTTCGAGGCCCAGCGCGGCCGGCGAGGCGGGCAGGTCGGCGGGGATGACGTTCGCGGGGAGACCGGGCAGCGCGGGCGGGGCCGGCTGCACCGCGCGCCGCTCGAGGTGCCGCCAGGTGCGGAAGAAGGGCGAGAAGACGTGATAGGGCGCGCCCGCCTGGGTGCGCGGCTTGGCGACGTCGACGACGTAGGTGCCGCCGTGGGGCCGCGCGGCGACGCCCCCCCGCCGCAGCGCGTCAGTCACGCGGCGGTCGCGCGCCCGCGCGTAGGGCGCGGCGTCGCTCGTCCAGAGCGCCGCCTCCGCGCCGGCGTCGCCGGCGAGCTGCACGAGCACCTGCTCGGGGCGCCCGCGACGGACGACCAGCGCGCTGTTGCGCGCGCGCAGCTGCTCGTCGAGGGCGCGCAGGCACCCGAGCATGAAGTGCGTGCGCGGCGTCGAAGCGAAGCGCCCGTGCAGCAGCGCGTCGTCGAGCACGAACACCGGGACGACGCGCTCGTACTCGCGCAGCGCGGTGGTCAGGGCCGGGTGGTCGTGCAGGCGCAGGTCGCGGCGGTACCAGAGCAGCGCGGTGGCCATCGCTGGTCGTACGGCCGACCGCGCCGGCCGGGATCGCCGCGGCGCCACGAATCGACTGTCGAGTCGATGCCGGCAGGGCCAACGACCCGACAGTCGATGCTGCGACCCCCGGTGGCCCGGTGTGGCGACCCCCGGTGACGCCGCGGGGTGCTCGCCGGCCGGCGGGCGTGCGGAGAGCGGGAGAGGGCGGTGAGCCGCGGCCGCGCTCAGGCGGGCCGGTCGACGTCGGCGAAGGCGCCCGCGAGGCGCGCGGAGCCCTCGTCGACGGCGGCGCGGACGCGGCGCTCGACCGTGCGGGCGCTCGCGCGCTCCAGCACGGCGGCCGACAGCGCGCGGTGGCGCAGGCCGAGCACGGCGACGATCATGGACGCGAACGCCGCGGCGCGGCGGGCCTCCTCGCGCAAGGCGAGCTCGGCGGCGAGCACCGCGGTCAGGCGCGGGATCCAGGCCTCGGCGATGACCAGGCGACGGGCGTGGAGGGCGGGGGAGGCGTGCTCGGTGGCCATGAAGGCGCGGAAGGCGTCGTAGCGCTCGGCGTCGCGCAGCGCCCGCCAGCCGGTGCCGGCGAAGGGCACGAGGTTCTCGCCGGCCAACGCATGCAGCGCCTGCACGACGGTCGTCCCCGGCGGCCGCGACTGGATGGCCCCGATCAGCCCCTCGACGAGCTCGCCGGCGCGATCGAAGAACAGGTCCTCCTTCGTCGGGAAGTAGTTGAAGACCGTCTTGACGGACACGTCGGCGGCGGCCGCGATCTGCGCGATGGTCACGCGTTCGAAGCCGTGCGCCGCGAAGAGCTGCGTGGCGACGTCGGAGATCGCCTGGCGCGTGCGCGCCTTCTTGCTCTCGCGCAGCCCGACTGGCGCGTCGGCGCTCAATTCTGCCATCACGCAAAGATTACATCGAGTTGAAGTTTGGCACCAGGTGTGCGAGGTTGGGGCGATGACGGATTCGCCGGCCATCGAAGCACAGGGCCTCGTCAAGCGCTACGGCGAGAAGGTCGCGCTCGACGGGGTCGACCTGGAGGTCCCGGGCGGCTCGGTCTGCGGACTGCTCGGCCCCAACGGCGCGGGCAAGACGACCGCCGTGCGCGTCCTGACCACGCTCACGGCGCCGGACGCCGGGAGCGCGCGGGTGGCGGGCGCGGACGTCCTCGCCGACCCCGTCGCCGTCCGGCGCAGCATCGGCCTGGCGGCCCAGGACGCGACGGTCGACGGCCTGCTGACCGGGCGCGAGAACCTCGTGATGATCGGCGAGCTGCACCACCTCGGGCGCCGCCGAGCGCGTGCGCGGGCCCAGGAGCTGCTCGAGCAGTTCTCGCTGGTCGACGCCGCCGAGCGGGTCGCCAAGGAGTACTCGGGCGGGATGCGCCGGCGCCTCGACCTGGCCGCGACGCTCGTCGCCGAGCCGGACATCCTCTTTCTCGACGAACCGACGACGGGCCTGGACCCGCGTGCCCGCAACGAGCTGTGGGGGGTGCTCGACCAGCTCGTAACCGACGGCGCCACCATCCTGCTGACCACCCAGTACCTCGAGGAGGCCGACCGCCTCGCCGACGAGATCGTGGTCGTCGACCACGGGCGCGTGATCGCCCGCGGGGACGCGCGGTCGCTGAAGCGCAATTGCGGCGGCGACCAGCTGCACGTCGTCGTGGCCGACCCGGGCGACCTGACGACGGTGGCGGCGCTCGTCGAGCGCGTCACGGGCACGCGGGCGACCACGGAGCCTGCGACCCGCGGCATAGCGGCCCCGACCGACGGCGGCGCGGCCGCCATCGCCGCCCTGGCCGGCGAGCTCGCGGAGCTCGCCATCCCGGTCGAGGACCTCGGGCTGCGCCAGCCGACCCTCGACGACGTGTTCCTGACCCTGACCGGCGCCCACGTGGACACCGAGCCCGAGCTCGCGGAGGACGTTCGATGAGCACCGCCACCGCCACCGCCACCGCCACCGCCGCCCGCGCCCGGCGCGCGGGCGCCGTCGCCGACACCTGGGTCATCGCCCGCCGCGGACTGCTGCACATGCGCCGCCAGCCCGAGGCGCTGGCCGACGCGACGATCCAGCCGATCATGTTCGTGCTGCTGTTCGCCTACGTGTTCGGCGGCGCGATCGCGGTGCCCGGCGGCGGCAGCTACCGCGAGTTCCTGATGGGCGGCATCTTCGCCCAGACCATCGTCTTCGGCGCCTTCGGCGTCGCGATCGCCCTCGCGTACGACCGCACGAACGGCGCGATCGACCGCTTCCACTCGCTCCCCATCGCCCGCGGGACCGTCCTCGCCGGCCACGCCGTGGCGAGCCTGATCAAGGCGCTGCTGCCGATCGCCCTCATGTCGCTCGCCGGGCTGGTCGTCGGGTGGCGCATCCACGCCGGCGTGCTCGACGCCATGGGCGCGTACGCGCTGATGATCGCGTTCTCGTTCGCGATCATCTGGGTCGGGGTGCTGCTCGGCAGTCTCGTGGGCACGCCGGAGGGCGTTCAGGGGGTGGCCTTCGTGGCGATCTTCCCGATCACCTTCGTGGCCAGCACCTTCGTGCCGACGAGCACGCTGCCGGGCGTCCTGCGCACGTTCGCCGAGTGGAACCCGGTCACGGCACTGGCCGGCGCGCTGCGCCACCTGTTCGGCAACCCGGGGGGCGTCCCGCCGGCGGACGGCCCGTGGCCGCTGCTCCATCCGGTGGCCTACACGCTGATCTGGGCGGTGGGGATCGTCGTCGTCTGCGCGCCGGTCGCGATGCGGCTCTACCAGCGCTCGATCGCCTCCTAGCGGCGGCAGCGCAGCCAGAGGTAGCCGTAGGCGCCGAGGTCGACGCGCAGGCGGCCGCCGCGCACCTCGTGGTCGCGCAGCTCGAGCAGGTCGTCGACGGCGGTGACCTCGGGGCCGAGGTCGAGCTCCGCCGCCACCGGTGCGTCGGCCAGGTTGTGGATGGCGACGACGGTCGAGTCCTGCCAGTCACAGCGGTGTGCGAAGAGCGACGGGGGGTCGTTCTCGAGGAGCGTGCTCGCGCCGAGGCCGAGCTCGGGCGTCTGGCGGCGCAGGTGCACGAGGCGGGTCATGAACGACAACAGCGAGTCCCGCGTGCGGCGCTGGGTGGCGACGTCGACGTGGTCGGGTCCGAAGGGCCCCTCGACGATCGGGCGGACGAGCGCGGCGCGCGGCGCGGGCGAGAACCCGGCGCCCCGGGCCGGCGCCCACTGCATCGGCACGCGGACGCTCATCCGGCCCTCGAGGTCGAGGTCCTCGCCCATCCCGACCTCGTCGCCGTAGAGGAGCACCGGTGTCCCCGGCAGCGAGAGCACCAGCGACCACGCCATCCGCAGCCGCGGCCCGTCGCCGCCGAGCATCGGCGCCGTCCGCCGGCGGATGCCGTGGCCGTAGATCCGCATCCGCTCCTGCGGGGCGAAGGCGGCGAACACCTCCTCGCGCTCGCGCTCGGAGAGCTTGTCGAGCGTCAGCTCGTCGTGGTTGCGCAGGAAGGTGGCCCAGCCCGCGCCGGCCGGCGGGACGGGCAGGCGGCGGATGAGGTCCTCCAGCGGGGCGGCGCGCCCGCGCGCGAGCGCCAGCCACAGGCGCTGGTTGATGAGGAAGCCGAGCAGCAGGTGCAGCGCCTCGCCGTGGTCGGCGAAGTACGAGTCGAGGTCGTCCGCGCCGACGTTGACCTCGCCCATCAGCATCGCCTCGCCGCGACGCCGCGTCGCATAGTCGCGCAGCGTGTGCAGCCAGCGCCGGCCCTGGCCGGCGTCGACCTGGTCCGTGCCGACCATCTCGACCAGGAAGGGGACGGCGTCGATGCGAAAGCCCGAGACGCCCACCGCCAGCCAGAAGCCGACGATCCGCTCGATCTCGCCGCGCACGGCGGGGTTCGTGATGTCGAGGTCGGGCTGGAAGGGCGCGAAGCGGTGCAGGTAGAACTGCCCGGCCTGCTCGTCCCAGGTCCAGTTCTCGGGGACGGTCCCCCGCTCCTGCGAGGGGTCGTCGGACCAGATGTAGTAGTCGCGGAACGGCGACGAGCGGCTGGCGCGGGCCGAGCGAAACCACGGATGCTGGTCGGAGGTGTGGTTGACCACGAGGTCGGCCAGCACCCGCAGGCCGCGGTCGCGGGCGTGCCGGATCGCCTCGACCAGGCGCCCGCCGTCACCGAGGCGCTCGTCGACACCGAGGTGGTCGCTGATGTCGTAGCCGTCGTCGCGGTTGGGCGTGGGGTAGAAGGGCATCAGCCACAGGCACGACACGCCGAGCGCCGCCAGGTGATCGATGCGTTCCATCAGCCCGGCGAAGTCGCCGCAGCCGTCGCCGTCGGCATCGCAGAACGTCTCGACGTCGAGGCAGTAGACGACGGCGTTCTTCCACCAGACGTCGCTGGCCGGCGCCGGCTGCATGCCCGTCGCATACCCGCGAGGACTGGCCCTTCGTCGAGTTGTGTGCTGTGCCCGCACCGGCATACGGTCGCGCCACCGAATGCGAACCGTCGCCCTGGCGCTCTTGTCCCTCGCCGCCGCCGTGGCCGCCGTGCCCGCGCGCGCCGACATCAGCCCGGCCGAGGGGCGCGACGCGGTGCTGGCGAAGCTGCAGTCGGACATCGACTTCTCGCTCGCTGAGGGCGGTCCGGGCGGCCAGGCCGCGGCCGACTGCCCGACCTCGCTGACCGCCGATCTGCTGCGCTGCACGGGCAGCATCGCGTGGGCGGCGCCGCGCTCGGAGACCTGCAGCGGGACGCTCTACGTGCGCCACCTGCCGGCCGGGACGCTGCGCGAGCAGCCCGCGCCCGTCGACAAGGTCGTCGAGGGCGACTGGTCGTGCCCGAGCACGCCGGTCCCGGACCCGCCCGCCCTCGGACTGAACATCGCCGACGGCAAGGCCGCGATCGACGCCGTCCCTTTGGAGCCCGGGACCACGCTCGAGCGCGCCGACGACACCTGCGCGCGGGTCGACGAGTGGACCGTGGCGTGCCGGCGGATCACAAGCCGCGTCGTCCTCGGTGCGCCGGTGTACACCACCCAGTCGCTGTGGGCCTCGATCCGCTCGGGCACGATGGACGTGGCGTCCAAGGACGTCTCTGAGTCCTACGGCGACCTGGCCGCCGC
>Ga0136846_1208910_pt1 | contig 14267 bp, 9 predicted proteins | sample HopSoiMetagenom2_FD_96841 | JGI IMG/M metagenome (GOLD analysis project Ga0136846, IMG submission 96841) | Grasslands soil microbial communities from Hopland, California, USA - 2 Assembly 2016 (version 4) | ecosystem: Environmental > Terrestrial > Soil > Grasslands | place: USA: Hopland...
AACGAAGGACGCATCGAACAGGTCAGCGCCCCCGTCGAGCTCTACGAGAAACCGGAGACCGAGTTCGTCGCCGGCTTCGTCGGCGTCTCCAATCTGCTCGAGCGCGACGGCGATCGCTTCACGATCCGCCCCGAGAAGATCCAACTGGTCGATCCCAGTGCGATGCCGAACGGCCTGCGTACCGAGCGCGGCCGCATCGCCGAAGTCGCCTACGCCGGAATGGTGACCCGCTACACGGTCGCCCTCGACGCCGGCGGTGAGCTTCAGGTGATTCGCCAAAACGTGGAGGGCACGTCGATCGACGAATGGCGTGCCGAGCAGGGTAGGGAGGTAATTGTGGGCTGGCGCCCGGAGCACACGGTCGCCGTCCGTGGGAGTTCGACTAATGAGGAGGAATCATCGTGAGAACGCGTGACGCACACCCCGCACGGACGGCATGGCTGATTGTTGGAGGGCTGCTCGCCACCATGCTCTTGCTCGCCGGCTGCGGGTCGTCTGACAGCAGTAGCAGCACGTCCGGTGAAGAGCTGCAGAAGGTCGGCAAGGGAGAGGGCTCGCTCAGCTTGATCTCCTGGGCCGGCTACGTCGAACCGGAATGGACCAAGCCGTTCGAAGAAAAGACCGGCTGCAAAGTCAGCGACAAGATCGCTGGCACCTCCGATGAAATGGTCGAGCTGATGCGCAGCGGCCAGTACGACGGTGTCTCGGCCTCAGGCAACGCGACGGCGCGGCTGGTCGAGGGTGGCGACGTCGACCCGGTCAACGTCGACCTCGTCCCCAACTACAAGACGATCTTCAGTGATCTGAAAGACCAGCCCTACAACACCTTCGACGGCGTCAACTACGGGATTCCGCACGGCCGCGGGGCCAACCTGCTGATGTGGAATTCGAACGACGTCAAGCCCGCTCCGATCTCCTGGGACGTGATGCTCGACCCGAAAAAGGCCGCCAAATACAAGGGCAAGATCAGCGCCTACGACGATCCGATCTACATCGCCGACGCCGCAGTCTATCTCAAGGCGCACCAGCCCGAACTGGGAATCGAAAATCCCTACGAGCTGAACGAAGAACAGTTCGAAGCTGCGGTCGACCTGCTCAAGGAACAGCGGCCCTTCGTCGGCGAATACTGGTCCGAAGCGGCGAAGCAGATCTCCGCGTTTGCCGGCGGCGACGACCAGGTGGGCACCACCTGGCAGTACCAGTACTTCGAACTGAAGAACGCCGGCAAGCCGGTGGCGGCGAGCCCGGCAAGCCAGGGTTTCCTGCCCAAGGAGGGCGCGACGGGCTGGTCGGACACCTGGATGATCAGCTCCGAAGCCAAGCACCCCAACTGCATGTATATGTGGATGGACTGGATCGTCTCGCCGAAGGTCAACGCCGAAGTGGCGGAATTCTTCGGCGAGGCGCCGGCGCAGAGCCTTGCCTGCGAACAGACCGCTGACAAGGAATTCTGCACCAAGTACCACGCTGACAACCCAGGGTTCTGGAAGCGCGTCTACTACTGGGAAACGCCGCTCGCCGATTGCGGCAACGGATCGAGCGACTGCAAGGACTACAACGACTGGGTCCAGGCCTGGACCTCGGTCAAGGGCTGAGCGGCAGCGCGTAGCCGGTGGCGAGCGAAGCGGTCGTGCAGAGGAGGTCGGTGGGCCACAGGCTCGCCGGCCTCTTCCACGGCCGCCCTCGCCTGCAGATCTCAGGGCTGCTGGCCGGGCCGGTCGGCTGGCTCGTCATCGGCTACCTGGGATCGCTCGCGGTCCTGCTGATCGCCGCCTTCTGGACCGTCGACCCGCTCAGCGGCGAACTGGTCCAGGGCCTCAGCTTCGAAAACTTCGAAACGCTGTTCAACGAACCGGTCTACCGCGACATCGTCAAGCGCACGGTCCTGATCGCGGCGCTGGTCACCGTCACCGACGCGGTGCTCGCCTTTCCAATCGCCTTCTACATGGCAAAGGTCGCAAGCCGGCGGGGCAAGGCGATCCTCGTCGTCGCGGTGCTGCTGCCGCTCTGGTCCAGCTACCTGGTCAAGGTCTACGCCTGGCGGACGATGCTTTCCGCCGGCGGCGTGATCAACTGGGCGCTGGAGCCTTTTGGGCTGAGCGGGCCCGGCTTCGGCAGCACGGCGGTCTGGCTGGTGATGAGCTACCTCTGGCTGCCATACATGATCCTGCCGATCTACGCCGGCCTCGAGCGCATCCCCAACTCATTGATCAGCGCCTCCGAGGACCTCGGCGCCTCGCCCTTCACCACCTTCCGCCGCGTGATCCTGCCGCTCGCCTTCCCCGCCGTTGTGGCCGGCTCGATCTTCACCTTCGCCCTCACCCTCGGTGACTACATAACGCCGCGCCTGGTCTCCAACGACCAGTTCATCGGCAACGTGATCTTCAACAACATCTCCAACAACCTGCCCTTCGCCTCTGCCCTCGCCCTCGTGCCGATCGTCGTGATGATCGCCTACCTGATGGTCGCCCGGAAGCTGGGCGCCTTCGAGCACATCTAGTCATGAGGCTCTCGCGCCGCTCGACGCTGCTGCTCCGCCTCGCGATCGGGGTCGGCCTTGCCTTCATCTACGTCCCGCTGATCGTGATCGCGATCTACGCCTTCAACGCCAGCAACATCCTCGAATGGCCGCCGCCGGGGCTGACCCTCGACTGGTTCCCAAAGGCGATCGAAAGCCCCTCGGTCCACGAGGCGCTGCTCACCTCGCTGAAGGCCGGGCTCGCGGCGACGGCGATCGCAATCATGCTTGGCACGCTCGCCTCGCTGGCCGTCGCTCGCTACCGCTTCTTCGGCCGCGAGACGATCTCCTTCCTCGTCATCCTGCCGATCGCCCTCCCCGGCATCGTCACCGGCGTCGCGATCAGCAACACCTTCACCCAGGTCCTCGGCGTTCCGCTCGGCCTGCTGACCGTGATCGTCGGCCATGCCACCTTCTGCATCGTCGTCGTCTATAACAACGTCGTCGCTCGCCTGCGCCGGGTCTCGACCTCCTTCGAGGAAGCCTCAGCGGACCTCGGCGCCCACACCTGGCAGACCTTCCGCTTCGTCACCCTGCCGAGCCTGCGGACCGCCCTGGCGGCCGGCGGCCTGCTCGCCTTCGCCCTCTCCTTCGACGAGATCATCGTCACCACGTTCACGATCGGCGCCGGCGAAGAAACCCTGCCGATCTGGATCTTCTCCCGCCTCTTCCGGCCCAACGAACTGCCGATCGTCAACGCCGTCGCGGTCCTGGTCGTGCTGATCTCGATCGTGCCGGTCTACCTGGCCCATCGACTCACCCGCGAGGAAGGCGGCGTCGCGGCCGCCCGCGGCGGCCGGATCGAGGGCGGCGGCGTAGAGACCGAGGCGACGGCGGTGCCCTGAAGCAGATACTGGACGCTTACACTGATATCTGCTTCGAGGAGGAATTGTGAGCTGACTCCCCGAGCGTTGTGGCGATCTCGCGAGGGGCCGCCAGCGGCAGGTACTTCAGCGCAGCCGTCCACACCGCCACGCTTCTCCCGCGCGGCCTTCCCCTTTGCCCACCCCTCGATGACCTTCGACGAGCGCCGCACCCTCCTCCGCACCTGCAAAGTGAGATAGAGCCGACTTGCCGTAACCCCTATTCCCCCACCGCGGCGAAGCTGAACGCCCCCACGACCTCCCCGACCGCAAAGAGCGCCTTGCCTTCGCCGAAGGCTTCGTTTAGCTCCTGTGCTCCGGCCGCGCTGAGGCTCAGCTGCGCCCTGGAGACGGAGATCGTCCTCGACTTCGGATCAGAAGAAACGGGAGTGGGAGCGACGTCGAAGATCGCGGTGCGGGCGATCTTGCCCGGATAGGGCGGGGTGGGAGCGAGTTCGATTTCCGCACTGGCCTGGCGGGCTCCCATATCGAGCCAGAGTTCCCTCCAAAAAAGCTGGGCGCCGTGCAGCTGCAGGGCTTCTACCTCCCCGGCGCTGCGAAGGGTCCCTTGGGAGCCATCGGGGGCAAGCGCCCCTCCCGCGGCGATCGGGAAGGTGAAGAGCGCCCCCTGGTGTTCGGCGGGGAAGACCGAATTTAGCGAGACGAAGCGGGCGTCGAGCTTGGCGGCGAAGCCCGCATCGAAGGCGAGGGTCGCCCTGCCCTGGTCGGCGATCGTGATCAGGGCCGGCTGGGGGGTCGAGGTCAGCGAGCCGAGCGGCTGGCCCTGCTCGAAGGGAGTCCCGGGGCGCAGCTTCTTGTTGAGGCGGGTGGCGGCCTTGGCGGTGAGGGTGAGCTTTGTCGCCGTGAAGGTGGAGCCGAAGCCGGCTCGCTGAGAGGCGATCTTCTTTGCCTGGGCGACCTTGAGCTGGCTTCCACCGACTTTGGCGATCAGCGGCGTGCGCTTGGTTTTCACGGTGATCTCGCGCAAAGGCACCTTGGCTTTTGCCCCTTCGAAGACGAGCGTGCCTTGCTGGGCGATCTCGCCGTTGCCGGCGGCGAGGTCCATCGTGCCGCCCACCACAGCCATGAGGATCTTCTCGCCCTGGCGCTTTGCGCCCTGTTTCGCCCTGAGCTTGAGCTTGTTCTTCGCCAAGAAGGAGACGAAGGAGGAATCGAGGGTCAGCTTGGTCTGCCCGGAGCCAAGCGGGTCGTTCTTCGCCTGCGCCGCGGGACTTAGGAGGAAGAGTAGACAGAGGGTCGCGATCGTCGTCTGTCTCATCATTCCGCCACCCCACAGGTCTTGTTTACGGTGGCACTGATCGAGGGCCTGCCGGCGAAGGAGAAGGTGGCGAGGGCGAGCGGGAAGGAGGCTCGCTTCGATCCTCTCGGCGCGGGGCAGGCGGCGTTGAAGTAGGAGAGCTGCGCTCCCCGATAGGCGTATTTGCGGCGCAGGGTGAGCTTGATGCGGTCCAGGTAGCCCCAGGAGCCGAGGGCCTGGGGAAGCGAGGCCTGAAGCTCGGTGCCGTAAGGGCCCTTGCGGATCTTTCCCATCGCGAAGGGGATCACGAAAGAGGAGTTGAAGGGGTGGGAGGTGTAGATGTGGGCGAGGATCACCGGCTTGCCTGCTTTCCTGCCGTTGAAGATCAAAAGCCGTCCCTGGGTGCGGTAGGCGCCCTGGTCGGGCAAGACGATGTTGGCCCAAAACTGCCCGGAGCCGATCAGGGCGTCCCCACAGTTGGCGAGCGCCCGTTCGGTGGAGGCGGGCTGCACTTCGGGGATCTGGCAGACCGGCAATCCCCTCGATTGCAAGAGCCCGTGGCGGTTTACCTCGATGCGGAGCTTTTGCAATTGGGGGGGCACGCCGCCAATGGTGCTCTGCAGGTGCCCGGCGATGAAGACCGCAATCGGGGCCGGCTGGGTCCGGGGCAGCTTGTAGGGCTTCAGCTGGGCCAGGGCCGTTATGCGCAGGCCGCCGGACTGGATCGTCGCCGCGGTGGCGTAGGCGCCGCCGAGCGCGAGCGCCGCCGCCAGCAGCGCTCCCCCTCTTGCTCGCTTGGCGCTCACCTAGCGCTGCGGCGCTGCTGGGCGCGCTTTGACTTCTTCTTGGCCTTGCCGGCGCACTTGGCCTTGAGCGCCGGGCGGAAGTCCTTTTGCTTGCCGTTGTGGGCCTCGAAGGAGACTTCCGCGCGGTGAGTGCCCCTGCAGAGGTCGGTCGAGTTGACCAAGAGACCCTTCTTGCCGCCTCGCATAGTCAGGGTGAAGGTCGAGACCGGGGCGTCGGGGGCGGCCTCGAAGGTGTTTCGGATCCCGCCGCCTTTGACCGAGTCGATCCTGCCCACCAGGTCGAAGTCGATCCCGGTGGGGCTGTGAAGGGCGGCCACCAGGTCGGGCAGCTGGTGCTCGGAGGAGCGCAGGAAGACCGGGCCGGTGAGCGGCTCGGAGAGGATCGGAGTGGTTGCCTTGGCATAGCCGTAGACCGAGCCGGCCGGGCACTGCGTGCCGTTGCCGGCTCCCGCCTTGAACTGCACTCTGGTGCAGATCGTCTTGATGTGGGCGTTCTCGAGGAACTCCGAGTGCGGCAGGGTGACCTGGGCGCGGCGGATCGCCGCTTCGCCGATCCCGTGCATGCGCAGGGTCGCCTTGAAGGCGGGGTGGGAGCCGCGCTTGGTTCCCCCCAGCAACTGCAAGCTCAGCTTCGGATCGAAGCTGAGCGCCGCGCAGTCGGCCGCCTGGAAGGGACTGGTGACCGTGATCGGGTTGTCGTCTGCCGGTGAGGCGAAGTCGAGGCCCGAGCCGAGCACCGTGGAGGCGGTCGACGTGCGCTTGCAGGAGGTCGGGTTCAAGGTGAAGTTGGGCCTGTCGACATAGGCGCGGATGTCACGGGCGTGAACGGGTATGCCCTGGATGATGTGGGGTATTGGATCGGAGCTGGTGGCGTCGATGAAGACTTCGGCGGTCTCGGGGTCGATGCGGAAGGCCTGGCGTATCACCACCGTGCCGACGTCAAAGGGGCCCACTACCCCCGAGGTGATAGCCACCATCGAGAGCGGCGCGCCGTTATACGGGCCGGCCAGGTACAGCTTGCCGGGGACGTAAGTGAGGAGGGAGCCGACTCCCGCGCCGACCAGGGTGCGGCCGATCTCAGATGCCGCCGGGCAGCTGGGCTGATCGAGCTCTTCCTGGCCGCCATGGATGCCGGTCCGCGCTCTCGCCTGGGCGATCGCGGAATCGGGGCAGTAGGGAATCCCCGCCAGCTTGCCGGTGATGCCTGGCGGCAGCTTGATCGAGAAGTGGGTGAACTCCTGTTCGCCGTCGTTCCTGGTCAGGCGAAGGTTGAAGTTCGAGAATGTGCCGGCGGCGTTGTTGATCGTGCCAGCGAGGAGACCCGGGTGGAAGGGCGGGGCGCCGTTCGGCGGGCAGGCGCCGCCGTCGACGCCGCGTTCGATCTGGAAGGTCGCCTTGCGGGAGACGACTTCGCCTGGGGCGGGGTTGTCGGGGTCCTGAGCCGACCAGGGCACGAAGCGTGCCTGGCCCTGATATGTGCCGCAGGCCGGCGGGGTGACCAAGGGTGCTCGGCCTCCCTCGCGGAAGTGCAGGTGGAAGGTGGAGAACGGCAGCTGGGGCAGGTCGTCGAAGATCGTGGTCAGCTGGCCCGTCCTCGGGTCCGCTTCCACCTTGCCCGCCTGCTTGACCACGATCCCGCGCTCGGGGATCTTCGCGACCAGGTAGAGGCCCAGCAGCGAGCCGAAGGGGTTCGCGTGGGGGGCGGCGATAAAGAGGGCGCCGTGGGCTTCCTCCTTCAGCAGCGGCGTCGTCACCGAGACCTCGCCGATCTTCGAGGCGTTGGGGCAGCCTTCGCCCGGCAGCGACTGGGCGGTCTCGGCTTCGTACTGCGCTTCGCTGCAGCCGACCAGCCCTTCCCCCTCGGAGGGATTGACCGACATCCCTTCGGGCAGGGTGAATTCGACCTTCTTGGCCTGGCCTTCGGCGACCGCTTCGGAGTTCAAGAGGCCTGCGTTGGGCATGTCCAAGCGGAAGTCGAAGCCGCTCGGGTTTTCCGCCAGCTTGGTGGTCGGTGAGCCCGCGATGCTCGGACCGAAGGGCACCTGGTTGCAGGCGATCATGTTCGCCTGAATCGATTCCCTGCTGTCGATGACGCTTCCGAGCGGCACGTTCCAGGGTTCGACTATGGCTTGGAAGTTCAGCGGCGTCGAACAGGAGGCAGGCTGGCGCCAGAACGCCGATTCATCGAGGTTCTGCGGCCGTTCGCAGGCACCGTGTTTTTCGTGGTCGTCAGTGCAGTACCAGCCCCTGGAGCTGTCGTGGCGCGGGTCCCCGGGGGTGCCCCAGAGGGTAACCGTGCTGGAGAGGAACTCGGCAAGCTGGGTCGTGTTGCGTACCGAGCCGGTGATCCTGTAGTGATTGTCCGGATCGACTTCGGTGTCGATGATGACCGGGTCGCCGAGGGCCAGAAAGCCGATGCGCGCCGGCTCGCCGTACTCTGGGTCGAGGTTGAAGACCGGGACGGCGACGCGCTCGAGGCCGAGATTTCCCTTTTCGATGATGGTCACCGAGGCGACCCCGATGGCGCTGCTCGCGGGGCATTCGTTGAATCGCAGGTCCTGCGGTGTGACGAAGACGCTCATCGGGCACCGAGCGGTCATGGTGTTATTGCCGATCAGCCCGGCGGGCAGGGGGAAGCGAAGGTTGCGCGGGATCGCCGGCTGTTCGATGAGGACGCGCCCCTTCGATTCCCCAATGACCGGTCCCGAGTTGAGCTGGATCGTCGTCGTCAGCTGGAACGGATGGCTGCCGGCGCGGGTGGTGGCGGCGCCGCCCTCTTCTTCGGATCGACCCGAGAACTGCTCGATGCCGAAGGGCGTCGGCTCGGGGCTGACGGTGATGGCCTGGCTTTCGGAGGCCGGAGCGGCGTTGCCGCCCGAGACGCTCACGGTCCCGGGAGCGCCGGCGGCCGGGGGTTGGCCGGTCAGGTTTGCGCCGATTTCGACTTCGATCGCTTCATAGGAGGGAAGTTCGCCTTCGAAGCCGCAGGAGACGAGGTCCGGCGCCTGGATTTCGCATTTCACCGGTCCGGATCTGTTCTTGTCCCCGGCGAATGCTTCGATGCCGGTCGCTTCGACCCCAGCGGGCAGCTCGTCGGTGATCGTGACGGGCTCCTTGGTGGCGTCAACCGGAGCGTCGCCGAGGTTGGTGATGGTCAGAACAAGGCGGCCGCTTCCGCCGGGCGAGCGCAGCTTGACCCTCGCCGCTCCGAACGTGCCGAGTCCGTTTACTAGCGGCGATATGGCGATCGTGGGCTCGGGACTCCCAGGGGTAGTAACGAGGAACGGCGGTTCGCCGCCCGCAGGACCCCCGGTCACTTCGACCGAAGCGGTCCCGAACGCATTTGCGCCTTCGAGGAGATGTTCGAGGTCTTCGGCTGTTTCGGTGGCTTCCGGTGCAATGCCGACGAGCTGACAGACTTCGTCAGGCGTGAGGCCGAAGAAGGATCCGGCCGCGAGGCAGCCGATGATTTTTCCATGTACTTCAATCCTCGCGGCGAGTATTTCTGAGCCGAGGAGGTTCGACTTTTTCGACTTGATTTCCTGGACGTTGTCCGTCGGTTCCCAGAGATTCGTGGGGCGGCTGCCGGTCAGCACCTGCCACCACGGCTGAGGCGCCGCCGCGGCGGGGACGGCCGGTAGCGCGAACGCGCCGAGAGCGAGGCCGGCGGAGAGGAGAAGAGCAAGGCGCTTGAGGCGAGAGGTCATGGTCGGCGGCTCCTTGGCGATGACGTGCTCGGGGCGGGCGGGCTTCTGGTCTCGGGTCCTCATCGCCCTGCCCTCCGATGGCGGCCGGCTGGGCGGTGCTTTCCTGCATGTCGTTGGTGGCGGCGAACGCAGAGGACCGTGCCCTTGCGCCTGACCCTGCGCCTGCCCTTGGAGCAGCGCTTCGCTCCTTCGTGCACGTTCCCCTTGCCTTCGAACTGTGAGCTCGCCGGCGTCTGGTCATTGGGCACCACCGGCAGCGGCTGACAGGCTTCGCCGAGGCATTCGGCCCGCAGCGGCCGGGTGAGGGGGACGCCGTTGACGCGTGCGTCGTAGACGTCGAGCACTTCGTCTTCGTCGGGTTCGTTCAGCTGCGCAGAGGTGAGGAAGAAGACGTCGTCGCCGCTTTCGCTGGCGTCGAGGAAGCCGGCTTCTTCTTCAGCGGTGCCGGAGGAGATCAGGGAGACGCAGCCGCCGGCGATCCTGGCGACGCTGGCGCCGCCGGAGGATTCGCTGCAATCGCCGACCCCGTCGGGCTCGTACTGGTAGACGTCCCACTCTCCATTGGAGTCGGCCGGGACCAAGGAATCGATCGCGTTGAAGAAGAGGCGGCCGTTGTCGAGGAGCGCCCGTGGGGAATAGAAGGCTGAACCCGATCCGTCACGGTTGGTCGTACGCTCGGGAAGGACTGCATTCATCCGGGTTTCTTCCCAGTTCCTGCGGGGGTCGACCGGGCCCGGGAGCCCGGTGTCAGAAATGGCAGTCCCCCCCTCCGGGGCGGAACCGGTCGGGTCGCAGGAGACGCAGTCGAGCCGTTCGGCGCTGGCGTCGTAGCGGAAGACGCGCTGGACGGAGTGGCCGGTCTTCGGGTCGAGGTTTTCCTCGCCGGTGAGGCTGCCTTCCGACATGAAGGCGAGGTAGCGACCGCTGGGGGAGGCAAAGGCGCTGAGAGCGATGGATTGCACGGCTCCGCCACCCCAGTCGCGAACGTCCTGCCTGGCGAGGGCGGCGATGAAGCGCACGCCCTCGGTCGCCTGCCAGACGTAGAGGTTGGGATGATTGGACTGGGCGCGGTCGCCGAATTCATTGGCGGTGTCATCGAGGACGCCCTTTGCGACGAAGTAGATCGTCGAGCCGTCCTCGGAGGCGCCGGTGGCGATCCCCTGAAGGGCGGCGCTTTCGCCGGGGCCTTCGGCGAGGCTGAGGTCGATAAGGCTGCTGCAGCCGCTGGACGTTGGGCCCGGAGGGATTTCGCAGCGGTAGAGGTCCGCGCCCCTGTGACTGGCCCCCGGCGTCAGCTGCTGCGAATCGGTGAAGAGGACGACTGTGCCGGCGGGATTGGCGGCCTGGAAGACAGGCCTAGGTTCGCCGTCGCCGGTGCCTCCTTTGACGGCGTCGAGTCGCACGCTTTCTTCGGCGGCAGTGTCGCGCAGGTAGAGGCCGGTGATTTGATTGCTAGCGTCAAATGTCGTGTTCCTGCCGGTGCTCCAGAAGACGCGAGAGCCGTCGTCGGAGATCGCGTTGCGGGTAGAGCCCATGCCGGAACCGAGCAGTTCGGCGTAGACCATTTCTCCGCCTTCGCCGGGAGGCAGGACGCTGACCGGCTGGAGGTTGCCGGCGCTCCACACGTAGAGAGCTCGTTTCTCGCCAAAGGCCGGAGGCGCTACGGAGAGCAGAGGCACTTCGGAGCTGAGCACGATGTGGGTGAGCTCAGAGTTGCTGCCCTCCGTCGTAACCGGGCCGATGGGAAAACCGGGGTCGCCGCCGAATTCGGTGCCCGGGGCGACGTTGGATGCGGTGAGAAGGGGCGTGAAGAGCGGCGGTTCGCTGTTTTGGCGCAGGTAGGGGGTCCTTTCAGAGGCGTCGGCCGAGAACGGGGTGGTGCCGTGCGGCTCGACTATTGCCGTGCTGAGATCGCTGTTGAATAGTTTGTATTCGCCGGTCGGCCCGAGGATGATTTGAGTGATGGTGTTGTTGGGAAGGGTGATGTCCTTCGAGCGCCAGCCTCCCGGGGTGCGCCGGGAGAGAACCGTCGAGGTTTCCGGGATGCGATCGCCTTCCGGGCCGGCTTCGATCGACCCACGGCTGGGAAGGGTGATCCCATTGCCATCGGCGGCAGCCTGGACGTCGGCGGTCGTAGAGCCTTGAAGCTGTGCCCCGTGCTTGGCGGGCGGCGAGACCATCTCCCAAGCGCGGTTGTCGCCGAGGCTGAACCCGAGGGTGGCGGACTGGGTGGTGAAGGTGTGGTCGGTTTCTTCTTCGACGCCGTCTTCTTCCTGGTTGTCGCCGTGTTCGTTTGCGGCGAAGACGCGGAAGTGGTAGGTCGTGCCACCCTGAAGCCCGGCGATGTCTTGCGATACAGGGACGAGCTTGTGACCCGCGCCGATGCCGGCGGCGCTGAGGGGGACGCTCGTGCAAGGGCCGAGGGAGCAGTCCTGGAGCCCGTATTCGAAGCGGTAGGTCGTGTCGGCCCGGCTGGGGTTGATCCGCGCCTGCAGGGTGGCGGTGTTGGAAGTCACCTGTGTCACCGAGGCGGAGCGGACCTTGGGCGGTCCGGGAAGGGTGGGTTCCCAGAAGATCTCCACCTGTATGCGGCCGGGTGGTTGTGCCGGGGCTTTGGAGACGAAGACCGCTTCCTGTTCGCTGAAGACGGCAATACCGAGCGCATAACCTTCGATTTCGCCATCTTCACCGGGGCCGGCGAAGGTGGCAAGAAGGGCACCGTCTTCGTCGAACCGGTCGACTCTTCGCGGCGTAGAACCCGACGTGGTCGCATAGACATCGTTAGTTGCGGGGTCGACCGCGATGGCTTGAGATTCATCAGTGGTGAACGGCTGGCCGGTGGTGGTGTAGGTGGTCGTCGCTGTCACTGGGAATTCCGAAGGAACGTACTTGTGGATGTGTCCCTCGCTAAAGTGCTGGACATAGAGGTTCCCATTGCTGTCGACGGCGATGTTCTTAGGTTCTGGGTCGGAGAGCTGGGTGATCAGTTCACCGGTGTGCGAGTAGACCTTGACCCGATGGTTGTTGCTGTCGCTCGCGTAGATGTCGCCATTGGCGTCGACGGTGACTCCGTCCGCTCCGTCGAAGCCGCCGATCGAGTTGGTGCCGGCCCATGGGCCGGCGGTGAATTCGGCTTCTTCGCCGTCGGGCTGGAAGGCCTCAATCGAGTTTTCGACGGTGACGTAGATGTCGTGGCTGAGCGGGTCGACCGCCACCTGCTTGGCGTTGGGACCGAAAGAGGAAAAGGTGAGTGCGTTTCCTGAAATGTAGAGAGCGGAGCCAGTGAAATTGACCGCGTTGCCTTCGGTGTCGAACTTGTAGAGCTTCTCAGCGCCGCCGTCCATCACGTAGACCCGGTGGGCCCCCTGGTCTACGGCGATCGCTCCGACCGAGCCGCTGCCGTCGAATTCGGTCGCTTCCGTGCCGTCGGGCCCGAAGCTCGAGTGATATGGAGGCGGTTCGGCCGCCGAAGCAGCCGCGACGCCGAAGGCGCCGAGTGCGGTCAGGACGAGGAGGGCCAAGATGACGTGGCGATGGCATGCGCCGAGCACCCGGCGCATGCTCGGTCCCGCGGACGATGCCTTCGCGTGGCTTCTCACGTAGCTCTCTCCTTGTCCCGTGAACCCCTCTGCCGGCCGCTTCCCTTTGCGGCCATCGAGGGCTCGGTTGTCCCTGTTATTCCCTGAAGTCAGTCGCGGTTTGAACTACCGCGTACATGAACTGTGGCGAGATTAGAACAGAGCTGTTTCAGAGTGTCAAGGAAAAGATCGTGTTTATAGACGGCGGTGTACCGCAAGCGTTTCCATTTGCATGGCGAGGCAAAGCTGCCTCGAGTGGGGCCGGGCCTACGACTCGGGGGTGGGCGCCGCATCCGAGCGCGCCAGGCGCTCGGCTTCCTCGTTGCCCAGATAGGGCGCGAGGATCAGCTCGACGAGGTCCGGCAGGAGCTGGTCGAGGTCCGCGGTCCGGCCGGCGGAGATCTCGCGGACGATCAGCGAGACGATGCCGCCGACGAGGGTTTCCTCGGTCGCCGCCGGCAGCGGCCGCGAGCCGCTGTGCTCAGGCCGCCCCGCCTTGAGGATCTGGACGAAGCCCTGCATCGAGGCACGGTGGCGGGCGGCGATCTCCCCCCCGGCGGCGACCGGCTCGACCATGCAGAGGCGGGCGAGCTCGGGCTCTGAAGAGAGGAAGCGCAGCATCGTCGCCAGCGCCGCCCGTACCTGCTGCGGCCAGTCGCCGAAGGATTCGGCGGCGGCGCGCATCGAGGCGCGGATGTGGTCGGCGACCATGTCGTAGGCGGCGAGGAAGCAGGCTTCCTTGTCGGCGAAGTGCTCGTAGAAGGTGCGGCGGGAGACCGAGGCCGCTTTGGTTATGTGGGCGACGGTGGTCGCGTTGTAGCCGCGCTCGGCGACCGTGTCGACCATCGCCGTGATGATTCGCTCGCGCTGATTCTGGGTGATGAACTCACGCGGCAGGCCGTGGCGGCCGGCGGGAAGCCGGGGGGAAGCCTCAGCGGGCGGCGTCGGTTCTCCGGCTTTGGCCGTACTGCGCTTCGCGGCGCCCTTTGCCGTCCCCTTTGCCACCTGATCGACCATACCCGAGACGGTCGGCGTCAGGGTCGCTAACGCAGCGGCTGGACCAGCAGCTCGTCCTCCGCCGCCCGCGAGCCGAGGTAGGGCAGAACCGCTATGTAGACCAACTCCGCCAGAAAGTCCTCGCGCCGTTCGATATAGCCGCTTTCGATCCGGCCGAGGACGGTGCCGTAGATCGCCCCCGCGACGATTTCGGCCGTGCAGCGAGATACCGACTCGGGCTTCTCCAGCTCCTCACGGCCGCCATCTACGATGTCGGCCAGCCCCTGCAGGGTGCGATCGCGTCGTGATTGGGCGCCGCTGCCGGTTCCGTTGACCTCGACCACGAGGAAGCGGGCGCGGGCGGGATCCTCCTCGAAGAAGCGCATCGCCGCCCATCCCGCGGCCCAGACGCGATCGTGCCAGGACGAAGCACCGGTATGGGCGGCGAGCACCCGCTCACAGAAGACGGCAGCGACTTCGTCGTGGACGCTCAGGAAACAATCTTCCCGACCGGCAAAGCAGCCGTCGAAGTGAGAGCGGC
>Ga0136846_1239948_pt1 | contig 14267 bp, 9 predicted proteins | sample HopSoiMetagenom2_FD_96841 | JGI IMG/M metagenome (GOLD analysis project Ga0136846, IMG submission 96841) | Grasslands soil microbial communities from Hopland, California, USA - 2 Assembly 2016 (version 4) | ecosystem: Environmental > Terrestrial > Soil > Grasslands | place: USA: Hopland...
CATGCGTCGCGGCAGAGTGGTTACACTTGCCTTCGCGGTGCTGCTCGCGGCCCGCGCGGCAGCCGCACAGCAGGCGTTCTCCGGCGACAGCATCGCCATTACGCGGGCGAGCGGCCCCATCGCCATTGACGGCGACCTGTCGGATCCGGCCTGGCGCACGGCCGTGCGCATCGACAAATGGTACGAGAAACAGCCCGGCGACAACACCGAGCCGAAGGTGAAGAACGTCGGCTACCTGACCTTCGACGATCGGTATCTGTACGCAGCGTTCGAATTCGACGACCCGAACCCGGCAGCCATTCGAGCTCCGTTTGCCGACCGCGACAACATCAACGGCAACGCGAACGACTACGCGGGCATCCTGCTCGACGCCCGCAACACCGGCTCGAATGCCGCGTTCTTCCTGGTCACCCCGCGGAACACCCAATACGATGCCATTACGGACGACTCGTCTGGCGAGGATGCGTCGCCAGATTTTTTCTGGGATTCAGCCGCGAAGATCACCGAACACGGCTGGACGCTGGAGATCCGCATCCCGTTCTCATCTATCCGGTACAAGAACGTCGACCCGCAGACCTGGCGGATCATGCTGTACCGCAACTACCCGCGCGAGTTTCACTACCAGTTCTTTACGGCGCGCATTCCGCGAGGCAGCAACTGCTTCGTGTGCCGCGCCAACGTCCTGACCGGCATCGAAAAGCTGCCGGGCGGCGGTCACATTGTCGTCGCGCCGTACGCCGCCGCGAGCAGTGTGGCCGAGGCTCCGGGGGCGATTGGCACGCCGCTCGACGATGCCGTCGGACATCTGCATGTCGGCGTGGACGCGAAATACCTGCCGAACGCCGACAACGCCATCGACGTGACGGTGAAACCGGATTTCTCCCAGATCGAATCCGATACCGCCCAGATCGCCACCAATCAGCGCTTCGCCCTGTTCTTTCCGGAGAAGCGGCCGTTCTTTCTCGAGGGCATCGACCTCTTCGCCACCCCCATCCAGGCCGTTTACACGCGCACGATCACCGACCCCATCGCGGGCGGCCGCGCGACGGGAAAAGCGGGCGGCTTCCGCTACACGGTCCTCGTGACCGACGATGCGGGAGGGGGAAGCGCGATCCTGCCGGGACCGTTGAATTCGGATTTTGCGCCGGTCGACTTCGGGTCGACGGTCGTCATCGCGCGGGCCAAACGCGATCTCGGCCTGTCGTTCGTCAGCGTGTTGTTTACCGACCGCGAACACGAACGGAGCGACGCCGGGCCGGCTCCTTCCGCCGATGCGGGCCACAACCGCGTGATCGGTCCGGATTTTCAGTGGCGTCCGTCCGGGAACGACGTCGTTACGGGGCAGTGGCTCTACAGCGACACGAAGACGCCCGCCCGCCCGGACCTCGCTGCTGAGTGGACCGGGCAGGCGTTGACCGGGTCTGCGGGTACAGCCCGGTGGAACCACCAGACCACGCGTCTCGACTGGTTTGCCCAATATCGGGACATCAGTAACGGATTTCGCGCCGACTCGGGATTTGTGCCGCAGGTTGGATACCGGCAGACCAACGGGCAGGGAGGCTGGACGTTCAGGCCGAGGAATTTTCTCTCACGGATAAATACGTTTGTTTTTGCCGATCGCCAGGTCGATACGGCCGGCGAATTGATCGGCCGCACTCTACAGCCCGGACTCAACATGGACACGAAGCTGAGCGGCTACATGCAGTTCCAGTACATCGACAATGCCACGCGAACGCCGGCCGGCGACCTGATCGGCCGCCGCCAGTTCCAGTACTACGTGCAGCTCAGCCCGTCACGGTATGTGGCATCGATCCAGTCCGACGCTTCGATTGGCGAGGATATCGATTTCGAAAACTCCCGCCCGGGACGAGGCTCGCAAATCAACACCAGCGCCGTCCTGCGTCCGACCGATCATCTCGAAATTTCCCTGATAGCCAACCAGCAATGGCTCAACGTCGACGATGCGGCCGGCGTGTTTCGGCGGCTGTTTTTTGCGCGGGTGTCCAGGGTCAAGGGCACGTACACATTCACCTCGCGCCTGTTCACCCGCACCATCGTGCAATACGTGTCAACCGATCGCGACCCGTCCCTCTACTCCCACCCCGTCCCTGCACGGTCAGGCACCTTCGGCGGCTCCGTGCTGCTCGGGTACAAGTTGAACTGGCAATCCGTGATGTTCGTCGGCTACGGCGATGATCGCGGTCTGACGGGGGACGAAATCGAACGCGCGCACCGACTCGCGCCCGTCGATCGCCAGATTTTCGTGAAGGTGTCCTACGCGTTTCAGCGCTAGTGCACGACGTGGTGGAACACCGGGTAGGGATCGATCGCGGTGCCCTGCCACCAGTGGTGCGCCGCGGTGAGCTGGAAGATGGCGAAGTGCAGGTGCGGTGTGTCGGGCGGCGCGTTTCCGGACGTGCCGACATAACCCAGGACGTCAGCGCGCGATACGTGCTGCCCGTCTCGCAAGCCGTCGGCGTACCGATCCAGATGCGCGTAGTAGTAGCAGAAACGCCGGCTCGGATCGAACTGATAGATGGTGTTGCCGCCGGCCTTGCTGAAGAACAGCTTCGCGATCGTGCCGTTCTCGACGGCATAGACCGGTGTGTGGCGCGGCGCGAGGATGTCGACCGCTTCATGCGGACGCGCGCCGCCGCCCCGGCGCTCGGCGAACATCCCCTTGAGCCGCTCGACGTCCGCGTGCTCGATGGGAAACTGCAGGTTGCGCCGCGCCAGTTCTTCCTCCGGCGACTCCGCTCGAATGGTGGCTGCCTCGGCGGACGCAGGCGTGCCGGATGGAACCACGGTGTCCGCCGACTCACTGGGTCGCGGCCGGGGTGGACCCTTCTCGCGCAGCCGCCAGTCGGCCAGCACCCCGACGCAACATCCGACGATCAACGCGGCGATGACAGACCCCACGCGGTGCCCCCCGACGCGTCGCCTCCTCCTCATTCGAACACCACCGGCGTACCCGGTTGAACCAGCGACGCCACGCGCGCCGCATCCCAGTTGGTGAGGCGCACGCAGCCATGCGAGGTCGTCGCCCCTATGCTCGACGGCTCGGGCGTTCCGTGCAGCCCGTAGTGTTGGAGATCCAGACCAATCCACACCACGCCGACCGGATTGTTGGGGCCTGGCTTGATTGTCGCGGCGTCATCGGTCGGTTCCGCATCCCAGAACAACTCGGGGTTGTAGTGAAATCGCGGGTGCCAGGTAATCGTCGTGACCTTCCAGTGACCCGGTGGAAGCGGATCGTGTGTGCTGCCGCTCGAGACGGGCGCGAAGAAGATCAACGTGCCGTCGGCACGCGTCACGCGCAAGGCCGACTCCCGGCGCGAGACGAGGACGGACACCTCCGTCGCGGCAGCCTCGTGCTGGGGTTTCACGCTCTCAATGAAGGGCATGACTGCCGGGACTTTGATTTTCTCGCCCGCCGTGAATCGGGCGCGAGGGTTCAGATGTTTGAGGAACGCGGGCGCCGCGTGAAAACGTTCCCCCAGCGCCTCGAGTACCGACGTGTAATGGAGGCCCGGAAGTTTGGCGGCCGCTTCCATATCGGGCGGCATCCGCTTGATGAACGGTCCCTTCACGTCCTCGCGCGTCACGGTGTAGGGAGTGAGCGTCGATCGTGCGTTCCTGCCCTCGAGGGCGTGCCATGTCGCACAGTCGGGCTGCCCGCTGGCGGGGAGGCCATGGCTGTCCTGAAACGCTGCAAGTGCGTGTCGCGTACTGGCGCCGAATGTACCGTCGAGTTGGCCGGGCGAGAAGCCTTCCTGATCCAAACGAATCTGCCACGATGCGGCGTCGGTGCACGTCCGGGACGGCGTCCGCGGCCCTGCCAGAGTCGCCGGCCGCGCCACAATTACTGTCGCGGTGGCGTGCCCGATGAAAACGGCGACCATCAGACGGAAGAGCCACTGCGCCATACTCCTCGCCATACTCGTCTATGTGCAGAACCCGTGCCCGTAAAGAAATCGACAGCTCATTGCTCCCGTAGGTCATAATGAAGGTTCGCTTCGACAAAGGATTCCGTGCCGTTCAGCCACTTCAAGCTCCACCCCGACCTGGTCAAGGGAATCAAAGACCTCGGTTTCGTGAAGCCCACGCCCATTCAGACCGATGCGATCCCGCCGGCGCTCGAGGGACGCGATCTGCTCGCCTGCGCGATGACCGGCAGCGGCAAGACCGCGGCGTTTCTGCTGCCGATCCTCAATAAGCTGATGGCACGCCCGCGCGGTACGACGCGCGCGCTGGTGCTCACGCCCACACGCGAACTCGCGGCGCAGATTCTCGAGGACTTGAACGGCTTGGCCGTTCACACGCCGCTCAGTGCGTCCGCCGTCTTCGGCGGGGTGGGAATGGGGCCGCAGGAACACGCGTTCCGCAACGGCGTCGACGTGCTTGTCGCGACGCCCGGCCGCCTGCTCGATCACTTCCGCGCGCCGTACGCGAGGCTGACGGGCCTCGAGGTCCTCGTCCTGGACGAAGCCGATCGGATGCTGGACATGGGCTTTCTGCCGGACATCCGCCGCGTGCTGCGTCATCTGCCGAAGCGGCGCCAGACGCTGTTCTTCAGCGCGACGATGCCCGGACCGATTGCGGATCTCTCGAGGGAAATGCTGCACGAACCCGTCAGGATCAACATCGAGCGGCAGTCGATGCCGGCGACCGGTATCACGCAGGCCGTGTACCCGGTGGCGCAGCAGCTGAAAGCGCCGCTGCTCTTCGCCATGCTGCGGGGAGACGTACAGGACGCGCTCGTGTTCACCAGGACGAAGCACCGGGCAGATCGCCTCGCGCGGTTTCTGGGGGAACGGCACGTGTCGGTGCAGCGCATTCACGGGAACCGCTCGCAGGCGCAGCGCACCGAGGCGCTGGCCGGATTCAAGTCCGGCCGCTACAAAGTCCTGGTCGCCACCGACATCGCCGCGCGCGGGATCGACGTGACGGCCCTGGGGCACGTCATCAACTTCGACGTGCCGGGACAGCCGGAGGATTACATCCACCGCGTCGGGCGGACCGCGCGCGCGGAGCTGACCGGATCCGCCTTCACACTCGTGGCGCCCGAAGAAGAGGGCAGCCTCCGCGATATCGAGCGGGCGATCGGCAAGCGCCTTCCGCGAGTGACCATGCCGGATTTCGACTACGCCTCGAAGCCTGCGGCAGGTCTCGAGGTTCCGCATGCGCAGCGCATCGCCGAGATTCGCGCGCGGAAGGCCGAGGATCGCGCACGGGCGCGCGTGAACACCGAGCGGCGGGCGCAGGCCCTGAGGCGGGCAGGGACGGCGGGCGCGCGAGCCGGGGCGGGGGGGCAGGGTGGGCACGCCGTGGGGGGCCCCGGTGGGGCAGGCCAGCGGCCCCGAAAGCCCTGGGATCGCCGCAAGTGACGTGAACCGTTTTACAATGGGACGACGCGCTGGCCGTGAACCAGCGCCCTACAGGAGAGCGACGACATGGCATCAACGAAGGGCACCATCAAGCGTCTCGTGAGCGACAAAGGTTTCGGGTTCATCGCAGCCGGCGACGGCAACGAGTACTTCTTCCATCAGTCGGCCTGCTCAGGTATTGCGTTCGACGATTTGCGCGAAGGACAAGCGGTCACATTTGAAAGCGGGCAGGGTCCGAAAGGTCCCAGGGCGGAAAACGTCCGGCTCGCGTAGTTACGGTTGCGGTTGACGCGGTGTTCGATTCGACATCCTTATGATCGAATAGCCCACCTTTCCGTCGATTCCGCCTATTGAACACTTGACGCATCGTCAAGTGTCGGGTACCTTCGGAGCACTTCCACGCGCCTCTGCGGACGGCCTCCCAGCTCCTCCGCGCGGTCCCTTGCGTCTGTACCGGGCATTTGGTTTGGTGCCTCAACAACGGAGGTTTGTACACATGAGAAGGGTTTCGTTTTTGGCGGCCGCTGCCTTCGCCTTGGGGACAGCTGCGACCGCTGGCGCGCAAGGCCTCGCGGTGGGCCCGTATGCTCAGTTTCAGACGGGCCTGACTGCCGGGTCGACGGTCGGCGCACTGTTCGGCGGCGAAGGCGGCTACAGCGCCAATTCGTTCGACCTGTTCTTCGAAGGCGGCCATATGACGAACACGAAGTCGTCCGCCATGGATGCCGCGGCTCAAACGATTGCCGACGCGCTGACGACGCCGGGCAGTACCGTGACGTACGAGGCGAAGCAGCCGATTAACTACTTTGATCTTGGATTCTGGTACAGGCCGCGGATGTTCGGAAAATGGCAGCCGTACGCCGGCATCGGGCTCGGCAGCGCGGGCGTCACGCGCGAGACGAAGTATGCGGCGAACGGCAGCGATATCACGGGGCAGCTTCCGGCGATGGGCGTTACGCTCGGCGGCGATCTCCAGGGTGATGAGCGGGGGTTTTTCTTCATGCTCGGCGGCGGCGCCCGGATGGGGTTCGGCGAACGACTGTTTGTTGACGTCTCGTACCGCTACGGGCACGTCTCACTCGATTCCGAGGGCGTGCACACGAATCGCATTCAGTTCGGCATCGGCGCACATTTCTAGTTCACCCGTGTTTCGTTAATCAATTTTCTCTGCAGCAGGATCACATGAAGAAGAGTGCCATCGTCGTGAGTACGGCCGTACTCATCGCCGCAAGCATCGCATGCAGCAGCCCCTCGGGTCCGTCCGGCTCGGCCTCGGGCACGTCGGCCGCATCTGGCGGCGGGACCTCCACCACCGCCTCGAATGTAGACGCCGACAAGGTTGTGACCGACAGGCTGTCGGGCGTGTCCCTGACGGCGCCCAAGCTTTCCACTCCGAACGACGGCCAGAACTTCAAGTACGCGGAGCAGCCGCTGACCCTTGTGGTGAAGAATGCCGCGGCGACGGGAGGCGCGCCGACGTACACGTTCCAGGTTGCCACCGACGCGGCGTTTTCAAGCCCTGTCGTATCCCAGGAAGGCGTTCCGCAGGGCGCGAACGGATCGACGAGCGTCGTGCTGCCGAAGCTTGCGGGGGCGAAAACCTATTTCTGGCGCGCGAGAGCCACGAGCAGCGGCACCGTGGGACTGTTCGCGACGGCGCGCAGCTTCAATGTCGGCCCGGAAGTGGTCCTGCAGGCGCCGGTGCTTGCGTCGCCTGGTTCCGGCGCCAGCGTGTCAGGCACCGTTTCCTTCACGGTGAACAACGTGCAGCGCTCGGGGCCCGTCACGGCGATCACGTATCGCTTTGACCTCACCGATACCGCATCGTTCAGCCATGTGCTCTCGTCAACGACCGTGGCCGAGCAGCCGGGCACGACGTCGGTCGCGCCCAATGTCAACCTGGGGGCGGGCACGTACTACTGGCGCGTGCAGGCGACCGACAACGGCAGCGGCGTCTCATCGCCGCTATCGGGCATCTCGTCGTTCAACTACCAGCCGTTCAGCCTGGCGCAGGCCAAGATGGTCAGCTCGCCGCAGGACTTCGCGTCGTGGGCGGAGACTGCCAAGATCACGAGTGTCACGTTCTTCCCCGATTCGTTCTGGGTGGATTTCGACAGACGGACCGGACCGGACCGCTGGATCGACACACCCTTCGGCGACGGCAGCCTGGAGTACACCCTCGGCATGTGCGTCAACATCGGCGGCCAGTGGTATTGCTCGGCGGTCGTGCAGTTCTGGTTCGAGCGCGACCTGGGCGCCTCGGGAATTCCAGGCAACGTCAGCTTCGAGTGGTTCTACGATCCGATCCGCTGGGGCCCGATGGCGTTTTACCAGCCGCAGGAAGGGGAGATCGTCGGACTCTTCGCGTGCGCAGGGAATTGCCGGAACAACGATGCCGGCGACCGGTCGTATATCAAGGAGCGGACAAACGTCGCCTTCGTGCCATGGTCCAACTCTGGCAACGGCAGCTACACCTTCTCGAAGGGCATGCGCGTCAAACTGAAGTAGCTCCCGCGGGGGGGAATCGTTCAGGCGGAAGCAGGCATCGCCCGCTTCCGCCTTTTTTGTGCACGCGCTTTGCGCACGATCTCTCAGCGGCGCCACGAGGCGGCGAATGCGCGGAGGATCTCGGCGGCCGCCCGCCGGTTCGCCAGCGCGTTGGGGTGCGCATCGAACGGCGTGATCCAGAGGCTATGCGGGTCGCCGGCGCTTGCAAACGGCCCGAGCAGATCCACGAAGACGATGTGTTCTTCCGCGCAGATGGCTCGCACGCGGTCGTGGATGAAACCGAACGGATAATCAAGTCCGTTCGGGCCCATCGAGTCCGTGGCGGGGAAGAGCACGGCGCCGGTTGGCACCCCCGCGGTCCGGGTGCGCCTGATGAACTGACGCAGCGTGCCGAACGCCTCGCGGGAGTCGGGCGAGTCCGGGTCCCGCAGGTGCCGGGCGAGATAACGCGCATAGCTGTCGACGAGCCCGAGGGATTCCTGGAGCTGCGCCCAACGGTCGGCGAGCAACTGGTACACGAGCGATGCCTCCGTCAACCTGGCGTTCAGATCGGCAGGAAGCAGCGGATACGCGGAAGGTCGGCGCATGCCGGGTGTCTCGAAATTGTTGATGTACAGCTGGAGGAGCACGAAGTCGGGGTTGAGCTTCAGGACCGGGCCGAGCTCCTCGACGTGCTCGGGCATGGTATGCCCGGGCATTCCGAAGTTCAGTACCTCGTAGCGGGCGCCCAGTTGCACGTCGAGCAGATTTGAGAAGCGTTCGTGTTCCTGAATTCCCGGCCCCCACGAAAACGAATCGCCGATGACGGCGATCCGGAACCGGTTCGGATCCTTCGGTTCGATGCGCCGTTCGCGAAACCCCAGACTATTGAGCGACGGCGTGGAGCCGCCGGCGACGAGGTCAGCGGCGTGACCGCGCGGCGTATTCTGCCTGTACGCGAGGCGGGTGGTGCACTCTGCGACGGCAAACGCCGCCGCAATCGCGACGGCCGAGGCGGCGACTCGATACACGGGTCCCTGATCTTACCGCGTTGCACGCGGGAGATGGATGCAGCCATACTCCCGGGACCCCCGGCAGCGTGACTTCATGATCTTTTCGAGCCCGCGATTCTTCGTGTTTCTGGCGGTCGTCCTCGCCGTCCTCGCCGTGCCGTCCCGGCACGAGACGAAAAAGCGCATCCTGCTCGTCGCCTCGTGCGTGTTCTACGCGGCGTGGGACTACCGGTATCTGGCGCTGCTGCTGGTTGTCAGCATCATCGACTACTATTGCGCCGAGAGGATCTCGGCGACGGACGACTCCGGCAGACGCCGCCGCTGGGTCACGTTCAGCGTCGTGTCGAACCTCGCCATCCTCGGCTACTTCAAGTATTACAACTTCTTCGCGGCGAACCTCAGCGGCCTCGGGCTCCGGGTCCCGCTGCTCGACATCCTCCTGCCGGCGGGCATCAGCTTCTACACGTTCAAGTCGATGAGCTACACGATCGATGTGTACCGGCGCGAAATCGCTCCATGCCGATCGCTCATGGACTATGCGACGTTCGTGACGTTCTTTCCCGAGCTCATCGCTGGCCCGATCGTCCGCGCGTCGATCTTCCTGCCGCAGATGACGCGCCGGATCGGGCCGACCGCCGATCGCTTCGCCGAAGGCGCGAGCCTGTTCCTGGTCGGATTGACGAAAAAGGTCGTCATCGCGGACCGTGTCGCCGGACCCGTGGACCAGATCTTCGCGCAGCCGGCGGCATTTTCGGGCGCCACCCTGTGGCTTGGCGTCATCGGCTACAGCATTCAGATCTACTGCGATTTTTCCGGCTACTCGGACATGGCGATCGGCACGGCGAAGATGATCGGTTACGACCTGCCGGAGAACTTCAACATGCCGTATGTCGCCGGGAGTATCACCGAGTTCTGGCAGCGCTGGCACATGACGCTCAGCGCGTGGCTGCGCGACTACGTCTACATCCCGCTCGGCGGGAACCGCCGCGGCGAGGGCCGCCGCTACGTCAACCTGATGCTGACCATGCTCCTCGGCGGGCTATGGCACGGCGCCAGCTGGAATTTCGTGCTGTGGGGCGGCCTTCACGGCGCCGCGCTCTGTGTGCACAAGCTGTATCAGAACGGGACCGCCTGGCGGATCAGGGTGCCTTCCGTTGTCGCGTGGGTGATCACGCTTGCGTTCGTCACCCTGTGCTGGATCCCGTTCCGTGCCTCACACATTGGGGATACGTTCGTATTCATGCGCGGTATGTTCGCGCTGCAGCGCGGCGTGACGCTGTGGCCCGCGCCTGTCTTCGTGGCGATTGCGTTCGTCGTCCCCGCGCACTTGCTGGGTCTCTGGCTTGCGAGCGCGAGACGGCGCGGCCAACCGGGACTGCGGCGCCTGCTGCAGATCGCGGACGCCCGGCTGGATGAGGATCCTATTTCCAGCTGGCATGTACGTCTGGGCACCCGTACCGCCCTCGGAATGTTCGTCCTCTCGTTGTGGATCCTGCTGGTGATCCTCTCCGCGGAACCACACGCACGGCCGTTCATCTATTTTCAGTTCTGACCGCCCCACGTTCCACGTTTTGCGTTTTACGTTCTACGTTTTACATTCCGCGGCGAGTCGTTTCGTCGCCGCGGCTATGGCGGTTGGACACACCACGAGGCCACCTGGGGACCGCCGGTGCAGGGCACGCGCGGCAGGTTGTACGCGCTCGAATTATGTTCGTCCACGAGCCGCTTGTAGGCGGGAATCCTGATCACGTCGACGGATGAAACGATCACACGTTCGCGCGCCAGGAAGTCGATGGCGTACGCGTCCCAGTAAATCGCCCGTGCGTACAGAACGTGATGCCGGACGAGGTAGTCAGCCAGGATGCCGTGCTCGTTGGACGGCGGGTCGCGGACCGACGCGCGGATCAATCGGATGTTGTCCACCAGATTCGCCATTCCCCAGATCGCAAATACGACCGGGACGATGACGCGAAGCGTTCGCGATTGTTCGCGGCGCATGAAGGCGCCGAAACACCCAACCGGCACCAGCAGTGCCAGGAGGAGATAGCGCAGCAGCGGAGGCTGTCCGGGGATGATGTTGCACGAGAGAGGATAGGCGGCCGCTGTGAAGACCCCGACGAGTGCGAGATAGACGAAGAACGCGTCGACCGAATCGAATTGCGGCCGCTTCCACCACATCCAGCCCAGGCGCAGGAGCATGCCGGAGAGCGCCGCGGCGATCATCCAGCCGACGGCGGCCGAGCCGGCATCAATCGGCGTGTTCATCCGGAAATCGAGAACGTGGGTGAAGGTACCGCCGTACAGCACCGGCAGCGCCTGCGTGAACACCGTGACGGCCCTGCCCGCGAGCTCGCCCGGCGAAAGACACATCTGGCCGGCGAGAGACGACGCCTGCAGGCCGAGCGACAGGCCCGCCTGGTACAGTTTGATGGCGTCCACGACGATCCACACCAGCACGAAGCCGGCTCCCATCCATGCGGCCCGCCGCATGGTCGAGCCGTCCAGGAAGGAGCCGCGTGCTGCCTCCACCACGATCAGCGCCGGAATCGCGAAGATGGTGAACTCTCGATGCAGGAATGCGATCGCCAGCACCGCGCCGAACACGAGCGGACGCTGCTTGAGCCGCCAGAGCAGGAGGACATAGACAAACGGCTCGACGCACGCTCCGGCGGTTTCGAGGAGCTGACCGGCCACCACCGGTCCAGGCATGATGAACGGCAGCGCACCCGCGAACGCCACGAGCGGGCGTACTCCGAGTCGGCGTCCCAGGGATGTCAGGAGCCAGACCGCCACGGCGATGTTCAGGGCAGTGAGCGGGACGCGCATCACGGCGAGCGTCGGACCGGCAAGCCAGAAGAACGGCGCGATGATCCACGACTCGACGCCGAGAATGTAGTTGAGTCCGTCGTAAAACAGCGGGAATCCCTCGAACGTGCTCAGACGCTTCGCCATCAGGCCGATGATGGCCTGGTCGGAATCGAAGTAGTACCCCTCGTAGGCGACGAGGACAATACTGCGCAGGAGTACCAACGCCGCGGCGACGCCGATGACGGCGAACTGCTCGCGACGCGCATTGTCCGAGGCCGTGCCGCGATTCACGGCCGTGTCTCGATCCAGCAACCGAGATACCGGCTGTCCACGCTGCCGTGTTCGAATTCGGTCGGCCGCGCGCCCTGCGCGGCGCTCACGCGGAGGGTCGACGCACCGGAGGAGATCGACGACGGGAGGGCGACCAGCCGCTCTTCGCCGGGCGCGAGGACGAGCCGCTCGCGCCAACCCGTCGCTTCGAGGACAACCGTGTTTGATACCGGCGGATTTCGTACGAACAGATGCAGCGGAGCGTCATCGTCGGCACCGATCGCGAACTCGGCCGATCGCCCGCCCTCGATCCAGATACCCCCGCGTTCCATGAACGCCTGGCCTCCGAGCACGGACACGACGGCCGGTCCGTAGCGGGCGAGCTGGTCAGGCTCCGTCCCCATCATGCGGCCGCGCGTTCCCGCGATGCTCACGGGACGCAGCACCACTCGGGTGGCCCCGGGCGCCATGACGGCCAGCGACCGTACCTGCACGGGAAGTCGAAACTCGCGTCGCCACGTGCGCGAGGAGCCGTCCAGCTCCCATTTCCACTGGGGCCCGAACTCGCTGTCCACGGACACCGTCAGCGGATGGGACAGGTGGCCTTCGCCTTCGATGGCGTACCGACCCGGCGGAACCCGAAACACGGCGATCGCCGGAGCGTCGCGCGTCGCCGCACCCGTAAAATCGGCGAGCGTCAGATTCGAGAAGGCGTTTCGCGCGCTGACACGATGAACGGGGTTGTAGCGAATCGCGACCTGACGGCTGTCGGGGTCGTAACGATTCAGAAAGCCGGTGGTCGCGGCGGCCGGCGTGAAAGGCGAAGCCGACGTCGGCGCGCCGCCCGGCGACAGACCGTGATGCCACCAGACGACCGACAGAGCGATGCTCGCCGACGCGATCGCCGACGACCCCAGCGCCAGCGCGACCGACACGGGCGAGCCCCGCCGCCGTTCCACGAGCACGCCGGCGAAGGCGGTCACCGCGATCGCCGCGATCCAGATAAGTCCGTGCACGAGCGCGGCCGACGGTGCTGTCTGAAAGACGCTCGGTAACCCGGTCGGGAGACTCACCAGCGGCGACAGCCACGTCAGCAGGCGTGACGAGCCGTCGCGGAAGTTGTACACGAGGATGCCGCGATCGACCGTGGCGAGCGTGATCGTCGTGAGCAGACTGATGGCCAATCCGCCGAGGCCGAGGAATTTCCCGGCATAACCGCGCCGGGCCTGAAACCAGACGCCGGCCGGGATCGCCAGCGGCAGCAGGATCGGGACCAGGAAGCGGCCGGCGGAGCTGTTACCGCCCCACCACATCTGAAACGCCGCCACCAGCAGACCGTACGGCGCGATCAGCAGGAGCAGTTCGAACGCCAGCCGCCGCGATCGCCGCAGCAGGATCACGAGGCCGCCGAGGGCGCACAACAAGACAGGCGCCGAAGTAAGCACGCCGAACTGCTGATCGAACACCAGCCCGATGATCCCGCGCGGCACATTTCCCATCTCGCTTTGCGCGATGCCGCCGTAAGGCCCGCGCGGATCGGGCGATCCGTAGAGCGTGTAAAAGAACCCGAACCAGCACACGGCGCTGACGATTGGAAGTGAAATGAAAACGAGTGCACGGCGTACGCCGTCACGGTCACGCGGCATCCGCGCCGCAATGACCATCCCGAGTGTGACGGCCGCCACGACGTAGCGCGTATGGAGCCACGGAAGCATTGCGAGCGCCGCGCCGGTGACGAGGGCCCGTCGGGTCGAGAGCGTTGGCTGGCTGACGAGCGCAAGCACGCCGACCATCAGTAACGCCGCGCCCGGCGCGTCCGGATAAACCACAAAGGACTGAAAGAAGAACGGGGCCGTGAGCGCGGCCGTGGCCCAGCCGAACCAGCTTGACGCTGCGTCCGAGGTTACCCGCCACGTCGCAATCCACGCCAACGCGCTCGCCCACGCGCTCACCAGCGCGAGGAACGCGAGCACGCCGGCATACCCGAACATCGCGAGCACAGGCGCGACGATGGCAGGAAGGCCCGGCGCATGCACCGAGTAAATCTCGCCGTTGATGCCGCGCTGCAGGTAGTCGGGCCGCAGTTCGCCCCGGTAATAGTCGTGGTAGTCGCCGCGGCGATGGTTGTTTTCGATTTGCAGGTCGTGATCCTTGAGGAGGCTCTGCGCGATGACCAGGTAATGTGGTTCGTCGCCCGTCGGCAGGCGTGGTGACAGCAGGTAGGCACCGGTGAGGTAGCAAATGGCCGCGACCGCGGCAGCGAGTCGAGGCGCCCTGCGCGGGTCGTTCACGATCCTGGTGA
>Ga0136846_1230992_pt1 | contig 14266 bp, 8 predicted proteins | sample HopSoiMetagenom2_FD_96841 | JGI IMG/M metagenome (GOLD analysis project Ga0136846, IMG submission 96841) | Grasslands soil microbial communities from Hopland, California, USA - 2 Assembly 2016 (version 4) | ecosystem: Environmental > Terrestrial > Soil > Grasslands | place: USA: Hopland...
GCGATCGAGGAAGACACCAGGCGACGCGCGGGCAGTGCCGTGGTCCGTGTCGAGGTGGAACGAGCGATGCCGCCATCGCTGCGCTCGATGCTGCTCCAGGCCTTGCGCTTCGACGGCGGCGAACAGCTACTCCCGCTCGGCGACGATGATGTGTACGAGATCGGCGAGCCACTCGACCCGACGATGCTGAAGGAGCTGGCATCGCTGTCGCTCCCTGAGCTGCACTTCCCGCCGTTTCAGCCGCGAAACGCCTTCCCGCCAGACCGCTCCCTATTCGAGCTGGTGACGGAGCACGACCGACTCGTGCAGCATCCGTACGACGACTTCGCCACCTCGGTGCAGCGTCTGGTCGAAGAGGCGGCCGACGACCCTGCGGTCACGACGATCAAGCTGACGTTGTACCGTTCGGGGCAGCGCTCGCCGATCGTGGACGCACTCGTTAGGGCGGCTCAGGCGGGAAAGGAAGTCTCGGTGTTCGTGGAGCTCAAGGCACGCTTCGACGAAGCGCAGAACGTGCACTGGGCACGACAACTCGCGAAGGCCGGCATCCATGTCGTTCACGGACTCGTTGGGGTCAAGAACCACGCGAAGATCGCCCTCGTCGTTCGTCGCGAAGGGACCACGTCGCGCCGGTACGTGCACGTCGGCACGGGCAACTACAACGCGGCGACAGCGCGGTTCTACACCGACCTCGGCCTCTTTACTGCCGACGAAGCGCTCGCCGCCGATGTGAACGAGTTGTTCAACGAGCTCACCGGCTCATCGCATGGGCCGTCTGCACAATATCGCCGGTTGCTCGTCGCGCCACACGCCTTGCTGCCCGCGCTCATCGCGCGCATTGACCGCGAGACCGAACATGCGCGCGCGGGGCGGAAATCAGGCATTCGGGGCAAGCTCAATGGACTATCCGATCCGGACATCATCGCGGCGCTCTACCGCGCGTCGCAGGCCGGCGTGCCCGTCGAGCTGATCGTGCGCGGGATCTGTCGGTTGCGTCCCGGTGTCCCGCGGCTATCGGAGGGGATACGCGTCGTCAGCCTGCTCGGCCGATTCCTCGAGCATGCGCGCATCTACCGATTCGCCAACGGCGGCGACGCCGAGTACTTCATCGGGTCCGCCGACTGGCGGCCGCGGAACCTCCGACGCCGCATCGAGACGGTCGCACCCGTCGTGGACGCCGAGAGCCGGGCACGGCTCGACGCGATTCTCGATCGTGAGCTCGCCGACGCCGCCGCATGGGGATTGCGCGCCGATGGCACCTACCGCCGCACGTCGACGTCGGCCGATACGCGGTCGGTTGCGCAGTCCCTGTTCGCGGCCGAGGCGCAGTCGAAGGGCGAGCTGGCCCCGAGGTGATGGAGCAGGACACTGGGCGGCGATGGTGCAGCAAGTCCGCATCGCGCCTCGGGTTCGCGGTGAGCGTCGTTCCGGCGGTGCTGGCGTTAGGCACCGCCCGAGTGGTCGGCCAGGTTCCTTCGCGCGCGCCCTCAGCGGGCGTCGAGAGCGTCACGGTCGTGCCGGGCTCGGTCTACCGGACCGGCGCGTTAGGCCGATTCTTCTACGGGGAGCATTATCGCAGCCTGTGGACGACGCCACTGACGGTCGCGGTGCTGTCGCTCGACCGGTACGCCGGCGGCCTGCGTCCACTCGAGCGAGGCGGATCGCAGCAAACGAAGTCGCTCCGATTCAGCGGGGCCGACGGCCGCGAGTACGTCTTCCGCTCGATCGACAAGGACCCGTCGCCCAGTCTGCCGCCCGAGTTGCGCGGCACGTACGCCAAGCACGTCCTCCGTGATCTCATCAGCGCGCAACATCCCGGTGGCTCACTGGTCGTCGCGCGGCTGCTCGATGCAGCGGGGGTGCTGCACTCGACGCCGCAGCTCGCCGTCATGCCGGACGACCCGCGCCTCGGGGAGTTTCGGCAGGAGTTCGCGGGGATGCTCGGACTGATCGAGCTGCGCCCCACCGGCGACCCGGATGACGCCATCAGCGACGGAACCGGGATGACGCGCGTGGCCAGCTCCCAGAAACTGCTGGAGCGTATCACCGAACATCCCAACGAGCGGGTCGATTCGCGCGCGTTTCTCGCCGCCCGACTCTTCGACATGTTCGTCGGCGACTGGGACCGGCATCCGGATCAGTGGCGTTGGGCTCGCACCGGCACCACGCCTAACGATCAATGGCTGCCGATCCCCCGTGACCGTGACTGGGCGCTCGTGAAGCTCGACGGGCTGGCGTGGTCGCTCGCCCGTTTCGCGTACCCGTATCCACAGTTCGTCAGCTTCGACGCGACGTTCTCCGATGTGATCTGGCTGACGTGGACCGGCCGCGCGCTCGATCGGCGGCTGCTGTCCGAGCTTTCGCGGCCCGTCTGGGATTCCGTGGCAACGGCGCTCCAGGCGAATCTCTCGGACTCGGTGATCGATGAGGCCATCCACCAGCTGCCGACCGGGCTCGCGACAGCGAGCAGCGACTTCCTGCGAAGCACGCTCGTCAGCCGTCGCGAACATCTCCGAAAGGCAGCGCGGCGTTTCTACGACATCCTCTCCAACGAGCCCGAGATCCACGCGACGGATGCGGGTGAGCTCGTCGAAGTCACGCGCGTTGGCCCGCGGATCACGGACATCACGGTGCACCAGCGCTCGAAGTCTGGTGTCGTGGACCCTCAGGACTGGTACCACCGCCGCTTCGACGCCAGCGAGACGCGAGAGATCCGGATCTTCCTCTACGGCGGTGCAGATCAAGTCGTGGTGCGCGGCGCAGCGAACGGACGCACGATCGTGCGGGTGGTCGGCGGACGAGGGCGCGATGCGATTGCTGATTCCACGGCAGGTGGGCACGCCGCGAATCTGCGGTATTACGACACTGACTCCACGACCGTCGTCGCTCCGGGAACGCAGGCGCACATCGACCGACGGACATACGTGCCGCCGCGCACACGGCGCGGATTCATCGACCCACCCCGCGATTGGGGATCGCGATGGCGAACGGTGCCGTGGCTCGGGTATTCGACCGACGCCGGGTTGTTCCTCGGCGGAGGACCGGCCTTCGAGCGCTACGGCTTCCGACAGCATCCCTATGCGGTCCGAGCGAGCTTGCTGGCAGGCTACGCGTTCGGCGCCGGCAAGGGACGCGTGGAGCTTTCGGCCGACATGCGACGCGAAAATTCCGACACACACCTCACCGTCGTCGCCCGTGCCTCGGGGCTCGACGTCCTGCATTTCTACGGATTCGGCAACGAAACGCCTTCGCTCGGGTCGAAGGACTCTCATCTCGTGGAGCAGCGGGCGAGCGGGCTCGAGCCGATGCTGCATGTCCCGGTCGCGCGCCGTCTCACATTCGACCTCGGCATCAGTGTACGGCGTACGACGACAGAGCTCGACAGTGGAAGCTTCATCAATGACGCGAAGCCGTTTGGCGTCGGGACGTTCAAACAGTTCGGCGCGCGGGCGGGGCTGACGTTCGACTCGCGCGACATTGCAGCGAACGCGAAGCGTGGCGTCTTCGCGTCGCTGCAAGCCGCGGAGTATCCGGATGTGTGGAGCGCAGAGGGACCGTTCGGCCACGTGCGCGGGCAGGTGGCGACCTATCTGAGCGCACCGATTCGGCTCGACCCGGTGCTGGCGCTGCGTGTGGGCGGACAGAAGGCATGGGGCGACTATCCCTACTTCGACGCAGCATTGCTTGGCGGCGGCTCGACGCTACGAGGTTGGCGACAAGACCGCTTCGCCGGCGACGCGTCGATCTATGGCAACGCGGAGCTCCGACTCTTCCTCACGCGCTTCTTCCTGTTGCTGCCAGGCGACCTCGGTGCGTTCGGTCTCGCGGATGCCGGTCGTGTATACGTGTCTGGAGAAAGCAGCGACACGTGGCATACCGCCTTCGGCGGCGGACTGTGGGTCTCGTTCCTTGGTCGCGGCAATACGTTCAGCGTCTCACTGGCCCACGGCCGCGAAGGCAACGCGGTCTATTTCCGGAGCGGGATGCCCTTCTAGACGATACCTAACGCCACACGCGGTCCGACGTGCCCCTGGACTCCGGCGGAATGATGCGGCGAGCGATCGCCTCGAACCGCGGATGGCCCCGCAGGATGTCGAGCGCGGGCTCGCGGCCAATAAGGTTCATCCAGCCGACGCGCTCCTCGTACGCCCGCTCGAGATGGTCGAGCGCGGTGTCGGTCTCGCCAAGGTGTGCGTAGGCAAAGGCCAGTCCCATTGGCCAGATGAATTCGGCTGTGCGCCCCTCGACTTCGGCGAGCACGGCACGCGCCTCGTCAGGCTGCTTGCCGACAGCCAGCGCATAGGCCAGCATCACCAGGTAGAGCGATCCGCGCCCGGAGAGAGTCACGCCATCGCGGAATGCGGCGATGGCTTCGTCAGGCTCTCCGGCCTGCGCGCAGATGAGACCGTGGGAGAACGCGCCGTATGCCGAGGAAGGATCCAGGTGACGGAGACTGCGGCCATCGCTCAAGGCCTGGTCCATTCGCCGCACCAGATACAGGATCCAGCTCCCATTGCCGCGAACGGCCATCGCGACCGGATCCAGCCGGCAAGCCATGTCGCGCATGGCGAGTGCCTCGTCGAAACGTCCCTCCGCAGCGAGCTGCATCGCGTAGAGGACGTGCAGCATCGCCCCACTGGGATTGAGCTCGACGCCCCGCGCGAGCGCCGCTTCCGAGCCCTTCCAGTCGTAATCGTACCACCCGCGAAACATGCCGACCGAGCCGTACGCTTCGCCCAGGGAAGGGTCGAACTCCAGCGCCTTCGTTGCCGCCGCGTACGCCTCGGGGTAGGTATCGTGCGGCCGCACGCCCCAGTAGCCGGCTCCCATGTAGAATTGGGCGTCGGCGAGCGCCGCGTAGGCGCGGCCGAAAAAAGGGTCGCGCGCGATCGCCGCACGGTAGTAGTCGACCGCCTTCGTGAAGTCGGCCGGCGTCACCTTGTTGTAGTGGTGCCGTCCGAGCAGATAGAGGTTGTACGCCTCGACGTCGTCGGTCGGCTTCTTGTTGAGGCGAGAGTGTTCGCCAGGGGTCACCTGCGTCTCCATCCGTGCAGCGATCTGCTCCGCCACGTCGCTCTGAATCGCGAAGATGTCGTCCAGCTCGCGATCGTACGTCTCGGCCCAGATCGTCTCGTCGGTGTCCGAGTCGGTGAGCTGTGCGCTGATCCGCACACGGTGGCCGGCTCGTCGCACGCTGCCGCCGATCAGATGTGAGACGCCGAGCGCGTGGCCAATCTCGCGTGCAGGCTGCTGGGACTTCTTGTACCGCATTACCGAGCTGCGTGAGATCACCCTCAGCCCGCGAAGCTTGGCGAGCTGGGCGATGATCTCCTCGTGAACGCCATCCGAGAAGTATTCGTTCTCCGGATCTGCGCTCATGTTCTCGAACGGCAGCACGGCGACGAACCGACTGGCATAGGTGGCTGTCGGCGACGACGTCCCGCGGGCCTCCGGCACCTCAGGTGAACGGACGAACGACGCGTCGACCGGCCGACCCCCCAGGACCACGTGATCGAGCGCGCGAACGAGATCGCTCCCCGATGCGAATCGGTTCGCGGGTTCCTTCGCGAGTGTGCGGGCGACCACGTCGTCGAGCGTTTCCGGGACCTCTGGTCGCAGCCCGCTCGGACGTGGGACCGGATTCCGGATGTGCGCCACGACGATCGCCGCCCCCGACCTCCCGCGAAATGGTGGCTCCCCCACCAACATTTCGTAGAGCACGCAGCCAAGCGAGTAGATGTCGCTGCGGCCGTCGATCTCGCGGTCGCCATCTCCCTGTTCGGGGCTCATGTAGAGGGGAGTCCCGAGCGTGACACCAATGGCAGTGAGAGTCGATGTCGGCATCGACCGAGTGATTGCCCGCGCGATGCCGAAGTCGGTAACGAGCGCGTGGCCGTCGTGGAGCAGGATATTCTCGGGCTTGATGTCCCGATGGATGATCCCCTGGCGATGCGCGTAGTCGAGTGCCGTCGCCACTTCACGCGTGAGCCGGACGGCGTCCTCCAAGCTGAGACGGCCTTCGCGCGCGAGCCGCAACCGCAGCGACTCGCCCACGATGAATGGCATCGTGTAGTAGGGCAGCCCATCCGCGTCGCCGGCGCTCAGCAGCGGGATGATGTGCGGATGGAGGAGCCCGGCCGCGAGGTGAATCTCGCGATGGAAGCGCTCGAGGCTGACGTCGCGCGCCATGTCCGGTGGCAGGATCTTCACGACCACGCGCCGACTGAGCGCGCGTTCCTCGGCCACGAAGACGCGACTCATGCCGGCGCCGGCAAGCTCACGCTCGAGCGTGTACCCCCGGCCTAGCGTTGCCTGAAGCTGTTCACGGAGCTCGGTGGTCACCTTCGTCCTCCAGAGCGCGCCACTCGTCGCGGATCCAACATACGAATGCGACGCCCCGGCGAACAGCCGAGGGCGAGCAAAGGACGGCAGAGGTGGCAGCGATTGCTCCTGTGGGCCAGCTTTGGCAGCATTACAACAGCATGCTGCCGACCGGCGGCCTACCAGGGGAGCCTATGAAGAAGAAGGGACCGCGATCCATACCAGACTTCTCCCGCAAGCAGAAAGGGCGGCCGGAGAAGGTGTCGTCCGACGTAGCCGCGCCAGCGCCTCGACCGCCAAAAGACGTCACGCCGAAGTCCGCGGGGACCTCCAAGGCCGGAGGCCCCCGCGGCCGATGAAGATTTCCGGCCTTCGCGCATATCGCATCGAGCTCCCCCTCCATGAGGGGAGCTACAAATGGTCCGGCGGCAATGCCGTGACCGTCTTCGACTCGACCGTCGTCGCCGTGGATACCGACGCCGGTATCACCGGCTGGGGCGAGGTGTGCCCCCTTGGCCCCGCCTACCTGCCGGCGTATGCGGCGGGCGCCCGCACCGGAATCGCGGAGCTGGCACCACAGCTCCTCGGCGCGGACCCGATGGCGTTAGGCACGCTCAACGAGCGGATGGACGCCGCCATGCGGGGACATCCGTACGTCAAGTCGGCGATCGACATGGCGTGCTGGGACATCCTCGGCAAGGCGAGCGGGTTGAGCGTCGCCACGCTCATGGGCGGACACGTCGGCGACGACTTCGCGCTCTACCGCGCGATCTCGCAGGAGTCGCCCGAACAGATGGCCGCACGGATCGCGGCGTACCGAAAGGAAGGGTACACCAAGTTTCAGCTCAAGGTGGGAGGCGACCCGAATACCGACATCGATCGCATCCGGGCAACGTCGGCGGTGCTCGAGCGCGGTGACGTGCTGATCGCCGACGCGAACACCGGGTGGACGCAGCATGCCGCGATTCGCGTCGCCGACGCCGTGCGCGACGTGGACGTGTACATCGAGCAGCCGTGCCCGACGTACGACCAGTGCCTGGCGGTTCGCCGCCACACGAATCGGCCCTTCGTGCTGGACGAGGTGATCGACGGCATCGACATGGTCGTTCGCGGCGTCGGCGATCGCGCGATGGACGTCATCAACCTCAAGATCTCGAAGGTCGGCGGCCTGACGAAGGCCCGGCAGATCCGCGATCTCTGCGTGTCGTTAGGCATCGCGATGACCATCGAGGACACGTGGGGCGGCGACATCACGACGGCAGCGATCTCGCACCTCGCGCACAGCACGCCCACGCGGTACCTGTTCTCGGCCACCGACTTCAACTCATACGTCACGGTGTCGTTCGCGGACGGGGCGCCCCGGCGCGCTCAGGGCCGTCTCGCCGCGTCGCGCGAGCCCGGGCTCGGCGTAAAGCCCAGGCTCGATCTCCTCGGTCAGCCGGTGATCAAGATCGGCTGACGACCGAGTGGTCGCCGCACCTACTGCTCGCCCAGCGGCGTGATCTGGATGCCGCCGTTGGGCGCGTCGAGCAGGAGAATGGTGCGGATCCACAGGGCGTCCACGCGAATCGGGCCGCTCTCGGCCAGGACTTCGTCCGTGCCCTTCTTCGTCACGCGGATGACCCAGTTCCCCGGCGTGCTCTCGATGAAGGGCGTTGACGCCTTGTACGGGAACGGATCCATGAACGTCACGAACGTCCCGAAGTCCGGTTGCGTGCGGTACACGTCGATGTCGGGCGCGTTCGCGGCCAGGTGGGACACGCGAAGCTTTCCCTTTCCTGGCACCGGGGTCGCGCCGGTGTCGCCGAGTGCGACGGGGTTGAGCGCGCCCGGCGAGCCGATCACGACGACGCGTGTGGTGTCGCCAGCGCGTAGTGTGACCGTGGCACCACCGGCGGTCGCCGCGGTCCCCGCGGGCACTGCTTTCACCTGATGCTGGCCTAACGACAGCGCGATGGGCGCGGTCGGTACGCCGTAGGCCGCGTTCGTGAGGCGGGTCTGCCCGTCGACCACGACGTCGATGGCGGCCAGTGACGCAACGCCGGGGATGATTTGCAGCCGGCCGTCGGTGTTGCCGCCGACGGCGGGGCTGGTCGAGTCGCCTGAGCAGGCGGCCACGACGCTAACGGCGGCGAGCAGCCATAACGATCGAGTTGTCATGCGGAGCTCCAGGTTCAGGGGCGAGTCTGTTCAACTCGTTGAAACCCCTGTCGGGCTGGCGGCGTCACCGCACGAATTGGGGTCAGAGTCGAATTTCATCGTTCCAACGCTCGAGCGTTGGGATGATGAAATTTCGACTCTGACCTCAATTTCCTAAACCGTGGCCGGTGGGACCAGATCGGGTACGGGATCCAGCTGCTCGATGCCGCACCAGTTGAGCAGACCCGCGAGGTCCTGCGCGTGCTCCATGGTGTCGACCATCACCTGAGCCATTCCGTTCGTCACAATGGGCAGTACCGGAATCCGATTGCGCCCGGGTCGTCGCAGTGCTCGTCCAATGGCTTGCCATGGGCCCGATCGCGAGGCCAGATCGATGCCTCGCCGTCGCAAGGTTTCCGCTAGATGGTAGACCGCGGTGGGCTCGTATCGTCGGCGACGATCCGCCTTTGAGTGTGTTCCCCCCGCGCGTCCTTCCTTCGTTTCCTCCATAGTGCGCCTCCCGATCTCGTACAGCCGGGAGTAAGCAAGAACCGGGCACACCAGTGCGTTCGCGCGCCATCATTTTCGATGCGCGTCTAGCGGCAGCAACGTTCCGTCTGCGGCCGCGAGATCAGCCAGCTTTGTGGCCGCCTGATCAGCTAGCGCGATCAGACTGGAGCTAGTGACCGTCAACGGTCGAGGCTCAACACCGCCGGCCGTCCTCTCCATGGTCACATCGAGCACGTACAGCCTGTCGCTCCGCACAATTCCGCCGGTCACGACCCATCGGGCGCCGCTCTGCAGGCCCAGCCGTCGCAAATCCTCACGGGTGAGTGCCGCACCGCGCGGGAGACCGAGCGCCTGACGCGCCTCTCGAACACGCTCGGGTGACACGACGTGCACTCCCGACAGCCTCGCGATATTGGCCGCGACCATTTCAGGAAGGCCGAGTTCGAGCCATGCGGTGGCCGAATCGCCGGCGGTGTTGCGGACGTCGATCACCGCGACCGACGGTCGGTCCACGCCAGCCGGATCGGCGGGCAGCGACGACGCGTTGCGCGCGGTGAAGCTCGTCGCCCCCAGAAAGAGAAACGTCGCAAATGGAATCGCCGCGAATCGGGAAGTCGTCACGCGGCCCAATACCTTCTCGAGTGGACCCGGCTCGGTGACCCGTTGGACGGGGGCTGAGCGCGCGGCGGGCGACTTCGTGATTTCCGTGAGGCTGTCCCGAATCGACGCGGCCAGCTGACGCACCTCGCGCGCTGGCGCCAGCTCGTACTCGCGCTCCAGCCGCCGCTCGAGCGCGGCGTATTCCCGTACTGCTGCCTGGTACGCATCAGCGGTCGCGGGCGCCTTCAGGGCGTTCAACAGGTAAAGCGCGGCATCGACGTTCGTTGGCTCAGCAGCGAGCCAGTCACGCGCGAGCTCGGCGCAGGCATCCCACTTCCTGGTTCGTGCGAGCGCCAAGCATTGATCGGCCAACGGTTTGCTGTCTGTTTTGCGGCGATATATGGCGTCCATCGACGTGGTGGCAATGAGAAGAGCTCGCGGCGCAGGTCGGGCGTCCTCGTTCCGACCCGTGCATCGCGCGCCTCGAGATTGTACGTGTGGATTCGCTAATTCTTTTCACCACATGGTCACTCTGGCCGCGATCGACCGGCAACTGGCCCGACAAGCCCGCGACCGAGCGCGCGTCTTGTCGTCCGCCGGTCCGTAGCCGCACATTGAACCGAAGCGCGCGTCGGCTGCCGCGTTCGCCATTAGGTCCGCGATTACCATGGCTCGGGCGATAATCACTGCATCTCCGTTCGAGGAGTCTCGCGCGTCCCGCCTCGGCAAGCGGGCCGTCCTGTGGTTCATCCTCCTGCAGCTGCCGATCGGAGCGCTCTCCAGCTACCGGGCGTGGGTGCAGATCAAGGATCTCACGCTGACCACTACGAGCAGCACTCTCGTGCCCGGCGTGGTGGTGCGGTCCAATCTCGTGAGCTGGGCACGGGTTGAGTCCGACGCGCGCATAGAGCTGGTGCAGGGTCAGCGCGTCACGATGCTCGGCGAGGTGTACCTGCCGCGGAACCACGAGCCGGTGTTCGATCCACGGCCACGGCGCGGGTCGGTCGCAGTCGCGCTCACGCCGACGATGCTCGATGGGTTCGAGCCGGGAACGGCGACGCTCCGAGCCACCGCAGTTGGCCGCCCCCAGTGGCTGCGTGTTCCTCCACCGACGGTCCGGGAACAGCCGGTCACGATCGCCGCGCGTTAGTGGGCCGCGTCAGGCGAACGCCTAACGGACTATGACCGAGTCACGACAGCTGATCTGCCGACCCATCCTTCTTGCGGCCGTTTGCGTGGGCGCGTTCGTGCCCGTATGCGTGACCGCCCAGGAGAGCGCCACGCTGATGTCGCTCGAGGGCACGTACGGACGGAGCTACGGCCAGGGCGGAGGGGCTCGGCAGAATCGTGACGGCCCCGCGCTGGACGCGCTGCTCTCGTCGCGTCCGCGCCGGCCGGGCCTCCACGTCGCGTTCGGCATCGCCGTCGGCGCGCAGGGAAGTCACGCGAGCGGGCCGCCGTGTCTCAACCTCCCGGGGTTCGATTGCGTCCCGGATTTCCCTAGGATCTATACCCTCGGGCTTCTGGCCGGCGTCGAGAAGCGCGGGCAGTTCGGGGCGGCGCGCCTCATCGCCGGCCCGACGCATTTCCGAGCGGACGGTGGCGGAGCAACGTTAGGCGGCCAGGCGCGACTGGAGCTGGTCAGCCCACCACTTCACCGAATGGTGGCCGTCCTTTCGACGCGCCTGGGCCTCGCATGGAATCTCGACCGCCAGGACTACCGGCTCACCGCTGTCGGGCTGGGGCTGGGCTTCAACTGATCGAAAATGGGGTCAGAGTCGAACTTCATCGTTTGAACGCACCGAGGGATCGGTCGATCGGGGCTGCGTCCGCCGCCCTGGCATTACGCGGTCCTCACCGAATCGCGCCAGGGGCTGGCCCTCTCAGGTTCCGGCATCGACCGGTCCGGCATCTACGGTCTAGGATCGGGGCGGACCGTGATCGGCTGCGTGAGCGTGCGGCCGCCGGCGGTCAAGCGCACCGTGTAGCTGCCGACGATCGGTGGCGTCTCGGCACGTGCGCCGAAGCCGCCGGCGGGCGATAGGTTCCACGCCAGGCGATGCATTCCGGCAGCGGCGGACATGGGCTCCGGCGGCTGGCGCCACAGGGGGGACGTGTTCGGAATGCCGCCGGGTCGTCCGCCACCGAACCCACGTCCTGCCGGCTGCGGCTGACGGGTAGGGTCACTCGAGTAGGTCGCCACGACCGCGCCAGCCGAGTCGAGCACCTCGACCGTCACGGGCGCCGAGGAGGGCGCGCGCAGGTAGTAGTCGATGTACGCCGCGTTAGGCGGGTTCGGCGCCTGCGGCTCGTCCTTCTGCAGCGGTGTCCCGTTGTCGCCGCCCTGCTGGACGTTGATCGCGTCCGCGGGCTTGAACAGGTAGACGTCCGCCTTCGCGACGTCGTCCGTCGCCTGGCGCAGCGCCGAGATGTCGTCGATCACCCAGAATCCCCGACCGTGGGTCGCGACGACGAGGTCGTTCTCGTAGAACTCGAAGTCCCGAACCGACGTGACCGGAAGGTTGAGCTGGAGCGGCTGCCAGCTGTCGCCGTCGTCGAACGACAGGAACGCGCCGCGCTCCGTCCCGCAGACGAGCAGGCCGCGCCGCTGCGGGTCTTCCTTGATCGAATGCACGTACACACCCGCCGGGAGCCCGTTCGTGATCTTCTGCCAGCTCTTCCCCAGGTCACGCGTGCGGTAGATGTATGGCTCGAAGTCCTGCAGCTGATGGCGATCGACGCTCGCATACGCCGCGTTCGGGTCGAAGTGCGACGCTTCCAGCATCGTCACCCGACTCCATGCCGTGATGGCGTTAGGCGTCACGTTCTGCCAGGTCTTGCCGTCATCCTGCGTGAGCTGGATGAAACCGTCGTCGGTGCCGATCCAGAGGAGCGGCGCGCGGAGCGGCGATGGTGCGACCGCGTAGATGACGCCGCGCTTTCCGTTCCGGTCGACCTGTGCGGTCGCGGTCGCGTCGAGCGTCGTGGGCACGCCCGGGTCGGGTCGCGTCAGGTCGTCACTGATTCGCGTCCAGGTCTTTGCGGCATCGGTCGTCTTGAACAGGTACTGGTTGGCGTAGTAGAGCGCGTGCTGATCCGCCTGCGAGAACACGAGCGGCTGGGTCCAATCGGCGCGCGCCTGCTCGGGGGACTGCGGTGCCGTCGTTCCGCGGACCGCGGTGTTCGTCTCGAGATTCCACCGCGTGCTGATACCGCCGAAGATCACGCCGGGATTGAGCGGATCTGTGGCCGTCATTCCGCTCTCGCCACCAGCGCCGATCGGCTCCCAATCGCGCATCGAGATCTCGGCAAACTTGCCACGGGAGCGCACCGCCACTGCACCCGAGTCCTGCTGCGCGCCGGTCACCCAATACGGGAATCGGCGATCGACCGACAGGTGGTAGATCTGCGCCGTCGGCTGGTTGAGCCACGAGCTCCACGTGACCTCACGCGGGTCGTCGGTGCGCGCATTTCGCGTGATGATCGCGCCCTGGTCGCTGGCGACGATCATCGTGTTCGGGTCATCCGGAGAGACCCACGCCTGGTGGTAGTCGTCGCCGCCGGGCGATCCACGCAACGCGACCCACGTCTTGCCGCCGTCGCGTGTCCGGCTCACTGAGACGTTAGGCACGTACACGGTGTCGGCGTCCTTCGGGTCGACGGCGAGCTTCTCGAAGTACCAGCCACGGCCCCAGAGCGCCTGGTCGCCGGACATCTTCGTCCAGCTCGCACCGGCGTCGTCGGATCGGAAGAATCCGCCCTGCCCCTGTGGAGCTTGTGCGGCGCCTCGACCGCCTGTGCCGGCAGGAGGCGGCGGCGGTGGCGGAGCGTTAGGGTCCGGGACGAGACAGTCGACCACCGCGTACAGGCGACGCGGGTTGCTCGGCGCGACGACGACCCCGCTGCGGCCGATGCCTTCTTTCGGCAGGCCGTTCGTGAGCTGCGTCCAGGTTGTGCCACCGTCGGTGCTCTTGAAGATCCCGCCGCCCGGGCCGTTGGTGGGCGCGTAGGTGTACCAGGGCGGGCGGCGGGTGTTCCAGAGGCAGGCATAGACGACACGCGAATTCGTCGGATCGATCACGACGTCCACCGCGCCGACGTCGTTGTTCTTGAACAGCACCTTGCGCCACGACTTCCCACCGTCGACGGACTTGAAGACCCCGCGGTCGGCGTTAGGCGCGTAGAGGTGCCCGATGGCCGCGACGAACACGACGTCCGGGTTTCGCGGATCGATGGCGATCTTCCCGATGTGCTGCGTGTCGTCCAGTCCGACGTGCGTCCAGGACTTCCCGGCGTTCGTCGACTTGTAGATGCCGTTCCCAAAACTGACCGAATCGCGGAGCGTCGACTCGCCGCTCCCGACATAGATGGTGTCGGGCGCCGACGGGGCAACGGCGAGCGCGCCGATGGACGCCACCGGCTGCGAGTCAAAGATCGGCGTCCACACGCGTCCTGCGTCGATGGACTTCCACACGCCGCCGTTCACGTGCCCGAAGTAGAACTCGTTAGGTCTCCCGACCACGCCGCAGACGGCGTCCACGCGTCCGCCGCGGAAGGGGCCGAGCATGCGCCAGCGGAGCCCGGAGAAAAGCGGCGTGAGCCCGTCGGCTGCCGACGCCATGTGATGGCCCGGGATCGCGGCCGAGATTGGAAGTGCCCGAGCGATCCCCGTGCCGAACACGGACAGCCCTAGCCC